>Ga0307990_1001854_pt1 | contig 17406 bp, 18 predicted proteins | sample EllFjometagen129_FD_203168 | JGI IMG/M metagenome (GOLD analysis project Ga0307990, IMG submission 203168) | Marine microbial communities from Ellis Fjord, Antarctic Ocean - #129 | ecosystem: Environmental > Aquatic > Marine > Unclassified | place: Southern Ocean | collected 2014-10-08
TTAGGTCAGGTCGGGAACGAAGCAGCCTTAAGTTTTCTATCTATGTGAGTGGGGATGCTTGAGAAGAGATATTTTTTTATGGTTGATATCTTTATTACTACATGGTAATATTACTTTATAGTTATATTACTACTAAGTAATGGAGGCCGAAAAAATGGACAAATTTATGGTTGTAAAATTACTCTCAGATCAGAACAGATTTAACATATTTATGAAGCTATTAGAATATGATGAGTTATGTGTTTGTGAAATTGAAGATTTACTTGGAATTAAGCAGGCAAATACTTCTAAACATTTAAAGAAATTTAAGGATCTTGATATTATAAAGTCAAGAAGAATGAAGAACATGGTAAAATATAGTATTAAGGAAGAGTTCCTTAATGATAATGAAGCACTAATCAAATATTTGATAATGTAATCTATTCGGCTATATAAGGACCTTAAGTAGTCTTGGAACTGATGAGTATTACGAGGGTTATTACAGCACTTTCTTAACAATTATAATGATATTAAAAGAGGCTATTAAACCTAAGTTAGTATGGATATCTATTGAAATTAGAACAGTAGATATTATATTAATCTGGTATGTTTTTAATAAAATAATAGGAGTGGTTTAAATGATGAAAATTAAAATACTAGGTGGAGGATGTTCAAATTGCAAAGTTCTATTCAATAATGTTTCTTCAGCGTGTAGAGAACTTGGAATCGAAGCAGAAATTATCAAAGTTGAGGAATATGTCGATATTATGAAATACGATGTTATGAGTACTCCTGCGCTAGTAATCAACGAAAAAGTTGTTGGTTTAGGGAAACTTAAATACAAAAAAGTCTTGGAACTAATAAAAAGTGAATAAGAAATATATTTTCATCGATCTTGATGGAACAATAATTGATCACTCAACTAACAGTATTCCGGAATCGACAAAGAAAGCAATAAATTTACTGCAAGAAAAAGGGCATGAGATAATAATAGCTTCAGGAAGGGCTCCTGCGCTATTTTATGGTATCGATAAAACACTTAATATTGATTCATATATTGCTTCAAATGGTAGAATAGTTGTATATAAAGATGAATTAATTCATAGTGAGTACATTGATAAAAAAGTCGTAGATACTTTAGTAAAACTAGTAGAAAAAGAGAAAATTGATTTAGCTTTTGAAAGTATGACAGATTATGTACTAAATACAGATATTACTGGTTTGTCTTCAAAATTTAGCGAGGTTTATCATCTTAAGCAACCTGAGGTACATTATAATTATCATTTGGAAAATGATGTTTACCAAATGGTGATGTTTTATACAAAAGATGATTACAAAAGATTTGAGGAATTGTTTCCCACATTAAGTTTTCATTTTTCAAATAAATACGGTATTGATATCAACGCAGCTGGTGGAATGAAAGAAATTGGAATGAAAAGAATAATAGAAGAAAAAGGCATTAGTATTGAAGATACAATTGCTGTTGGAGATGGTCTAAACGATATTTCAATGATTAAATTTGCTCACTGTGGAATAGCTATGGGTAATGCTCAAAAACTTCTTAAAGAAGCCGCGGACATCATCGCAGATGATGTTAATAATGATGGATTCTACAAAGTATTTAAGAAACTTAAGATGATATAAAAAAAGTAGATATTAATCTACTTTTTTATTTATATAGAAGTATGCTTTAACTCCGTTTGTAATATTTTCTATACCAAATTCACAGTTGTGAGCTTTTAAAATTTCACTTACTAAATAGAGTCCAATACCTGTACCTCGATTTTTCAGTCTTGAAGTTCCTTCTTTTTCTGTTCTAAAGAAAGGAATCCAAATATTTTCTAAATCGTCTTTTTTTATATTAGAACCAAAATTGGTTAATTCAAAATAAGCTCTATCCTCGTCTTCGGAGACTTCAATATAGATTTTTTCTCCTTTATCAGTATATTTCATAGCATTTGTAAAGAAATTTGATATTGCTCTTGAAATTAACATCTTATCGGCCTCTATAAATACTGCTTTGGACAGTTTTAAATCAAGTTTGAAATCATATTTATTAATTACATGTTCAAAGTCTTCAATGAAGAATTCCACTGATTCAGATAAGTTGAATTCACTGATTTCTAGTTCAGTGTTAGCATTATCTAAACGGTATATTTGGAGCATATCTTGAATCATTGTAGATGATTTGTTTATCTCATCAACGACATTCAACAATTCCTTTTCTTGTTCATCTGTAGGGATTACTCCATCTAAAATACCTTGAATAATAACCTGCATAATCATTAATGGTGTTTTTAACTCATGCGAAATTGATGATACCAATTGTTTCTTAAGAGATACTTGTTTTGTCTGATCATCATAAAGGGTTGTAAGCTCTTTATTTTTAGTATTCAGAGTCTCGAGGGTCTCCTTTAAGTTTTTTGAAATTAGGTTAATACTCCGAGATAATGAAGCACTTTCTTTATTTTTATATTCATGTGCTTCCACATTGAAATTTAGATTAGCGATTTCCCGAGAGACAAGATCAATGTTCCTGATAGGGTTAGATAAGATGCTGGATAATCTAAAGCTCCAGAGGAAAATAATTACGGTTGCAGTGAGGTATACATAATAATTGTACGAAGATACAATTTTTATTATATCTTGAGTATCTTCAATCGGAATAATAGTTATTATATAGTCCCAAGTTTTAAGTCCATGAACGAATACTAGTGTATCAACTGGGCCATCTGTAGATTTGTACCAGTAACCATCCTCCATATATTTGTTATCTGCAAGATCTATAAAAGACGAAGATAGTTTTATAATTTCTTGTCTCACTATTGAGTTATTGTCAAAAGTATAGTTAAGATTATTTGGTTTATTTATCTCTATAACATTCCCATTGAAAGCGATGCATTCAATATCATTACAAGATACATTTCCATTGTAAACACTGCCTGAAGATGTATTTATCAGAGAAGGGCTATAGTAATCTTCTGAATATGAGTAAATGGTTAAAAATACAGGTTCATCAATCGTATAATTGTAATCATTGTTTGGTACTATCATTGTGTATAATACGTCAGTTAGTATATCTTTAACGACTATTGTGTAGTTATCATGAGAAGAAGTGAAAATTCTGAAGTCACTTCGGTTTACAATAACTGAGTAAACATTATTTTGAGATGTAAAATCATACATCTCATCATAATAATCAGTTGTAGGAACATCGTTCATTGAATCAACATATGTCATTAAGTCTTCGTGAATTGCATTAAATTCTCTTTCGGTATAAAAGTTTTTAAAGAATTGTGCGTTAAGCAAAGACTGAAGTGTGAAAAATGAAGCGAATAGTAATATTATTGCAAGAATTAATTGAGTAGATATTGATCTATTTCTAAACAGATTTACAAAGTGTTTCCAAACTTTTGGGGTTCTTTTAAAGAAGTTTATGAATTTACTCATCTATTACTTCAAACCTATAACCTACGCCAAATACAGTTTTAATGTAATGCGATTTTTGACCAAGGTATTTTCTAAGTTTTTTTACATAAGTATCTACAATTCTATCTTCTACATAGACATCAATTCCCCAAACTTCATCAAGAAGTAAATTTCTAGAACATATTTTATCTTGATGCTCTAGAAAGTATCTTAATAAGTCATATTCTGTTTTTGATAAGTTTACTTCAACATCTTCTATATATATACGGTGAGTATCTAAATCCATTTTGATACCATTTACATCTAATATTCCAGATGTTTGATTACTTGGTTCTGGGTTGCTTAGTCTTTCAAGTAAGTTTTTAACTTTGGCAACTAATATTTTAGGATTAAATGGCTTAGTGATATAATCATCAACCTTTAAAGAATATCCTTTTAGGATGTCTTCTTCTTCTGATAATGCGGTCATCATGATAATTGGAACATTAGAAGTTTCACGAATTGTTTTGGCGACATCCCATCCATTTATATTTGGCATCATTATGTCTAGACATACTAAATCAACTTTATTTTTACTGAAAAGTTGTAATCCCTTGAATCCATCAAGAGCACTTAGCACTTTGTATTTTTCCTTTAAAAAGTAATTGGATACTATTCTGTTTATAGTTGGCTCATCTTCAATAATTAAAATTGTTGGTCTATCCATATGACTCACCTCTTTAAAGATATTATATATTATAAATGTGAATATTTAAAGAATTGTAGTAGTTATATGCTTTACTAATAGCTCATTTAGTAATACAATGATTTTTATAAAGGTGATAATATGTATGATGTAATTGTAATTGGTGGAGGACACGCAGGAAGCGAAGCAGCATTAGCTAGTGCTAGGTTGAATAACTCCACATTATTAGTAACAGGTAATATAGAAATGATTGCTTCAATGCCTTGCAATCCTTCAATAGGAGGTCCTGCGAAAGGAATTGTAGTTAGAGAAATTGATGCACTTGGAGGAGAAATGGGTCGTAATACTGATAAAACCCAACTTCAAATGCGTCTCTTAAACATATCTAAAGGACCAGCGGTTAGAGCACTTCGAGCTCAAAGTGATAAAGTTCTTTACTCTAAAGAAATGAAAAACACGATAATGAAACAAAACAATCTTGATGTTATAGAAGCATATGTGGATAGGCTAATTATTGAAAACAATATGGCAAAAGGTGTTGTTTTAGAAGATGGAAGTAAATATTATGCTAAGGCAGTAATAGTTACTACTGGAACATTCATGCAGGCAGTTATATTAGTTGGTAATGAAATAACTAAAAGTGGACCAGATAATCAAAAAGCATCTATTGGACTTAGTCCTCAGTTAAGAGAACTTGGTTTTGAAACTCAAAGACTAAAAACTGGTACACCTCCAAGAATCAGAACAGATTCAGTTGATTTTTCAAAGACTGAGCTTCATGAAGGGGATAAAGTTGAGAGATATTTTAGTTTTGATAATATTAGCTATTTAAAAGTAGAAGATCAATGGCCTTGCCATCTAACTTATACACACACTAAAACACATGATATTATTAACTTAAACCTAACAAAATCAGCTATGTATAGTGGAAATGTTAAGGGAGTAGGTCCAAGATATTGTCCTTCAATTGAGGATAAAGTAGTGAGATTCCATGATAAAGAACGCCATCAAATATTCTTAGAACCTGAAAGTCAGTTTATTGATGAAATCTATGTACAAGGTTTCTCTACATCTATGCCACATGATGTTCAAGAAGAGATGTTACATTCGATTCCAGGACTAGAAAATGCTGTTATTGAAAAATATGCATATGCTATTGAGTATGACGCTATAGATCCCAGAACACTTTATCCAACTTTAGAAAGTAAAGACTATCCTGGATTATATTTTGCAGGACAAGTTAATGGTACTAGTGGATATGAAGAAGCAGCTTGCCAAGGATTAATGGCTGCAATAAATGCTGATTTAAAATTCAAAGGAAAAGAACCTTTAGTTTTAAAAAGAAGTGAAGCATATATTGGAGTATTGATTGATGACCTAGTTACCAAAGGTGTTAAAGACCCATATCGATTATTAACTTCAAGAGCTGAATATAGACTATTATTAAGACATGATAATGCTGATATAAGACTTAGAGAATATGGGCATGATATAGGATTAATAGAGGAAAAAAGATATTTAAGTTTCTTAACTAAAAAGAATAATATTAATGAGTTGACAGCATTATTAAGAGAACACTCAATAGTTCCTAAAAAAGAGATTAATGATTATCTGATTAGTATTGATTCAACAATACTAAAAGATAAAACAAGTTTATATGCTCTTATCAGAAGACCTGAAATTAAAATTGAATTTGTAAACTTTTTTGAGGATATAAGCAAATTTAGCTCAGAAGAACTTGAACAAGTTGAAATTAATATCAAGTATGAAGGATATATCAATAAAGCAATAAAACAAGCAAACAAACTACTTAAAATGGAAGATTATTCTATACCAAAAGAAACAGATTATTCTTTAATAAAAAATATTGCACTTGAAGCAAGAGAAAAACTAATTAAGATTAAACCTCTAACAATTGGACAAGCATCGAGGATAAGCGGAGTTAATCCCTCGGATATTTCTATTTTGTTAGTATATTTGAAATCAAAAAAATAATAGTCATATAATATGATTATTATTTTTATGTTATTTTAAATAAATATATATTATGTTAAAATATAGACTAGGTGGTAACAATGAAAGCTAAATTTTATGAAATGCTAGAAACTCTGGGAATAACCATAAATGATGACCAATACAATAAGTTTGTTACTTATTTTGAATTACTTGTTGAATGGAACGAAAATATTAATTTAACATCAATCACTAAATTAGAAGATGTTTTCATAAAACATTTCTTTGACAGCTTGTGCTTGGTTAAAGGAATAGAATTAAATAATCAATCGTTACTTGATGTTGGTAGTGGCGCTGGATTTCCTAGTATTCCATTAAAAATAGTATTTGGGAATCTCGACATAACAATTATTGATTCTTTAAACAAAAGGATTAAATTTTTAGAAGCTCTTACTAAAGCTCTAGAAATCGATGTTAGACTGATTCACGGCCGAGTTGAAGAACATATTTATAAGAATCATTATGATATTGTTACTGCAAGGGCTGTATCTAATCTTAGGGTACTAAGCGAACTTTGTATTCCCTTTGTAAAAGTTAAGGGAGTTTTCATTGCACTTAAAGGTCCGAAATATCATGAAGAGTATTTAGATAGTATAAACGCTATTGAAATTCTTGGTGGAAAATTATCTAAAAATATAGAATATGAGATTGCTGATCAAAAAAGAGTTTTAACAATAATTGATAAAGTTAAAAAAACAAACGATAAATACCCAAGAATATATGGTAAAATTAAAAGTAAACCTTTATAGAGATGATACCTAAAAAACTCCTTATTCAAACATATTAATATGATATGTCAAGTGGGAAATGAATAGATATAATTTCTGGTTCAGAAATTGTAAGATTTTCGAAAATACAGCGTTTTCTGCATTTTACTCTATATATAATATCATTAAGTAAACTCTGAAAGGAGAAAATCAGAAAACTACGTTGTAATAGCATAATAGAGGATGGGACAACCTTGATAGCTTGATTAATTAGCGAACGGTAGTTCGCTCTACCCAAGAAGCCCCTACTTCAACAATACCAATTGTAAGTAGCGGGAGTGTTCACAGAGGTGATTCTATGAAACAAAAAACAGAAAAACATCAATTTTCACAATTAGAAATTTATAAAGAGTCATTAGAATTAGCACATTTAAAAATAAAGACAAAAATATTTAGCTTATTTGTCTTTATTTTAGCTGGACTAGTCCTTTATTTTCTAATACAGCTTGGAGCTGGGTTAGGTACTATACTTCCAACAATGATTATGTTTGTTGTATTACTTGTTATCAACTTTGCTTTTTATTCTTATGAAGAAGACTTGTATAACAATCTGAAAATATCAATGTACATAAGTACTTTGGGTGTTTATGTTATTGCTGTTTCATTGATTCTCCAATATCAAACACCTAGTATGTTTACTGCTTTATTCTTAGCCTACGCGATTACTTCAATATTCCAAGAATATAAAACAATGATTTTAAGTAATTTTGCGTTATTTGTTTGTGGAACTTTATTAATAGTAAGATTTCCTGACATATTTGAGATTGTTGGAACAACTGAATCTCAAACATTCTTTATTTTAGTATTTTTAATCATATTTGTATTACTTCTTACTTTATCATCGTACATTCTTATTAAGAGAAAGACATTCTTTTACAATCAACTAGCCGAGATTAAAGAGTCTGAAGTAAGAAATATGGAACTATTAATGGAAATTGAAAACATAAAAACTAATTCAAGTTTAGATTCAGAAGAATATTATAAATCACTCAAAGGATTCTCGGTAGAACTATCTAAAAAGATAGGTATAGAGAATGTTTTTGAACGTAAAATTGAACTACTTAAAGACTTAAAGATAATGAAGACTACTGATATATTGGAAAAATATACTGAGTATAATTCCAAAGAGATTGAAGAAATCAAAATGATGGAACTAGAAGTTAGAAAGAAAATGAAGATGATTGGAATTAAAGCTAGTAAATCTTTTGGTATAGAAGTATCGAGAAAAGAGATTTTTTCGGAGTCACAGTTTAAATCATTTAAACATTTTGGAGATGCACATTATGTTAAAATAATATCGTTTGTTGTATTTTACACTTTACTTAAATTAGATAAACCTTACTTATCTGCATTGGAAGAAGATAAAGTTAAGGATATTTTATACAATTCGGAATATTTTTACCGAATTGATCGAGAGATTATTAATATCTATTTAGAAAACAATATGGTTTTCGATACTATCATAAAAGACCACATGAAGGGGGTTAGATAGTATGAAAACAATTATTAATCGTATTTTAAATACTGAATTTCTTACTTTTAATGAAGTACTTAGATTAAAAGTAGCAATAGTTACTGTTTTTCTATTTGTTTTTGTCTTCCTAAGTATTCCTTTATCAAGTTTTAATGATTTCACATTGGATATTAATATCCTTGTTCCACTTGGATTTGCATTAATACTAATATTGACACTTATGTTGATGATCTTTAATTTAAATAGATGGGCAATGCATTTGAGTATTTATACAATTATCGGACTAACAATTTTCTACGTTGGCGGTTCTAATCATTTCTATGGATATATATTATTCTTTATCACATTAACAATTATTATCTTTTATCAAGATATAATAACTTATTTAATATATGGTGGAGCGATAACGATTTATGGTGTATTCTACACTGTTCAAAATGGTGCATCTATTTTAGGAATCAATTCAACAGGAATTGAAGCATCGTTGTTTACATACCAAATTATTTTAGTAGGATTTTATTTAGTGTTCTTAGTTCAGTTTATTATTTCAGATAACATATATGAAAAAATGAATAATGAATGGGTTAGAATGAATAAAGTATTAGAAAAGTATCAGGATTTTTCTCTTGAATATCTAATTGAATTAAGTGAGAAAAATGAACAAGATCTAATATATAAGAATGTAAAGTTTCAACAAACAATTAGTGAACAAGCTGTATTTATAAATGAATTTTTCGAAGAAGAAGGGGACAATATAGCTGAATTTGTAGAGTTTTATTTCTTCTTACATGATCAAAATATTGATGATATTATTTCTGATGAATCTATTTCTCCAGTGACTAGAAAATACTCAATGGAATTTCAAAAATATTTATTAAATAAAAGAAGTGAATTAGTTTCAATATTGTTTAATTTCTCGACTTTATTTAAGGGAGATAACAAATACGATAAAAAGAGATATGAGTATAGTTTAGATAAATTATTCTCAAATAAAATAGATAAATTATTATCTCTTGCTATTCTTTATAAGTATCTAAAAACAGAAATTACTCAGTACGATAAGTGGGGTAAAATTGAAAGAGTTTTAAATCACGAAGAGATAACCGAATTATTTGTCTCCAAAGAATTTAGAGAGTTTATATCGTTTGAACAGGTAAACTTCTACTTGGATAATCAAGAATTATTTGAAGAGTTTTTATAAAATTGTTATCCACAATTTCTGTGGATAACTTTTATGTTATATCTATGTATTTAGCGATTTAATTATGATAAAATATACTTGCTTTTCAATTATATAGAAAGCTAAGTCTAGAGGTGTAGAATATGGGGAAGATATTATCAATTAGTAATCAAAAAGGTGGCGTTGGGAAAACAACTACTAGTGTCAATCTTGCAAGTTCTCTTTCGTATTTAGGAAAGAAAGTATTATTAGTAGATGTTGATCATCAAGCGAATGCTACAACTTATATGGGAATAAATAGAGCAAACTTAGTATATACGGTTGCTGACATTTTCAATGAAACTGCAAATATAAGAGATATTATTAAAAAAGTCGAGAGTGTCAATGTAGATATCATACCAGCGAGGTATGAACTAGGAAATATTGAAAGCAATTTGATTTCTCATGATAACAAAGATTTCATTCTTTCTAATGCTCTTGAAGAAGTTAGAGATGATTATGATTTTATATTAATTGATTGTCCGCCTTCACTAGGGATTGTTACTATTAATGCTTTAACTGCATCTGATAGTGTGTTAATTCCAGTGCAATGTGAGTTTTTAGCATTAGATGGATTAACACAATTATTAAACACAATCAGAATGATCCAAAATAAACAAAAACATAACCGTAAAACTTTAACTATAGAGGGTGTATTATTAACCATGCTCGATACAAGAAGCAATATTGGATATGAAGTAATAAATGAAGTAAAAACATATTTTAAAGAAAAGGTATTTAAAACAATAATACCTAGAAATGTAAAATGTTCTGCTGCTCCGAGTTATGGTTTACCTGTCACTGAATTCTCACCACGTTCAAAAGGGTCAATAAGTTATCAAAACTTAGCGAGAGAAATGGTAGAATTAAGTGAGTGATACTAAATTAGGAAGAAATTTCAGTGATTTAATGGCGGAGAACAAAATTGATTTTAAAGAAAATGAAGAGATATTAGAAATTGACTTAAATTTGATTAAACCCAATCCAGATCAACCAAGAACAATCTTTGATGAGAAAAGTTTAATTGAATTAGCCGGGTCTATTAAAGAACATGGTATTTTTCAACCAATCATCTTAAAACCTTCAGGAAACGGCTATACTTTAGTCGCTGGAGAAAGAAGAGTAAAAGCTGCTAAAATGGCAGGGTTATATAAAATTCCATCTATTATTAGAGATTATAACTCTATATATCTTTCCGAGCTTGCGATATTAGAAAATCTTCAAAGGGAAGATTTGACACCAATGGAAGAAGCAATAGCTTTCCAAAAAGCTATCTTTAATTTGAAATATACTCATGAAGAACTTGGTAAGAAAATCGGGAAAAGCAGAGTATATGTTACTAATATTATTGGATTATTAAATTTACCAGCTAGTGTTATTAATGATGTTAATATTGGTAAAATCACAATGGGACACGCACGAGCATTAAGTAAACTTAAAGACCATGATTTATGTGTTCAATTAAGAGATAGAATTGTAACCGAAAGTTTAACAGTTAGAGATATTGAAGGTATCATAAGAGGATTATCTAAAGAAAAAGAATATCCTATAGTATCTAATGATGATCTTCAAAAAGCTGAAAAAAGATTATTTAGTAAAGTTGATCCTGACATCAATTTTAGATTTAGAAAAAACAATATTACATTTACGTTTTCTAGTCCTGAAGAACTAGAAAAATTAATAGATTATTTAACTAGGGAGGAATAACGTATGACGAGCTTAAAAGTAATAGTACATGATTTTTTAATTGGGTTATCAATCCCTGAACCTGCATCTGATTTAATTATTGTTTTGATGATGGTAATGATTTGGATAATAGCAGGTATGTGTGCTCGAAGACTTGTTAAAAGGTTGCTTAATAGAGCACTGAAAGTTAATAAAAACGGCCCGAGAGGTGTAACGATTGGGAAAATGTCTTCAAGCTTGAGCAAATATTTTATTTGGTTTATTGTTACCATGGGGATATTAAGAGAATTGAACGTCGATTTAACTCCGTTTATTGCAAGCGCAGGAGTTATAGGACTTGCTCTTGGTTTTGGAGCTCAAGCTATTGTTAAAGATTTTATTAGAGGATTTTTTATTATTTTTGAAGAATCATTTAATGTTGATGACGTTGTAGAAATCGATGGATTTAAAGGAACTATTTTGTCTTTAGGATTAAGAATAACTAAAATTCAAAATTGGAAAGGCGAAGTAAAAATAATTAATAACGGAGAGATAACTAGTATTATTAATTTTTCAAGAGCTGACAGTATTGCAATAGTAGAATTTGGTGTTGCATATGATACTGATTTATTAAAGTTACAGAGCTTAATGCCTGATTTTGCTAAGGCTACCTATGATAAATATACTGAAATTCTAGATACCCCTACTTTTTCTGGGATTATTAAACTTTCAGATTCTAGTATTGACATGAGATTAATCGCAAAAACTGTAACCATGAAACATTTTCAAATCGAGAGAGACATACGAAGAGATTTAGTACTATTCTTGAGAACTAACGATATAGAAATTCCGTTTCCTCAAGTGGTTATACATAATGTACAAGATTAATATTGGAGATATATTAGTTCTTAAAAAAGGTCATCCCTGTGGAGAAAACAAATGGGAAGTTATTAGAGTTGGGGCAGATGTTAAACTTAAATGTCTTGGATGCGATAGAATTGTTATGCTTGATCGTCCAACACTAACAAAAAGAATAAAAAAAGTAATTAATCATCATAAAGATTAATTACTTTTTTATTTTAAATGAGAATGAGATACCATCTGTAACATTCTTTGCCACACACACAGAATCAATTTGTGACAGCGTTTGCTGAACAATGTAAAGTCCAAGTCCTGCACTTCCTTCTGTCCTAGTGCGGGACTTATCAACACGGTAAAATGCATTAAATAGTTTATCTATCTTGTCGTCATCAATAGATACACCGTAATTAACAATTTCAAACTTAACATATTCCTCTAAGTTTAAAACTTTGATTTCTATTTTTTTGTTTTTTGGAGTGTATTTAATAGCGTTTGTAAATAGGTTGCTTACTATTAATTCCATTTTCATCTGATCAGCCATTATGATGGAGTCCTCTAATATTAATTCAACTTCAATATTTGAGTTTGTATAGAGAAGTCTAAGAGATTCTTCAATGTTTTTAACAATAGACGATAAATTGATTTCTTTCCATTCGCTTGTATAATCTGGATTATCAAGATTATATATAGTAATCATGTTATTAATTAGTTTGTTTGTTTTTTGTACCTCTTGTTGTATAAGAGATAAGCTTCTTATTTTTTCTTCCTCAGTTTCAAAGATGTTTTTTTCTAAAGCTTCAGCAGAAGCTTGAATTACTGACAAAGGAGTTTTTAGTTCATGGCTCATTCCACTAACAAAATCTCTTCTTGTATTTTCATTTTTGTTTTCTCTGTCTAAACTAGTTGATAATTGGATATTTTGCTCATTCAGTCGCTCCAATGTAGATTTAAGATTTAAACTTAATGAATTTATATTTTTTGCAAGTTCTGAGAATTCATCCTGAGTTTTGATTTCAATTAAAGGATTACTGAAATCAAGATTAGACAAATCTTTTGTTGCTTTGTTTATAAACAATAAAGGTTTTGAGAATTGTTTTGAAGATATAAAAGCAAAACCAATAAGTAATGCCAAAACAATTGAAAAGATATAGATATTTACTATTTGAACAGCATCAACTATATCTTCAATATGGCTCATTGGGTAAACGCTTATTAATACATTGGATTCACCATTAATTGAAGTGTTTGCTACAAAAACAAGACTGGAAAACTTTGAATCATCATTTGATGTATAGTAATAAAAACCATCATCAAATGTTGTGGTTGAATCAAAACTTTCAGCTACGATATTTATTACTTCATTTGAAATAATTGGACTAATTATATTTGTAGTAGGTAAAGTACTACTACTTATACTTTTAATTTCCCCAGTAATTGGGATTTTCGTACTTGAATCAATCCCAGATATCAAACTAGAGTACATCGGGTCGATGGTATGCATTCTAGACTGGATAATCATACTCCCGTTGAGTCTTAACATAGAAGGAACATAATTACCGGTATCAGAGTGATAATACAATGAAGCGACTATTTCGTCTCCTATATGGTATTCTCCTTCATGGAGGGTAGGAGCAAAAATTGTGTACAAGGTAGAATTATATTCAACATTGATTACATCTAATCCTAATTTAGTGATGTCTTGAAATTGAGATATAGGTAAAATGATTGAAGTAGTTTGAGTTTCTTGTGAGAAATCTCCAACTTCTTCAAGTAGGTTCGAACTGTTTATAGTATCAAATAGAATAGATATTTCTTCTTTTGTATTATTTATTGTTCTTTGAGTGTAGAAGTTTCTAAAGATGAGTCCTTGAAAAGCGAATAAAAGAATAAACACAGAGAGGTAAATGAGTATAAGACTAAAGAATAATTTCTTTATATAGCTATTCTTAATATTAATTTTCTTCATCAAACTTATATCCTATTCCAAATACTGTCTGGATATATTTACCTGAGTCTCCTAGTTTCTTTCTTAATACCTTTATATTAGTGTCCACGACTCTTTCTTCAACATAGACATCCATTCCCCATACTTCATCCAATATCGTTACTCTGTCTAAAACAATGCCTTTATTCTTTATTATATATATAAGCAAATCAAATTCTGTTTTAGAAAGATGAATTACTTCATCATTTATTTTAACAACTCTTGAATCGATATTTATATTTAAGTCTCCTATAATCATTAAATTAGTTTTGTTTAAAGATTTTGTAGAATGATATCTTTTTAATACTGAGTTAGTTTTAGCTACTAAGACTGAAGGAGAAAAAGGCTTGGTCACATAATCATCTACCTCTAAATCAAATCCTTTTAATTGATCCCTCTCACTATCTAAGGCTGTCATCATTATTATTGGTATATTGCTGGTTTGTCTGATACTTCTTACGACATCCCAACCGTTAATATTAGGCATCATAACATCGCAGCAAACTATATCAATTTCGTTTAAACGAAATTTCTCTAAACCTTCTAATCCATCATTCGCAGTCAAAACCTTGAAATTGCTTTTTCTAAAATAAACTGCGACTATATTTTGAAGACTTAGTTCATCCTCTATAATTAAAATCGTGTATGACATAATACCACCTCTTTAAATATAATATATCATATTAAGATATATAAATCCTAATTTTTCACAAGACCTTCACATTTGAAGATAATAAATATAATAACAACTGATATTTATGATACAATAAATTATACGGGGTGAGAGTATGAAAACAATTATAGATGAAATAATCGATTTTAGAAATAAAAGAGGTTGGGATAATAGTGACAAACCTGATAGCCTAGCCAAATCAATTATTATTGAAGCTGCAGAATTACTGGAAAATTACCAATGGGGAGAAGAATTTGCAGATATTCAAAACGTAAAAGAAGAGATAGCAGATGTATTAATTTACTCAATCGCTTTTGCATATGATCAAGGCTTTGATATAGAAGAAATTATTAGAGAGAAACTTGTAAAGAATTCTATAAAATATCCAGAGAAAAAATAACTTGATTTATCTACTCAATTAGTATAAAATGATATTTGCGAGTTTGGGAGGGGTAGCGAAGAGGCTAAACGCGACAGACTGTAACTCTGTTCCTTAGGGTTCGGCGGTTCGAATCCGTCCCCCTCCACCATTATTGGGCTATGGCCAAGTGGTTAAGGCACCGGACTTTGACTCCGGGATCGATAGTTCGACTCTATCTAGCCCAGCCATTTTTTATAATATGGAAAATTGCAGAAAAACGATTAAATGTGTTGACATTGGTAACAAGAAATAGTAGAATAATCTACGCACTTATGTCTTTTTGGTGGGGGGCCTGTAGCTCAGTTGGTTAGAGCGCACGCCTGATAAGCGTGAGGTCGATGGTTCAACTCCATTCAGGCCCACCAAAAATATATGGGGCCTTAGCTCAGCTGGGAGAGCGCCTGCCTTGCACGCAGGAGGTCAGCGGTTCGATCCCGCTAGGCTCCACCATATTTTGTTTCAAATCTTTGAAAAGTAAATGTTTTAATAAATGGAGGATTAGCTCAGTTGGGAGAGCACTTGCCTTACAAGCAAGGGGTCACTGGTTCGAGCCCAGTATTCTCCACCATTTATGCCGAAATAGCTCAGCGTGGTAGAGCAACTGACTTGTAATCAGTAGGTCACGGGTTCGACTCCTGTTTTCGGCACCATTAATGTGTCCTGTTAGCTCAGTTGGTAGAGCATCTGACTTTTAATCAGAGGGTCAGAGGTTCAAATCCTCTACAGGATACCATTTGCCTGGGTGGCGGAATTGGTAGACGCGTTGGACTTAAAATCCAATGGTAGTAATACTGTGCCGGTTCAAGTCCGGCCCTAGGTACCATACTTGTTTTTTTTAGTATGTAGCGAAGAACAAGGGTTAGTTCATTTAACGATCCTAACCTATAAGTAAAGGGTTAACGATGACTCGTTTTCTCTTAAAAAATATTTACAAAGTAAATCTGGCGGTGTAGCTCAGATGGCTAGAGCATCCGGTTCATACCCGGAAGGTCGTGGGTTCGACCCCCTCTGCCGCTACCAAGTTTGGACCCGTAGCTCAGTTGGTTTAGAGCCCCCGGCTCATAACCGGTAGGTCGCAGGTTCGAGTCCTGCCGGGTCCACCACTTTTTTAACGATTTATCTTTGGAGGAATACCCAAGTCCGGCTGAAGGGATCAGTCTTGAAAACTGACAGGGCGTTTATAGCGCCGCGGGGGTTCGAATCCCTCTTCCTCCGCCATTACAATTTTTTAGAGTTTCAATTATCACATGAGTTAATTACTCATAATATCGCGGGGTGGAGCAGTCTGGTAGCTCATTGGGCTCATAACCCAAAGGTCGTTGGTTCAAATCCTTCCCCCGCAACCAATGGTCCCGTGGTGTAGCGGTTAACATGCCTGACTGTCACTCAGGAGATCGCGAGTTCGATTCTCGTCGGGACCGCCATTTTTGGCTCTGTAGCTCAGTCGGTAGAGCAATGGATTGAAAATCCATGTGTCGACGGTTCAATTCCGCCCGGAGCCACCATCTACATCTTATCTAAGCCTTTTTGAGGCTTTTTTATTTTCGATTTTTTACTGTTTTTTGGTGGAAGTCCATGTGTCGCGAGAGGGTGTAGTAACTTTTAAGTTAGAGTGATTTTTATAATCTTTCCTGATTCCTTTTCTATATTTATTAGTTTGAAATATATATTATAAAAGAGTATAATTTAAATGGGAAAGGAAGGTAAGAAATGGATAAGCTTAGATTATTGCATGTATTATTATATATTGCTGTTGTAATTTCATTATTTATGGCTATTACAGGAGGTTGGAATTTTAGCATTTTTATAGTTCTATTCGTGCTGACAATAATAATAAAACTTGCTCGGTTTTTAACAGGGGATTAGTTTTCAGTTTGTTTCATGTTTCTATCATTTTTTTGAAAGGATGTTTTCATCCTTTTTTTTATTTCATTACATCCATATAGTTGGAAATAATATCGCTTTTGCTTAAATGTAAGTATTTTTGAGTAGTTTTTAAATTTGAGTGTCCTAATAGTAATCTCAATGTTTCTAGATCCCCACCCTTTTTCAAATAGTTTGTAGCAAAGGTATGTCTCCATTTATGAGGAGTTATATTCTCTTCAATTTTTAACTTTATTCTTAATCTATATATGAAACTTTCAACAGAAGAAGTTGTCATTTTGTTTTTCGATCTGAAGTCATAAAATATGAACTCTTGTATTTTGTTTGTTACAATGTATTTTTTAAGTAGATT
>Ga0307990_1001855_pt1 | contig 17398 bp, 14 predicted proteins | sample EllFjometagen129_FD_203168 | JGI IMG/M metagenome (GOLD analysis project Ga0307990, IMG submission 203168) | Marine microbial communities from Ellis Fjord, Antarctic Ocean - #129 | ecosystem: Environmental > Aquatic > Marine > Unclassified | place: Southern Ocean | collected 2014-10-08
CGAATACGTGGACCGTATCTCCAAGGGCGATATCCCGGAGAAGATTACCGACAATTACAATGGCGATTTCAACGAGATCAAAAATAACGTCAACCAGCTCATCGGCGCCGTCAGCCTTCTCGTGAATGACACTGGGAACCTCGTGGAGGCGGCGGTGTCGGGCAATCTCGACAACCGCGCCGACGCCTCGAAGCACCAGGGAGACTTCCAGAAAGTCGTCAAGGGCGTCAACGACACGCTGGACGCGGTCATTGCACCAATTAACGAAACAGCAATAGTTCTCGGGAAGTTGGCGGTGCGCGACTTGACCGACCGGGTCAAGGGCGATTATCAGGGCGACCACGCCAAGATCAAAAATTCCTTAAACGCCGCACTGGACGCTCTGGATACAGCTCTTGGACAGGTGGCCAACTCGGTCAACGAAGTTACAGGAGCAGCCGAGCAAATTTCATCAAGCAGCCAAACCGTCGCCCAGGGCGCTGCGGAGCAGGCCAGTTCCCTGGAAGAAAGCAGCAGCAGTCTTGAAGAGATGGCCGGAATGACCAAACAGAATGCCGACAACACCGCCCAGGCCAAAGTTCTGGGAACCACGGCCAACGAGACCGCCGGCAAGGGCGCCACGGCCATGTCGGGAATGATCACCGCCATGACGCAGATTCGCGAAGCCTCGGAAGGGACGGCGGCGATTATCGGCGACATCAACGAAATCGCTTTCCAGACCAACCTGCTGGCGCTCAACGCCGCAGTTGAAGCGGCCCGCGCCGGAGACGCCGGTCGAGGATTCGCTGTTGTGGCCGAAGAAGTCCGCAACCTGGCGATGCGCTCCAAGGAAGCTGCGCAGAAGACCGAAAAACTGATTCAGTCCTCGGTGAAACTCTCGGAAAGCGGCGGAACGATCTCCGATGAAGTCAATGTCAACTTAAATGAGATTGTGGACGTCATCGGCAAAGTCGGCGGCATCATCGACGAAGTCAACGCCGCCAGTCAGGAGCAGGCCAACGGCATTGATCAGATCAACAAGGCCGTTTCTGAGATGGATAAGGTGACGCAGCAAAATGCCGCAGCGTCTGAAGAGACCTCCAGCGCTTCGGAGGAATTGTCTTCTCAGGCCATCGAATTGGCAAATCTGGTCAGTCAATTCAAGATCAGCAGATCACATCAGGAAGTGTCTTTTGCGAAAACGCAACTCAAACGCCCTCCTCAAATCGCAGCGACCGCTCCCTCGCCATCTGGCGGGCACAATGCCTCGGCGGGCATCAAACTAAACCCGGAAGAAGTAATCCCCATGGATGATGATCCCGACTTCAAGGACTTTTAAACAATCCCCTTTCTGTAAATTTGCGGCGAGGACTAAAATCCTCGCCGCATTTTTTATATTTTCACTTTCCGCCAATCCCAATGCAAAATCGCCTGCCCATATCGTCTTGCTCCTTAAAACGAATGCCTATACTGTAAATTACCGATGGCTCCCCTGCTAAACGAGGACCGGATGAAACTCAATAAACCCGTCATTATTGCATTGGCAGTAATTGCCTCAACCGCCCTGGCAGGTGCAATATTTGCCTATCTGCATTGGGGCCGGGCGCAGGCGCTCGCTCCGGTGTCCGGTTCGGCGGTGTATTTTGTTAATGAGGGAAAAAAGAAAGGGCCGTTTCAACTCCCGGCTGAATCCGAGTCCCCCGACGAGATTATCGTTCAGCTCGACAAAATTGATCCAAGCAATCAGCCCTATCTTTCGATTCGCATTCTGAAAGTACACGAGGAGGTGGATAATTTTATTCCGGAACGTTTCTTCGAAGCTGTTTTTGAGGACCTAACGATCATGCCGTATTCGGAAAAAATGCCTGAAAACTCGGATGTCAAATGGGAGTTACGATGGCAATTGGTTCCAGAATGGAAACTCATCAAAATTAAGCAGAAATTGCCGATGACCATCGCTGTCGATGTGCGAAGCGAAAAGCGCATCCCCATTCCGAACCAGGGCATTTTCCCGAAACTCCGCGACAAACAGGCTCCGACCGGCAACATCGATTATTATTATCGGGGCTCATTTCAATCGACCTTTTCCATACCTATGGAGCGATGCAGCCGAGCAAATGACTATATGATCATACACTTGGTCAACTCGTCTTCCATGAAAAACCCGCTTTTGGGTATCCGCGTGACGTATATCTTTGAAGGCGCGAGCGACCCGACAAAAGAGCCTGTCATTCACGCCACGCAAAGCGGCCAGATCATTGACTCGACCATCAAAAAATTGGACCCAGCCACAGGCGGGGTCTGGCTGGTCACATGGCGTCTCGACCCGACATGGAGGACGATCAAGATGATACCCGAACTGGAAATGCGATTTCAAATAGTTGTACAGGACACGAATTTTGATTGGAGCGTATTCGGCAAACGACCCCCGGATGGTAAAAGTGGGAAGCAATCCGACGAACCTTGCTGGCCTTAATGGTCATGACAAAATTATTCCTTGGAATCATATGAGTAAATTCATTCCAAAATTCTCCACCGGCATTTTCATCCTGGGCATATTTTCCATTATAGGCGTCGTTACTGCGTTTATCATTATCAATCGTCCGGGCGACAGACCAAAGGCCAAAACCATACAAAATGCGAACAGCGACGACTCCCATGCGATGATTCTCATACCGGCCGGACCTTTTAAAATGGGACGGTACGAGAAAACTGTCGATGTTGACGCTTTTTTGATCGACAAATTCGAAGTGCTGCGAACTGACTACCTGGCCTGCGTGGAAGCGGAAGCATGCGCTGCTCTGTCCATTCACTCGGAAGGCGAATTGATGCCGATCAACGGTGTCAATTGGTATCAGGCGGACGCTTACTGCCGATGGGCCTCCAAGAGGCTCCCGACAAACGAAGAATGGGAGAAGGCGGCCCGCGGAACTGAAGGCGGTCACAAATATCCCTGGGGCGACAATTGGGAGCCTACCTTCGCCAACTGGCGCGACAGCGAATCTTTCAATCCTTCACTTCCACCCGACCGTCAAAACAACAAATGTGAAGGCGACATCGATGGCTATCCCGGAGTCGCCCCCATCAACGCCTTTCCAAAAAACATTTCCCCTTACGGCGTCATGCAAATGTGCGGGAATCTATTGGAATGGACATCAACCAGCCGCCAATCCCCCATTGGTGAAGGAATTGAATACGGCGTCCGGGGTGGATCCTGGTGGGGTCCCAGGGGAATGGGAATCCCGACCATGGCTCTTATCACCTGGGAGACAATTTGGGATCCCGCCGGAGGCGGCCCCCTCCATCAGGGAATACGATGTGCAAAATCGGCTGATTGAAGTTCTGGTGAAGAAAAAGCTTTAAGGAGTGAAAATAAATGAAAATAGAGGGCCATCCGTCGAAGACCATTGCAGCGTAAAGCCGTTTCGCGTAAACGGGCTTGACATCTGGCTCAATTTCGGCAAATTTTCTGGAGAAATACCGAATCCCTTGGCCTCGTAAACATAAGCCTTTCCGTCAGGTTTCATAGCCCGATGTATGGAAGCCATGCACCTTTCCGTTTCAGCATTGAATCGCCCGACATCAGAATCCATAAAGAAATGGGCATCGTTCATCATCACCACGTCGAGACTTCTTGCCGGCAGCATCGCATCGTCATACTTCGATAAAACAAACTCAATTTTATTTTTATATTCCGGGAAATATTCATCAAGGATGAACCGAAAAATATCGAGGGATTTCTTATCGACATCTACAGCATAGATTTTTTTAAACGGAATCCTGGACAAAATTAAAAAGACTTCGTAGGCCCCCGGACCGCAGCCGATGTCGCCGATGACCGTGTTTTCATCGAACTTCAAAGATTTCAGATGCTCGTTGATAAATACATTGGTGGCAAATGAATGCCATAAGTCCTCGGGCTTCTTAACCTTCTTTCTAATTATTTCTTTTAACTCGTCCACGGTAGTGCCGTCCAAATGCGTCCCGGAAGGAGGAATCGGCTTGATGGATGTGTTAGGATCGAATTTCGTCGGCATCGGAAGAGAGTGGGGCGGTCGCAGCTCAGGCTCACGGGTCGCCGCTTTCGGCGGGGTCGTCGTCATTTGAACCGGGTTTTTCTCGGGCTGAGAATTATTACAGGAAGCGAAAATAACAGTGATGAGTAGAAAGACAGAAGCCGCAATGAATACCCGCGCAACCGGCTTATTGAAACACGCTCTTTTCACTATCTATCCTCCTCTTAGGACACCTAAAAGAAATTGCGCCTTTTCCTGATGAATATCTTTATCAGTAGTGAAAACAAATATGCAATCCCTGACAGTACGATAATCGTCGCCCCGGTCGGAAGATCAGGGCCATAACTGATCGCAATCCCCGATGTCGTCAAAGCAATACTGAGAAAAATCGATAGGAGCATCATCCGCCACAAAGAGCGGGAAAAGTTTCCGGCGGTTGCAGCCGGAAGCGTTAACAAGGCAATCACCATAATGATCCCCACCACCGTCACCAACAAAACGACAGTGACTGCCGTCATGCACAAAAGAAGCAAATAGAAAAACTCAACGTTGAGGTTTCGAATCCGCGCGAATTCCTCGTCAAAACATACTGCCAGGAAGTGGTGGTAGAAAATAATTCCCAGCGCGACGATAGCGAGGTCAAGCGCCCCGATAAGCCACAATTCCCTGGACGATACCATAAGGATGTCGCCAAAAAGATAACTCATCAAGTCCGGGTTATAGCCAGGAGTTTTCGCAATGAACAATATCCCCACAGCCATACCGATGGCCCAAATGGCGCCAATGACCGTATCTTCACGCTCCCTGGCTTTCAAAGTTACGATGCCGATCACCAGGGCGGCGAAGATTCCAGCCGCCAGCGCCCCATGGTAGGGATGAATAAATTCCCAGTGCCTGACTTTTTGCAGATACAAGGCCAAGCCCAAACCTCCCAAAACGGAATGGGCGATAGCGCCGGCGACGTAGGTGATCCTGCGCGTTACGACGTAAGTTCCAACAATCCCGCAAGCCACGCCGGCGAGAATCCCGGCGAATACGGCGTATTGGAGAAAGGCATATTTCGAAAAATCCGTCAAAAAAGAGATCATGAGCTTCTTTCGGTACTCAATGCGTGATCGTGCGACACAAGCCGCATCATCCCCCGTCCGAGAACATCGCTTGCCAGCTCATTGGGAATTTCACTTGTCGGATGGGCAACGGCCTTCCCGTCATGCACGCAGATTACGGTTTTCACAAAAGTCGATACAAAGTTCAGATCGTGAGAAACCAAAACGATCGTCAGTCGCTTGTTCAAATCCCGAAGCAGTTTGTAAAAACTCTGCTCGGCCTTAGGATCGAAATTGGCGGTCGGCTCGTCCAGTAAGAGAATGTCGGGCTGCGTGGCCAGGGCGCGGCCAATCAATACACGCTGCCTTTGCCCGCCGGAGAGTGAAAAAAAGGGGTTATCCGAAGCATCCGACAAGCCGACTTCCGCCAGCGATTCGTCCGCAATGCGCCGGTCTTCATTGTTGTATCGTCCAAACCAACGGTGACTGCTCAGCCGACCGGTCAGCACAACCTCCCGAACAGTGATAGGAAACAGGGGATCAAGTTGAGCGGACTGCGGCATATAACCAATACGCGGGCGGGCTAGACGCGGAGTTTGCCCCAAGACCTCAATAGAACCACATTGGGGCTTTAAAAGGCCGCAAATGAGTTTGAGCAGCGTTGTCTTCCCTCCCCCGTTCGGTCCGACGATGCTCGTGAAATCCATCGCTTTTACAACCAGATCCACGGAATCGAGAATCAGCCTATCGTCGTAACCAAAACCGACATCACGCAAATCAATAACCGGTCCGGCTTCCATCACTCCCCTCTCTCTTGAAAACCTTCAACAATGACGTCGGCCATTTTTTCCAAATTGGAAATGTAATCCGGAGCCAGGGGATCCAGGGGAACGACGACAGCACCGACAGATTCCGCGATGGTTTGCGCCTCACGTTTTGAAAACTGCGGCTGCACGAAAACCACTTTCACATCTCGAGCACGGACTTTCTCAATCCAACGGGCCAACTGCTTTGGACCGGGATTTTTGCCATTGAATTCAACGGCCTCCTGCGTCAGCCCATAGGAGTTCAAAAAATATCCGTAAGCCGGATGAAAGACCATAATCAATCTTCCGCGATATGGCGCAAGCTTCGATGCTATTTTGCGATCCACACGACGCAGTTCTTTTTGAAACTCACGCAGGTTGATCCGAAACTCGGTAGCGTGGCTTCTATCAAGCCCCGCAAGCTTGTCGCAGATTGTCTTCGCCTGCATCGGCGCGAGCTTTGGGTCGAGCCAGATGTGAGGATCGGAAATCCCTTCGTGACCATCGTAGCCGTGGTCATGATCCTGGAAACCACGTAGTTCGATGTCCTTACGCAGGTCGACTATGGTAAGCCCCTTGAAAGAGCGGTTGATCTTCGATATCAAACGGTTTTCAAAAGGCATCCCTGTTATGAACAAGACGTCAGCCTGAGCTAGTTCCGCCATCTGCTTGGGCGTCACCTGAAACGTAGCCGGGGATTGCCCGGGTCCGACCAGGACGTTGACGGAAACATTTGAGCCGCCTATGCGCTTTACAAAATAGCCTTGCGGTAATATTCCGACAAAAACCTTGAGTCCCGGTGATTCTTGAGCTTGAACCTTGCAGGCAACGCCGAAGGACATGCTAAGGGCCAGAGCGACAACGAGCGTGATCTTGAGGAATCGCTTATTCATTTTGCAGCCCCCTTCGCCGCCCGCCCCTTTTTTCGAGAGTTGGAGCAGACCAGATGCATTTCATGGCAATTGTCGCACTCTACAATGGCGTGACTTTCGGAAAATGTGCGCCAGTGTTTTTTTTGATTAGGAGAAATGATTCCAGTGCCCCTGCATAGCGGGCAACAATTTTCCAGTGCGGCCAATATGGACGACCGGATAAAATCCGACCGGTTTTCAACGCCCTTCATTGCCTCCATCAGGGAGTCATCCACTTTGAATGTTATAACTTGTCCCTTTTTTCCACTCATGACCTTCCCAATCCGAGTCAGTTAATGCGCCTCATCAAGGGAATACTTAGTATTACCTCAATGTCAAGGATTATTTCCAGAAATTGGAACCTGCGATATTATCTGGAATGATTGCTGAGCGTCTTATGCAGCTTCTTCGTTTCGATCCGCTGTACCTGGAATATGAGAGCCAAAAAGAGCATTACGAATTATCCGCTTGAAAATGACTGAAAATAAACCAATAATCCATCTGCCTTTTTTGAGTTTCACAACGGGGGCCATTGAATGATACCCAAGAATTTGTTCCCATTAATAATTGTTCTTTTTCTTGTTTTCACATCCTGTTCGTCCGATGACGACGATTCTTCCACGGACTCAGGATCAAGCGACGACGATGACTCGCTTTCGCCCGATGATGACGTAGACGACGATCTTTCTGACGATGACGTGAACGACGATTCCGATGACGATACGACCGATCCTCCAAGTGGACCGCAACTCATTTTCGACATGAGTCCCAATCAGCGAAACGCGCCCTTCCCTTCCGTTCTTTTTTTAGACGAGGATGCGAGCGCCCCAACGGGTTACCGAGTGAACATCGAAGGACATGTCACAAATTACATCGACGAAGTTATGGACGCCGTTTACTTTATGCTCAAAGGAATGAACGAGTTGGATGGTTTCAGCGTCGCGGCGCCGGTTTGGTTCCCGCTCAGCGATCCACCGAATCAGGGGCAATTCCCCGATCACACCGACGCGTCAATTGACGACTCTGTTTACTGCGTGGTTTTGGAAGACGACAGCCACCCGCACCACGGCGAAATCCATGCCCTGGATGTGGATTATTTGAGCGGGTGGAAACTCATCCAGGCCTACCCCCATAGGCCCTTTTACGAAAACACGACCTATGCATGCATAGTGAGGGCCGTACTAACGACAACCGAAACCGAAACCTATTTACCGTCGAATCATTTCAATTACGTTATGAATGAGCAACCAGATCCTACGCACGAGGATTACGAGCTTCTGGAACCGGTCCGTCTAAAATTCGCACCGTATTTTGACGAACTATTCGATCAATACGACCTGACTCCTGAGGACATCGGGTGCGCGACTTTCTTTCACACGCAGTGGACCACGCACGATTTGTTGAGCATGCGGCAGCAAGTCGAGAATTTGGCGATTTCCGATCCGCCGCAAGTGGGCATCTGGGAGCGCATCGACAACGCACAAGAAAACGTGGATTCAGTCTGGGAAACTACTTACGATGCGCCGAGTTGGCTTCATGATGGAAAATTTGCATACGACGCAAACGGCGATCCTGTCTCTGCGGAAGACGTACAAATCGTCCTTCGCCTGACAATCCCCTCCCCGGGAGCGACGGATTACGAACCGCCCTACCCTGTGGCCATTTTCGGCCATGGCATCAATGCCAGCCGAACTCAGTCGACCCGCCTGGCGGAACAATTCGCCGGTTGGGGCATAGCGGCGGCGGCTATCGATTGGATCTATCATGGCGCCCGCGCCCAAGCTCCTCCTGGGCTTCCAGATTGGCTGGTCAGTGCCTTGCAATCGGTGCAGTTCATCAACTTCCTGGATCCGATAAAAATGCGAGACAACTTCAAGCAGGGCGTTGTGGATATGATATGGCTCAAGCACCTCATTCGCGGATTGTCCGAACTTGATCTGGCTCCCCATGAAACAGGAGGCAACTCTTTGCCCGACCTGGATACGGAGCACATCTTTTTTTCCAGTATGTCCCTGGGCAGCATACACGGCGGCATACTGGCGGCCATGGAACCCGACCTTGACGCATATCTGCTGAACGTAGGCGCTTCTGACTTCCGATCCATAGCTCTGGGGGGAGAAATCGGCGATATTCTCGCAACGATTTTTTGGATCCTCGATCTTATCATTCCCGTACCGCTTCAGGACGACATTTTCATTGCTTTCGAGTTGTTCAGGAACATTATTGATGCGGGCGATCCCTATAGCTACGCACGCTACGTGCTCGATGAACCTGTTATCGGCGATGGGCCAAGGACAAACATCCTTCACCAGATGGCCGCCTACGACGCCACGCTGGGAGGAATCGCCAGCGCGAAAATGGCTTGGTCCATGAATCTGACGCAGCTTTCACCCTACGTTTTCATAATTGATGATTTGGCCGTGGCCGATATGCCCTTCAACGGCCCTGCGTCTTTTCAATTCGACACCGACTATCATAACTTACTGGTCAGCAACAACGAACTTTTTGACGCAGCCCACCTGCAAGCCGGAACATTTCTGCGGACCGCCTACGAAACCGGCGTGGGCACAATCATCGATCCGCTGGAGGAGTAAGCTCTCAAGTTGAGCGAATAACCTGAAAAGGGCGTTTTTTATGGACAGACTGAATATCCACAAAACATTTAGCCTCGCGCTCGTCGTGATTTTCGTGGGCGTCCTTCTTTTTGGATGCGAGGAGAAGGCGACAATATCCAATCTTCGTTTGGTCCAAGTGGGACCTTACGCCGCAACCATCTCCTGGCGATGTGACAGGCCGACCACCTTCAAAATTGTTTACGGCGAGGGATCTCTTTTTGACCGTGAGCTTGAGACGACCGGGCAAGCGACCATACACAGCGTTAAACTCACGGGGCTGAAACCATCAACCCGCTATGCTTACCGCATTGAACCGGGCGATGTTGAGGCGTCTTTCCGAAGCGCTCCGCAAAAAGACGGGGCTTTCGATATTGCCATACTCGACTCCAAGTCCCCGGTCTGCAGCGGCGACTCCGATGAATTCGACACGAATCCCGACATCGTGATTCTTGCCGGTGAATGTGAGGGGAAACCGTCGCGTCGTCCAGAATCCATACTGACTCTTCGAATTCAAAACGGAAATCCTCTGAGCCTTGCCTTTGGGGCGTCGCTTTTGATCATCGCCTCAGATATTGCCTCGGCGACTGAGAAAATCAAGGCGAGCGAAGAAAGCACGAATATCATTATCATCACTCGCGTTTTACCCGAATCTTCCCCCGAGGCGTTTGTCGACGTCCCTATCATCTCGCCTCGCGGATCCCTATTTCACGACCAAGTCATTCTGCTTCCGACATCTCAATCGGCGCGGCTTGAAGTGGACACATTCGAACTCGCCTTCGCGGCGGGCAAATCCAAGGCGCATGAAAGAACTGTCATCGTCGAAGCTCCACCGGAGACCAAAAAAACCTGCCTTTATTGCGACAGGCTTTTGGAAAGCGGACGCTACGAGGAAAGCCTCTCATGGTATAAGGATTTTATCGCTAAAAACCAGGACCGGCATGCTGTCGAAGATGCATGTTTTTCCATCGCCCGTCTTCTGGACGAAAAACTTTTCCGCTACTCAGAAGCCATCGTCGCCTATGAAAGATTCCTTAAATTATTTCCGAAAAGTCGGAAAACCTTGCTGGCCCATTATCGCCTGGACTACATCCGCCGACACTCCGGCGAGAGTTATACGCCCCTCAGCATTTTCGAAGGGGCTAAAGCCAGGCTCATACGCAATGATCCCATGCCCGCCGTCGTGCAGGTCGAATCCCTACTGTCCAATTATCCCGATTCGAGTGTGGCGCAAGAGGCGCTTTACTGGTTGGGCCACATCCTGGAAACAAAGGACCCCAACCGCGCCACAGGACACTATACGGCCCTCATGAAGCGCTTTCCTGAAAGCGAAAACGCCGTTGCGGCCTCCATCGCCCTGGGCGATATTGCTTATCGTTCAAAGCGCTATCGACAGGCGATCATGGTTTACACAGCCGCCGCCGAAAAGGCGCCCGATCAATACGCTCTGTCGATCAAGGACAAAATCCGTAAATCTGAGCGAAATGTAAAACGTGAAATCGCCCGATGGGCATCATGGCTGATCTTGGCGTTTTGGATGACAGTCACTTTGATAACCCGATCCATTCCCACGGTAAGCGATTTGAAAGCCGCGACATTGTTTCTTATCGCTTACGCTTTTGTCGGCGGTCTGATTTTCGGGTTGACCTATGAGGTCACCAAGGTTCTTCTTCCCACTACTTTCGCCATCGCCATGACCATGTGCCTCGTCCTTTGTTGGAACCGCGCCTTGGGACACAAAAAACAAATATCAGGATGGATAATTATACCGCATATGCTAAGTTGCTGCGTGGCTGTGCTGTTTTTGATCATGTATCACTTTCACCAGCTTTATATATTTGGGGTGTGAAATGAAACGAAAAGGCAAAATTCTTCATGTAAGGTTCGGGTTAAATCCGAACTCCAGTTCATTGGGCGCTAATCTTGGCATGCTGTTGATAGGCGCCACGGCCCTGGCTATTCTCGTCAATCTCACAGATGCGGGCCTGCGCATATGGCTTAAAAACCGACGGAGCGGCGCCGGTGAAAATCGCTAGGATTATTCTTTTCGTCGCACTTTTATCGGCGATCTCCTGCGAAAGAGCCGCAACACAACCAGGCGCCGTCGCCCCGGATTTTCGATTAAACGATTTGACCGGCCAAACACGCTTCCTGAATGCCGAACTTGCACGTCCTGTCGTATTGACCTTTTTCGCCACATGGTGCGCGCCGTGCCGGGAAGAAATTCCGCATTTGATAGACATCCATAGTCGTTTTCGCAACCGGGCAACCGTTCTTTGCGTCGACGTTGATCCGGAAAACATCGACAAGATTCAATCCATTGCTAGATCATTGTCGATTCCTTATCCCATCTTGCTCGACGAAGGGAAGAAGGTCATGGCCGCTTACGGTGTTCAAGAGTTGCCGACCACGTTCATCATTGGTCCAAACGGCCGCGTGGCATCCACATTTTCCACCATTGGCGAGCGCGAAAAGAAAACGCTCATCGAAACGGTGGAACGAATCATTTCAAAGTGATGAAAATAACCGCCGCCATAATTCTTCTTTCCTTAACCCTCTTGTTCATGCCTGATTCTGCCCTCGCAAAATTGCATTTTGGCCCATACCTGCAATCGCTGTCGCCCAGCGAAACAGCCATTTGCTTCTTCATCGACCCAGGCGATCAGGTGGAAATTCAACTTCAAACGGAATCGGACATAATTCGGAAAAACACGACCGGAACCAAACCTGCCTGCGTGAGTTTTAAGGGACTCATCGCCGATGAGGTTTATACATACGCGATCCTGTTTAACCAATCGCCGCTGGATTTCGGCGCGCCGCTTTCTTTTGTCGCCCATTCCAAAGATGATGCCACTCTCGTGATCTACGGCGACACCAGGAGCGGCGACGACAGTTTCGACCTGACGCACGCGCGCATCGTGCGGGCTATCAATGATACGGTTGTTCCCGACGCCATCATTCACACCGGCGATTATGTCGAGCAGGGCAATCGGGAAGAGCTTGTGGCAAATTTCTTTAAAATCGAAAAGGATCTGGTCGCCCGAGCGCCAATTTTCCCAACCATTGGCCAAAGCGATCAACCCCCTGAATTGATGCGCGCAGTCTATCCATTGCTCACTCAAAGACCCTGGTATTCCTTCGATAGGGCCGAAGCCCACTTTGTCATATGCAATCTGTGGAAGACGGCGAGACAGGATAAAGATGAGACTTTATCCGATGGATCACAGGTCCAATGGCTACGCAAGGATCTCACTGATGCGAAAGTGCGTGGCATTCAAAATATCTTCGCCGTTGTCCATGAGCCGGTCATCGACGCCCATGGGAACATTCCAAAGGCCCTTCGCGAAGTTTACATGCCGATTTTCGAAGAATTTGGCGTTATAGCTGTTTTCTCCGGCGCTCATTACTTTTCCCACACCACTCGAAACAATGTTCATTATTTCACCAACGGCGGAGGCGGCGCGCTGCTCGATGTAACCAAGCCCAAGGAAGGAATCTTTCGATATTTCAGCGCCGTCCATCACTTTTTGATTCTGGAAATTGATCGGACCGGCGTGCGAGTCAAGGCCATCGACTCTCACGGCAGCGAATTTTACGAAGCTGTATTGGACGGAGACACCCGCAACCCCTCCTCCCCTGCGTCGTCTTTCGTTGAAAGCTACGGCGAAGGCGAAAAGTCAGCCGCCATTTCTGTTTATTACAGGAATAGAGAAAATGAAGTCGATCCGCTGGCCGAAGTGCTTCGCCGGGCTTGCCTGAAAGCAGACGCCGTCATCGTCGCAACCTATCGTCATCTTGAAGAACCCGAAAACCGCGCGTCCCTGGAAAACATCGCCGACAAGCGGGAACCATTGCCCATCATTGTCTCGGCGAAAGCAGCTCTGTATGGCATGGATGAAATTGAACTGAAAATCGATTCGCTTATTGCCGATGCGATACGCTCCCCGATACGCAACTTTATTTCCCCGCAGTGGATCATCATCGCAGGGGCCATCATCGCTGGTATGATTCTTTTTTTCTGGTTGTTGACTGTTCAAAAGAAAAGAAAACGCCAAGACCGTTGAACGCTCTAGATTCCATTAGACTATGCTTTCTTTTTCGCCCTCGCCTTTTTTGCCGGATGCGCTTCAAGCCAATGAATAATATGAGGATATACTTCAATCTCTGCTCGCAAGCCGCACAGAAGGTCGAAATGTCCATAGTGCTCAATGTGGCCGTATTCTTTGCCGAAAAAGGCCGTTTGATGGTCATCGCCAGGAAATAGCTTTCGTGTTTTCTCGCCGAGCTGCGGGGAAGCCTGGATGTCCTTGTCTCCGGCAAGCAGCAGCATCGGCGTTGTCACCTTCCCCGCCAGTTCCGTATAGATGGTTCGCCCATCAGCAGAGCGCAAACCGCCAGGGGTGAATAAGCTGGCCATCTGGTGAAACACCTTGCCGGTCGTATCGAACAATGCCGCGCCGTGAATCATCCTGGCCGCCTTTGGGGCGGTGTTTTTTGGATAGTAGTTGAACGCTTCAAACATGTTGTTTATTCGCCCGCAGAAAGGAGCGAATACTTTGCCAAAAACACCGGCGGGGATGCGACCGAATTTTCCGGCAATTCCCGCGTAAGGAATGAGCGGCTGATAATGAGAACCGGTATCCGTGTAATCGAGACCTGAGCCTGCGGAAATACCGCTCGCGATTTTCGGCGATCCATTTAAGGCACAATAGCAAAAGAGCAAAATCCCGCCCATGCTGTGACCGATCCAATGGAGGTTTTTATAGGACGATTTCGACAAAATATAATCCACAATGGCGGGATTATCTTTTTCGATATAATCATCCACGTTCCAATCCCAGTTTTTCTCGTGGAAATGTCCCGCGTGCTCTGAAGCATCTCGCCCACGCAGATCGCAGGACCAGACATCATAACCCTTCGCCGCCAGCCAAAGGGCCAGTGAAGGTACGGGATGTTTTTCGTTGCCGACATTCAGGTCAAATCCAATATGGCTGCAGGTCAGGCCGTGATGAAGAAATACCGGTTCAGAGCGCGGCTTTGCGCCCTGAGGGCGATATCGATGCAGCGCAAGTCGCCATCCGTCAGATGTCGTGATGAAATGCGTTTCATCCTGCCTTGTCCCGGTCGTATATTTTAGCTTTGAGAATAAATACAGGCCGGCAAGAATCGTTATGACAATGAGAATGCCGAAAATAATGCACATGTCAGCCCCCTTGAAATCCGAATACCTTTTATACGATAGCGCCTAAAACGGCAAGATCAGACCCTGCGTGATTCTTGCTTGGAAGTACGCGAAGCAGTATTGTCCCACGGCAAAGGACTGCCAATATTTTCATGCACGGATAATTTTAAAAATGAATCAGCAAAGTGGAAAAAGTCATCCGATAGGCGCCAGATTGATTTTCCAACGTTTTCCAGGACTCGTGGGCAAATTGCCCTGGATGCCTATGGCGGATTTGCCAACGCCAGTTGAGCGCCTTGCGGAAACTGGAAAGCTCATTGGAGTCAAAGAGCTTTGGATCAAGCGAGACGAATTGACTTCCGATCTATACGGCGGAAATAAACCCCGAAAATTTGAGTTTATTTTTGCCGAAGCCAGGCAGATGGGCAGAAACGCCATGCTCACGACGGGAGGCGCCGGAAGCAATCACGGAGCAGCGACAAGCTTGTTTTGCCGACGATATGGATTTGAGCCAATCCTGTCGCTTTGCCCGCAGCCTGTGCTCACGTGCGTGCGTCGAAATATCCTTGTCAACCAATCCCAACAGGCGAAGCTGATCTATTCTTCGAGTGAGGCCGCAAGTGTCATAAAAGCTATTGATATGCGTTTTCGTCCTGGATTTCAGGGAAAGACGCCGCCCTATTTCATGTATTTTGGCGGATCATCGACAATCGGCACTGTCGGATTCATTGAAGCCGGCCTGGAACTGGCAAAACAAATTGGCGAAGGCGCCCTGCCTTTGCCGCGCTATCTTTTCGTCACGACCGGCTCTTGCGGCACGCATGCGGGATTATTGCTTGGTTTGAAACTGGCCGGCATCCCAACAGAGGTGATCGGCGTTAGCGTTGTGCCAAAAGCCGTAACGAATCGTTTCGTCGTCGCCTTCCACGCCAACCGCGCAATGCGTTTGTTGCGAAAGCTTGATCCTTCGATCCCAAAACTACGAATAGGAGCCTCGCAAGTCAGGCTCATCGACAACTTTTTTGGCGGACAATACGGTCGCCCGACGCCCGAATGCAAGGCGGCCATCAAACTGGCGGAAATGACTCAGGAGCTTTCGCTCGACCCAACATATACAGGAAAAACATTCGCCGCCATGACGGACTTTTTACAAAAGATAGACATTGGCGACGAAACTGTTTTGTTTTGGCAAACACTCAACAACGTCGATTTATCCAAACATTATAACAGCGTATCGCTCGCCGATGTTCCGCCGAAAATGCAGCGCTATTTTAGCGAGGATCTATTCGACAGCGATCTTTGATAGAGGTGCGAGGCGACCTGGATCGCCTGTTGCGGACCCTTAAAAACAGCAATCCCGACCGACTCCAAGCCCAACTGAAAATCTGTCAGCAGATCATTTCGACCGCCAAGATAACAGGCCATGATCGGTTTATCCGGCCACGCTGCTTTGATGGTCCGAAAACCCCGGCGACGTCGAAAGCGCCTTCTTCCAGCAGTACGTGAATGTTCTCCATAAAATTCATCGCGCCAAACTTATAGCGAATATCTTTTTAATGGATTGCCACGCTATTCGATAAGCCTGACAACTCATTTTTCGTGGGCGCGCATCGGCAAAAACATTGCCACCTTTCACTTTCAGGACTAACATAACTTCGCCAATGAGGAAGCGAATACTATCAGGGACTGCCATGAATCAACACGCAACCAAAGAGCTACGATTGAAAAGGGCGCAGGCTATCGCCGACGCCGGCGGAATAGAAAAAGCTATCGAGCAAGGCGCGCTGCCGCAACACATAAACACGACATTGTCCGAAACCGTCGTGCTGGGACTGATGCGCCAAAATGTGCGAAAGTTCATCGTGGTGCTCGGGCATGGCTCGACAGAGATCGGCGAAGTGTTGAACATCTACGAAAGCTGCGAGCTCGTCAAAAGCTACGCCGTCCGAAACGAAGTTGCCGCCAGCCATGCCGCCACGGCTCTTGCCTGGACCACAGGCGAAAAAGCGGCTGTCGTCACTTCGATCGGACCGGGAGCACTGCATGCGCTGGCGGGTTCCCTGGCCCCGGCCAGCAACGGGATCGGCGTATGGTATCTTTTCGGCGACGAATCGACGGAGGACGAAGGTCCCAACATGCAGCAGATCCCAAAGTACGAGCAGCACTCTTTTCTGAAGCTGTGCTCGGCAATGGGCGAAGCGTATTCACTGCACACGCCCGAAGCGGTCGGAACGGCGCTGCGTCGCGGCCTGCATCGCGTGGACGATCCGCATTTCGCAGGCCCCTTCTACCTACTTCTTCCCCTCAACACGCAGCCCGCAGCCCTTCCCAATTTCAACATCGATGAGCTTCCCGTCGGTTCACCGTCTTCGCTCGGCGCGGCCAGTGATGATGCGGCCTATGAATCGGCCTCCGATATCATTGGAAATGCGGAGCGCATCGTGGTCAAAGTCGGCGGCGGCGCTGCGCACGCCAGTCGGCAACTGGCGGAGTTTCTCGACCTTGTCGATGGTGTTGCAGTTCTGAGTCCACGCCTGACAGGCGCCCTGCCCTATAAGAATCAAAGAAACATGACGGTTGGCGGCTCGAAGGGATCGATCTGCGGCAACTTCGCTATGGAAGAAGCCGATCTGCTGGTCGCCATTGGCACGCGCGCCGTTTGTCAATCCGATTCCTCGCGCACCGGATATCCAAAAGTCCGGCACGTCATTAACATCAACACCGATGCCCGAGCCGCCATGCACTACAGCCACACGACGGCGCTTGTTGGAAACGCGGCCCCCACTCTCGACAAGCTCATGGACCTCTTGCGCGCAAAGGAGATCTCGCCGCCGAAAAGAGCATCG
>Ga0307990_1001857_pt1 | contig 17381 bp, 9 predicted proteins | sample EllFjometagen129_FD_203168 | JGI IMG/M metagenome (GOLD analysis project Ga0307990, IMG submission 203168) | Marine microbial communities from Ellis Fjord, Antarctic Ocean - #129 | ecosystem: Environmental > Aquatic > Marine > Unclassified | place: Southern Ocean | collected 2014-10-08
TTCAATTTGCGTTCCAATGTCCTATTCCAGGCCTCGATGCCGTTGGAATTAGATGGCAAATCCGCGCTGTTTTTGTAGGCGAGGAGAAGGTCGATATTCCGTTCGAGCGACCTTAAAAATCTCTTATGATATGATGCCGGAAAGAACGATTTAAGCGCCAATAGCCGCGATAACAGGGCATATGTCGGCCCTCTCGTTGGCGCTTTGACAATAGCTTTCACAGTCGCCTTGAAGATCGCGTTTCTCCAATAATACCTACTCCTTCGCGTTTTGGGAAACTGAAAATTAAGATAGCGCAAAAAATGAACGAGACAGATTTGATGAAGCGCGCCTGGAAATGTTTCCCTGATTGGCTTTACAAAGCATTTTCCTCTCCCAAAATTGGTTGTTATGCCGTGAATTTCATCAGGGATGGTCTCGGAAATAAGCTCGATAAACTCGTAGGTTGCCAGTCTGTCCTCTTTTGGGGAATATCGGTAACATAAGAGTTTGCCGGTTACCGCATCGCTCGCCCAAAGCAATGTTCGCTTTTCGCCGCCCACTTTGAGAACCTTGCCGTCGAAGCAAAGGTAACCCCTGAAACTCTTTCGCGCTTTCCGGTGTCGATCCGTCGGCGATTGCACTCGATATCGAGGGTAATATTTACGATTCCGGCGATTTCACATGGACTTCGACATCGACAACCGACGGTATTCTCGTGTTCATGCCCGAAGTCCACAACCTAACCTTCGTAGCTGGTGATACGGTTTTCGTCGGCATCGATGTTTACGATTCCCCCGACCGTTGCGATGTCAACACAGCCCACTTCTCGTGGATATTCTTCATCGAACCCGAGATCGGTTGCGCAGCAATTCCAAATCCGATCACCGCAGACTTCAACGAAATAAACGACCAAACTATATTCACATATCCCAACATGATGTCCGAAGAAGCAACGGTTATCTTGTTCAACTCACGAAATGTCGAAGTATAGCGAAACGAAATTAACCACGCATCGTCTTACGACGATTTCGCCAGGCGAATATGGAACGGAATCAACGGCGATAGCATCCCTGCGCCAGCAGGCCTTTTCCTTTATATTATAATCGTGAACGACGAGATCGGTTGCAACGGCACCTTAGTTTTGCTGAGGTAATCGCTTCACAAAACACGCTAAGATAAGGGCAGCCTCGGTCGTCTTTTTTTCGCCAGCTGGCGATTACGAAAAGATCGCCCTTAGATATTCGTCAGATCCAACCCACAGGCGACAGACAAGCAGTCGTCCCCACCCACCACATCCCTTCCCCTGTGCCAGCGCCCCTTCCCCATCCAAACCCCCTATTTCACCACTCTTTCGACCTGCAAAACAGGCGAGAAAATATTTTTTTAATTTTTTTAAAGATAATATGTCGATTTCGTTTGCTTTTTGACAAAAACCATATTATTTTGAGTAAAATGGGAAAAGAATCGACATCTGATTTCTCTGGAAAATCCCTCGCCAACGGATTTATCTTCCTCGCGGGCGGTTCACGAACCGCCACTACGTTCGATGGCGAAGATCGTAGGGATTGTTCGAGAACAACCCGTTCATTGGTCAAACGAAAAACCCTTGGCCGTTTGATTGGCGCGTTTAAAACCTTTTTGACAACACGTATTTGCGAATTAAAGACCGCCCTTTATAAAACCTCAAAGGGAAAATAACTGCTCTTTATTTGCAAAAAAAAAATAAGAAAATGGAAAGGGACAAATTGTGAAAAAAGGATTTCTTTTAGTTCCGCTACTTGTAATTACCTGTTTGACCGTTAGTTACTCGCAAACGTTGTATTTAGGCGAACCTCCGTTTATTTATGGAACTACTGATCGGGTAGTCAGTATTGATAGGAGCGATAGCTGCCATACTCTGGATTTTGAAGGGATAACAGATACAGCTACTATTTCGCTTGGGAGCTTCTACGAACCATGGGGTTACTATTTCTCAGATAATGCTCTTGTAATCGTCCAATCTGAAGCAGGTGGGTCTGGGAATTTCGAGTTTAATCCAAGTGGAGTTGCTATATTATTCTGGCAAACGGGTGATAGCACTATTCTTAATATACCCGGAGGTTTTACGACCGGATTTTCATTTTATTACTCTGCCAATTACACCGCATCTGTTGAAGTTTATAGCGGTATAAATGGAACGGGGAGTCTTTTAACAACAATGCCTTTAATCGAAACGCCACCACCTGCAGGCTATACTTATTGGTATTCGACCTGGGTGCCGATAGGTGTTTCTTTCGAAGATACTGCTAGGTCAATTGTCTTTAGCGGCGTAGCGGATCGCGTTGGATTCGATAATATAACTTTTTGTGATTCTATACCGACTCCTTCGGACTCATGCACACATCAAGTAGTGCCAGATAATTATTCTGTTTGCGCTTCGGAAGAGGTCCGGGTTTGCCTCGATATTTGCGAAGGCTATGTCGCGTATTTTGGGATTGGTTGCAGTGTATTTGATACCGTCGAATACGGAACATACCATAATGACACCTGTCTGTTTATTTCCCCTATGTGTGCAACATCAGGAAGTTTATTTTTAGCGATCTGGGATAGTTCCGGTCTTGTGGGCGGCGATATCGATTTCATAGAGATTATTCCCGGTCCGGAATTCGAGATAATTGCCGACCCGGCATCGGACCCCTGTCACGATCCTTGTTTTTATGTTTGGACGACGACTGATGCAACAAATGAGGTTTTTTGGGAATGGGAAAGCGATAGCTTTACAGGAGATACCCTTCGGTTCTGTCCGGACAGTTCTATTTTATACGCAACTGTTACTGATCCGACAACTGGATGCTCTAACACTGAAATCGCAATATATCAACCCGGCCATTCCGATTATTTCCGAGACGATACTATCTGTTGTGGCGATAGCATTTGGGTTTGTGCGGGTAGCCCTGGGGTTGACTCAATACAGTGGTATATAGGCTCAGATACGACCGACCTTACGCCAATAAAACTCGATTCAACTTGGTGTTTCCTTCTTACGCCTGAGATTTACGGTCTGCTTGGAGTAGATAATTTCGTGGTCGCGGTGGGATTGTATTTCGAGGGAATCTGTGAATATCGAGACTTCGTTAGTATAACCATAAACTGCCCCGACTTCGAAATAACCGGGGATACGCTTGTTTGTCCAGGCGATACGACTGTTTTGTGCGTTGAACCACCAGATTATCCTCACCATTGGTGGGATGACGGTTGGGATACATGCCTTACGGTTGGGCCTATTTGGGAAGATACTACAGTCTGTGTTACTGTCTGTGAAATTGAGGATATAAGAGATACAATTCCAGTTGATATCGTATTCTACTTAGATTTCTCTGGTTCTATGTATCTGGTAATTGATGAGATTGTTGCTTCTATTGACGTGTTTGTAGATAACCTCGAAGCCAGTAGTTTTGATTGGCGTCTTGGAGGAGTAGTAGTTTCGAATCATGGTCCCACTCCGAAAGATTTCGATCTTTTGGCGACCCCGCCATATGACTTGACGACCGACATAGATGCATTTAAAGATTGGTTAAGTATAGATCGAGTAGATTTTGCCTATGAAAAACCTCTCAACTCTTTAGCTTCGGCTACAACTAATAGTTATTGGCGCAGAAATGCACAACCTGTGATAATAATGTTCCAGGGGGAGGCTTGGCATTGTTTTAATCAATATTTACGATCATATGATTTTTCTAAAAAAGGAAAAGCGATATCTGAGCTTAACAGTATTAATGCTATTACTTACATTATTTATGACTCTCTTCAGATGGATCAATGTTCGGAACCGGTTTCGCATATTGCGGATTACAAAGATATAGTCATACCGCATGGAAAAACTTGGGAAATGAATGCTTTTCCTGCAAACGAACTTCTCGATATGATTGCAGAACAATTAGCAATCGTAATTCCGGGGACAACCTTTTGTTGTGTCGATACTTGCATCACAATCCGCGTTCTCGACGAAATCGATAAAGATACGTCCATGTGCGTCGGCGATACGATGTTGTTCTGCTGCAATCCGATTTGCGATTCGCTGGACGGTTCGAGAGCGAGGCCTTCGCGGGAAGTCATGGCGTATAGAGATGGAACCCCTGCGCCCGAATGTATCGCTATGGATAGCGACTCCTGCTGCATGAAATTCGTTCCTCACGATCCGGGCACATATTCTGTTTGGCAACCGAACTACTACGACGGCATACATGAATGCTGTTACGACGTGTGGTGGCACATCACAGTCTGCTGCACGCCGCAGGGGTCTTTGGCTGTTGACCAACCAGATCCAACTGTATGCGAATGGAATGTGTGTTTCAATTCTATAGACGATTCCTGTTATTCATGTTGCCCGGATTACGATAGCCTTGTGTGGGATGTAACATCCTTAACAGATAGACCGCTTGACGTATTCCCCGCAGATTCGGATAGTAGTTGTATCGAGATAATCACCGAATATTCTGATACTATAGTTGTATGTGCCACTGCGTTTTCAATGTGTGATAGCAATCTAAATTGCACTTATAATGTATGTGAAACTTTGGTTTGCTGTGTTTGTCCGCCCTGCAGTGCCGAAATCGTAATTGATTATCCGCCCGACTTCGATCCGCTAACCGATACGCTTTGTCTTTGGGATAGCTTAAGGGCTTGCTTGGATTGTCCTGAAATGGATTCAATTAACTGGGTTAATGGGTTTAGTCTCCCAATCGGTTCCGGAACCTGCATTACGACGATGTTTGACACCCTCGATCCAATGTTATATCCTGTCCCCGGATGGCGAAAGCTTATAGCCATAGCATTTGCCTGCGATGATACTTGTTACACCGCTATAGAGAGCGTGTTTGTGGATAGTTGCGATGTTACAATCTCCGGTAATGTTACGAGCATTTGCTCTGCGCTTCCTATCGAGGGCGTGCAGATATATATCTACGATGGGTTAGGCACGAGAGTCGGTGGAGACCCGGTAACCAATGTTTCCGGCGATTTTACGAGCGGAGCGTTACCGTCCGGTAACTATAATGTTATTCCTTGCCTTATGAATTATAGCTCGATTCCAAGACCTGCAATGCGAATATTGTCAACAACATCGATTACTGATTGTGATTTCCAGATGATATATGTCGGTGATTGGAATTGCAACGGTGATGTGGGATCAGATGATGTGTGGTATATAAACAGGAGGAAAATGGAAGCCCCACCATTTGACCCTAACAGATTTGAAGACGTAGTATGCGATCCAAATTGCAATCATGATATTGGTTCTAATGATGTCTGGTATATAAATAAATTAAAAATGGATTCAGAATATGAATTACCGATACCATGCATACCAAGTCCCTAAAATTATATGGAGGTAAAAATGTTTAAAAGAATGCTTATTCTTACAATTACTCTGTTTGTCTGTGCTTCCATACAAGCACAAGCAATTGAATTCTTCCTTTCATCATTCGATGTAGTAAGCGGAGGTGATTATACGATTCAGGTTGAAGTGTCTGATATTCCTTCACCTCCTGAAGGTTTATATTCTGAGGAAATGAGATTTCAGTATGATGCTACAAAATGCACTGGGGTTGATGTTTCTAATGGTCCAGCTACATCAGGTTGGTCATTATTGGATCACGTCGATGATGGAGGAACTCCGATAGCAACATATACATATTCCGATGTAAACTTCTCGACAGGGACTTATACAGAAGGAATTTTGCATTACATCACATTCGAAGGTGTAACAGATGATTTTACAATTACGGTTGTGTATTTCAAATATGCTTTAATGATTGACGGAACAACTCCAGGCCCAGAAACCAATTATCCCTTAGATATATGCCCTTGCACCCCTCCTTCAGAACCTTTGAGTTTCACTGCAACGGCATTGGATTGTCACAGGATAAAATTAGAATGGGTTGCGCCAACAACCGGGGATGAACCGATAACTTACTACATAACAAGCCCCGAGGCTGGAGACGAAGACGCGATATCCGGGCTAGAATATATATATGTTGGATTAACAGAAGACACGCCTTATACTTTTTCAATTTACGCTCATAATGATTGTGATGGCGGTTCAGATTCTCCTACGGTTGGTCCAATATCCGAGAGCACACCAGTATGTTCCGGTTGGCGAATGCCCATTACAGCTTCTATATCCTTATGCGATTTAACTGCCGATGCTGAATTAGGTATGGACGAAATGGCAACAGATGGCTTCGATTTCACCTTCGATGTATTCCTTCCGCCATTACCACCGACAGGCGAACACATATTTGCATATTTCCCACATCCCGAATGGGGTGAACCATTGGGCGATAATTATACTTCAGATATACGGAATTTAGTAACAATTCCGGATGGAGATGTAGTAACTTGGGATATGCTTGTTTCAAAGACAAGTCCTTGCAATGATTGCGAAATCGAGTTCGATCCTTCAGAAGTGCCACCAGCTTATCAGGTAATCCTCGTCGATAACGATCTTGGTGGTTTTATGCAGGATTTACGATTAGATAATACATACGACTGCGATTTCTCTTCAGCACCCACAGAGCCTGAAAATAGATCATTAACAGTGTTGGTTGGTAGTTTACCTGGAATTTATAACCCTGGTTGGAATATGGTTAGCATACCAATATATCCAATTCCAAACTCACCTGCGGGATTCTATGGAGACGACGTAATCCCCCCGTGCTATTTCTTTGTTTACGGTTACGACCCAATAACTGGTGGGTATTATAATCCAATTACCCTAAGAGAAGTAGAAGGTTATTGGCTTGGTTTATCATGTAGGACGATTGTTGAAGCAAGCGGAACAGAAGTTTTCTTGCCATATGAATATACTCTATATCCCGGGGCGAATATGGTTGGCGCGCCTTTTGGGCAATGGAGCAAAGAAGAAGTTATAATTTCTTATGGTGGAATTGAGTATGCTGGTTTCTCTGCCGCCGCCGCTCCCGGTGTAAACCTGATATCACCCACAATGTGGCATTGGGATAGTTATATAGAAGATTATATTGAAACAGATTATTTCATTCCATGGCTCAGCAATTGGGTTTTTGCCAACGAACAATGTAAAATCATTTTCCCAGATTTTGGGACAAGATATTGCCGAAAAAGAATAAATACTGTCGATTGCGATTATAATTGGAGGCTTAACTTCAATGTATCCCGTGACGATGTATCCGATAATACTGCACATCTCGGGGTTACCCTCGATGCAAGCGATGACTTCGATTGTTTATACGACTATCCAGAACCACCTCCACCTCCCGATGAAAGAGTAGATTATATAACAGCCTATTTTCCTCATCCCGAATGGGGAGAACCTATTGCCGATGATTTCGATTCGGATATCAAACAGACCATCCCATGTGGCAAAAAGACCTGGAATATGACCATTTATTCAAAAAACACGGGAACGGTAAATTTAGCGTGGAAATTCGCGATGTTATCCGAGGATTATGACATACTAACGATAACCGACTTGTCGGAAGGTGTTGAAATTAATCTGTTAACCGGTTCATCCTATTCATACCCGACGATGGCGGGTGTGCTTAGAAATTTCGTTATTAGAGCCGATTGTTCCGTATTAGCGAATGAAAGCAGCAATTTCAAACCTAAAGAACTAATGGTGTTGACAGAGCCAAACCCTTTCAATTCGGCTTGCCGTATTTCCGCGCCGGTGAATGCGACGGTTGAGATATTCGACATAAAGGGTCGTTGTATTGTAGAGCTCGACGGCGGAGATCAAATTTGGAAGCCGGAGGCGTCGGTTGGTTCTGGTGTCTATCTCGTTAGAGCTAAAATCGGCGATGAGGATATTACGAAGAGGGTTGTGTATTTGAAATAATTTCACATATCCCCCCATACCGCGAAGAGGGTGAAATGGTTTCGCGGCGAGTCGAACGCAAAGGAGGTGGAAAATTTAAAATTAGGGTTGCATTGCAATAGGTGGGTCTTGGAAGAGACCTAATGAATTGCTTGCAACCAAAAAAAGTATTTGACAAACATGAAAACATACTATTTAATACACTACTAGTGTAAAATATAATTCAATATTAAACTGGAGGGCAAAATGCGTAAAAGAATTTCGCTAATAAGCGTTATTTCGGTTGTATCGGCATTAGCATTGATTTGCATTCTAGTATTAGCATGTGACTTTATTCCTTCTGAGAAGAATAGAGAACAAGCTAATGCAGATACTCAGGTTATCCGAAAAACTAATCAACTTCAGGAAGAATCGGTAAAAAGCGCTACAATTGAAAAACCTACTCAGTCGCAAGTAGCAGAGACTGCGCCTAAGGTGGTGGGGCAATCTAAGATTGTTGGGTCCATTTTACCCGGGAAATACCCCTATACCGTATCCCGTGGTAATACACCAAAAATGATAGTTAGCGCATATGAGTATCCAAAATGTGAACGATGTGGTAAACTGCATTGTATGGAAATTGTAAGTAACCACAATAACAAATCTCTAGTGAATAAAGATCCTGTTTCAACAATAGCAACTTACCCATATGGTAACGAATTACTTCTCGTTGCAACATTGAATAATGAAAAATTAGATATTTCCAACGCAAAAGTCCGATGGACAATCCATGAACCTTCTGGGTATTATGGAAAAGATGTTAGACCTTCCTTTATTAAAGCTGCTGGTGTTCCTGAAGGTAATGTTCAACTTTCAACAGATCAAGTCATTACATCTTTTGGGGATGGACCTGTATATGTTCAAATCCCTCAAGGTATCAAATGGCTACGCGAATGCTCCGGTGATCCGATTTGTCCGATAGAGATCGCGGGAAACCAAACATGGGTTTTAGTGTATAGCCCTTCGCCTGGTTTAACAAATTTCCTCGTTAATCTTGTTCAACCTGGAAATGTGAATTATCCAAAAGTTGATTATTCGGTAAAATGGACGGATAAGATTCCCAATTTACAGCAATGTGTCGATCTTGAAGTTAATGTTACTGAGGATGTTTCTAATCCAGATCCCCATGTATTTTCAAGCTCTATTGATCAAGTCCTTAAATGGAAAATCGATATCAAGGATGTAACAGATTATTATAAGAACCCGAATGTACCTGGTGTTCTTCCAATTTTATATCCGATTATCGACTATGATTTGAGATTTCGCCGCGATCCTCTCCAATGGGACGCGAAGAATTGGGCAGATGTATATAAGGTAACGATAGATAGCACTATTAATGCAGCTACTGAATATGATAGACGACTAAAATGGGAGTGTAAATATAATAAAGGTATTCCATCTGCTAAACCAGCAATTTTATCTGGTCTTAAATTGGAACCAGAATCTTCTAAGACTTTCATGGGATATACAGCTTTTAAAGCTCATCAGTCTGTGATACCTTCAAAATATTGGGGTGACGATCACTATTATAAAGCAGTCCAGCGGTCAGTTGATGCAAGTTTATGTTATGCAAGCTGTTGTAAATCTAAAGGAGTTAAAGCATGGCACAATATAACTGATGAATCGATTAGCATTGAATTCGAACCTGGAGCCGATGCTACGATTAGTGGCTTAGAAGTTACTTGGATTACAGGAGGACAAATCCAACTTAAAAATACTGGTAGTGCGCCAGTTTATGAAATATTCCTCGAAAAAGCATCAGGAACTGTTAAGAGAGGAATTAAGGCTTTCTTACCTGCAGGCGGTATTGAAGTTATTAGCATCGCCGATGATGTCAATATTGAAAAAGGGGATTGGATCTGGTATTTAGTCTATTCGACAAATAACACAGAACCGTGTTGTAGCGCGCCTGTAGTTGCTAGGCAAAAGAAAGTCCGCGTTCAATAAATAATAAACGTGAAAACTCACGAACTCCTAAGATTAGTAATGGCCGGCCTACTTTTATGTGGGCCGGTCTTTGCTTCATTACCAGAAAAATGGCCGATAAAAAAAAGCCTCTATGGTAGCGGAGACGATCACATAAAAGGGGATGTTTTTAGAGTTGTTGTTCAATTTTCGAACGAAAGAGATATCCCTCTACGCAATCTTACAGCCAAGTTATTCTATCCCAAAACAGTAATTCCATATCCGGAGAAGATCTATCAGAAGAAGATCTCAAAGTTCCCATGGCCCAACCATTTTGTCGATGAAGATGATCGTATAATAACTTTCCATTATAATTTTGACATTATTGAAGCCCCAGTAGAATTCTATAGCTATTTTGTTGCTGAAAAATATGGAATATCAGATTTCGATTATTCCATTGAATGGCTTGGTCCAGATTCCATTTATTATGGAGTTAATTCGAAATGCCAAGAAATAATTCTTCCGGATTCAATTGAATATGATAATCACAATGTAACTAATATTATTTATGAGACAAAAATCCTTGAAAGTAAAAATAAGGAAATGACGAAGAACACTAAATACATGGCCTTCGTAATCCTTTTAGTTTTTTTAATAGGGGCTTTAGGAGGTATTCTGCTTTCGAGTATTTTAGTGAGGAAAAAGTATAAAATTGACGAATTGATTAAGCATTTTGAAGAAGAAAACTCCAAGTTGCGTTCTGAAATATCAAATGAGATGAAAAAAATGGAAAAAAAATAATGAAATTCTCTTTCTTGTCAATTTTTTTTCTTTTAGGAGCTCTATTCCAGATACAGGCTAGTGGGATCGAAATCACTGGCGGAACGAAGAGAATACATTTTTCAAATCGAGGCGATGTTAGTTGGTATGAATTTGAAATCTATAATTCACTTGATACAGTTTATAGTTCTGTAAAAGTGGAAATTGAATATTCTGAAGGAATACGGCCTTTAAATGACAGAACATGGAGAGGAAAATCTGGACTATCCCACCGCGAGTATGCGACTATTGAAACAAATGAAAACAGGATTATCTTCAATCTCCCTCAGATTCAATCTTATGCAATGGAGAAGTTTTCAGCCGCCTTTGTTGCACTTCGTAGAGGAGAACAAGTTTTTCAAGCTTATGTGTTCATTCAAGATGAAACTAATGAATGGATTGACTGTAAAGAATATTTTGGCCAGCTAGATACCAAGGATAATTTAGTGTCAGAGACAGTTACTCAAGATTCCCTTATCCGAATGAATACTCTTGAGTTTGACTCTGCAATAGCCTTAGGGGAGAATGCCCAACTTGAAGATAATAGTTCCGAAGAATATTTGATTAGTTATAAAATTTTCAAAAAATATTTTTCTTATTTAGTTATATCTATCGCTATAAACCTTATTCTTATTATTTGTCTGAGCACATATTTTATAATTAGTAATATCCACAGAAAAAAAGCGGGAAAACAAAAGAATATAAAAGTAGAAAAACCGTCTTCAGAAATAGACTCAATACAAATCGTTCCAACTATAGAGTTAAATCCAGAGCTTGACCCAGATAAAAATAGTCCGATAACAAACTTTGGTTCACGCAAATATAATTACCTCGTTGAGCTTATTATCGATAACGAAATTTTAGAGAGAAGACTGGGTAAATTAAAGAACAAAACCTCTTCATGAGGAAAAACATATTATAGATTCACGACTCAATTAATATTAGTTTAGGAGGGAAAATTGAGATTAAAAGCTATTTTTTTTATTGTTGTTGTCTTTTCCACTATAATTAGAGGACAAATCTTTAGCGATAAAGTAAAAGTCGGATCGGGTGGTATTAGTTTTGAAAAGGGATATGGTTCAGAAGGAACTCATTTAGGAATAGCCCTTGAATATAGATATATTGGAGGAATACTAGCTGGAGCAGTAAATAATTACCCCTTATTTTCCGGTTATCAAGCGAATTTAGTCAAGGATAAACATTACGTCAGCGGACTTAGGATTGGTTTCGGTTGGGTAAATCATAAAAATGCATCGGATTATTGGTTACAAACAGAGGAAAACTTGTGGTTATCAACAGAGGAAGTTAATTATGGGAGATTTTCCCTTGAATTACTTTGGGGATACGAATTATATCCGCAGGAATCTGTTAATCCTTTCATAACAACAGGAATTAACTTTGGGTCAAATTTTTATGATATGACTCCAAGCGATACGACTACAGGCAATGTCAATGATTTTAGTATGATACTTCCATTAACAATTGGCTGTGATATTAGATTTTATGAAGGCCTTATACCGGATAAAAAGGGCGTAATTGATGGATGGGCGCTTACCCCGTATGTAAAACTCGATATCCCTATCTGCAATCCTGAATACGAACTAACAAAACAACCGTATACTAGCGGAGATATAAATACATTCAATGAGAAATTTAGCGAATGGTGGGGGATTGCAACCATTGGCGTTTCGCTAACATTCCAATTTTTGGTCTACCCATCTACTCAACAGCACGACTCGGACCACGATGGAATCCCTGACGAATCCGACGATTGTTTTGATACGCCTCGCAATGTCGTTGTCGATGACCGAGGTTGCCCCGTAAGCGATAGCCGTGGTAAAACTAAGTTTAATATAGTTAGGGAATTGGAGGATAAAGGGAAAGTGGATTTTTATATCTATTTCGCATACGACAACGCGGTAATACCCACAGAGTTCTTCTCTGATCTGGACGACCTCGGCGATGCCCTTGTGAATGAGCACCTTGATTGGAATCTCGAAATCGCCGGACACACAGACAGTCTGGCATCTGCTTCTTATAATCAAAAATTATCGGAGAGAAGGGCGAATTCGGTAAGGGATTATTTATTCGATCATTACGCGATAAATAAAAGCCGTCTAATAGCCAAAGGGTATGGCGAGAGCCAACCTAAAGCAGATAACGGAACGGAAGATGGGCGTGCTTTAAATAGAAGAGTGGAGTTTATAATCATTGAAAGATCAAAGAATAATTGACCTTTTAAAGGAGAAAATAAAATGAGAAACGTAATTCAAATAATACTTTTAGTTGTTCTCGCTACAATCGCCCTCGCGGAATGGCCGGATGCGGGCGGGGTTCCGGTATGCACAGCGACGGGCGACCAGACGATGCCGAAGATAGTTAGCGACGGCCACGGCGGGGCGTATATTGTGTGGAGCGACAGTAGGGGCGACGACGAGGATATTTACGCCCAATACGTGGACGCCTACGGGAATATATTGTGGGAAACGAACGGAGCGGTGGTGTGCACAAGCGAGGGTAGGCAATACGATTATGATATGATTAATAATACATATGGCGGTCCTGTCATTGTTTGGGCTAGTGGAATTGGAAATCAAATTAGAGGACAATTCATTTCACCAACCGGTTTGTATAATTGGGACCCAGACGGTTATTTAATTGCAGCTCATTCCAGGACTGTATTAGAACCTATTATCAAAGATACGGATATTATTAATGATATCGTTGTCACTTTTAAATTCTCGGGTTGGAGTCATGATGATCCATATACTAAAAAGATAAATATACACGGCTATTATGAGTGGTTAATTGAGAATGACGATTTAAGTAATAGAACTTCAAAAATGAGTTCAACTTCTTTAGAGGGTCACAATACTCTAATTGTAGGTGATTGGAATAATAATATAAAAGCCTTAAAGAAGATTAATGAGGATGGAATATACTTATGGACAAGCGATATAAATGTAGCGGATCCATCAGTCAATAGGAATCCCAAAATTATTAATAATGGTCTAAGTTCCGTCCTTATTACTTGGGAAGATAATCGCCGTGGCAATTTTGATATTTACGCAAATACCATAGATAACTTAGGAACTCTCGGCATCCCCAACGGTTGGCCCATCTGCGTAGCCGCCGATTCTCAGCTTACGCCTCTCATCGTCTCCGACGGTTCGGGCGGCGCAATCATAGCCTGGAACGACCGCCGAAGCGGAAGCAGTATGAACTTCGAAATTTACGAGGAGAGAATGGACTACTGGGGAAATCGGCTCTGGAACACGACCGATACGACCGGTATCCCGATAATCAATACAACCGGCAACCAGAAGCTATACGATATGATACCAACCGATGACGGGGGTGCGATTCTTGTTTGGATTTCCAACGAACTACTCGCCTACCATGTTTTCGCCCAGCGTATCGATGGCGACGGAAACGCCCTCTGGGATGCAAGCGGTGTTCAGGTTACAACCGGGACATTTGAAGAATTACCGGTTATATGCTCCCCGATAGTGCTAACGGTTTAATTGTCGCTTACGTTGACTATACGGCCTCAGACGCGAATATCTATGTCCAGCATTTGGATTCGCTTGGTTTTCTTGGCGGCGAACCGGATGACCCGGATTGCGAAGAACTTGCGGGATATTTGCCATCAGAAGACGGTTTCTCATGGCCTAATGGAGCTACGTGGATGTGGCCAAATCCTTTAATCCCGTGGCCAACTCCATTTATGTGGAATAGCGTATTCGGCCTTTCGTGGGGATCGGCAAGGTATTATTGGGCTACGTTGAAGAAATCCGAACGTAAATGGGGCGGAAGTTGCGACGGATTCTCGTGCACCGCGTTGTTGTTTTATGAGGATGACTTAAATCCATCAACTTATGGAGCATCAACGGTAAACGATATATTACTCGATGACGATATTAGAGATTTAATAAACCAAAATCAACTTATTCAATATGGTAATCCGGTCTTAAAAAGATATGTCGATCAACTCTATGGCCCGCATGACCCTACTCCTATTGTCGAGAGATTATTCAATAACATGGATTCGACCTATGTCTTGAGCATTAAAGGGAGCCATGGAGCTCATTCTATTGTTCCGTATGACGTTTGTCTCGGTCCTTTCGGGACATACAAAATATACGTGTATGACTGTAATCTCCCTAACCGGGATGACATCTATATTCAATATGATCCAACTTTCGAATACTGGTATCATTCTGATGATCCGAGATTTAGTTTCACGGAACATGGATTATTCATTAAACCAATTGAGTTGTATCAAAAACAACCTACACTCCCTATAGAATACGGTGGCCCTGTTCCCGATTACCACATAGTTATCCCAACGGAAGGCGCGAAATTAGGCATCTACGACGAGGATGAGGACGCTTTCTGCGGTTTTTCAGGCGATTCGACCATAAACGAGTTCGATAACTACGGCCCGCTTTTCTTTCCCGGCGAAGATTCACTCGATTGGTCAGAAGCCTTCTTTATCGTCCCAAACCATTCTCTTAATATCTCGCTTAGCGGCGTATCAAATACTGTACCCACTTACGATTTCTGCATCCTCCGCGGCGATAAGATGATTACGTTCCTCGACATCGAACATTCCGCCGCCACCGATAGCGAAAAGGTTGTCCTGTCAGATACCAGCGGCCAGATCGTCTTTTCCACGAACGAAGACGACAGAGACTTCTCATTCGAGATAATCACGATGGGGCCGATGGAAACTCAGCTTCTATGCCAAAGCACGGGCCTCAAAGCCGACAATTCCGGCGAACACATTATCGAGTGGATAGACAGCACCCGGCAGGTCAAAGTCAAGAACACAACCGCGATAACCGATACATACGACATCCGAGTGGGAATTATGATCGGCGATGCCAGGGATTCGTCCGTCGCGACCGTGAACATCGTAGAACTTCGCGATAACGAGACCCAGCGCATCGAGGTGGACGATTGGTTCGGCGATACGACATCCGCTCCAATTCACATTCGTATTCATCGTGACTTTGAAAGCGACGATGTCATCGATGTGGTTATAGACACCGTAGTCGAATGGATGCCTTTCGATACTACAGGAATCGAAGAGCACGGTAGCTTACCGCAGGAACTCGAACTATATGCCTATCCGAACCCGTTCAATTCGGCGGTTTCGATAATCAGTCCCGCAAACGCTACGGTTGAGATATTCGACCTGAACGGTAGGAGCGTCGCACAACTCCCCGGTGGCGACCAGATTTGGAAACCGGAGGCATCGGTTGGCAGCGGCGTCTATCTCGTCCGCGCGAAGGTCGGGGATAAAGAGGTTACGAAACGGGTGGTTTATCTGAAATAGTATAAACATATACGATCTCCAGATTCGAGGAGATTTGATGAAAAAAGTATGATGGGCTGTTGGTTATTGTTACATTTTATGTTTAATTCGTCTAATGATCAGCATGAGATGAGTTAAATTTGACACATTGCGTCAAATAAGCAAAATCCAAAGCAAAGGAGATGTATCGAGGAAATTGGAAGTTATTGCCCGGATATCATAGGAGCGTATTGCATACGCCCACCTTTAGGCTAACACGGTTGGTCCATACAGATTGACGGCAGATCACTATTTGTTCATTTAAAATTATTAACCTAGTGAAAACGAATAACTTAAAAGGGTAGCAATCAAGTTTCTGAGAGCCGCGCGACCATTTCTGGGACCTTAAAAATGGTTGGTATCAGCTTAAAATGGTTCCGTGTAGTTCCAAAACGCTGCCGTTCTATTCATAAGGATAAAAGATGTCAAATAAAATTTTTATGTTAATGTTTCTTCTAATTACGATTTTCATTAATTCTATCATTTTTGCACAAAGTGTTTCAAATAAAAGTGTAAGATTGTATGACAATGATAAAATCGAGTTGGGAAAAGTTTATGTCGATCATGACATATGCCCTGGCGAGGGTTGCACCTATGGAAAGTGGACTGTAAAAGAAGGAAGAGTTGCATCAATTTATGCTAAAAACAGTACACTAACTCCCGAAGTTGCATCAGTTTTTGGAGGAGAAGTTGTTGAGTCAATAACCGGTGAGACACATAATTTACCATACCGCGTTTTACTACTTGATAACTTCGAAAGCTGGCAAGGTAAGACCTATCAACCTGGTGATACCATTTTTGTTCTAACTTACTTAGGCGAAGGTTATTACAAAATATGGCATAAGGGTGAATTTTCTGTAACTGGACTATATTCACTTCCTAATACTCCAAACTATAAAGTATTGGATAAACAATACCATCAATTTAAGCCAGTTTGGTGGGTGAAGATGAAAACCAAGGATAACAAGGTTGGTTGGACAAGAGACACTGATTTATTTAGTGATAAAAATAGATTTGAGTAATATCTCTAAAAAGAAAAGGTAATTTTATACTAAAAAGTTGTACTGCCCTCTCCCCTCCCCAAAAAAAATTAAGTTGTTTAATTGGGGGTATGTTTGTTGACAAAGATTTTTTCATACTTGTATGGGATTAGGTGTTACAAAGTTGAGTGCTGGAACTCGTAGAATAGTCTATAACCCACTTTTCAAGAGCATTAGCGAGTTGTTAAGCGGTTCCTACTAATTGATCTATACAAGGTCCTCTTTGATAGTCCTGGTAACTCTTTCGGTGTAGACATACAAGCGCGCTATAGCAGGTAAAGAGTGATTGTAGCGCCCTATATCAACTCAATTAAAGTCCTGGACTCTTTGCGCTGAATAAATCCTCAGATTGGGTGCGTTGCAATAAATGGGTCTCGAATGAGGTCTAATGAATTGCTTGCAA
>Ga0307990_1001858_pt1 | contig 17375 bp, 9 predicted proteins | sample EllFjometagen129_FD_203168 | JGI IMG/M metagenome (GOLD analysis project Ga0307990, IMG submission 203168) | Marine microbial communities from Ellis Fjord, Antarctic Ocean - #129 | ecosystem: Environmental > Aquatic > Marine > Unclassified | place: Southern Ocean | collected 2014-10-08
TAACAAAAGCCAAGCGTAGCTCTGACCCCTTTACTGCATCATTTAGGCCTACAAAATCTTTCATTTAGTCTTCCCCAGTAAGCTTATTGACTTAAGATAAGTCAAACGAAGACTTGACCCCCATCTCCATGACCCCCATCTCCAGGTTTGGTTGTGAGTGTGATCCCCAGAAAATATCTCAAGTGAATCATTGTAGGGTTTTATCGGCATCCTATGGTTCGATTTAGAAAACTTAATGGCCTGCTATCAATACTTATCAGCGAATTGGTGATTTGACGATTCATGATAAACTTATTTTAGTTGTCGGTAGCCGTACTAAGGTGGGGTCCGATATACCCAATTATGATTTTCTGCTCATTCTCAAGGGGGAAAAAATGTAGTCGCCAAGCACCAGGGTTGATTCGTGCATGCCAGCTAAAAATGCGCTCCACACCGTCTGGACACATAAATGTACGTTCGTTTGGATATTGCTGAAGGGTGGCCTGACTTTCCGTACGAGGATTTCCATGCAATTGTTTAGAGGTGAACGATCCTTGCGTCCAATTTCTGCAAAAAATTTCTAGTTCCGAAAGGCGCTTTTTAACCTGCCTAAGCGCAAGATGGGAAGAGTGAATTGCTCGGAGTTGCCTACGCAGGGCATCGCAAAGGAGAAGATTGGGGTACAATTCTTCTTTTCGATACCAAATATCTTGGCCATCGCGAATAGAATCGCGTATGCATTCGGCGATCCAATTCTCATGCCTGGCCAAGTGATCTGTCCGACTAGCATGGTTGACGCTAACCGCCTGCCGTTGCTGAAGTTGGCCGGTATCCGTATCGAGACTTTGAACGGAGATATTATCTATGACCGACCTGTCCCACCTGTCATTACTGAGAAAACTTACTGCAATGGCCTCTATCCAATATGCGTAGCGAAAGCCGTCAGCCTTTTCATTTTGATAATAAAACTCGGATAGTTCGGCGGCATTTGCGATTTCCGATGTTGATATGTCTTGCAGATAGGGAGCTTTGGTTGCAATCGAGCGCAAAAAACCTCTTTCGACTTGGTCAACCCTAGTGTCACTCAGCCAGCTTGATACGAAATAATCAGGGGCTAGTTCGATCTCATAAACCGGCTTGCCAGTGCGTAATATTCTCTTTACACCTAGCTGGGTAGCGGATTGCATTGTTTCTCGCAAACCTGAAAGCAACCTACGGGCGCTATAAATGTCTGATGCAAGAACTTGATGTGAGAGTTCGTTCAATACCATTTCCACTGTCATTGCCATTTATCCTTTGTGCGAAGCAACGCATCAAGACTCTTTTCCCATTCATCAAAAAATCCTTCCGGCCAGTGATCGATTCGACCGTCTTTATCGATCTGTGGAGTGGTAACCACTACCCGACTGATGTTATCGTAATCCCTGCGCTCAAAAAAGTTCAGTGACACATCCGTGGGAGCTAACTCACTATCATACACCGCCAGGCGGATGCCATTCAACAAGTGATCACTGTGCGTTTCCACTACAATCTGTACCCCGCAACTTGCTGCCAAGGCAATCAGTCTCCCTACCCTCACCTGCCCCTGGGGATGAAGATGGGCTTCGGGATTTTCAAGTAGTACCAGTGCGTCAATATCGGACGATAAGACTGCAACTAGCACCGAGAGTGCATATGTTATCCCAAAACCAGTGTTGGTGGAGCGGTAAGGATTGCTTACCTGTTTGCCATGTTCAAAAGAGTACTGCAAGTTGACCAAATCCATTTCAGAATAAGGTCTAACATCGATTCGCGCTCCGGGGCTAATCTCACTGAGCCAAGCTTCAGTCTGGTCTCGTAGGTCTATCGACTTAGCTTTAGGATGCTTGATTTTTTCCAGCACAGACTGGGAAGTTCCGAATTGATGCAGAAAGTGAGCAGCGTATTCACCGCGGCTGCCCAGTTGACGGTGCTGGCGAACCTGGTAATCAGACATGTCAAAAGAAGTGCGCGGTCCGATCCGTTCCGCCTGAAGGTAATGAAACTGATCAAGGAAGAGACTGTCGCGAAATACCTGTCTTGAAACCCTGGGAGATATCTGTTCAAGCACATCCGCTTCGCGGTCGTATTTAAAAGTCCAGCGCGCCTGTATTTTGTTAACCAACTCAATCTCAAAAGCGATCCGTTCTTCTTTTGAATCTTCGAACAGAACGTTACTAGCAGTGCCAAGGCTTGTTAAATCACCGTTCAAGGCAATCAATTTTTTTTGCAGCAAGCCCTGAAGATAAGATTGCCGCAACAGGAGTAAAGATTGAATTACAGTAGATTTGCCCATGCCATTCAGGCCGGATAGCAGCGTCAGGGGTTGGAAAAGAATTTCTTCATCTTCAAAGCATTTAAAGTTTTTGACTCTCAATCGACGGATCATGATAACACCTCTCGAATTATACTCGCAATCTCTAAGAAACGGGTCCTCACCCGTTTGAGATCGCCGGTACTCTGGGAAACTGCGCGTTCGAACTCATCTTTGCGCATTAGCTCTGCAAATTTTTTCATCAACAAATCTTTCCGTTCGATTAATCCCTTTAATTGTTTATCTGAAAGCTGGTTTAGATTGACAGACCAGGTTTCTAATAAAGCCTTGTTGATCGGGTAGCGTTGATAGCCGTCTCCGTAGTACTTGCGAAATGCATTCCTGCCAAAAATGTCGTGTGCCGCTTTCATAGTTCGGTAAAATTGGGTGCACAGGCGCTCAATCTCCCCTTTAGACATTCGATTAATAGTGGCCATTATTTCATTTAGAAATCCATCTAGATCTGCCACTTTGTACTCGCTATAAGGAACAATGCTGAAGGCCAGGAAGCGAAGCACGCATTCCCTGTCGGCCATACGGGTATCACGGATGCCATAGTCGGTTGCACTCTTGAACTCTCTGGACTCGGCCAGTTCGTTTAACAAGCGGGTAGACGCGCCTTGGTTCAGCGCGTGGCGGATCTCTTGAGCAGAAAGCGGCAGTCCGCCAGTATTGATACGTTGGAATACGTTAAACTTTACTTTCTTCGGCGTGCCCTTTTCAATTTTAAATACGGTGACTTGGGTTTCTAATATTCGCCGCTGGAACCCCCTAGGAAGGTCATCAAATCCCTTGCTGTTAAGGTCTTTAAGAAATTCCAACTCAATAAGTTTTAATGTTTTATCAATAACAAATCGCTTAATAGCGGTTAATCTCTGTAGACCGTCAACCACCAACCAATGATCTTCGTCAGTTCCGTCAAAATAGAAAGCCGGAAGAGGGATGCGGATCAGCATGGATTCAATTAGTCGGCTTTGTGCGCCCTCTTTCCAAATCCCAGCCTTGCGCTGAAAATCCGGATGCAAATCGAGCTCCCGTTCCTGAATTCTGGAACAGATCAGATCGACGGTTAAAGAGTTTTGAGTTACCCGGATCTTTGTCGGATCGAATGGTTCCGTGATGGCTTCTTCGCTGTGTGTTTCTTCTTCTTCAATGCCGCTATCACCTTCAGCATAAACCTGTTTTTCCTGTTTTTCAGTCATTTATCCTCTCCATTATTAGGCATAGCCTAACTACTTACAGCTTGCCTAACGTAAATATCGGTGATTGGATCGTCCCAAACGGTTTTGGTTCTTTCAAGTTCGTTTTTGTTTAAGCTATCATTGCTCATGAGTGGTTTATCCTTTCCTTTTTAAGGTGTTGGTTGACTTGCCTGGAAACAATCAATCGGTGGATACGGCGCCCATATACCTAGACACGACTTTTAGTGATAGCTCCAGTTACAGAGACCTTTTCTGAGAATGTTGTGTAATTATTTGCCACCATAAATCCTACATCGCTTTCCAGTGCCTTAAAGTGCTCCCGACCGCATTTAGTTTTGGCGTTTTCTGACACCCTAATAGCTTCGTTGAAAGTCTATCTTTAGTCCATTATACATATATAGGACTGGTTCGGCGACAAGCATTCTCGAAATTTCGGTTTTCAGCTGTGTCGCAGCATATCATTCACATTTTTTGCTTTGATGAATTTAGCTGCATTAGGATCCGCCGCTAATTCCTCAAAGTGCTTTTCACCGCATTTTATTTTGGCAGCCTCTATGTGCCGAAGGTCATCCCACCAGTTGCTGTCCTTGGTTTCTACAACGAAGTAGAGTTTCTCCTGGCCATCGATTTCAACCAGCACGGCCCAATCGGGATTGTAGGTTCCGAGTGGCGTTGGAACCTTGAACCATCCGGGAAGTTTGGCATAGACCTTTACCGCTTCGTTAGCTTCCAGATCTTCAGCAAATCTCCGCTCTACGCCGGCAGAGTCATAAACAACATGTTCATATACCGACTTCTTTGTTTTTAGTGTATTTTTCAAGTAACCCGTCAGCTCTTCCTTCTCAAAAAGCTCTTGTGCGTAATAATGGCCATCACCTAAGCGTTGGTAGCGAATCCCGTCCACCAAGGCGAGCCGCTTGGTTCTATTGATCGCCTCTGTAGCCAGATCGATGAACTGTTGCGGGTTGCGCTTAAAGTCATTCAGCCGCCGGCTTTGCCTGAGTATTTCTACAAGGCTCCGGCGAGTCAGATGTGTTTTGTCTTGCAAGTCGGTCAGCAGGTCCGGTAGCTCAATGTCAGTCTCGTTAATAATGGTAAAGCCGGATGTAGCCGTTTCCTGAACCATTAGACCGCCTTTTCCGATAGCAATGTCCGCTTTCCTGAATTGCGCCCGTGTCTTGGTGATGGGCGGGCAGTCGAGAATGGCTCTGGCGCAGTTCTCGATGAGTTTGTCGTTATCAAAGTCCACTCGGTATGTGGTCTTGTGTTTTATGCGGTCCCACAATGCCTTAAATTCAGGGCTTTCAAGAACGGCTTCTCGGGTTCGTACAGTAATGCGCTCATCTGCATTTTTAATGTCCAATTTGCCTGCAAGTTTACGAAGTATGTCTTTAATTGCCTGGACTTGATCTGAAAAATCATACGGCAGCTTCAACGTGTTTTCCTTTAATGCCGTGCGCAGGCTGTCCTGAACCTTTCCCTTGTTGTCGAGGAACTCATTTTCCTTTAAGAAATTCCAAAGTTGCTCAGACCTCTCTACACCGAGAGGACAAACCACACCATTTTCGTCGGTGGTAACCAGGGTCGCAAATTGGTGTTTCTCGACAATACCGAAACGAATGCCTGTGTCTTTCTCGATTTCCTTTTGCAGGTTCTCGGCAAACTGCTCATAGCTCTCGGTCGCAATAACCGTTAGCGTATTAATATCAAAGCCATGCAGGCGCTGTCCCTCCTGGTTGACGCAAAGCCTCAACCCTCGCCCAATAGTTTGTCGACGTTCGCGTTCCGTACTCATGTCGCGTAGTGCGCATATTTGAAATACGTTCGGGTTATCCCAGCCCTCGCGCAGAGCGGAGTGGGAAAAGATAAATTTCAGCTTCGATTCAAAGCTGAGCAACTTTTCCTTTTCCTTCATAATTAAGTTATAAGCGCGTTCCGCATTATCACGGTTGGACTGATTATTTTCGTCGGTTTCTGTCCACCCGCCTTTCTTGTCGATTGAGAAATAGCCGTTATGAACCTCGCTGGCATCAATATCCAGGTCAATTTTTACAAAAAGTGTCTGGTAGTCAGGCTGTCTTGCGAGCTTTCGGTATTCCTCCTCAAACATCAGGGCGTATTTGCCCTTAACCTCGTTTCCATCTTCATCATATTGACGGTAATATTTAACGCTATCGATAAAAAACAGGCTAAGAACCTTGACATCACGTCTTTGGGCGGCAAAGCGCATTTCCTTATCCAGATGCTCCTTGATCGTTCGACGGATCATCAAACGCTTCAATTCATCAGGGTTGACGCCACCAACTTCGTCGCCGGGGTGCAAGGTAAATTCACCACCCGGTACACTGATTTCCATAGATTGATTATCCTTACCGCAGGTAATCGTTCCGATACGGAAATTTTCGTAAATCGCACGGCCTGTTTCCTGTTCCAGATCATCGCCGTCTTCAACCGTCATAACTTCACGGCGAATATTATTGCCTCTGGCAATATCGACTTCGACCTTAGCCGTGATAGAGCCACGTTGATTGTGGGTTGAAAGTAGTTTGACATAGGCCTTGTTGTGGCCGCCTTCAATTTCCAGTGAAGCCACTTCAATCTGTTTCACTAATTCGCGCTCATAAGCGTCAACAGCGTCCAGTCGGTGGAGCATGTGGTGTTTGTCCGCATGGGTGGCTGAGTAGCGCAAGGTGCAAAGAGGGTTCATGGCATCAAGTGCTTTTTTCCCCTGGCCTTGTAGGCCGCCATCGACACTTTGCGGTTCATCAACAATAATGATTGGGTGTGTTGCCAATACCAGATCAATAGGTTTTTCTCCGCCGGTCTTTTCACTGTCCTTATAGAGGTTATTGACGTCTTTTTTGTTAATTGCACCGACCGTGACCACCATAATCTGGATATTCGGACTGGTGGCATATTGCCGTACACGCTCCGGTTTGCCGCCGTCATAAAGAAAGTATTCATAGCCCTTAGCGGATGGATAGAGATTTTCAAAGTGGTCGCGAGTGATCTGCAAGGTTTTATAAGTCCCTTCTTTAATGGCAACAGAGGGCACCACGATTATGAACTTGGTAAATCCATAACGTTTGTTCAACTCAAAGATTGTACGCAAATATACATATGTTTTACCGGTGCCGGTTTCCATCTCAACGGTAAAGTCACCGCTGGCGAGTGAGTCTGAAGGGCGCAAGCCGTTTTTAAGCTGTATACTCTTGAGGTTTTCAAGGAGTTCGTCATCCAAGAGCTGCAAGCGGTTGCCGATGCCCAGAGTGGACTCTTCCATGCCTGCTAACTTTAACTGACCGGTGGGGTCCACCAGCTTTGATACGGTAAATTCCGTACAGTTGATATCCTGGCCTCTAAAAAGGTCAGCCACGGCTTCGATGGCCGCCATCTGATAATCGAGATTGTCTTCAAAGTGGAGTTTCATGGGAGTCCTCAATTAAAGACTGCGTACATGGGCAATGCCATGCTGTTCTAAAATCGCAGTCATGTTGGTTTTGGCAATATCACTCTCAAATGCGCTGTCACGGAAAACCACATGTGTATCACTGGAGGGTTCCAGTTCTTTGTGCCAGTCGATAATTCCCGTGGCGAGTGGTTCCACTTGGTCATGGTTTACGGTGGTATCAAGGCAGGCGAAAAGCACACCGTAACCGATGCTGTAAAAGGTTTTACCAGTTATGGTCTTTTCTTCAATGGGAACGGTCAAATCAACACCACGTTTTAACAGCAGCTCATAAAGGACATCTTCTTCGCTCCGGCCTTCGACTAAATGTTCCATGTGATCGATAAGAGTCTGTTCCAGATCGTTCCGATCCGGATTCCAGACGCGGATATTGCTACTGTCCAGTTTGAAGACTTTGAAGCCAAGGTCACCATCGTATTCCGGGTTTTCTTCCTTGATTTTGGCAATGGCGCGGCGGATTCGCTCTTTGCCGATTTCGGATATGTTTTTGAATTTTCCACCTTTGGTTGGTTCGGGAAGCTGTACCATTATGAATATGCGATCACCAAAATCCTCTGCATTAATATTAAGAACTGAATGAGCTGTGGTGCATGACCCCGCAAAAAAATCTAAGATTATATCTGAGTCGTTATCTAATGATGCAATTTGTAACATTCTCTTTATCAGACGAGTTGGCTTGGGAGTCGAAAATGGTTCTTCATCCCCAAACAGATCGATAATCTCCTTCTTTGCCTCCTGATTATTCCCTGTATCTTTATGTTCCCACCACGTATCAGGCACAATCCCGCTCTGGACTTCCGACAAAAAAACTTTTTCCCGAGGAGGATTATCACCATCCCGACCATACCAAATGCGATTATCAGATTTAAGCTCTTCATACTTACCCGGGAGGCCATTCCAATGCCGCCCGGCAGGAGGTGGGACCTCACGGCCTGATGGTAGTTTTATCAGATAACGATAAGGAGCCCTTTTATTTGCATCTTCACTCTGAACTGAAAATGATACACTTTGCCATTTTCCTCTTGGGTCATTGTCTGGGTTTTTGAAAGCGCCTAATTGTTCGTCAGAACGCGGAAGAAGATTTCTGACCCAAGAATCAATATTTTTCACATAGATCAATATGTGATCATGGCTCCCTGAGACTATAGCTTTGTTCTTTTTGGCAAACACCTTTTGCCAAGCTATATTCGAAACAAAATTATCTTCCCCAAATATTTCATCGCATATCGACTTAAGGTTTGCTTGTTCATTATCATCGATGGAAATAAATATGGAGCCATCGTTTTTCAATAAACTTTTAGCTAACTTAAGGCGCGGATACATCATATTTAACCAATTTGTATGAAAACGACCTGAGCTTTCCGAATTTGAACTGGTCTTAAATCCCTCATCATCTTTCTGGCCGGTATATCTCAGATAAGTATCAAGATTATCCTGAAATTTATCCGGGTAGATAAACTCCTTCCCAGTATTGTACGGGGGATCGATATAGATCATCTTGACTTTGTTGGCGTAACTCTTTTGCAAGAGTTTCAAGACTTCCAGGTTATCACCTTCAATAAACAGATTCTGTGTTGTATCCCAATCAACGCTCTCTTCCTTGCAGGGGCGTAAAGTTCCTAAGGAAGGCACTAGCGCAATCTGTCGTGCCTTTTTCTTTCCGTACCACGTGAGTCCGTATTTTTCCTCGCCCTCAGAAACCGTGTCGCCTAAAAGTCCGCGAAGCACTTCAAAGTCAACCCCGTCTTCGGTAAAAGCCTCGGGGAAAATACCTTTGAGCGCTTCAAGGTTCTCGGTCACCATGTCGAGGCTACTGCCGTCCTGTTCTGTAAATTTTTCCATTTTTGTTTTCTCTCAATTCATTTAAAGACTGCGAACATGGGCAATGCCATGTTGTTCTAAAATAGCGGTCATATTGGTTTTGGCAATGTCGCCTTCAAAGGCGCTATCACGAAACACAACATGTGTGTTGCCGGAGGGTTCCAATTCTTTGTGCCAGTCAATAATTCCCATGGCAAGGGCTTCTATTTGATCGCGGTTTATGGAGTTATCAAGGCATGCGAACAGCACACCATAACCTATGCTGTAAACGGTTTTACCGGTTATGGTCTTTTCTTCAATGGGAACGGTCAGATCAACACCCCGTTTCAACAGCAGTTCATACAGCACATCTTCTTCGCTCCGGCCGTCGACTAAATGCTCCATGTGGTCTATAAGGGTTTGTTCCAGATCGTTCCGGTCCGGATTCCAGGCGCGGATATTACTGCTGTCTAGTTTGAAAACTTTGAAGCCGAGGTCACCATCATATTCCGGGTTTTCTTCCTTTATTTTGTTGGCGGCGCGGCGGATACGTTCCTTTCCGATCTCGGCGATGGTTTTATAGCCGGCTTTGTAAGCTTCCGATTTCTCGTCGCACGGTTCAGGTAATTGAACCATGATATATTTACGATTACCTGAGGACTCTTTATTAAGGTCCAAGACAGCTTGAGCCGACGAACAAGAGCCAGAGAAAAAATCAAGATAAATTCCGTAGGAGTCTTCTTTTTCATTTACAGTGAAACCGAAAAAGTGACGAACCAAACTAGACGGTTTGGGGAAACTAAAAATATTTTCGCCCAACAATTCGCCTACTTCCTTTGTTCCCTTTTGGTTAAAAGGTCCATTAAGAAGAGATAGTGGCTTCCCTTTTCTTATTACACCATTTTCATTCCTCAAATATACTTTAGCTCTCACACTGTATTCACCGTTGGATTTTTTCTTAAAAACGACTTCATTATTATCAATGGCCGATAATAGCCTGTCTTTTCCCCAAACCCATTGCTTTCTTGGTGATATAGTATCGCCATTGTATTCAATCTCATATTGAAGGTTAACTCTATCATCTAGACTATTTGTCATTAATGGTTGAGTTACGAAACCACCCCTTGTCTTGTATTTTTCATCACGATTCTTTTCGTAGGGTTCCATTTGTTCTTCAGTTAATACTGACTCAATATTGGTTAAAGGCGTTTTGGAATAACACAAAATATACTCATGGACCTCAATAAAGCCCTTTGTTTTTGCTCCAGCCCCATATTTATTTTTCCAACTTACTGAACCTATAAAATTCTCTTCACCGAAAATTTCATCCATTAATGAAAGTAAATTTTTTACTTCATTATCGTCAATCGAAATGAATACAATGCCGTCCTCCCGGAGCAGGTTTTTTGCCAGTTTAAGTCTTGGGTACATCATATTCAGCCAATTTGTGTGGTAACGGCCTGAACTTTCCGTATTAGAACTAACCTTGAACCCCTCATCGTCTTTCTGGCCTGTATATTTGAGATAAGTTTCCAAATTATCCTGAAACTTATCTGGGTAGATAAACTCCTTCCCAGTATTATACGGTGGATCGATATAGATCATTTTGATCGTGTTGGCGTAACTCTTTTGCATGAGTTTCAGAACTTCCAGGTTATCACCTTCGATAAACAAATTTTGTGTGGTGTCCCAATCCACGCTCTCTTCCTTACATGGGCGCAACGTCCCCAGAGAAGGTGTTAATGCAATTTGCCGGGCCTTTTTTTTGCCGTGCCAGGTAAAACTGTATTTTTCCTCGCCCTCAGAAACCGTGTCGCCTAAAAGCTCGCGAAGCACTTCAAAGTTCACACCGTCTTCGGTAAAGGCTTCAGGGAAAATGCCCCTGAGCGCCTCAAGATTCTCAGTCACCATATCGAGACTGCTGCCTTCCTGTTCTGTCAGTTTTTTCATGATTTTTTTCTCACAATTCGCTTTTTATCGCCACCATACGGTCCGTAATCTTTCTAATCTGAGTATTCAGTTGAACCTGCGTACCCAGGTTTTTCTCTTTCTTCAGCTTGCCTTGGAGCTCCGATATTTCCAGCTGGAGTTTTTCAATCTGCTTCAACCTAATCACTCGATCATCCACCATGAGACCACCCGGAATATTTAATGAATAATAGCCACTATGCTCGGCACACGCCAAAGCGATCACCCGATCCATGGCAGCCTTGTAAAACGCAAAGAAATGCGTATGGGGCCAGTTCGTAATGTTCAGACTTTGCAGAAAAGCGGCCTGGGGTTCCGTCGGATTCGCCACATCCAGCCAGCCGGTTGCCTGAAAACCTTCTGCGACAACTGCTTCCTTCTCTGCCTTGGAGAATCGTTTGTGCGCAAGGCTCATTGAACAAGCCGTATCAGAAACGAAAACAACAAAGAGCGGGTAAGGAATCGCCCGGTGTAAAATTTCAGCCAATCGATTCACCCGGCCTGTCTGTTTCAGATTCACCTGAAGAAGCGCCACCTCGTGATATTCCCGCTGGTCGTCCTCGTAGGGCTGAATCGGGATCGTGGTCGGCTTGAAGGTGAACTGCCAGATAATGGTATCCACATCATCGCTAAGCGCTTTCTTATCAGTTACACTCAGTTTAGCGTTTTCCTGGAAGAGCTTCTTGTAAACCCGTTTGCTGAGCCGACACGATTCGGGAATCATCATTTTTTCGTACAAAGTCTCTATCATACCTCGGTTGCCTCTCCCAGAATGATGAGATAGGAAACCACTTCAAAATCATCCATTCCCTGGAAAGATTCCTTGCTCAGAACTGTTCCGCCTCGATGGAACAGGCTTTCAACACCTTTTTCCTCGGCTTTGCCGGTGATGGCAGCTACTGCCTTGGCCAGCAGCGATTGGTATTTGCTCATATCCGCAGCATGACTGGTATCAATTTTGAATCGAGCCACAGCACTTTCATCGGGCTGGGACCGTCCAAGAGACAGCTTCTTGAGCATGTCCAGTATCTTTTTAGCCTGTGTGAAGTTCATCTGCACCTCGCCTGATTCGGAAACCCAGACCAGGTAGTGAGGTGTGAGCGCATAGGTGCTGTCCGTATCTACCTTAGCCGACTCACTGCGGAGACAGAAAATAACGCCGGGTTCCAAACCCTCTTCTTTAATCAGATCGTCAATGTGGGTAACGGAAAAAGCCCCGGGAGGCATATGCTCAAGGAGATCAGTGTGCTCTTTTAAGTAGTCGGTAAGGTCCATCCGAAAGTCATTGAGCGTCATATCAGTAATTGAGATGCCGCCACCAAGGTCCTCCAGATCCACCACTTCATTCTGGAGCCGTTCAAGCTGTCGCCTACGATACTCCAGGTCGTTCATTTTGCCGGCGTCAGGAAATTCGATAATATTTTCTTCGCCGGTTGCGGAGATATCTAATAGGACCATCCGTCCGGAGACACGGGCCTCCAGGTTGATGTATTCGTCCAATTCCATATTCGGCCAGAAATTGACAAGTTGAATAACCTGATTTTTTGAACCAAGCCGATCGATGCGTCCGAAACGCTGAATAATTCGAACTGGATTCCAATGAATGTCGTAGTTCACGACATAGTCACAATCCTGAAGATTCTGGCCTTCAGAAAGGCAATCGGTAGAAATTAAAATGTCAATCTCCTCTGTAAGAGACTCATCGATTTTGGCGCGCTCTTTTGAAAGCGGAGAAAACGATGTTATGATGGTGGCGATATCCTTGCGAAGTTTGGGCATCGTGGTCTTGTTACCGCTATTGCCTCCGGTTACCAAAGCCGAATGAAGGCCGAGTCTGTCTTTTGCCCATCGGGCGATGTTCTCATAAAGGTACTTGGCTGTATCAGCAAAGGCTGTGAATATAAGCACCTTATTGTTGTCAGAATTGATAGGGTTCCCGCATTTGGTGGTGATGCATTCCTTAAGGCGGCGGAGTTTATCGTCGCGCAAAGCATCAATCTCCCGCGCCTCCCTCAGCAATTTGACCAGAAGTACCTCATCTTCCTTAAGCTCCTGCCTCCACCGCACACGATCGACGTCCTGGAGGAGCACCTTGATCTTGCTGCCAATCAAATACGGTGCAAAATCATCATCGTCGATTTCGATCTCCTCGATGCTCAGCTCTTCGATTTCAGATTCCTCATGTGAGTCGATTCGGTTGACTATGTTGCGGACGTTTTCGAGGAGCCTTGCCAGCGTGAGCGCAAAGGAACTGATCGAACTCTCCATCCTCTTGAGGAGGTTCACTCGCATCAGATGAATTAGACTTTCCTCTCGGTCAATTTGCTTAAACACCGATCCGCCAGGCACTTCCATGTCATATTTACGACTGTATTCCTCAAGTTTGTTAGGGAGGACATATTTCAACGGAGCATATGAACTGAGATTGAGCCTGCGTATATCCCGGTTGATCTCCCTGAGTTCTGGGAACAAACCCTTGGTGTCAATAGGGGACTTGATATTTACAGGTTTGGCCCGCTCGGGAAACTCACCGACCTCATCAAGATCGTAGTATTTTTCGATATGTTTTCTGGAACGGGCGATGGTGAGTAGATCAAGCAGTTTGAAATAATCGAAATTCAGATTTTCAAGTAGCCCCTCGGTCGTCCGATCTGCAGCATCAAGTCGAAGCCACCGGTTGAAACGTGTCTGTGCTTGACGAAGTGTTTGCTCAATACTGGAAATTCCTTGGTGATAGAGGGCGTCGTCTATGCCTTCCGTGATAAATGCTACCTGATTTTTCAGATCATTCATGCGGCTGTTGACAGGCGTGGCTGAGAGCATGAGAACCTTGGTCTTTACACCCGACTTGATGATGTTGCGCATCAATCTAGAGTACCTTGTCATCCCGTCCTTACGCGGCGGATTGTTCCGAAAATTGTGGGACTCATCGATAACAACAAGATCGTAGTTTCCCCAATTGAGAGTCTCTAAGTTAATCTCGCCGGAACGCCCTCGTTCACGGGTGAGATCGGTGTGATTAAGCACATCAAAATTAAATCGATCAGCCGCGAATAGGTTTCGCTTATCGTTAACTGTGAAAAGGGTCCAGTTTTCACGAATTTTCTTGGGACAAAGAACCAGAACGCGGTCATTTCGCAGTTCATAATACTTGATGATCGCCAGGGCTTCGAAAGTTTTTCCAAGACCAACGCTATCGGCAATGATACAGCCGTTATATTTTTCCATCTTGTCGATGGCCCCCAACACGCCATCATGTTGGAACCTGTAGAGTTTACCCCAAACGAGCGTATCCTTGATGCCGGTTCTGGTCTTGATAATCTTGTCTTCTTCGAGCTCGCCAAGGTAATCGCGAAAGATGTTGTATAGTGTCAGGAAGTATACCAGCTCCGGGGATTTGTTGGCGAAGATAGTTTCAAGCTGTTTCAGTACAAACGATTTGACGTCTCCAGTTGCCTCAGAGTTTGACCATATCGAATCAAACCATTTCAGAAGGCTTTCGGTTTCCACCGGCGTCGTGAAGCAGGTGTTCATCTCATATCCGTCCGATGGCACGGTACCGAGCCCCGCAGAGGTGAACGGTGAACTTCCATGAACGGCGATGGCGCTGCCGTCAGAGTTCTTAATATGGAATAGATTCTGAAGGACAGGCAGCGATACCGCTCTGATTTCGGATTTTTGCTGCAACCATTGTGAACATTCTCTGGCAAGTTCTGTCATATTCAAGGTATTGCGAAAACGCCTGTCTGCTTCGCTTCCCGTCAGGCCTACCACCCGAAACGGCTTTACATTCCCGGATGCGGCGGGTGTATCATTCGATGGAATAAGGAGTCGCAAAACATCAGCACGCTCAAGCTGCTTTTTTAGGGCAGAGTAGCCATAGATTGAAAAAAGACTGGACAGAATGGAGATGTAAGCATTTGCCTGAATGCCCTCCGCAAGTGCGTCCCCAACCTTTCCTTGTCCTTTGTTATCCAGCAGCACAGTCATTTTTTATGGTTCTTCCTTTTCATTGGTGGGTGTATCCCCGCCCAACTTCACCCACTCATCGACTTACATTTTCTCAACTTTCAAAGTAACCCTATTTTGTGTGCTTTCATTTGTCCTGGTTACATGATGTTTACTCAAGAGGTTTAAAACCAGCAGCTTCCAATATCTCTTTGAGCTGGGAATTAATTTTTTGAATAGGTTTAGCGTTTTTGTTTTGTTTTACCGATGCTTGTTGATGCGATAGCAGTCTGGAAAGCAGCGAGTTTAAATAGCGAAGATCCCCATGATTCCGTTGAATCGTCTCGGCTAATGCAAAAAAAACAGACCTCCGTTTTATTTGTTTTTGCACTCTCAACAGGTCATTGGCAAGCTGTAATGTACACATGGCACTTTCAACTTGATCTGCCATATTTTTAGCGAGAAGCACCTTATTGTAATGTTTTGTCATGGGTTCAGAGAACTTCAGTGTAGCTTGATTTTCTTCTTGTATTTGTTTTTGTGGATTTTTCATAATAAATCGGTCTATAGGAATGATTTCGAAAAGATAATCAATGAACTCCTTCACATTGATGGCCTGAGTGCCGAATATCATTTTGTTTTCATCCATAGGATATTTAGTGTATCTACATCCGGTAGAAGAATAAACTGAACTGCAAACTGCATCATCAAGTTTTTGTCTGAGTTTTGGTAGAGATTGTTTACTAAAATTTGGAGTTGTGCGGTTGCTCTGCAAAAAACCCTTCATCTCCTTCATACAACAAAGGAAAGCTTCGCTAACGTTGAAGGTGTTTGCGCCGTACTTAATTACCCGCCTTGTTTCTGGGCCTTTGAGTCTTTCGGCATGTTTTGGTGCCCGAACTGGCCCAGAGCGATGTGCTAGCCACCATGCTGATTTCTCAATGGACGTGGCCAATATCGCTTTTGAAACATGTCCATTTTTTGTTAGAGCATCAATTTTCTTTAAAAGCTCGTTAATTTCCCTCTTGTATTTCTCTATATAAATACTGTTATCAGTTCCTGCCTGCATAATTTCTCCAATTGATAAGCAATGGGCAACGAGGAATGGATTAAATTTGCTTTTGACTCATATTTTTCTTTTCTTGAATAAAAATAAGCATCACTCTACAAAATAGACATAAAAAAGCTCCACTACTGCTGCAATAATGGAGCTTTTTGGAAAAATCTTATGTTGGATTTGTAAAACCCCAGTGGAATAGCATATCTTAGATTGCAGAAATTTTGGAATAATGGAACAACAGGCATGCTTTGGAAAAGGTGCTTTTTAGGGTGAATTTCATTCCACGGGGCAGGCAAAATAACCTCCTTAAATGGTTACGCTTATGTTGTAATTACGCTATTCTTATCTTTTTGATTTGTCAAGGAATATAGCTGCAAAGGACAGAGAGTGTATTACCTTGTATCCATTGCCGGTACTTGCTGAAGAACGAGGTGTCTTCAATGAGGATACCTTTTGTTAAAAAATCCCTCTTATTTCCATACTTGTCATAGACATTGATACGATTCGACAGAAGCATATTTTCTCTCATCCTTCATTTGAGCTTGCCAGTTTCAACCTGAATGTTGTAGTCCTTTTGTAAAACAGCGGACATCATAGGTATAGGTCATTATCTGCTCTCAAAACTTTTATACTAATATACACGGTTTTGCCTTCTGCGCGTATATCTTTCCATTCGGGAACCGTTTTTCTTTTTCTCATTTCCGTCTTCCCTGGAAAAGATGCAGAGATGCAGGATCTGATTATCAAGGTCCAGGGCAAAGCCTGTCAGCTTGTCTGACTCCATTCGGAAGTCTGTACCCAATCCGACTGATGGGCGGGTTTCGATTTGAGCTACCTGCGAGGCCTTTATAAAATCGATGACCGCGCTTTTCAGGACCTTATGTTCCTTCTCAGGTTCAAGCCAGTCAATGGCATCCAGGGCATAGCTTTCAACTAACTTTCTAAATACCTTGGAAAAGGAATCAGATTTCCCGAGGCTGTCCATGCCGACAACCTCTCCGTTGATCATGAAAACAGCCCCCACCTGTGAATCAATTAACCTGAAATGCCTTACATATTCCGTTATGGATGATCGGTCTTTTTCGTAGATTTCTGCCATGGCCATGCTGGGAGATGAAGCATGCCGTCTTGAGGCCTTCTCTGATATCTCATCCCATATAGCACCCTGATCCGACCTGTAATCACCTGATGATCTGAGTGAGAAGTGGACCTGCTCTGATTTCATGGCCCGAAGGGAGGGTGACATAACACGCTTTTTGCTTGAAAAACGAGGGCTGTCATAAGACCATCTTCCTTGTTCAACGCAGCTTACAGGGATCACTGTGGTGGAGTTTCCCTGTATCAGGATAGTGGTATTAACAATACGGTTCTGTTTTGCGCCGACGAGCTCCTCTCCATCGAGGATCAAAATCATTCTTGGAGATTTGTTGATGGCCTTGAGTTCATGCACAGTTCCCTCCTTTTCCACTTCTACCACCTCGATTACCCCTTCTGATAGGGCCTCATCAAGGAGGAGGTAGTCCAGATCCAGGGAATAGGTTGAAAGAACAGGGAAAACAGCGAGGTTTTTATAGGATTGCTTCCGACCAATTTTGACCTGCTTTAGATAGGGGACAT
>Ga0307990_1001859_pt1 | contig 17369 bp, 17 predicted proteins | sample EllFjometagen129_FD_203168 | JGI IMG/M metagenome (GOLD analysis project Ga0307990, IMG submission 203168) | Marine microbial communities from Ellis Fjord, Antarctic Ocean - #129 | ecosystem: Environmental > Aquatic > Marine > Unclassified | place: Southern Ocean | collected 2014-10-08
CGATTCTGTAAGATGGGTAGCAAAACCAGGCAACATCTTATTACCAAAAGATTATAACCGTCCGTCCGCAAAAATTATATCTGGTATAACTACTTATACTAATACAACTGGAGATGAAATACAATTAATTCAAGCTTGTCCAAATGAAAAATCTATGGCAGTAAGCAACCAACTTATTTATAATCTTGGAGTAGTGGAAATAGTGACAAATGTAGATCTCGTATGTTCTGCTGTAATGATGGATATGCAAGGCAATGTTTTCGAAGTATTACCTAATGCTTTAAAAGACTGTAAAAATAGAATATTAACATTTAATGAAGAATTAAAGCCCAAAGAAATATATAAAGAAACAATTATCAAGAGAATACAAAAGTTGGAAAAACGTGGATGGGTAAGTCATGTCGATACTACCAAATTTAAGAACAATTCAAAACTCGTTAGGAACAAAAAGGGCGACGTTACTACAGAACGTATTTTTTTCAAAACTAAACCTAATTTTTAAGGAGAATTATAATGGCTAAAAAAGGTAAAATTACTTCAATTCTTATGACAAATGTAACCGCAGAGTTTGCAGCCGCATACTTTAGAGTGGGTGCCTTACCACTTAAAATTAATGGCACGCCATGCACAGATGCGTTTGGGGGTCCTGCACTTCCTATAGTTGAGAGTATTAAATTTTGTAAACACGAGTTTGGTGCTGGAGCGCTAGTACAGCAACCATGCTACGCAATTGAATTTGAAGGACCTACAGAAGCAATGGTGATTCCAGCAACGGAATTCTCTCAAATAACCATCAAAGTTAATAAAGAAGATGAAGCAAAAATCCCGGCAATGCCACAATAATAGTAGGAGAAGCAATGACAAAAATTTTAGTATTACTTGGAGACAATTACATTTCAGCAGTTAAAGGATTGGGTGAGATTAAAACAGATCCAATTGATTTTCTTACCCACCCCTTGGATTATGGATTAGTTCTATTTACTGGTGGAGAAGATATTACTCCTGAATTTTATGGAGAAACGAGCCCATTAAATTTGTGTAGAAATAGTGAGAGGCGAGACACTTATGAAAAGAAGGTTTTCAATTGTGCAATTGCTAATGGTGTTCGTATGACAGGTATTTGTCGTGGCATTCAATTTCTTAACGTTATGGCTGGTGGACGAATGTATCATGACGTGGGTAATCATGCGGGCGTACTACATGATATGATATTACCTAATAATGATATATTACAAATAAACTCCCTTCATCATCAAATGGTTATACCTCCGGATGATGGGCTCATAGCTGGATGGACGCCAAAAGCCCTGTCCAAAGAGTATTACGGGGACAGTGACTTAATAGTTAAAGGTCCGTATCTAGAGCCGGAGGCATTTATTTATCCATCAATCCAATCAGCTGGTGTTCAGTACCACCCTGAAATGATGTCTCCAAGGTCAGAAGGTTGGAAGTATTTTTATGATATGGCAAAAGCCTTAATTGAAACAGATAATTTCTCTGACGTTATTTCCAAATTTATGGGGGAGACATGGGAAACAGGACAACATATGCAACTGGCGCACTGATTATCCCAGATGGAAGGGTAGTATTATCAATAGAGGGCAATACTGAACTTAAATATAGTATGGTGTCAGGATTGTCTGTAGAAACTTTTATACCTGAAATTACAGGTAATTTCAGACCGGAAACAATTTTAATTAATGAAGTTAAAACTACTCTTGGAGTAGATTTAAGGCATAGCGCTTCAATAAATAAAATTATAGAATCTGAAATAACTATAAAAACTACTACCAATTTTAAAAGAAACTTAAAGTTATATGTATATAAAATAAATAGTACATATACATTTAATGTAAAAGACAGTAATACCTCTTCAATTATGTTTCTGTCTGTTGGTCAAATTACAAAACAGGTTTTAAATAATACACTTAATTTGAGTTTTTGTGCAAAACATATGCTGAAATATTTATGCACTTGTCGAAACCTCAAAAATTTTAAAGGTAACTTAAGTTGATTGTGAACTACTGCTACCCTAAAAGGATAGCAGCTTCTTATGATGCTGCTATATTTTTGAGGTAGTGGCTTTTGAGAAATTTTCGGATTTTAAAAAGCCTGAGTTTACCAGATTCAGGTAAGAGAAATCCTACCTACGATAGATATGTTATGACACACATGATTGCCGCCCCAAATCAGTACCTAATGTCGCTTATGTTTAAAAAAGGCTGAGGGAAAACCCGGTGAGGTAAGCTTTTAAGCCTATTTATCTTTGTCGAAGGGAAGTCGTAACTTCTAATTGGTAATAGATTAAGAACACGTATAACCACCCTTGGAGTGAGTATTTTAGGTTTGGCAGTTCCTATTAAAAACTGTTACTCACAGATAGCTTACATCCCCTACCCTAAAGGGATAGGGATTTTACGCCATTTATATAAAATGAATTGAGGGGGGAAGGAATGACTAATTAAGTCAAGAAATTAAAACACCCTCCTTTAGTTCATAAGAGCAGTATTAGGAGTAAAATGAGCAATGAAATATTTATAATAACTATAAATGAGGACCTTGACGACACAACTACCGAGATATTCATCTACAAAAATATTGAGGCGTGTAATTTCAAACTTGAAAATACCTCTTGGGGTAATATTGATGAGGACAATATCAGAGTCTACCACGGAATTTTGACTAATGCTACCTTTATTCCGGAGAATTTTAAAGGGTGTACCCCATATATTGTGTTGAAAAATCCTGAAGGTAATCGTACTTCTATTTTCGAAAATGAATGCATTTTTGAAAAAACAACAGCAGAGACTACTATAGTTGTAAACAGAATCCAAGAATTATTGAAAAATGAGGAATTATTTACATCACCAAAGGCTTCACTACGAATAGCTTCCACAATTGAAGATATTAAAATATTCTATGGGCAACGACAGACTCCCATACTACAAATATCTGAAGAAAACCTGGATGAGGAAGTCATATATAGGTTAAGCAGCCTAACAGTAGATTTTACATCTGAAAAAGACTCTATAATGAGGGAGAGAAATTAATGAAATCAAATGTGAACATTACAGTAATACAATCTAATAAAACTAATTCAAGGGATATTGGATACTCTTTGAAAGGCCGTCTTCTTGGTGCGTGCAATACAGTGGAAGCAACTAAAATTGCTCAAAACTGGCCAGTTGTTGAACGAGTTCTTACCAGCGAAACTTCTACTCTAGAAAAATCAGTAGCAGTAATGAAAGAAATAAATGAGGAATATAAGGAAGAAGGTTTCGGTCATTTAGTGGTTGCTTTATCAAGTTTAAGTCATTTAGAAAATACAACACTACTTGAAGTATTTACCAAACAACTTTTTATAAGCCCCCCTATTAACTTGTTTTCAGAGACACCAAACAAAGACAGTAACGGGCCTTTTTCTATTAATATGGAGTGTGGTAATAATTCACTTATAACTGTGGAGAACTGCGAAGATGAATAAAACTTATATTCAACCCCTTGAACCTACCATATCCACATCAGGAACTGCATTTAGGATCAGTAACGGTATCAAAAAAGATGTAACCTTCTCCCCTGACACCAAGGGGTTCTTATCCTATATAATTGGTCCTGACTATAATAACCCAAATATAGTGTTTCATAAAGTAGTTACAATACGTCGTGGAAAACGTGGAAAAGAACGGCTTAATGTAAATATATTATTATCTCCCATATTTAATCTCCCTGGTGTGAGGGCAGAGTGGCTGATTCCTGCTGATGTAGAAAGAAAATCTTTGGTTGATATAGTGACGTTGAAGGGTGTTACGACAAATATTATTTCTCCAAAAATCACCAATAATCTCTCTTTCATAGGTAAAACACTTTCTAGAGCACTACTAACAGTAGCACTAGATAAAGTACTTTATTCTTCTAATGATAAAATTATGCAGACTATTGGATTACTTGACCATAAAACAATGAACGTTTGGCCAAAAAACAAGACCTCACAAATAAATACATTTGTTAAGGAAGCTGAGAGTTTATTCAATGAAAATAACCAGGACATTATTTATGATAATTATTGTAATGAAGAAGCCAGAGCTGCTTTACTTAAGGAATTAAACGACATAGATGTCTGTTTGGCTGTTCCAAGATTAGAATATCAACGTAAAGTATTAAATGTAATGCTAGAAGCTCTTGATTTCATTAAAACAAAACTTAATGAAGCCAGTATTAAAGAGAGACCTGACAAAGTACAACTTTTAAAGAGGGTGGGAATTACTAAAAAGGGTATTAACAACAGAAAACACAATGTATCTAAAGCAATTGATACCCGTCTTACAACTATTGTTCAAAACAGAAAAATTTCATAACTTTAGCGAGGCAATATGATACCAAGAGGGCACAAAGTAGTCGTGCTATCCAGTTCAACAACTAAATCCGGCACTAAAATACGAAAGGGAAGTGTCGGATTTGTTGCTGGTATTGGTAAGACACATGATTTTTCTCGTCAGCAGATGTATATCACTCCTGCTAAAATAGTATTTACTCGTTATGGTCATGAGAATGCACAAAGGAATGAGACAAAGTTCGTTACGCTCATCCATCCGGCTGTCGACTCTTCTAAAGTAACACACGTTCAAAGAACATTAAATACGTTGACCGCCAACAGCCTTGACATGTTGGACAAAATAAAAAAGTTGTTTATTACTGAAGGTGTAACTATTAAACCTGCAGCGTCAATTGTAGTTACTAAATCATATAAAGGTAACTACCTATTAAATAACTTAAACAACTTAAAAGCATGGACATCAAGTGTATTGCAAGGTGGGGCACTACATCCAATTGTTTTGGCAGACCAATTTAGTAACTTAAACATAGCAAAAGGGATATTAACGAAGGGTTGTCCTGAATTCGAAACTAAACTTAAATATTGTGTATTATACCGTAAACAATCTAACAAGTTTATTGACTCCATTGCGAACAATCAAGAATTACAGATACTATTAATAAAGAGATTAAAAGGCTTTTTAATACTGAAAGAACGCAAAGATGTACTAAATTATACAAAAGAATTTAATAACCATTGGATGAATAAAGATATAATTTTCCATTTATTATGGTATTTTCTTAGTAATAATGTTAAGTTACCTGTTGCAGCGAAAAAAGTGTACGGAATTAAAACACATAAAGCAAATATTGAACTATGGATGAAATTATTTGAGTCAATTAAATAGGGTATTTATTGTTTTGATTTAAGGAGATAAAAATATATGTTGCTCAATTCTCATAATTTTAGCACAGAGATTGAAACTCTCAAGAATATTGCTATTTCTCAATTTGTTTCTAGAACTACTATTGAGGGCAAAAATACTGGGAAAGATTTTAGAGAAGCATCAATTACAGCTGTGTTAAGAGACAAAACACTATGGTTTACTATTACAACATTGGATGGTGTATTTAATATTACTATACCAATGCCTTACTTGGAAAATAGTATTATTTATATTAAATCAAATGAAGTAAAACGTGCAGTATGTGAGCATTTTGATGTTAAAGCTGATAGAATAATTACATATCTTAATGCCATTCAGAGTATACTTATAGGGAATTTTGATGGTATAGTCCATAATCCAGGAAACAAGAAAGTAGTTTTCATTCAGCAGCTTGCCTATTCAATACTTAATAATAATACTCCTATTATTGTACGCAGTCTACAAAAAACAATAAATGAGCTAGTTAACAAAATGCCGTTACATGAAACAGATATGAATAGTTGGATGATGAACCACAAACTTATTTTGGTTGACACAGCCTTTGAAATGATTGATAATCCTACTGATAGACTTGAATACCAGGTTGAAAAGAACAGGTGTTATTTCGATCGCGGATGGACTTCTATTGGACTGTCTGATGGATCTCTAGCGGATAAAAACTACATACTGATGAAAGACCTTCGTAATTTTACAGCCTTTGGGCTACATCATCACAATCCTCAACGAAATCTATATTCTACTCTTGGAATGAAAGGCGACGAATACCCACGTCTTAGAACTAAATCTTATCAAGAGTTAATGGATAAAGGTATTACCAGAAAAGGTTGGAATTGGTTTACAGCCTTTGTAGACATTCCTGATAATTTTGAAGATCAAATAGTTGTTGATATCAGGCATGCCGATAAATTTATTCTTAGAGAAAGGAGATTTCAGTTCTTTGGAACTATGTTGATTAAACCTGGGCAACGTATTAAATTAGGTACTCCTATTTCACAAAGTCCAGATGGTGTAAGAGAGTTATGTACTATTAAGGCCGATGAAATATACGTAAAACGTATTGTAAAAGGTAAGACAGCCATTGGTGGAAATCTTAAAGAAGTATATAATGTGGTAATTGGCTTCAAACGGTATCTCAAAGATGGTACTAAGGTCACCAATACGCATGGGAACAAGGGTGTTATAAGGTTGATGGACTTAGGGTATGCTATTGATCCAAAGACCGGTGAAAAGAGACATTTAGATCTTATTGTGTCTGCCAAATCAGTAAAGAAACGGAAAAATCATGGGCAAATAGTTGAATTACTTATGAATAATTTATTCGAGAATCGACCTCGAACAAAGAAGATGCAGTATAAATCAAAAAGTAGGTGGGATGTTGCTGGACGAAACATGGGCCATGTGGGTAGTTACGCTACAGGAATTACCGAAATTGAACCTGTAGTATTTCTTGACAATTATGCAGTAAATGAAAAATCCATGAGTATCATAAAGGCTGAGCTTGCTACATATGGCTATAACAATCAATGTACCTGGAAATGTGACACGTATGCTGGCAAGATTGATGCTGTATGTGGCACTGTGTTCTGGGGGGTATCTAAAGATGTTGAAGATCAGCTTTGGGACAAAGGGGCAACAACCAGGACTAATGGTAAAGATCTTAGAACTGCTGGATTAAAATTCTCCACTGTAGAATTTAAAGCATTAGAAACTAGGTTTGGCAAAAATAATGCTATTATTAAAGAAGTTCTTTCATATACACAAGGAACAGAGCAAATTGAAGAAACTTTCAAAGCCTTAAGAAGTAAAATGTATCAATTTCCTGAAAACATTCCTGTATTACTAACTCATAAAGTTAATGAGGTAGATCAAACTGGTGGTACTATATTCAATAAAAAGGAGTTGATTAATACAATAGCCGATGAGTTTTACTATCAAAATGGGCTTATAATCAAATTACCTGTTATGTATCAAACTGCTGTCGGGCATAACTCAAATGATACTTATGAAGGTCCTGTTATGTACACATCTGACTCGATCGATTGGCAGAAGTTTAAATCGTTATATAACACCGATCAGATCTATATACCCGCAGGAAATATGAGGCGCAATTGGAGACATGGGTCAGGTCTATACGGCATGAGTGAAGTAGCAGTATTAGTAAATAACATTGTAGTATTTGCTAAACGCATGATTGAAGAGCCAGAGGAACCTAGACACATCAGAATGATGTACAAAGCTATTAGTAATTACTATAATAAAATGGCAACCACTCTTAGCACTAAGAAAGGGGCTATATCGAATTTAGCCCTGTCTGTAAGGTACCCTTATTCAGCCAAAGCGGTAGCTACATTGAGTACTAAATTACCTCCCAACACTGTTCAAATCCATAGAGATATGGCAGAAATACTTGAAGTAAAGAATAATGATGTGGTCATTGTTGAAAGATTTCCATGCTTGGGTTTTATGAGTATACGACCCCAACAAATACTTATTACTGATGATCCTCTTTGTAAGTATACTATTAGGGCCAGTAATAATAGCTTAGTATCTACCAATTTAGATCATGACGGCGATGTACTATATTTAGCATCATTTCATACACCAGAGGCTTGTGCTTTACTTCATAAAGAGTGGGAAACTCCTAATGAGAACTGTTGGGCCCACATTGATCAATTAAATACACGTAAAGGGGCTCCTTCTATTAATTGTCTTAACTTATCAGAATACGAAATTAAACCTTTTCCAATCATGACCAAAGAGGCACAAGCTGCCATCGTTAGTAAACTTACTGGAGTTAAAGCGCAAACAGGTCCTGTTATTGCATTAACGTACAATATTATGCGTATTATGGAAAATTCTGGTGTTGAGGTAACCAGAAAGACAGAGGCAGGTATCGAGATGTTTATTGAAAAAGCAGGCCAAAGTGTCTTCCAACAGAAACATGGAGGTCAGTCACTACATGAGATAGTAATAGATGGTGTTTGTACTGGTAATGCTAATATTTTAATTAAAGAAGGGTTTGATCCAGAAATTTCACACTTCATATGTAATGTAATAAAAACCAAGGCTGGGAATATAGGTATAAGAGATTTAGTGGACTTTCACGAAAGATTTGGTAAAGAAGGATCTAATGTGATAAACAGAATTGTACGGAAGGAGAATAAAATTTATTTTGCTAGTCGCTCAAATCTTGAAGCATGTACACTGTTAGAATGTCTTGCAGCCCCAGTTGTGGATTTACCAAGTAAAATATTTTCGCTAACAATGACTGGTAAATATAACAACGGTCGCACAGTGCTTGATGTAGCTACAGATACCAAGTTAATTAATTTCCTTAAAGATGACGGGTTTAAAGCAGCTGCTGCTGAACTATTCAAGTGCGTTAATAGTACTATAGGCATTAACGCAGGGGCTAAACCATACCATCCCAAATCAAAAATGAAAAAGTGTAGTGGAGCGTGTAGTTAGGTTCAATTTCATTTAGTGTTACAAGAGGTCTTCCGTATATCCTGGTAGGTCATTCCAGGTTGTCGGTGGGCCTCTTTGTGACATTCTTTACACAAAGTTAGTGTATTAGATACATCATTTGACAGTAGTGGGGTAGAAGCTACGGGATTAAGATGATGACAATGCAACTGAGCATCTTTTTGGGTAAGGCCACATTCCTGACAAGTCCAATTATCACGTTCAAAACACATTTGTCTGACTAAAGGATTTACTTCACGAGATGATTTTACTTTGAAACCTCTAGGGTATTTAATTTGTCTATAAGTCGGGCAGGCCTTCTTACAGTGTTCAGAACAATATAAAAATTGATCTCCTCCAACATTCCCATTTAATGCTTGAATTCTATTTATTATTTGCAAATTTGTTGGAGTGAAGTATTGATTACAGTATTTACACTTAGCCTCAATAGACACATTATCTTTAGCTAATCTAGGAGATTCATCAATTGTAAGCCTGTCTTTATAAGTAGCGTATTTAGCTACATTTTGATAATGTAATTTTCTTACAATAGCTAGGGCCTCTTTATTTTTTTTCCTATACTCCTTACTTACCTTTTTAATACTATCAGCATTATCTTTTTGCCATTGTTTTATTTTCAATTTCCTTCTTTCATATTGTTCTTTAAGTATTTCTTTATTTTCAAGTCTATATTGTTTTCTTTGCGCATATACTCTCTCTTTATTGTTTCTTAAATACATCTGTTGCTTCTTAGCTATTTTTTCTTTATTTATTTTTGTATATATGCGTTTTTGTTTTGCAATTGAGTCTTTATGCTCAATTTGATATTGTTTCCTTTCAATAAGTATACATTTTTTACATTGATTTCTATAGCCATCTTTACTATCTTTTCTTTTATAAAATTCACTATAATCTTTAAGTTCTTTACATTTACTACAAATCTTTCCAGTCTTTTCCATAAGTATTTCCTCAATAAATTAATTTTAATTAATAAAAACTACCATTAAAAATTAAGTTCGCTAACCTCTACATTTATATAAAGGTTAGTTAATTAACCATAAGAAGTACAAAATAACATTAATTATTTAAAGCAAGGAGAATTACTTTGAGTACAATCTTAAATGAATGCATATTAGGCGGAACAATAATGGAAGATCCTCAAATTGTTGGGGAAGGAGAAGCAGCATGGGCTTTTATGAAGCTCATGACTACATTTGGCCAGAAACAAGCTGACGGCAGCTACATTGACATCGAGCAACCAATTCAGATTGTTGCGGATGTACCACATCACGTAAACACGGTGCGTAAATACATAAAGAGCGGTAAAGCTATGACTGTTAGTGCGTATTACCGAACTTGGGAATCTGGAGGCACACTTCATCACGGTTTTTTCATTCGCAAATTGATTTTTGCATCAGCTAATTGGACGCCCCCACAGGAATAACGATAATATTAATTAAAGAATATTAATTAAGGGTGGTGCAAGCACCCTATTTCACTAGGAGTATTATCATGCCCAGTACCTTAAAGAATCAAATTGAATCATTAACCAAACAGGTAGAAAACCTAACTAATGTAGTAAAGTCTTTAGTACCTGATGGTTTAGCTACCAATAAAGACGGCATTCCAGTTGGAACCAATGTATACGCTAATGTAGATATTGTAGGTGAAGTAGTACTAACTACCCTACCAAAGGCATATCAAGTCAAAAAAATAGGATCTGACAAGATATATGAAGGGCATAAATTTAATTCTTTATCTGCAGCCGCAGAAGCGTTCTCTAATATAACACGTAAAAGCGGGTGGATTTTCTGGCATAATGTTCATGGTAAGACATTAAAAGAAGTGTATAAGGGCTAACTATGTCACGACGTAAAAATAAGGGACGAAATAGGAAAATGAATAAGCATCAATTTCAGATGGCTATTTGTAATTCTTGTGATATATGTATTTATGGATCTAAGCCTAAATTCTGCTTCAATAAACTGTACAGGAGTAATCCGAACAAATTTATGGCCCACGTACCTAAAATGCTGGCTGAACACAACAACTTATTAAGAGCTATAGTTGATGTAGATCCGATAGCAAATTATATAGCTAATGCTATATTTAAAAAAGTTTTTTGTGATGCTAATGTGTGCCACAACTGTAAAAAAGATGCACAACAATCAATGAAGTGTTTGGCTATGTTTAGAGAACAAGCACTAGCAAAAACTAATTCATTGATAGTTTCCAAACTCAGGAAAAACCCGGAAAAACATCACCCTGCTGTGGTTACAATCATGTCTAGTCAAAACAGTAAATTTCTAAAGGAGGTGGATCGAATACTTGAAAATAATATTAAACAATCGAATTAAGATACAGAAACCAAATGAACTTCTAAAAAATTCTCTAATTGACTTACTACGACATAAGAACCCGCAGTTTATAGAAGCAGAGAAATTAGGATTAAGTACGTATAATATGAAAGAGTTTATACACTACTTTGAATTTGATGCTGCTGAAGATATGTATATCCCTAGAGGTATGCGCTCTAAGCTATTTGAATTATTAAATCAATTGGAACTCGAAGCAGAAATTAAAGATCAACGTACACTTAAAACTGATATAGGGTATGTTGATGGGGCTAAAATCGTATATAGAACATACCAACAACCTGCTGTGGATAAGCTTTTATCCTCCGCACCTGAAGGGGTATTAGTTGCTCCACCAGGTAGTGGTAAAACTATAATTGGCTTAAGTCTAATACCAATATTATTACAACCTACATTATGGATCACACATACAGATAGGCTATTTAAACAAAGCCACCAAAGATGTTTAGAATTCCTACCTGGATTAGATGAAGAAAAAGATATAGGATTAATTGGGGCTGGCAAATGGGATATAGGCAGAGTAGCCACCTTTGGTATGGTACAAACTTTAGTACGTAATTTAGATAGACTTGATGAATTAAAAGATTACTTCGGATTAATAATTATAGATGAATGTCACCATTGTCCAGCATCTACTTTTTTTTCAATTATTTCCAAACTAAATCCGTATTTCTTGTATGGGCTTACAGCTACAGATTATAGAAGAGATGGATTAGAAACATTAATGTTTCAAAGTGTTGGCCCTGTAAGAGCTAGAATAACCAAAGAATTAGTTGCAAAAAATAAAGGTATAATATCTCCCAAAATTATATATTGTGGAGTAAGATTTGGCAAAACAGTTAATATATCAAATACTGCAACTATCCTAAAAGAGCATATAGTTTACAATGGTAAAAGAAATGTGAGAATCAAAAATGATGTGGTTCGAGAGGCAAGGGCGGGTAATTTCTGCATCGTCTCTTCTGGACGCAAAATCCATTGTGACATTTTACATGATATGATAAAAAAAGAATGGCCAAAGACAGGTATTGCAACAGGTAAGTACAGTAAAAAAGTGATTGATGGCCAAATTGAAGCATTTAACAATAATGATATTACGGTACTTATTACTACACCAGAACTATTAGGGGAAGGATTCGATGTGGACTTTCTCAATAGATTATTTAATACCACATCTTTTCGTACTGAATCTAGAGCTGAGCAGTTAATAGGTAGGATACAGAGATTTCATCCAGATAAAAAGGATGCGTTAGTTTTTGAATATGTTGACGAAAACATAGGTGTATTTGCTAATCAGTTTTACTCCAAGCATGGTAAATGTAGAAGCAATGTCTATAAAAAGTTGGGACTTGAGATTGTTGCTTTCGAAGAACATTATCATGTATAGAAGTCAGCACAAAGGGACTTCAATGAATAATATAAGAATTAAAGTTTCACCGGTAATGACAAATCATTTAGGTATGTATGGGAATGAGAATGGTATGTTGCGAATTTCTTCTGAATTAAGACAAAACCTCGGACTCAAAGTAGGACAGCAGTTTACACTAAATTCGATAAATGACACTGTGGTGGTCCTAACCATTGGCTCCGCCTTCAAAAAGGATGTAGAACAAGATGGGGGCGTGTGCTATGTTACACAGACTATATTTGATCAAATAAATTTAGAAAATGTCGATCAATATAGCATATTTCAAGTTAAAGGGATTACTTTAGGGTGCGACCCGGAATTTTTTTTAATTGATAGAGACACACACAAGTTGTTGAATGCTCAAACTTTCTTTAAAAAATGGGGCGAAGTAGGGTGTGATGGAGTATTGGCTGAATTACGGCCAAACCCAAGTTTATCTGCTGAGGGGTTAACAAATAACATTTATGACCTAATTAAAGCTACCCGTGAAATACTTAATTTAACACAATCATACGACCCAAACAGAATTACTATGCACGCGGCCTCTAGTTACAGTAATGGGACCCCCGTAATACCTAGTATAGGCAATACAGGGTGTGCTACTGCTGGGTTTCATCTCCATTTCGGGTTACCGAAAGATATATTAGGTCGAAAACCGGATATAATGACATTAATGTTTAAAATAGTTAGAGCTATGGATTATTTCGTCGGACTTCCAGCAATCATGTTAGAAAGTAATGATGAATCCAAACGTAGATCTAATACACAAGTGTCATATGGCAAACCAAGTGATTTTAGATTAGACTTCAGAACTTTAGAATATAGAGTACCTGGAGGTAGTTTACTCAGACATCCAATTTTAACCAGAGGGTTGATAGCCTTAGGGGCTACAGTAACTGAAGACATAGTAAGTAAAATTAACATGTACACTAATGGATTTAAGCAATTATACTGGATGAGAAGCAATAAGCGTATAAAAGAGATATATCCAAATATTTTAAATACACGAGAAATATATCCATTAATGTGTACACCATGTAATGATATGGCGAAAACTTATTTGGATAATATTTATAGTGATGTAAGTAACATGATTGGCTTTAAAGAGAGAGAAGAAGAATTAAATACCTTCTTTCATCATATACGGGCGGATATTAGGTATACTAACAACATAGAGGACAACTGGAGGAATTTTTATGAACAAGGCACTAAAATTCAACAACCACCCAATGAGAAAACAACTTACAGTACAACAGGTCAATTATTGGAAGCTAAATCTTAGCAGAATTTTGAAGATTGGCGTTGAGTTCGAGTTTAATCTTCCTGATAAGACCACCGGTTCTTGTAAAGGTAGAAGTTTTACTTGCCCTTGTATGAACTACGGTAAAGAAGAGCACACATGTTGGAAAGTATGCCTAAATGAGGAGGCATGCTCCAAAAATCCAAGTATTGATCGATGTGCTAATTTTAATAATAAAAAATGTACAGAGAGTCAATGTGCTGATTGTGAAGACTATAAGTTTCAATGTATTGGACCAGTGTGCTCTAATCACATGGCTGCCTGCCTCACCTGTAAAGATTTTACATTAGATTGTTCCTCTTGTATATACCGTTTTGATCCTAATAAGAACCCTGATGCAATCAGGCAGTCTTGTACAAAAGATTTCAATCCCAGTGGATCTTATGGAGTAATTAGCCCATCTGGCGTTCATAATGTAACTACCGATGGATCGCTTCTTGGAAAGAAAGGCATGGAAGTTATTACCACTGGGAGAAGGGTAGATTATTGGGAATTTTATAGAATGTCTAAGGACATTATTGATACTTCTATAGGTAGGGGCGCCTATATAAATGAAAGATGTAGTATTCATATGCACGGATTAGCCAGTTACTATGGAAAACTTTCTGGAGGTACTGCTAGTGGAAAAGTTGCTGAATTAGAACGCAGTGTGCCTGAAATAGTACTTGCTAATCTACATCAGTTGATTAGGAGATACCAGAATGCTATTACCTGGATGACCTCTGGTTTAGATGACCCCAATCATCTTACTAGATGGGAAAAATTCAGAGTATCTGTAATGGGGATTTCTGCTATACCAAGAAATATGAGACAAGTACGTGATGAAGTAATAAACGCTTCTGGAGGTAATAAATACGGTTGGGCTAATTATAAATTTTGTGAATTTGATGGCATTGGTGCCGTAAAACGTCTCCATGTTGAAGTACGCGTTATGGACGGTTTATTGTCTCCTAGCGCAGTAGCAGCTTGTTCATGTATGTATTATGCCCTATTTATTAAAGCTGTTGAGCTGTCCAGATACGGAGTTATGTATGTTGGAAATGACGATTGGAAAGTTCAAGCTGAAATAGTAAAAAGTGCTTTAATGAATAATACTAGCAACTGGGAAGATGGTAATAAATATGGTAGATTTAGTGATACATCTAAACTCCATAAGTATACTGACATATTAGTTGCTGAATCCTTTGAATTGATTTCACAATTAAAACATATTTTAGCCAAAGTTGGCCCAGCGTACGATATTCTTGAAAAACTTGCAGAAAGTCCTTGTTCCATAAGAAGATGCGAAGGAACTGAATGGGTAGATATTGAAAAACAATTAGAAATGCAACTAACTGAAGAAGGTAAATTTGAGTATGAGATCAGTAAACTAATTGACACAAGGGGTGTTGGTAGAGTAAAATCCATTCAAGAATGGATGGTAAAAATTGCTGAAACTTTACAGGTTAATAAGGATTTAGAACTGGAGAATGAGTCCATTGAAGAAATTACCAATAAAATTGCTTTTCACATTGAAGATAAACAAAGTAATGGTGAAATGATTTGGGCTGATAAAATTGGTTCTATGATTGCTATATAAAGGAAAAACTATGTGCGGAGTTTTTGGAATTGTTGCATTAAGAAACATTGATATTAAGAGAATCCTTTTGAGACAAATATTAAAAAATTTGACTCAATCTAGTCAATCGAGAGGACGCGATGCTACTGGCTATGCGTTCTCATCCAAAAATGAAACTGGAGTGTTTAAACACAATGTTAAAGCACATGATTTCATTAAATTAGCCAATTATAAAAATGTTGTAAGAACTGAATTAGCCAGTAAAAACTTCTATTCTGTTATTGGTCATACCAGAGCGCAAACTAAGGGCTCTCCTACTGATCCAAATAATAATCACCCAATTAAAGTTGGTAACATTATAGGTGTCCACAACGGTGTAATAATGAATGATGATAGCTTATTCGAGTCATTGACTAAAAACACCAGAGGACAGGTGAGCAGAGTTGCTCAAGTAGACAGTGAAGTTATTTTCAGTCTTATAAATTACTATTCAACTAAAAATAAGTTCCCAACTGATAGTAAAGGCATCAAATTAATAGGGCATATTACAGACCCAACATCACAAGCAATTATAAGGACTGTAGGTATGTTAAAGGGAACTTTTGTATGTGCTGTTCTTGATATCCAAAACCCAAAGGCTACTTGGATTTTTAGAGGTAGTGGTCAGCTTTCAATTAGGTATTTTATTAAAGAAGGTTTAATAATATATGCATCTGAGAAGAAGTTTATATGGGATGCAGTGGACCAATTTAATTTTAGCCCTCCTGAAACCATTGAAGTAGGTGAACAATCAGGAGTCTGTGTTAATGCAGAAACAAATACTTTGAGCCATTTCACATTGGAACAACCAAAGTACACAAACAAAGCTTGGTAAAATTGATAATGATACCTTTCAGGAGGAAAAATGGAAGTTAATTATATGTTTGGCGTTAATGAGCACATTATAAAACATACCAATACAGTTAAACGTGGGTATGTGATTGACGCCCCAGGATTACAAATTAGAACGGGGGCTCCTTGTCTTATTTTTGGTAATAACAAAGATAAGCAACCTTCAACCAATAAGGCAAGGCAACATATAGAGCCTCATAAATACATAGTTGTACCATTTCCATCCGGGTGTAACTGTAATCCTAGATGTCTTTTAGACAACTATGAGCAAGCCCTTGTTGTAAGAGAATTTGAGGAAACTAACTTCTTGGATAAAATTACAACAATTACTACATCTAGTATAGATTTAAAGGAATTCATACACGGAATTGACCACGTAAAAAATGAAGGTCCTTTAACATTCCTTATTAATCAACAGAAACAACTACAAGCTAATTTAACTGAAATTATAATTAAATTAAGCGAAATTTTTAAATACAAATGTTTACTTTACAATAAAGTTCCTGAACAATGTCCCCGAGTGAGTGGAGAGGAAATATTACTTGCACTGTCTGTAATTGATCTACGACAAAGCCTACCGATTTTTAACTCTAACAAAGTTAATGGAATAATACTTCACGGAGCTATAACTTACCCTAAAAGATCCAAACATGATGATAAGTTATTTTGCTCATCTGAATTTTTTATGTTGTTTTCTCAATTCGAAGAAAATTTTGTAGGAATTGACGGAGACAAGACGAATAGTTACCCATTCATTAACACGTCAGGGCTAATTAATGCAATTAAAAACTTTGGTAAGTATTATATCAAAATTGGGGAACTAAAAACAGCGGAATCAAAAAAAAAAGAAAATTAGCCCTAAATTGGCATGCACCTACCCCGACATTTATAGAAATTGATAAAACTTATGCCTTAGGTATTTCTACTAATAGTAGAGCCTATAACAATACAACAATGTCATGGACTTCCTCTTCATAACAGCAATTCAAAATTTTTTTAAGGAGAAATAATATGTGTGGAATCGTGGGCGTAGCCCGTTTTGGTGAACTTGGTGATGGGAATTTAAGGGCATCCGCCCTCTATTTAGCTACCAGTCTGCTAGAAATCACTGAAG
>Ga0307990_1001860_pt1 | contig 17362 bp, 13 predicted proteins | sample EllFjometagen129_FD_203168 | JGI IMG/M metagenome (GOLD analysis project Ga0307990, IMG submission 203168) | Marine microbial communities from Ellis Fjord, Antarctic Ocean - #129 | ecosystem: Environmental > Aquatic > Marine > Unclassified | place: Southern Ocean | collected 2014-10-08
CTATTAAATATTCTATAGCCAAGAATTTTACTGGGAAAATAATGCAAGCTCCCCCTATTTACTCAGCGATTCATATAGATGGTAAAAGAGCCTATAAAATTGCCAGAAGTGGTCAAGAAGTTGAAATGCCAGAGAGAGAAACAACTATTAATAGTTTTAATATTATTTCTTTTAATAACCAAGATTTAGTTTGTGAAATTAGTGTATCGAAGGGTACCTATATAAGATCTATTGCTAGAGACTTAGCTTTAAGTTGTGATTCAAGAGGATATTTAGTTGATTTAATTAGAACATCAATTGGACCTTTTAAATTAGATGAAGCAATAACTACTGAAAGTGTAGAAGAAATAAACAGTGGTTTACACAAAACAGATAATTATTTAAAAAGACTCGATTCTGTTTCAGTTTACAAAATTGAAAATGAGTATTTATTTGACTTAGCAAACGGTAAAAAACCCTCTTTTTCTATATTAGAAGCAGTGGATGTTAAAGATAGTGCTTATTATGGGGCTATTTATTCAAATGATGATATACTAAGATGTGTATTAAAACTTGATGAAAACAAACAAATAGAAAAAATCTTATGTCAAATAAATCCATGTTTTGATAGGTTGTAAAGAGTGAAAACAATATTATTAGATGAATTTATTAAAGAGAATAATGAATATTTAAATAAAGATATTGCACTTTGCATTGGTGTTTTTGATGGAATACATTTAGGACATCAACAAATTTTAGAAAAAGTAGTTCATAGCGAGTTATATTCTGTTGTAATGACTTTTAATTCTAATCCTAAAATGAAAAGTGGAAGAAAAACTTTTGAAAAACCACTAATAACAAATAATCTTAAAACTAGGATTTTTAGTGAAATGGGCTTTGACTTGCAGGTAATTATTGACTTTTCTCGAGAAATCAGTAAACTTACAGCAGATGAGTTTTTACAAACATTGTGTAGAAACTTAAATATTAAGAAATTAATTGTAGGAGAAGATTTTCAATTAGGTAATCCAAGAGCTTCTTTAAAGGCTTTTGAATTGCAAGAACATCTTTCTTCTTATTCCAGTGAAACTATGGTAGTTATTACCAAAGCTATTGTCAGTAATGATAATAAGGTAATTAGTTCTTCTAGAATAAGACATTTAATAAATAAGGGTAAAATGGACGTTGTTCATAGTTTACTCGGCAGAGAGTATTTGCTGGATTTGGGGGTAACACCTTCCCAATTTTCTGGTAGCTCCTTGTTAATTGATGCAGATAAAGTAAAACAGTTACTTCCTTGTTGTGGTACATTTACTGGATTCTGGGTTGAAGGTAATTTACTAGCTTCTATTGTTCTAGAAGCAAAGATGCTAAAAATTACTCCATACCCACCATCATCTGCGAAAAATATGATTCTAGCAATAAGCTAGACAAAGGGTATCTAAATGATAACTAAAGAAGAAAAAGCTCAAGTTGTTGCCAAATTTGGTAATTCTGACACTAACACAGGAAGTACTCACGTACAAGTTGCTTTATTAACTGCACGTATTAATGACTTGCAAGGCCATTTTAAAGCTAATCCTAAAGATCATGCTTCAAGACGTGGCTTATTACAAATGGTAGGTCAAAGAAGAAGATTGCTTCGTTATTTAAAGAATACCAACATTGACGAATACAGAACTTTGATTGCTGAATTAGGAATCAGAAAGTAATTACTATTAATTATTTAGATATTGGAGAAAAGTTGAAATACAATTCTCCAATATTTTTTTTTGCAAACAGTTATACATTGTAAAATATAAAAAAATAGGTAATAATATACAAAAGAATTTTTAAAATAGGGCTAGTTTCTAGAATAGAAACACAAATGAAAGAACTATTAATAAAGAACAAAAAGAATAAGGAATAAGAAATGTTTGAAACAAAAAAATCAAGTGTTCAAATTGGGGATGACACCCTAGTATTTGAAACCGGAAAAATTGCAAAGCAAGCTAGCGGTGCGGTTTATGCTAAATTTGGTGGAAGTGCTGTTATAGCAACAGTTTGTTGCGGAAGAGCTCCATCAGAACCAATCGATTATGTACCATTATCAGTTGAGTACAACGAAAAATATTATGCTGCTGGAAAAATCCCTGGTGGTTTTTTAAAAAGGGAAGCCCGCCCTAAAGATAAAGAAATACTAATAAGCAGATTAATTGATAGACCTCTGAGACCTTTATTTGATAAAGCTTTTGGTAGAGAAATTCAAGTTGTACCAACAGTTGTATCAACCGACCAAATTAACACACCAGATATCATTGCAATAAATGCGGCTTCAGCTGCTGTTACTATTAGTGATATTCCTTTTGATGGCCCAATTGCAGCTGTTAGAATGGGTAAAATTGGTGATGAATATATTGTAAATCCAACTTTTCAACAAATTGAAAAGTGTTCATTAGAAATTATTGTAGCTGGTACTATGGATGGTATTACTATGGTAGAAGGTGGAGCAAAAGAAGTTAGCGAAGAAGAAATGCTTGAAGCTATTGCCTTAGCTCATCCTGTTATTAAAGACTTATGTAAAGCTCAATTAGAACTTAAAAAATTAGCTGGTAAAGAAAAACTTCCTGTTTTTGTACCAGAAATTGACCTTTCTTGGTTAGCCCCTGTAAAAGAATTTGCTTATCCTTTGGTTAAAAAAGCATCGTTCGTTATTGGTAAAATGGAAAGATATGCAGCTTTAAAAGAAGCTCACGTAGCTGTTGAAGAAAAATTTGCTGAATTAATTGCAGAAGATGCTTCTTATAAAGGCCAATTGGCTAAAATGTATGATGATCTAGAATATGTAATATTAAGAAAATCAATTTTAGATGATGGTGTTAGAACTGATGGTCGTAAAGTAACAGATATCAGACCTATTACTTGTGAAGTTGGATTATTAGCAAAAACTCATGGATCAGCTTTATTTACTAGAGGTGAAACTCAAGCTCTTGCAACAACTACTCTAGGTACAGCAAGTGATGAGCAAATGTTTGATACCATTGATGGTGATAAACATTTTTCATCCTTCATGCTTCACTATAACTTCCCTCCATACTCAGTAGGAGAATGTGGAAGACTTGGTACCGGTAGAAGAGAAATTGGTCACGGTCACTTAGCTCAAAGAGCATTAAGTGCAATCATTCCAAGTAAAGATGTGTTCCCTTATACAATTAGAATTGTATCAGAGATTATGGAATCCAATGGTTCCTCTTCAATGGCTTCAGTTTGTGGTGGATGTTTGTCCTTAATGGATGCTGGTGTTCCAATCAAAAAACCTGTTGCTGGTATTGCAATGGGACTAATCACAGAAGGTGCAGACTATTCAAATTATGTTGTTTTATCTGATATTCTTGGTGAAGAAGATCATTTAGGTGATATGGACTTTAAAGTAACTGGTACTGAAGAAGGAATAACTGCTTTCCAAATGGATATCAAAATTGCAGGTGTTACACCAGAAATTATGACCAAAGCTTTACAACAAGCTAAAGATGGTAGATTACATATTCTTAATATCATGAATAAAGAAATTTCAACACCAAGAAAAGAAATCAATGTGAATGCACCAAAAATTTTAACAATGAAAGTTGCTGAAGAAAAAATTGGAGCTATTATTGGTACTGGTGGTAAAACTATTAAAGGTATTGCTCTACAAACTGGTGCTGAAGTTAATATTGCTGATGATGGAACTGTTACAATCTATGGTAAAAATAGTGCTGCAGCTCAACAAGCAATTGATTTAGTTAAATCAATTATTGAAGAACCAGAACCAGGTAGAATTTATCAAGGTACAGTTAAGAGAATAATGGACTTTGGTGCATTTATTGAAATTTTACCAGGTAAAGAAGGTCTTTGCCATATTTCAAAATTAGCTAAAGAACGTGTTAAAACTGTTGATGAAGTTTTAACTATTGGTCAAGAAATTTCTGTTAAATTAATGGAAGTTGATAGACAAGGTAGATTAAATCTTTCTTATGTTGATGCACTATATCCAAATGAAAGTAGTGAAAAGAAACCTTTTGAAAAAACAGAAAACAAAGATTCTGATAGAAGGGATAGTAAACCTTATAACAAACCAGGTTTTAAAAAATAATGGTTGATATTGTTGTTGAAACAAAGTTAGAAAAAGGTTCAATCCTTCCAAAACAAACAACTGCTTTGAGTGCTGGATCTGATATTTCAGCACAGCTCTCAAAGCCATTTACTTTAAAAGCTGGAGAGTTTGCTTTAATTCCAACTGGATTAAAAATTGCTTTACCACCAGGCTTTGAAGCTCAAGTGAGAGCTAGAAGTGGATTAGCTGCAAAGTTTGGTGTTACAGTTTTAAATTCTCCTGGAACTATAGATGCTGATTATCGTGGTGAAGTTAAAGTAATATTAATTAATCATGGTAAAAACGATTTTATTATTAACGATAAGGATAGAATTGCACAATTTGTAATTGCTCCAGTTATTAGTACAACTTTTTTACAAGTAAAAGACTTGGATGTTACAGATCGTGGAGAAGGTGGTTTTGGATCAACAGGAGTTTAAATTTTGATTTTGAAAATGAAGAAAAAGCAATTATTTAAATTTATAGGGCAAGAATATATTCTTGCCTTCTTAGTTGCATTTGTTTTTTTCTTTTTTATTTTTTTTATCAATCAAATTTTATTGCTTGCTAGAAGAATTCTTCTTAGTAATGTTGATTTTTTTACTATGTTACGTCTTGTTATATTAGCCATCCCTCAATTTTTATTATATACATTTCCTTTTGCTTCTTTAAGTGCGGCCGCAATGGTGATAGGGGAGCTTAATTCTTCAAATGAAATACTTGCTCTTAGAAGTTCTGGTTTTTCAATGAAAGACATCTACACACCAATAATTAGTATCTCACTTATAATTTCTATTTTGTGTTTTTTGATTGCAGATATTTTAATGCCATTTAGCGCTAGTAAATATCAACAATTATATATTGAATTATTAACTAAAAGTCCAGGCGTCGAATTAAAAAGTAATTCCAGTAATGTTTTTGATGATTTTTTAATTACAAATGGAAGTGTCAAAGATAGTACAATAAATGATATCATAATATTAAAAACAAGTAATAACGGGGATACTTCAATGTTAATTGACTCTAAAAAAGGTGAATTAAAGTTAATAGATATTGATAATCTAATTTATACCCTGGAATTAGATACGCCTAAAATACTTTTTACAAATTTAAATAACCCAAATTTTTGGCAAACTACAAAAGCTAGTAAAGCCATTTATTATATTGATTTTTCCTCAACTCTTTCAAGAGTCAGTGCAAATTTACCATCCAACTTCTCTAGTGTGGATTTAATAAATAAAATTACCAAAAATAAAATAAATCTCAATAATAATATTGAAAATGTTGTTACTCTTAATAGTTCTACAATATTAAATTTATCTAAAAACTTTTATACCAATAACAGTATGAATAATATAAACATGAACTCTTTTGTGGATGATTATAATTATTACCCATTAATTGATCTTTATCCAATAGATTTTTATCTTCAGTATTATAGAGCAGAGTTGTACAAAAAATTTGCTTTAAGTGCAGCTTGTTTTTTCTTGATATTAATAACTATTCCCTTGTCCTACTTAAAATTTAAGCATGGTAGGCTAGTTGGCTTTGGTATTTCTATGTTTGTAGCAGTATTATATTGGTATTTATTATTTTTAGCTCAACTTAAAACCTTTAGTTTTCCACTAAATCCTTTATTTTTGATGTGGGCACCAAATATAATAATTTTAGTAGTATCTTTGATTTTTATAAAGATCTGGAGAAATTAATGAAAATTTTAAACAGATATATTATTGAAAGTGTATTAAAAATATTATTTATAACCATTTTCTTAACAACTTTATTATTATTGATTGTTGACTTATTCTCTAACTTTGACTCATACGCTCAAAACAATGTTTCGATGAGAATAATTTTTAACATTACGATTAAATATTTACCAGAAGCAATAATTATTGTATTACCTCCAGCAACATTATTCTCAGTTACATTCTTTTTATCACAGATGTTTTATAATAATGAAATTATTGCACTTCTATCCAGCGGCATTTCATTAAGATCAATTTATAAACCAATCGTTATTATGATGCTTATTGTTTCGTCTTTAGCTTTTATTTCTAATGAGATTGTTGTTTTACAATCAACATTAGATAGGCAACAATTAAAAAATAAAATTTTTAATATAAATTATAATTTGGACAATACAAATATTGGTTTAATTGATTCCTTAAATAACAATATAATATATGCAAATAGTTATGTAGAAAAAAATAAAACTTTGTATGATGTTATCATTGTACAAAAAGATGAATTTAACAATGTAATAGCACGATACGATTGTAAGAAGGCTGTATACAATGATGATAACAAAGATTGGATATTATTTGATGTTGTTATTAGTAATATAAAAAATGATGATGTTGAAATAGTTGAAGCAAAGACTTATGAAAATAGGTTAATAGCGCTAGAGCCTAATTTATTTAGAAATTTATCCTCAGATTTAGCAACCATGCAATTATCTAGTGCAATTAAATACTTAAATATACAAAAAAAAGTTAATCTAAGATTGTGGTATGAAAATCTTAGCCAATTTTTAGAAAGAATATCGGCTCCATTTGCTGCTTTTATTATGACTATTATTGCTTGTAGTATTGATTATAAGGGGAAAAAGAATGTATTTTTGTTTTCAATATTCAATTCGGTTATTATAGCAGTAATATATTATGTTAGTAAAATGGTTTTTCAATTAGTTTCAAAACAAGGATTGATAAATCCATTTATTGGAGTATTAATTCCATATTTTATTGTATTATTGGTACCTCTAATATTAAATAGTATTAAAAAATATACACGCAGTTAATCATATATTGAATATATTGCAAAGTTAAAGTAACTTATTACTTGGATAAAAAGGAACAATTATGAAAAAATTATATACAAAATTACATCAAGACAAAGATACCAAAGCTAGAATAGGCTTAGTTGAATTGGATCATGGAGTTGTAGAAACTCCAGCCTTTATGCCTGTTGGTACTAATGGAACAGTCAAAGGTATTTACCATGATAAAGTAAAGGAAATTGGATACAATCTAATTTTAGGTAATACTTATCATTTATATTTAAGGCCTGGAACTGAAGTTTTAGATAGTTTTGGTGGATTGCATAATTTTTCAAACTGGGATGGTAATATTCTTACTGATAGTGGTGGCTTTCAAGTTTTTTCTTTGTCTAATTTAAGAAAAATAAAAGAAAATGGAGTTCATTTCAAATCTCATATTGATGGATCTAAACACATTTTTACTCCTGAAAAAGTTATTGATATACAAAAAAGTATCGGTAGCGATATATGTATGCTACTAGATGTGTGTACACCACCAGACTTACCTTATAAAGCTGCTAAAGAAGCAATGCAAACCACACACAGTTGGGCTAAGAGAGCTAAAGATTATGGTGATAACTTAGAAGGTTTCAAAGGCAATATGTTTGGTATTGTACAAGGTAATTTCTATAAAGATTTAAGAAAAGAAAGCGCAGAATTTATATCATCTCTTGATTTTCCAGGCATAGCAATTGGTGGTTTATCTGTTGGTGAAGAAAAAGAAGCTTTTTATGACTATTTGGGTTATACCAGTGAATTTGTTGATGATAGTAAACCAAGATATGTAATGGGAATAGGCTCTCCTGACTATATTTTAAATGCAGTTGAAAATGGTATTGATTTATTCGATTGTGTTTTGGCTACTAGAATGGGACGAAATGGAGCTGTATTCAGTGATGACGGAGTTGTTACATTAAAAAAAGCTATTCATAAGTTTGATCATAATCCTATTGATGAAGGGTGTTCTTGCTCTGCTTGCCAGAAATATTCAAGAGCCTATATGCATCATATGGTTAAAGCAAATGAAATGTTGGGTGGTATGTTGGCAACTGAGCACAATTTAACCTATTTATACAATTTGCTAGCAAAAGTTAGGGTTGCAATAAAAGAAGATAGGTTTAAACAATTTAAAAAGGATTACCTTGAAAGATTCTACTCAAAATAAACAAAAATCTAAAGATTCTTCTTTATTAATGTTACTCACATTAGTATCGAGAATATTAGGTATTATTAAGGCACGTGTGATTACAACAGCTTTTGGTGCTACATCAACAGCTGATGTAATTAATGTAGCTTTTTTGTTTCCCAATAATTTAAGAAAAATCTTTGCGGAAGGTGCAATGACCTCTGCTTTTATACCAAGCTTTTCGAAATCCGTTGAAAAAAATTATAGAAATACATTACTAAGCATAATGCTTAGTGCCCAACTATTCATATTTTCTATTATTATCATTATATTTGTATTTTTTAGCAAACAAATTTTTTCATTTATTACAGATTTTAATGGTGATGAATTACAACTAGGGGCAAGCTTATTGCCATATTTTATGGCATTTTTAGCATTTATTTCGATAGCTAATGTATTTTCTGCAGTTTTACAAACTGATAAACAATTTCTATTTTATGGAATAGCTCCACTGTTTTATTCTATTACCTTGATAATTTTTTTATTATTATTTAGTGATAAATTTGATGCTATGGCAATGGCCTATGGTGTTTTATTAGCTAGTATAATTCAATTTGCTTTTACTTTTGCAATTGTTTTTAAAAAGGGTTATAGGGTAAAGTTAAATATAAATTTTAAAAATAATGAGTTTAAGAAAATTTTAAAAACCTGGATTATTGTTGTAGGATCTGCAATTACTACTATATTTGCGCAGCAGTTTTCAGTTTTTTTAGCCTCATCATTAAGTACTGGAAACGCCACAGCCTTTTCTAATTCTTTAATTTTCTTTTCCACTCCCTATGGAATTGTTTATACAGGGATTGTAACAGTGGTTTATCCCTTATTATCTCAAAATTACTGTAGTAATCAAAAGAAAGAATTTAAAGATAATTTAGCTTACGGTATTGATGGAATGATTAATTTATTCATCCCAGCTACTATTTTATTAATATTTTTGAGTAAAGAATTTGTTGCTGTTTTATTGCAAAATGGTAAATTTACTTTTGCTGACACACTATTAACAGCATCAGTAATTAATTTTTTAGTTTTAGGATTAACTATTATAGGCTTGAATGCCCTGTTAAATAGAGCCTTATTAGCCAAAGATATGGCCAAGTTATCATTTAAAATAACTGTGATTCAGGCAATAATTGATGTTATTCTGTCTTTTATACTAATAAAAAAGATTGGAATCATTGCATTACCAATTGCAAATACAATTTCGTTTTGTATTACTCTTATATTGCATTTTATATATTTAAAAAATGATATTGATTTTAAACATACTTTATTTGTTTTTTTTAAAACTCTGATTGCAAATTTACCATTTCTCGCTATTTTGATTGCTTATAAGTTTTTTACTCCAATTTGGTATCAAAGTGGCTCTACTTTAAAAAATTTTATCATAATAATAGTATTGAATTTAGGGTTAGCTATAATATTATTGTTTTCTTATTCCGTTTTTAAAATACCATTTATTGAATATTTTCATAAAAGAAGAAAATAGAAGCACATGTGTCTTTACATATGTTTTAAATCTCATATAATAAAGACAAATTAGATGTAGGAGAAAATACATGATAGAAAAAATTTTTACTATAAGTGATAGCAATATTCCCGTAACAGAAGCCGTTATAAAAGATGATAATATCAATTTCATGCATATGGTATTTGAAGAGGGTGGTGTTCTGAAAACGCACTACTCAAATGCAAATTTGTATATGACTGTAGTTAAAGGTACACTCTCCATAAGCTTAGATGATGGAGAATATAGGAAATATGAAAAAAATACTGTCTTAAACATTCCTTTTAAGACTAAAATGAATGTACAAAACCATGATAAAGATATTTTAGAGTTGTATGTACTAAAAACACCAGCTCCAGGAAATTCCTGTTACAAATAAAAAAATAGACCCAAAGGTATTTAATCTTTGGGTCTTGTTTTTATAGTTTTAATAATTAAATAGCAACTTCTATTTTCAATACTTTGAAATCAAAAGGAGTTTCATTAACAGTAAATTTAATATGATCTCCAACTTTACGATTAAGAAGGTTGGAGCCTAAAGGTGCCAATCTGTTTATAATGTTATTTGAAGGGTCAGCTTCCCAAGATCCCAATATTTTGTAGGAAACTTCAACATTAGTATTATTATCAAAAAGAGTAACTCTAGTGCCATATGCTACTTTTTCATCAGTAACAGATGCTGGAGATATTATAGAAGCTCTTTCTATCTCATCAACCAAGTTAATCAAATGTGAATTTAACATACGTTGTTTTTCTTTAGCATATTTATATTCACTATTTTCTTTTAAATCACCCAATTCTCTAGCTTCACCAATTTCTTTTGCAATTTCTGGAAGTTGTGTATGCTGTACATTATAAAGGTCCATTTTTCTAGCATCCATGGTTTCTTTTAAACAGAACAATCCAGTAGGTATAATTTCTTCATCCATATTAATATTCTTAGAATTAAAATCAAAATTAGGATATTTTGTAGTTAATTGATGTTTAACCTCAACTTTTTTACCCAAATCTGATTTGCCTAATGGTAATCGATCTACAAGAGCATATGCTTTTTTACCCTTAATTTCATCACCTTCTTCAATATAAATATAAATTGCTTTTTCATCAAATAATTTTGACATTAAAACTTTTACATTTTTACGATTCTCAGTAACATTTTTTTTGTTTTCGATTAGTTTTAACAAATAATCTAAAAGAGATAAAGCAGTAAATAGTAATTGTTCTGATGAAATACCATTGGTTTCCCAAGCTTTAAGCGTATAGTTCTTATATAAATACAAGAATACTTGTGATTTGTCTCTATAATTTGCAACACATTGTTTGAAAATTCTAGCAAAGCTTTTTGCTTTTTTATTTGATCTAAAAGTATCAGGTATATAGGAAGTTAAGTAATGAGGGAAAAGTTCTAACAAAGTTTTTTCCCATAAAAGATCAACTTTTACTACATGCTCGATAAACAATTTCTTTAGCTCAGGATCATCAATATGTTTAAAACAATCAACTACATACTCGACACGTTCATAAAGTGCTACAAATGGCAAACCTTCAGGTAACTTTACAAAGTTCATGCTGTAATTAATAAATAAATCTTGTAGTAATAAATAGCTACTAATTATAGTGTCACTAACATTGTGAAGGGTAATACTTGTTCCATCACTATTGGTAATATTATTTGAAAAATATGCAACCATCTCTAAGAATGAATCACTTTCAACATCACCTTTGTTTAAGACAAAATCACGTAAAACTTTAACTTTACTATAGAATAATTTTTTACTTTTGAAAATATTTAATTGTTTTTCTTCAAACGTAATAGGTGTACTTCTAAGTGTAAAAGTATCTTTTACATGGGCACTTACACCAAAGAGTGGATTACTCATTAACTCTTTTTTAGCTGCATTAACCCAGGAATTTACTTCTCTAGTAGTTAATAAAGAAGGTGTTAATTCGCTTTTCATTTCTTTTACAGACGCTCTGTCATTAAAACTAGACATTAAAATTCTTAAGGACCAAGGAACATCTGTTTTGATTTTTTCTATTAATTTATCATGAGGAACAACACTTTTAAGTACCCAAATATGTGATTTAGGTAGAGCAACTAAGCTCTTAAAAGCCATATCTGTGGACATAGTTGAACTATCTGAAGGAAAGTCTATAACAACCTTTTTTTCATTAATAGTTTTTATTCTACCGATTTTATTAGTAGATTTTTGAAAAATAAAAGTACCTTTATCAAAAGCAATATTTGTTTCAAAATCTTCAATAGCTCTTACGATATCTTTAAAGTTTTTATCATTTAATTTGCTATGATGTAAACAAGTGTTTAATCTACCATGATCTTTATATTTAGATTTAACGGCTTTAACTAAGTTATTTCTTGCACCAATATCATCATTGGAATATTCTAAAACTTTTTTGTAAATTATAATTTTATTATCAATATCTTCTTTATGATAAGTACCTAAAACATTTAATAAAGCAACTGCATATGATTTTCCTACGTGAGTAGATACACGTTCACAAACACCAATCAAATAACCAAATTCTTCAGGAATAAGTGAAATTAGGGTAGGGAAGCTTTCTTTTATACTCATAGGATCATTTTTAGCAATCAAGCGATTAATAAGTTTTTTATAATAGTTAATACCATCTTCAACATCAGGGGTATTATCAATTTTTAATTTAAAATCTGCCAAATTTTTTAGTAAAACAGTTTCAGAATAATCAACTTTGATTAATCTTTCCCAAACTTCATACATTTTTTCTTCATTGCCTTGTTTTTGATAGCTTTCACCTAATAAACGTAAAGCTGGTTTACTTTCGTTGACAACGAGTACTAAAGAGCACAAATACTCTACTAAATCACCTCTATTAACTTGTGCAAAGGAAGAGATTAAATCTAAAAATGCAATACTATCTTCTTGAGGTCTTGTCAAAAAAGTTACAGCACCTGAGATGTATCTTGCGATTACACTATTTTGATTTTTTTCTTCAAAATGGTCTTCACAAAGTTGTTTTATTTCAAATATTTCGTCATCAGCAATTTTGCCAATTTGTTGATCTAAATCAACAAAATATTGAATATCACAACTTTGCATAAAGGAAATACTCCACTTCTCTTCATCTAACATAGTTTGTAATTTTTTCATATTCATATAATTATTCCTCCGCACAAAATTGACTCCTATTAATATTAGAGCCAGCTAGTCAAATATTTTATTTTAAAATGTCGAAATTTGCCATTTTGTTTTAAGTAAACAAAACCCAAGCAACAGCAATAGCGATGCTCGGGGGCATTTATTTTTACAATTTAAGCCTATTATATTACAAAAATAACAATTTAGCAATAGTTAAAGTACATATAACAAATAATATTTATTTACAATATTTTATAAAATAAGAATTTAATTACCTACCAAGTAACAAATTATAAAATTGACAATCAATGGTATCTAACAAGTATTGTAATAACCAGTTAATAATGATTAGAACATCTGCCTAGTGTTTTGTTAAGTAAATTACATCAATATTTTTTAATAATTTAAGAGACAATTTCAATATGTTTTTCCAATTTTAGAATTAGTTAAATTGGATTAAAATCATTAAAAATATTTGTTTAAATACAACACTTGTATAATTTGTTTTAACTGTTTTTTTTTGATTAAGGCTGACATATTAAATAAAGATGGATAGACCATTATTTATAATAAAACAATTGCATTATAATTCAGGTTTATGATATTCTACAAATATGAATAATTTAATAGTCTCCCCAAGTATTTTAGCCGCTGATTTTTCTAATATCGTTGCTGAAGTTACCTCAATTAAAACAGCTAACGCTGAGTGGGTTCATTTAGATGTAATGGACGGAAATTTCGTACCAAATATTACTTTTGGACCTAAATTTATTAAAGATTTGAGAAAACACAGTGATTTATATTTTGATGCACACTTGATGATAGAAAACCCTGAAAATTTTATAGAACAATTTGCAAAAGCTGGTTGTGATGGGATTTGCTTTCATTTTGAAGCTACCAAACATGTACATCGTGCACTACAAATGGTAAAGGCAAATAAAAAAGATGTTGGTATTTCAATAAACCCAGCAACAAGTGTTGATTTGTTATTACCTATTTTATCTGAACTTGATCAAGTTTTAGTAATGAGTGTCAATCCAGGTTTTGGTGGACAGACTTTTATTGATTATAGTTTAAATAAAATCAAACAATTACATGCTTTAAAAGTAAAACACGGTTATACTTATAAAATAAATTGTGATGGCGGGGCGGGACTTTCTAATATAATACAATTAAGACAAGCTGGAATTGATGTAGTAGTTACTGGTTCTGCTTTCTTTGGGGCACAAGATAAAAAAGCTTTTATAAAAGAAATGTGCGATAAAGGTAATTTATAATTAAAGCAATTTATAAGATTATCTATTATTAATAAGTAGCGGTGAATAAGATCATTAGGAGAATATATTAATGGCTAAAAAAAGTATTGAAGCAACACTGGGTAAACCAACAGATGAAAAACAAAAAAGAGATGCATTAGAAGCTACAAGAACTTCTATTGATAAGCAATTTGGTAAAGGTTCTTTGATGAAACTTGGAGATAAAGGTGCTTCTCTCGATTTAGAAAGTATTTCAAGTGGATCATTATTATTAGATGAAGCTCTTGGAATAGGTGGATATCCAAAAGGAAGAATTATTGAGATATATGGCCCTGAATCAAGTGGTAAAACAACACTGGCTTTGCATGCTGTAGCAGAAGCTCAGAAAAAAGGTGGTATTGCTGCTTTTATTGATGCAGAACATGCATTAGACCCAACTTATGCGGGTGCTTTAGGTGTAAAAATAAATGAATTATGGATTTCTCAACCAGATAATGGTGAACAAGCTTTAGAAATTTGTGAAAAACTAGTAAGATCCGGTGCTGTAGATATTGTTGTAATTGACTCAGTTGCAGCCTTAACACCTCAAGCTGAAATTGATGGTGAAATGGGAGATTCTCATATGGGTCTTCAAGCTAGACTTATGAGTCAAGCTTTGAGAAAATTAACTGGTATTTTATCAAAAAGTAATACAACTATTGTTTTTATTAACCAAATTAGAATGAAAATTGGTGTAATGTTTGGTAACCCAGAAACTACAACAGGTGGTAATGCATTAAAATTCTATGCTTCTGTAAGATTAGAAGTAAGAAAAATTGAAACACTTAATAAAGGTGCCGATAATATTATTGGTAATAGAATCAGAGTTAAAGTCGTAAAAAACAAAGTTTCACCTCCTTTTAAAAAAGTAGAAATGGATTTAATTTTTGGTAAGGGTCTAAGCTATATTGGTAGTGTTTTAGATGCTGCTATTAAATATGATTTGATAGATAAGAGTGGATCCTGGTATTCTTATAATGATGAAAAAATAGGACAAGGAAAAGATAATGCAACAAATTTCTTAACCGATAATCCTGATATAGTGACATTACTAGATAAAAAACTAAGAGATATAATGTTTCCAAAGAAGATAAAAGTAGAGGAAGAAAAAAAATAATAGTATAATCAGGGTGCTTAATAAGCACCCTGCATCTTTTAAAAGACTTGTAACATAAATTAATTATAATCAAATGGTGAAAATGCATAGCAAATTGATATTGAAACTATTTTATCAATAAAGTCATATTTAGCACTTTGGATTACAAAACAAGATTCCTGAATTAACACCTAAATTTAAACCACCATATTTAATCCATCCATTAATGTTGAGAAGGATTCCCGATTAATTTCTCCATAACTAAATCTCCAAGCTCTTCGAGAAGCTTTGGATTCACTTTCTCGATACTGATTTTAGAAATATCTTCTAATTCCAGGGTTTTTTCTATTAGTCCGCTTATTTCATGGATTCCTCTAATATGTTCGATGTCTTAGGCAATAAGTGAAAAACTTCCTGTCAGAAAAACAAGAATTATGATTCCTGTGTTTACTTTTCGAAAATTAGTCAAACAATTACTACATGATTCACAAATTCATTTTGTCCTCAAGTATGGTCTTCATTTCCAAATACTCTTCTCTGGATATTTCTCCGTTTGCATATCGAGTTTTCAGTATTTCTAGAGCGTTCGGCTCTTTTTCTGATAATCCGTTATTCCCGGAATTTTGGATAATCCACCTGACAAAAAAGATACCCCCGACAACTATTCCTACAATTAATAGGAGTGAAAAAATCCAACCTCCTGTTCCCCAGCTCATTGCTCCACCATAACCCCAGTTATTCATCATTTTCAAGTCTCCTTAAATTCTTTTTTCTTTACTCGAAGAAGTCGTGCATTAACTGCCACAATTACTGTAGAAGCTGACATTAAGATGGCTCCCACTTCCGGACGCAGGACAATACCGACATTAAACAAAACACCCGCAGCCAGTGGGATGGCAATGACATTATATCCGGTTGCCCAAATAAGATTCTGAACCATCTTTCTATAAGTGGCCTGGCCGAATAGTATCAGTGCTGTAATATCTAGGGGATTTGAGTTTACAAGAATGATATCCGCCGATGCAGCGGCAATATCTGTTCCGGATCCCACAGCTATCCCAATCTGCGCCTGAGCTAGGGCTGGGGAATCGTTGACTCCATCACCGGTCATGGCTACATATTCACCTTGATCCTGTAGTTCTTTTACCTTTGCCTGTTTCTTATCTGGCAATACTTCTGCAAAAAAACCATCCATTCCTAATTCATCGGCAACGGCCTTTGCCGTTTCCTTATTATCACCGGTGAGCATCCAACATTTTATATTCCGTTTCTTCAAAGTCTTTATGGCCTGATAGGATTCAGGCCGGATAGTATCCGAGAGGGCCATAGAACCGGCCACTTTCCCCTCAACAAGAATGAAGATACGGGTGACACCGCCTTTTCCTTCAGCCCCTTTTGGAAGGTTAAGATTCTGCTCTTGAAGAAAGCCGGGACTCACGATTTGAATCTTCTTACCAGACACGGTACCGCTTACGCCCTTACCCTTGATTGCCTGAAAATCATCAACTGAAGGCAGAGCAATTCCATCCTTTTTTGCACGCAGGACAATACTCTTTCCAATGGGATGCTCTGAAAGGGCTTCCACTCCACCAGCAAAAGTGAGCAGTTCCTGCTCTCCATATTTTTTGTCATGTATATCCACACTGGTGACTTCAAATGTCCCTCTTGTTAAGGTCCCTGTTTTATCAAAAATGACCGTAGAGATTTTTCTGGAATTTTCAAAGGCCGTTCGATTCTGGATGAGCAGACCGTTTTGGGCTGCCTTCGATGTAGAAACCGCAACCACTAGGGGAATTGCTAGCCCCAGGGCATGGGGACAGGTAATAATCATCACTGTTGCCATCCTGGCAATTGCAAACTGTAGGTTTTGCCCCACCAAAAGCCATGTAACAAGAGTCACGATACCAACAGTCAAGGAGACAATGGTCAGCCAGAAAGCAGCACGATCTGAGAGAGCTTGAGTTTTAGATTTTGAAGCTTGAGCTTCTCCTACCATTTTAATTACCTTGTTCAGGTAAGAGTCATCACCAGTTTCCTCAACACGAAGCTCTAGAGAGCCGTCGCCATTGAGAGAACCACCTATCAGTTTGTCATCTTTTTTCTTTCTAACCGGCTTTGATTCTCCTGTGAGCATAGATTCGTTGATATAACTTTCACCCTTTACCACTATCCCATCGGAAGGAATTTTCTCTCCCGGTTTAATAATAAGAATGTCATTCTTCTGAACTTGTGAAAG
>Ga0307990_1001861_pt1 | contig 17361 bp, 14 predicted proteins | sample EllFjometagen129_FD_203168 | JGI IMG/M metagenome (GOLD analysis project Ga0307990, IMG submission 203168) | Marine microbial communities from Ellis Fjord, Antarctic Ocean - #129 | ecosystem: Environmental > Aquatic > Marine > Unclassified | place: Southern Ocean | collected 2014-10-08
CCAGCGATGCCGAAGTTTTGTTGCTCGACGGCGCACCCGTGGCAGGCAAAGCCTTCGAGCATTTCAAAGGATAATATGGTGGAGCGGAGGAGGATCGAACTCCCGACCTCCACGTTGCGAATCCATTTAAACCGAGTGCTTTATTGTCAGCACGTTGCAGGTTGATTCATCTATCTACCTAGCAATGAATAGTGTACACGAATTGTGATGAGGGTCAAGCAGAAGTGAAACAGCCTGAAAAAAGGTGCGTTTTAATGGTCAAAACCCGTAGTATCCCACGTAGTCTGAGCTGTATGTTATGAAGGTTTTAAAAAAGGACGCAGTAAAACGACCCGCTACCAAAAAGCGGCGTCCTACCACGCCCTCAAAAATCTACAATCAACAAGAAACCGCCGCTATCACTTCTCAGCAAGCTGAAGCTTCTTACCAGAATCAATCCATTGCTGCAGGATGATCTTGCAGTACTTGCTTTTGCTGATGTGCATCGACTTGGAACGTTTCTCTAGATCGTTTGCCATTTTCTTCGACATGTTGATACCGATGGTCTGGGTGTCTTTTCCGATTGGATTTGTAGCCATAATAATTCCCCTTATTTTTCCGGATTATACGAAGGCGAGAGCTTGATTGCAAGTACACGAAAGCACTATAAAATATTCATAGTCTTTTGCCTGACCTGTTGGAAGTCGCATTGCCAGCAGTTCTCTTGCATCAAAAATATGAGAACTATTTCCTCCGGTACGCTGACAGAATCGAGCGGGTCTTTTGCTCTTGCCTAAAGATGGCAGAAAGATAAAAAAGTCTCATGTTCGGTATTGGCGAAAAAGACAGCGACGGAAGGCAGAAGCGGATTGAACACCGGGGTAGACACCTGCGGGTCAGTCGGTCCGGCGGAGTGGCAGTTCGGGAGCAGATCCGCATCGCCGGAGTAAATATCACCGCCAACTCGAAACATGGTGCTCGTGTTTCCACCCGCATCACCAAGGGAACCAATGCCGGATTCCAGAACGGAAGCTTCCGACTGCGTGGCCGGTACGGCAAAGGACCGACCAAGCTCAACCTCTCCAAAAGCGGGATCAGTGCATCCACCAAAACAGCAATCGGCACGTTCAACTGGATGAAACCCAATCGCTCATCGGTCAAAATCGGAGGCGTACAGATACGCGGAAAGAACGCCGCCGCCATCCAGATGGTTTATGCGATCTTTGCCTTGGCTGCCTTTGTGGTGCAGGCCGCCGTTGTCCTGATCGTGTTTTTGGCGCAGATGTTGTGGATTCTTCTGCAACTGCTGTTCACCTTCCTGTGCTGGTTGCTTCCGATCCTGTGGGACGGATGCGGTCGCCTGGGGCAGTCGATGTCCGCCGCCGTTCAGGCCGGCAAACGATCTAAGTTGATGCCCCTTGTCGAGGCTCTTGCCTCCGATCCGGCACACGACCTTAATAAAAGGACGTTGCCCGAGCTGGAAGCCGCGCTGATCGATATTGTCACCGCTGGCGGACGCGGGAAGCCGCTCGCTCCGCCGTTCGATGAAATACTCGAATCAATCGATGCTAAAACTGCCGCCGACCGGGTGCGGACTCTGCTACTGGCTATTGCAACGGTTCATAGAGGGAAAGCAGCCGAATCGGCATTGGTGCCGCTCTACCTCCGCGTAGACGACCAATGCGTTAAAGACGGCGGACGCACCCGCCTTCAGGAGCTGCTTCTCGAAGACTACTCATCTCTCAACCGGCTGAAATTAAAAGCTGAGTAGGCTGCTGTGTTTTTCAGATTGTTTCGCCACAGGCTTCCAACCCTTGGAAAAAAGGTTTAAAAATTTTCCACCCGAGACATTGTGTCGAGAGAGGCTGGAGCGCAGCGACGGCAGTGGAACGGCAATCATTGGAAAATCGCACAGCCGGGAGTGAGATGCAGATTCTTGACAATATAAATCAGCTTTTTGGAGATGATCTAAAAGGGGAATTAAAGCCTAACTCTAAGCTGAAGATTGCAGCGTCCTGTTTTTCAATTTATGCGTACGAGGCGTTAAAGCATGAGCTTGAGGCGATTGAGTCGCTGGAGTTTGTTTTCACCGCACCGGCGTTTGTCCCCTCCGAAGTAACGGATGTGATGTCGAAAGAGCGACGAGAGTTTCATATTCCCAAACTGGAACGGGAGCGGAGTCTCTGTGGCAGTGAATTTGAGATTCAGCTACGCAATAAGCTGACGCAACGAGCGATTGCCAAAGAGTGCGCCGGTTGGATTCAAAGAAAAGCGAGCTTTCGGTCGAATGCGACAAAGGCCCCGATGCAGCAGTTTGCGTGTCATGCTCGCGCTAAACATGAAACGACGGCATACATGCCCTTGCAGGGGTTTACCGCTGTGGATCTTGGCTATCAGCCTGGGGATGCGGTTTCTAACATCATCAACAAGATTGATGAGGCCCCGCTGTCGCTCACCTATCTAAACTTATTTGAGCAAATCTGGAGCGATAAGAAGCAGTTACAGGATGTAACAGAAGCAATCTGCCAGCATATCGAGTCTATTTATCAGGAAAACTCGCCCGAAAAAGTTTACTTTTTGATGCTCTATAACATCTTCAATGAGTTCCTTGAGGATCTGGATGAAGATGTACTCCCGAATGATTTAACGGGCTACAAGGATAGCGTCGTTTGGAATAAGCTTTTCAACTTTCAGCGCGATGCGGCCACCGGCATTATTAATAAACTTGAGAAATACAACGGTTGCATTTTGGCCGATAGCGTAGGACTCGGGAAAACGTTTACCGCCCTGGGAGTCATTAAATACTACGAGCTGCGAAACCGATCTGTTCTGGTGCTCTGCCCTAAGAAACTCGGCGATAACTGGCAGACCTACCGCAGCAACTATAAAACGAATATTCTCTCTAAAGATCGTTTGAATTACGACCTGCTATTCCATACGGATCTTTCACGCCTTAAGGGCGAGTCAATGGGGATGGATCTATCGAAAATAAACTGGGCAAACTACGATCTCGTTGTCATCGATGAATCCCATAATTTTAGAAACAGTGGGCGCAGTATAAAAGACCGTGAAACCCGGTATGAGCGGCTGATGAATGCCGTGATCAAGGCGGGTGTTAAAACAAAGGTCCTAATGCTGTCGGCGACGCCCGTGAATAACCGCTTCAATGATTTGAAAAACCAGTTGGCTTTGGCCTACGAAGGCGAAAGCGAGCAATTACAGGGCAAGCTCGGAACCGAAAAAAGTATTGATGATATTTTTCGGCAGGCCCAGCGGGTGTTCAACGATTGGTCTAAGCTTCCGGCAGAACAGCGCACGGCCCGAGCCATTTTGGATGCGTTGGATTTCGACTTCTTTCAGTTACTGGACTCGGTCACGATTGCCCGCTCCCGGAAGCATATTGAAACATTTTATGATACGAGCGAGATCGGAAAGTTTCCCGAGCGGAAGCCGCCCTTGGCCTTTCGCCCGCCGATCACAGCCCGCAAGGATGTGCTCAGTATTAATGAAATTTATCTTCACCTAAGTGAAATTCGCCAGGCGGTCTACGCCCCTTTGAGCTACGTTTTTTCGAGTAAGCTGAGCAAGTACGAGGAGCTCTATGGAACCGAAACCAATGGCGGCCGTCTGAATCAGGTCGACCGGGAGCGGGCGTTGCAGGCCCTTATGACGACCAATCTGCTCAAACGACTTGAAAGCTCCGTTCACTCTTTCCGCCTCACATTGAAAAACTTGGAGAAACGAGTTAGTGAGACGATTAACGCCATAGATCTTTTTGAAAAGAAACGGTCCGTAGGTGTCGCCGTTGAGTTCACGCAGGCCGACTTGGGGGCCATGGATGATGATGACGACTTCGACGACCCGGAACTCTTCACGACCGGAAAGATACAGGTGGACTTCCTGGACATGGATCTCGCCTCATGGAAGCGGGATCTGGAAACCGATCAAACACTCATTCTGCTGTTGCAGGAAGAGATGGAAAAAGTGACTCCGGAAGCGGATGCCAAGCTTCAGCATTTAAAATCGGTTATTGCTAAAAAGCTGGAGAATCCGATTAACGCAGGGAACAACAAGATACTCTTGTTTACTGCTTTTGCCGATACGGCCAATTATCTTTACGAGCAACTTGCGGCTGAGATGCTGGACTATCAGATTCACAGCGCGAAGGTAACTGGTAGCGACGTAGCGAAGTCCACTCTGAAGAAAGGAATGAGCTTCCAAGACATTCTGTGCTTCTTTTCCCCGCTGTCCAAAGACAAGGAGCTGCTCTTTCCGGATCAGCCCGGTGAGATTGATCTGTTGATCGGTACCGACTGTATCTCCGAGGGGCAGAATCTTCAGGACTGCGATTACCTCATCAACTACGACATTCATTGGAATCCCGTGCGCATCATTCAACGGTTTGGGCGTATCGACCGTATCGGCTCGAAAAACGATACCATTCAGTTGGTCAACTACTGGCCGGATATTTCCCTCGATGAATACATCAACCTTAAAGAGCGGGTTGAGAGCCGCATGCACATTGCCGACCTCGCCGGTACCGGTGATGACAACCCGCTTTCCGCAAAGGCCAACGACGTGTCGTACCGCAAGGAGCAGTTGCGGCGTTTACAGAGCGAAGTGATTGAATTGGAAGATTTGAAGACCGGCGTAAACATCACCGACCTGGGGCTCAATGATTTCCGCATGGATTTGCTGAACTACATCAAAACAAATGGGGATCTGGCGCGCATGCCGCCGGGATTGCACGCCGTCGTTCAGGCCGAACCTCAAAAGGGACTGGTTCCGGGCGTGATCTTCACGCTCCGCAATCGAAATTCGGGCGTAAACATTAACCAGCACAATCGGCTTCACCCGTATTATCTCATCTATATCGATGAGGACGGTCAGGTCATCACCGATCATACGCAGGTTAAACCTCTGCTGGATTTAGTAAGAACCGGATGCAAAGGTCGCAGTGAGCCACTTCAAGCCCTTTGCCGGGCGTTTAACGCCAAAACCGCTGATGGTCGCCAAATGGATAAATATTCCGACCTTTTAGGCGCGGCCATTCGTTCCATGGTGGATGTAAAAGAGGATGCGGAAGTGGATTCCCTTTTTGCCGACACGGCTTTGTCATCGAAAACCGATGGGTTTGAAGGGCTGGACGACTTTGAGCTCATTGCATTCATCATTGTTTCCGAGGATACCGATGGGTAATCAGAAAAAGCCAGCCATACAGTCCATCGCTTTTCCTTCCTCGGCGAGCTTTGGTCGCATTGTCGCCAAAGAAAAGATCCTCAAGCAGGCGGGGGCATCCGCGCCGGTTAAAAAACTTTTTCAGGAGCAGGTTGAGCGTATCCGCTGCTCCCACGAACTAACCCAGGACAAATTGAACCTGCGCAGCTCCCGCAACGTACCAAAAATCCTGATTATTCAACTATTTTTGAAGAGTTCCGATTGGGACACCAAGATTCTTGAAACGATCGACAAGGCATTTGGTGTGCCCGTTTTGTTTGAATTGCACCTTGGAGGTCAACTGTCCTATAGCTCGTGCTACCGCCGACGAAGCGAGTCGGATGCCAGCAAATGGGTGTTCAGCAGCTATTTCCTCAGCGAATGGGTAGATGCGGAGCCCCGAGAGGGTTCGTTACCGATGTCCCTGGATATGGACTCGCTTTATGATCAACTGGTGCGTCAACTCTCGCCGGTGTCCAGTGATGAGCCGCTCGCTCAACTTACGGAACGGATCGATTCAACGCGCAAGATGGAACGCGAGATGGAGCGGCTGAAAAGCAGACTCAAAAAAGAAAAGCAGTTTAACCGCAAGGTGGAAATCAATTCGGAAATCCGTACACTGTCCGCTGAGCTGGATCGGCTGAATGGGTGAAGGGGGAATCATGGCAGGCGCATTAAATAAATTTTACCCTAGGGGTGAAATAGCATTTGACCAAATGGGTGTTCTTTGGGATTATCCCTTGAATGCAGCGGGGGACATCTTTTGATCATTTCTTTCAAAACAACCCGCATGGAAAGGGAGTACAAGGATGAGCGCAAAGCCGCAAAATCCTATGGGGAGCAAATCGCACGCAAATACATTCAGCGTGTGAACCTGTTAAAGCAGGCAAGGAATCTGGATGAAGTCAAAGCGTTACCGGGACTGAACTGTCATCCGTTGAAAGGGAATCGCAAGGGACAGTGGGCCGTGAAGCTTACAGGATTTTACCGTCTGATTTTTACTGTTACCGGCACAGCCCTGAATTTCGCCCGAATTGAAGAAGTGAGCAAGCATTATGACGACTGAACTCGTATCCAACCTGCCGGTACCGCCCGGCGAATATCTTGAAGAGGTGCTTGCAGAACTCAGCATGTCCAAGGGCGAGCTGGCAACCCGTATGGGTCGCCCGCCATCTCAGTTGAGTGCCATCTTTAAAGGCTCCAAGGCCATTACTCCGAACACCGCCCTGCAGCTGGAGCGGGTCACGGACGTGCCCGCCCATATCTGGACCGGGCTGGAGACCGATTACCGCTTGGCGCAGGCTCGTCAACGCGAGGAACTGCGCGAGGAGCTATGTAAGGAGGAAACATCTTTTGTCACCACCTTCTGCTACAACGAGCTGAAAAAGATTTATATGGTTCCTGCATATACTCGGGCGGTGGATAAAGTGAAAGCCCTTCAGGAATTCTTCGGCGTCATGTCGCTCAAGGATGTTCCGCAACTGCCTCGCTATCAGGTGGCAAATCGTCACAAAGCCGCTACGGAATCAGAGCGCTCCCCGGAAGCAGTTGCCGCCTGGCTTCGCGTTGGGGAGGTCAAAGCCCGCGAAATGGAGTGCGCCCCGTTTAACGCGAACCGGCTTAGAGATTCTCTGGATGAACTTCGTACGATGACTCGCAAAGATCCGGATCAGTTTTTAGGACGATTGCAGAAAATCTTGGCAGATGCCGGGGTCGCGCTGGTGGCTTGTCCGCATTTCCCCAAAACCAAGGCTCATGGGGCCACATTCTTCCTCACAGAAGAAAAGGCGGTGTTGATGGTGACGCTGCGTTGCCGTTGGGCTGATATCTTTTGGTTCTCCCTTTTTCACGAAATCGGCCACATCCTGCTTCACGGCAAAAAAGAGGTCATTCTCGAGGGCAATGAGAAAACAACAAAAGAGGATGAGGCCGATCTGTTTGCCCGCAATCACCTGATTGCGCCAAAGCAATGGGAAACATATATCCGCAGCCAGCGACTTGATATGGGGGGTATCAACCGTTTTTCAAAACAGGCAGGCGTCTCTCCCGGTATTGTTGTTGGGCGTCTGCAACATGAGAAATACCTTCAGCAAAGCTGGATGAATGAGTTGCGCTCGCGTTACGTGTTTGACGAAAAGCAGGAAGCATAGGTTCTCCGCTGAACTGGATCGGCTGAATGCTTGAAGAGGAACCCATTTTATGATTAAAGAGACTCAACAACACCCGCAACGCCTCTTTACAATGCGTACCAGTGTGGGTTTTTTTGTGCCTTCTTGCCTGTCTCGCCATAGCCTGCGGCGACGGCGGATATTTTCTTGTGGCTAAAAATCCGCGTTGATTCGCGTCTATTTGCGGTTCAAACAAAACGAGGTTGAATATGGAAAAAATGAAAATGCACACCCCGAATTTTACGGACGAAAACATCGCCAAAATCGCAGAGCTGTTTCCCAACTGCGTCACGGAAGCGCAGGAGGACGACGGGGCGGAGCTGAAGCAGGCGATCGATTTTGATCTGCTTAAGCAGGAGCTGTCGCGCCATATCGTCGATGGGCCCAAAGAGCGCTATCACCTCAACTGGCCGGGAAAAAAAGAGGCGCTACTCACCGCCAATGCACCGATCGCTAAAACCCTTCGTCCCTGCCGTGAGGAGAGCATCGAATTTGATACCACCGAAAACCTGTTCATCGAAGGCGATAACCTGGATGCGCTCAAGCTCCTGCAGGAAAGCTATCTCGGCAAGGTCAAGATGATCTATATCGACCCGCCCTATAATACGGGGAAGGATTTTATCTATGCCGATAACTTTGCGGAATCCACCGAGGAATATTTGCTGGAGTCGGGGCAAAAGGATGAAGAGGGCAATCGCCTGATTGCCAATACGGACGCCAATGGCCGCTTCCACTCCGATTGGCTGAGCATGATGTACTCACGGCTGAAGCTGGCTAAAAATTTGCTCAAAGATGATGGGGTTATCTTTATTAGTATTGATGAAAATGAAGTCCACAATCTTAGGAAAGTATGTGATGACGTATATGGAGCGGGCAATTTCATAACCTCGTTTTGTTGGGAGAAAAAGAAAAAGCCTTCATTTTTAAACAAGAACTTGGGGGCGAAGTTTGAGTTTATTGTGGTATATGCAAAACAGAGAGAAAACACTGGAGCATTTTCTGTAGACCTAACGACGGAGGGGAAAAAATACCCATTTAATAATGCAGGGAACTCATTGGCATCCCTGTCATTCCCTCCTAATGCTGTGAAATTCAAAATGGAGGATCAATTTGTTGACCCTCAGGACATGTCAGAAGGTAAGATCAAAACAAAACTTTTGAACGGTTTTAACATAACAGGGGGAACTAATGCTGAAGAATTTGTTCTAGAGGGGGAGTGGAGGTATTCACAAAAAAAATTAAATGAAATTGTTAATAATCAAGAGGAGATTGTAATTAGCAAAATTCCATTTAGACCTAACCACATAAAAGCAGGTGGTGAGGTGAAAAAGATGCATAATCTCCTAACCATATCTCATTACTCCGTTAAGACTAATGAGGATGCTGATTCCGAACAGGTAGAATTACTCGGCGCTAGCTTTTTTGATTATGCTAAACCTTCAGGCCTAATAAAACTCCTGGCAAAGGCGGTAACCTATGAAGAAAAGAATGATCTAGTATTGGATTTCTTCGCAGGGTCCTCGACAACTGCTGACGCAATTATGCAGCTTAACGTTGAAGATGGCGGCAGCCGTAAGTTTATTATGGTGCAGTTGCCAGAGGCATGCGCTGAAGAGACCGAAGCTTACAAGTTTCTTAAGGATGCAGGTAGCCCGACCAATATTGCCGAAATCAGCAAAGAGCGCATTCGACGGGCTGGCAAGAAAATCAAGGAAGAGAATGCGACAACAGCGGCGGAACTCGACACGGGCTTCAGGGTGCTGAAGGTCGATTCCGGCAACCTGAACGAAGTCTACTATAACCCCGATGCACTGAATCAATCCGACCTGTTTGATCATACCGACAATCTCAAGGACGACCGAACGGCGGAGGATTTGTTGTTCCATATCCTGCTCGACTGGGGCCTGCCGCTGGATCTTCCGTTTGAGAAAAAAACCATCGCAGTCGAATCAAAATCCTATGATGTTATTTTTGTGGATGGGAATGCGATGGCGGTCTGTCTCGTGAAAGATGGGGAAATTGACGAGGCCTTCTGCAAAGTGCTGGCGGCCGATAAGCCATTGCGCGCGGTTTTCCGCGATGCGGGATTCAAAGACGACAGCGCTAAGATCAATGCGGAGCAGATCTTTAAACTGCTGAGCCCGGACACCGAACTCAAAACCATTTAAGGGGCGTGTTATGGATCAATTAAAGTTTAAAAAACTGCCCCACCAGGCGACTGCGGTCAATGCGGTGGTCGACTGTTTCAAAGGACAGCCGTATGTCAACAGGGTGAGCTACCAAATGGACCCCGGCAAACGCCAGCAGCAGGCGATGTTTGACGAGGCGTTCCGGAATCACGAAATCGTCTTGCCACAAAGTCAGTTGCTCACAAATCTTCAGCAGGTACAGCGCGATCAAAATCTCTTAATCAGCACGGGCCTGACGGATTTTAAGACGATCAAGAAGAACCAGTTTGTTCCGGACCCAAAATATACAAAATTGGCGACCGCGATTTCCGACCTGCATCTGGATGTGGAAATGGAGACCGGGACCGGCAAAACCTACTGCTATATTCAGTCGATCTTTGAACTCAACGAGCAGTATGGATGGAGCAAGTTTATTATCGTGGTGCCGAGCATTGCCATTCGCGAGGGCGTGTTTGAGTCGCTGAAAATCACCAGCGATCACTTTCAGGAGAAGTACCACAAGAAGGCTAAGTTTTTTATCTACAATTCCAGTCGCCTGTCGGAACTGGAGGATTTTTCATCGGACGCGGGCATTAACATTATGGTGATTAATGTGCAGGCGTTCAGCAGTGCGCCCGCTCCGGGGGCTGCTGAAAAGACAGTGCTGAATCAAAAGAACAAGATTTACCGCGAGTTGGATGATTTTCAGACCCGTCGCCCGATTGATGTAATAAAAGGGAACCGCCCCATCCTGATCATGGATGAGCCTCAGAAGATGGGAGGGGCAAAAACATTAGCCGCCCTGAAGGAGTTCAATCCGCTGTTTGTGCTTCGTTATTCGGCGACGCACAAAGCGCAGCACAATAAAATTCATCGCCTCGACGCGCTCGATGCCTATAACCAGAAGCTGGTGAAGAAAATCGCGGTGCGCGGTATTTCGGTGCGCGGGCTGACGGGCACCAATGCCTACCTCTATTTTGAGTCGGTCGAGGTTTCCCGCCAAGCTCCGGTGGCCCGAGTGGAAATGGAGATCCGGCAAAACAATGGCATTACGCGTCAGTTGAAGCGGCTGAAGAAAACAGACGACCTCTATGCCCTCTCGAAGGAGCTGGATCAATACAAGGGCTTCGTGGTTAGCGATATTAACGCGAACACAGATACCATCGAATTTACGAATGGCAAGCAACTCGTGGCGGGCGAGGCAACCGGTAATGTGGACGATCAGGTGCTGCGCCGTATCCAGATCCGGGAGGCGATTAACGCCCATTTCAATAAAGAGCAGATTCTGTTTAAGCAGGGCATTAAGGTGCTCTCGTTGTTTTTCATCGACGAGGTGGCTAAATATCGCGACTACGATGCGGAGGATGAGAAGGGTGAATATGCCCGTGTATTTGAAGAGGAATACAACGCGGCTCTTCAACGGCTCGACGAGGAGTTGTTCCTCGATGAAGAGTATAAGAAGCATCTGAAGTCGATTTCCGCCGGCCAGACGCATAAGGGCTATTTCTCGATTGATAAAAAGGGAAAGATGGTTAACGCCGTGTCATCCGCACAGAGTGAAATGGAGGAGAGTACGGACCAAAGTGCCTATGACCTCATTCTAAAAGACAAAAAGACGCTCTTGTCATTCGAGGAACCCACCCGTTTTATTTTCTCGCACTCGGCTTTGCGGGAGGGTTGGGACAATCCGAATGTGTTTGTCATCTGTACCTTGAAGCACAGCGACAACACCATATCACGCCGTCAGGAAGTGGGCCGTGGTTTGCGCATCTGCGTAAATCAGCTTGGAGAGCGTCAGGATCAACCGGCAACCGTTCATCAGACCAATGTGCTGACCGTGGTCGCGAGCGAAAGCTATAAGGATTTTGTAACTGGCCTGCAGCAGGATGTCGCCAAGTCGCTGTCCGAACGTCCGCATGTGGCGGACAAGGCCTATTTCACCGACAAGGTGATGCATACCGAACACGGCAAGGTTAAAGTGACGGAGGATATGGCCGCCGGCATCGAATTTTATCTGATTCAGAACGGATATATCGACCGGAAAAAGAACATTACCGAGAAATATCTTGAGGCGGTAAAAGAGGAGACGCTGGCACCGTTGGAGCTGGATCTCGCACCTTACGCCCCCCAGATCTTCGAGTTGATCGACAGCGTCTACAACGGCCGTACCGTTGAGGTGGATAACGATCGCGGGCAAAAAACAAATCCGCTGAACGACAACTTTAAGAAGAAAGAGTTCAAAGAGCTCTGGGACCGAATCAACCGCAAGGCGGCATACAGTGTCCACTTTGATAGCGCGGAACTGGTTAAAAAATGTATTCACACCCTTGAACAGGAGCTGAATGTCACTCCGCTTCAATACACGGTTGAGCGGGGCGAACAGGTTAAAGATCTCACAAAGGATCGTTTGACGGCTGGAGAGGGATTTAAGGTCCAGGAGAAGCAGACGGCCTATAACACCCACTCAGTCCATTCGGCGGTGGAATACGACCTGATTGGGAAGCTCAGCTCGAATACACAGCTCACTCGGAGGACGATCACTCAAATTCTAACTGGAATGGATTCGGCGGTCTTCCAGCAGTTTAAGATGAACCCGGAAAGCTTTATCGCCGAGGCGACTCGCCTGATTACGGAGCAAAAAGCAACCACGGTGATTGAGCGGTTGAGTTATGACGCCATTACAGAGCGGCACGACATGGACATCTTTACGAAGGCGCAGGCTGGGCAAAACTTCAGCAACGCGGGCGAGCCGCTCCAGCGTCACATTTATGACTACGTGGTCACCGACTCAAAGATTGAGCGCAAGTTCGTTAATGAGCTCGATACGAGCGAAGAGGTGGTGCTCTATGTGAAGCTCCCCAAAGGCTTCTCCATCCCGACACCGGTTGGTGACTACAATCCCGACTGGGCGATCGCCTTCAAAGAAGGTGCGGTTAAGCACGTCTACTTTGTTGCGGAAACCAAAGGGGATATGTCGACCATGCAACTTCGGGAAATCGAAGATGTGCGGATCAAATGCGCTCGGAAGTTTTTTGATGAAATCAACCGCAAGCTGAATCCAGAAACCGTGAAATACGATGTAGTCGATAGCTATGAAAAACTCATGGATCTGGTCCATCAGGATTCACCGTCCGAGACAAGGAGGTAGCTATGATATGGGGGATTATTCTCGGCACACTGTTTGGTGGACTGATCGTGTTTTTGTTCATTCGCGGCAAATCTGTTGCGGCGCTTAGCGCAGCCACCGAAAAAGCCCGGGGTCTTGAGTCTCAGGTCACCGCATTGACAGATGAAGTCTCTTCTGTCCGGACATCCAGGGAGACCGACCTGAAAGAAGAACGGCATAAAATTGAATCGTTGCGCGGAGAATTGGCGTCGTCTCAGACGAATAATAAAAACCTTCAAGAAAAATTGGCCGGGCAGAAAGAAGAATTGGCGAATCTCACTAAAAAATTCACGACGGAGTTTGAAAACATCGCCACCAAAATTCTCACCGCAAACAGCACAACATTCGCGGAGCAGAACAAAACCAACCTCGATCTGATTCTGAATCCATTCAAGGAGAAGATTGAGGACTTTAAAAAACAGGTTGAGGACTCGTACAAAACGGAATCCACGGAGCGAATAACCCTTAAAACAGAAGTGAAGCAGTTGGCCGAACTGAACCAAACGCTTACAGCAGAAGCTAATCAGCTCGCAGTCGCACTCAAGGGCGACAATAAGCAGCAGGGCTGCTGGGGCGAAATGGTGCTGGAAAAAATCCTGGAGCGTAGCGGATTGCAAAAAGGCCTAGAATTTGATCGTGAAGTTTCCACCACAAATGCGGCCGACGAAACAATCAGGCCGGACGTTGTTGTCAACTTGCCTGACAATAAACACATTATCGTTGATTCGAAAGTTTCGTTAGTGGCCTCTACGGGCTACGCAAATGCTGAGTCGGAAGAGGAACGGGCGGAGCTTTTAAAAGCTCACATCGCGTCACTTCGCGGCCATGTAAAAATGTTGAGTGAAAAACACTATCCCACGGCAAAAGGATTGAATTCTCCCGATTTCGTCTTGATGTTTGTCCCTATCGAATCCTCCTTCAGTTTGGCGCTTCAGGAGGATGCTGAATTATTCAACTTCGCATGGGAAAAGAAGATTATTCTGGTTAGTCCTTCCACCCTGCTGGCGGCCCTTCAAACCATCGCCTCTTTCTGGAAAGTGGAGCGCCAGACGCGCAACGCTCTCGAAATTGCCGAAGAGGGAGGCAAGCTTTACGATAAGTTTGTTGGCTTTTGTGTGGATGTGAAAAACATAGGCGATCGACTTCGTCAAGCTGGTGATGCGCATGTCGCGGCTATGAACAAGTTAAAAGAGGGTAGTGGGAATTTAGTTGGCAAGGCAGAAAAAATGAAGGCTCTTGGGGCGAAAGCAACCAAGCAACTTCCCGAGGAATTTATTGATACCGCTTCAGAATAAGAATTCGCCATCGGTTTGCCCAAGCCCAATCATTGGAACTATTCCGCCCAAGGTTCGGAAAAAATTCAACGGCTAAGTCGTTGATTTTCCAAGGCTTGGAGTAAAAACTGTCATTTTTTCCAATCCTTGGAAAAGTTCGGCCTTTTTCCATCCACAGGCATGGCCTATGTTTATTCCCTGTCAAATCGTTAACAAGGAATTCCCTATGGCCGAAACAAGACGGCACGTGAAAACTGGCGATAGTTATGCGATAGAAATGATCGCGAGGCGTGTGAATATGCATATATCCGAATTTGCGAATAATTGCGCTTTAGTCCATATCATGAAATATTTCCATAATTGTTCATTTATCATTGAACGTTATGACCCAGTCGGGACGAACGGCTTGTGTGTGACTCGCAGGGAGAGATACAACATATTGTGCAAAACAGATGACATTCCGGTTGACAAGACGAGTATGCTAGAGTAGGTTTTTAAAAATTAAAGGAGTTCATTATGCTAAATCTGGTTCCATTTACAGACGTAGGGTCAAATTTTGATGCAAAACTCAGTGTAAGACCGAACGGTACAGTAGGCGTTTCTTCGGGCGCGCTTAAGCGATTTAAATTGCTGGATGAGGATTCTTACATTGTTATGCATTACGATAAAGAGGCACAAATTGTAGGGGTTAAGCCGACGCGTGATAAGTCGGTTCCAGGGGCAACCAAATTGATTATCCGTTATCCGCGTGAAAACAGTCAGCAAAAACAACCATCGGGGCATTTTTCCGCAAAGGCATTTCTTCAATTCCACGATATTCCCTATAAGGGGCAAAGGACTCAATCCTTTGATGCGGAATGGAGTGATGAGTACGACATGATCCTGTTTGATTTGGGTAAGCCCAGAGATGTGAGTCGAGGGAAAAAAGAAATTTCTGAACCCCTTGCGGATGCCCCTGAAAAGCTGGCCCCGTCTCAGCCAGAGCCACTCGCACCGCCGGCAATTCATTCAGAGCCTCAACCGCCAAGAATCCAAGACAACGAACCTTTTTAAGGAAAACCAATGCATCAAAGTAATATCAATACAGAATTTGAAGGTCAGGGCACGCGGTCCTGAGGGAGGTTGCCCAAACCGGAAAGAGACCGTTGGCGCGGCCAAATTCCGGGTAACCGAACATGAAGGCTCGATCGAGGGCGGGTATAAATCAACAACAATGCTACCGATCAGGTCTTCTTCCTTCAAGCACAAAAGTAACGGCACATTGTGCCAGGAAGGAGGCGCTATGAAAGGCGACTTCAGAACTCTCCCTAGTGGAGATGACAGCTGGAAAGTACAGCGCGATGGAAACCAGCGGGCAACCGCTCGGTTTGACACACAGGCAGAAGCCTGGAACGACTGCAAAAACCGGGCCCGCTCTACGGGTGCGGAGGCATTTTTGCATAACCGGCAGAATCGTATTCGGGAACGAAATACGTACGGCCACGATCCACGAAACATCAAAGGTTAACAGGGAGGTGCAATTATGGCTAAATTAAATAAATTCACTTCCGTTACGTTGCTGGAGAAGTTCTCGGTTCCAAATCTGATTGAGTTTCTAAGCCGGTTCCCGGCTTATCTAAAAGCTCGTAAGGTTAAGTTGACCGAGGAGTCGTTTGCGTACGATAAAATCATACCCCTGTTTGCTCACGTTGAGGAGGACACGCCGAAAGAGTTACTTGAGGCTGCTTTTTTCATTGAGCAGATGGCGACCCGGTCAGGCCGGGCAAAGGTCGTGAAGGAAGCCAAGGCCCGTAAAATCATACTGGGCTATGACACCGAAGACATTACGGTGCACGACTTCATTCTGATGACGTGGTTGCGTTACCCAGATCTGCTAGAGGCTGCTAAATCCAGAGTGGTCATGAAGCGTCAGCGTACATTTTGCACCTGCCCGCCCACTCGTGGCGAAGTTCATCCCTTCGTCCGCTCAGAAATGGGGGCGGTCGCCGCACTTGAAAGGGGCTTGGCGGATGTGCTTCCAGGTTGTGATCCCGGATCGGTTAAAGTCCTTGAATATGATGATGAGCGGTGTGACGAAGTTTGGTTTCTCGTTCGTCGAACAGACTTCCTGGAACGAGTTGCTGTAATGGGTGCCTCTGGGGCTCCGGAAGCAATTTTTGTTCGTCCCTTGCGGTATGACGTGATCGTGTACGATAAAGCACACGGTGAATTGCGTATCAATGCGGACAAATCGTTGCATGGGGAATACCGGCAGGAATTCGGCCAGTTTCTGTTTGGCCGGCAAGATTTTTTTGCCAAGAGAGACGTTTATTCTCTAGATGTTCTCTTTGATGATGATCCGGCGTTTTTGGATTGCTCAGGCATTGCGGGTATCGATTCAATTCGTTGGACCGGAATTTGCTGTGAGTTTCCCGGTGCGTATGGAATTAGGCGTCGTGATGGATCACCCGATATGGTGAGAAGTCAGCGGCTTAAAAATGAACCGTTTGTGCCGCCGGGTGTTGTAATCCGCCATGCGAAATTTGATGTGCTTTTTGAAGGAGCAACATCAGTTCGTTCCGTGCTGGTCATGGCGGGTGATAGTGCCAACTACAGTCGCGAGTCTGATTCATCCGCACTGGACTATTGGCTCCGGCAGTCGGGCATAATGATCACTCTACTACAGCAGGTGGCGCATGCCGCATAGTGTGCTTGAGATGATCGGCACAGCACCCTGCGTGGATGCGGAGTGGCGCGGTAGGCTGAGGACGGCCTATCGCGCCCTTTCTCCATTTCTGGTTGCGCTACCTGACACACCCTTGAGCGAGACCTATTACTGTTCTCATTGCGGGGGGAAGCTGAAGGTTCAGCCTGCACCGGACGGCACGTTTGTTGCGCTGGCGGAGAGCGAGGATGCTACCTGTCCAATGGTGGAAGAATTGGTCACAAAAGATCTGGCTCTAAAGGAATTGAATGTCTCCGCATTCTACCGTTCCTGTTTGGGGGGGCTGGGCATAGATGTTCGGGTACGGCCATTGCCTGGCATGGCTTCTACATGGCGGCTGGGGTCTCTCTGTGTTGAGGGGAAGCGCCATGCAGTTTTCGCGTCATTGCTGTCGGACCTCGCTGAGTCCTTATCTATTCTTCGGTCTCTTCCAGAAGACAAGCCGTTCGTTTTTATTGGCGGCTCGTATCACCATGAATGTGAAGAATTTTTAAACGGTCGGAACAGCGGCTACTTATGTTTAGAGGATGATTTCGAGCTTGTTGCGGATACGGGTATTCACCCCAAAGATTCAGCATCTGAAAAGATGAAAGTGTTTGAGACCCAATTGACGAAAACGATTGATCCTCCCGATCCGGTCGAGGGCGTGAGCTATCTCTTTCGCCTGGATGGAGACAAGTGGAAA
>Ga0307990_1001866_pt1 | contig 17334 bp, 19 predicted proteins | sample EllFjometagen129_FD_203168 | JGI IMG/M metagenome (GOLD analysis project Ga0307990, IMG submission 203168) | Marine microbial communities from Ellis Fjord, Antarctic Ocean - #129 | ecosystem: Environmental > Aquatic > Marine > Unclassified | place: Southern Ocean | collected 2014-10-08
AGGATATTCTGTATTTTGTGAAGAATTAACTCACGGTTTTCTTCATAAAAGTAGAATATTTTTTGCATTTTTACAGAGGATTTATAGTGGTTTTATCCATAGGATACCTCGAGGAAAAATGAATAATGTTGTAGATTTAAATTATTTATTTAATATTTTAAAATATCAGAAGCCTTTGGACGTTGAAAAATTAAAAGAACAGCCAATTCCTTTTTATGCTAAAGTTTTTAATTTAACTAAGGATAAAATGGAATATATGGATGTTAAAAAACATAATCCTTTCAAAGTTCTAAGAGCCTGTGTTGATGTGGTTCCCTATGTAAGTCATTCCGAAGGTATTGAAGGCGAAGAATATGTTGATGGAACAATATTAGAGTCTATAAATTTACAATATTTTTTAGATAAGTATCCTTCTCATAAAATAGTTATTATTTCTAATACTAGTATCAGAAGAAAATTTGCACATTATATAAAAAGTTTTTTTGAATCTTTAGCTGCTATCTCTACCTATGGTTTTAAAGCAATAGAATATTTTATAAAAGGAGAATTTCAATTGAGAAAAGATATTGCTTATGCTCGTCGAACAAAAAATGTGCTCTTTATTTATCCACCTAAAAATAATCCAACTAATGTAATAACTACCAATGGAGAGAAATTGATAAGAACTTATAAAATGGGAATGAAAGAAGCTGAAAAAATAAGAGATTTGTTATAAATTAAGTACTCAAAACGTAGAATTCAAAGTTTTAATTTAAAATTTAAAATATTTTTCATTTTTCCATTTATCCCCCACTAAATTTTGATTAAATGAGGGATTTACTTAATCTGATACTTAATATAATATATAAGTATGAGTCCCGTTAGATAATTATATAATTTAAGCATATTAATTCTAATAGGACATATTATTAACCCTAATAGACAGATGATTAGTAGGAAATTTAAAAATAAATATCTAACGGGATGAGTAATGTTACTGAAGATATAAAATCTAGGCTAGATGTGGTTGATGTAATAAAAGAATATATTCAACTAACTCCAGCAGGCGTAAATTTTAAAGCTCCGTGTCCTTTTCATAATGAAAAAACACCTTCTTTTGTTGTGTCTCCAGAAAAGCAGATTTGGCATTGTTTTGGTTGTGGAGCGGGGGGTGACATTTTTGAATTTGTAAAAAAAATAGAAGGTTTAGAATTCCCAGAAGCTTTGAGAATTTTAGCAGATAAAGCAAATGTCAAAATTGATTATAATTATAATCCTGAATTAAAAAATCAGAAAACAAAAATTTTAGATATTATAGAAGCTACAGTAGATCATTATCATCGGTTATTGTTAAAAGACAAAGAGGCTAAGGTAGCTCGTGATTATTTAGAAAAAAGAGTTATTAATAAAGAGGCTGTAGAAAAATTTAATCTTGGATATAGTAAAGATTCTTGGGATGATTTAGTGCTTTATCTTCGGGGTAAAAAATTTGTAGATGCAGATGTTGAAGCATCTGGATTAGTGGTTAGATCTAAGAAAGATAATAAACTTTATGATCGTTTTCGGGGTCGTTTAATGTTTCCAATAAACAATATTTTTGGACAGACAATAGGTTTTACTGCTCGAATTTTGAAAAAAGATGATAAACAAGGAAAGTATGTAAATACTCCCCAAAGCATTATTTTTGATAAGTCTAGCGTTCTTTATAATATGGATCTAGCTAAAATGGTTATTAAACAAAAAAATTATACTATTTTAGCTGAAGGACAAATGGATGTGATATCTTCTTATATGGCTGGAGTTCAGAATATTATTGCTACTTCTGGGACAGCTTTAACTCCCCAACAAGTTAAAATTATTAAGAGATATTCGGATAATTTAATGATCGCTTATGATGCTGATAAAGCTGGTCTCAAGGCAACTTTTAGAATAGTTGATAATGCTCTAGTAGAAAATATTAATATCAAGATTATTGAAATGCCTAAAGGCATGGATCCAGATCAGTTAATTAAAAAAGATGAGAAAAAATGGCTGAATGCTATTAAAAAAGCTAAACCTATAATGGATTTTGTTTTTGATAAGATAATGTCAATAGGGGATGTGAATGATGTTTTTCAGAAAAAGCAAATGGCTCAGAAATTATTAGTTTTTATTAGTAAATTTCGGGATGATATTGAGCGGGAGACCTATTTAAAAAAATTAAGCGATTCAATAAATGTAGATTATAATTTATTAAAAGAAAAGTTGGATAGTTTTCTTAATAAAAATAAAAAAAATTATATTATTGAAAAAGAAAATAATGGTGAATATAAGCCATCTAGATTAAACAAAAAAGAAGAGTTATTGAAAAAAATTATAGCTCTGGGAATTAGTTTTCCAAATAATCTAGAGTATCTTTCTTCAAATTTAGAGCTAGAGTATATTGAAAAAAGTATAATAGACGAGCTTTACAAAGAGATAATAATCTATTATACTAAGAATAATTCTTTTGACTTAAAAGTCTTCGAAAAGGGCTTAGATAAAGAAAAAAGTGATTTATTAAATATAATTATTTTAATTTTTGAGAATGAATATTCTGACTATGATCAGAATACGGCTTTTATAGATATCCAATCATTAATAAAATCTTACAAAAAAGAATTTTTGGATAAAAAGTTAAAGGAATTAGAAAACTCTTTAAAGTCAATGGAAAAAAAGGATGATCAAAAAGGAATTGAAAAAATTACTAAAGAATTTGTTTCTACTACACATAAATTGAATAATATAAATTAGATACTATATGGTTAAAACAAAAACGAAAAAAATTTTTAAAAAAGTAATTGCTAAGCTTATTTCCCTACCTACCGGACAGGCAGGTAAAAAGAAACCAGCCAAGAAAAAGCCGGTCAAGAAAGTTGTAAAAAAGAAACTAACCAAAAAAGTTACTCCTAAAAAGAAACCAGCCAAGAAAAAGCCGGTCAAGAAAGTTGTAAAAAAGAAACTAGCCAAAAAAGTTACTCCTAAAAAGAAACCAGCCAAGAAAAAGCCGGTCAAGAAAGTTCCTAAGAAAAAAGTTGTTAAAAAACCTGCTAAGAAGAAACCAACCAAGAAGAAGCTGGCCAAAAAAGTTACTCCTAAAAAGAAAACAATTAAGAAAGTTGTAAAAAAGAAACCAGCTAAGAAGAAGCCGGCCAAGAAAGTTGCTAAGAAAAAAAGCAAGAAAATCAAGAGAAAGCCAGAAGATATTATTTTTCCAGATAAAGATCGTTTAAAAGCATTAATGAAAGAAGGCAGAAATAGAGGATTTATAACTGAAAATGAACTTTTATACTCATTTCCAGAACTAGAAGAATATTTAGATATGTATGAGCAATATCTGAATGATATGGAAGAGAATAGTGTAGATATATTAATTAATGATATTGGTTTATTAAATGATACAGAAGAAGAAGGTAATGTTAAATTAGATGTGGCAGGTATTACTTTTGATTTAGGAAAAATTTCTTCAGATTCTATTCAAATGTATTTGAGAGAAATCGGCAAAGTTTCTTTATTAACTTTTGAGGAAGAAGTTGCTCTAGCAAAAAGAAAAGAAAAGGGTGAGGTTGCTGCTAAGATTCAACTTATTAAAGCTAATTTGAGATTAGTTGTTAGTATTGCTAAAAAATATACGGGACATTCTTTATCATTATTAGATTTAATTCAAGAAGGTAATATTGGTTTATTTAGGGCAGTAGAAAAATTTGAATATCGAAAAGGTTATAAATTTTCAACATATGCTACCTGGTGGATTAGACAGGCTATTACTAGAGCTTTGGCTGACCAATCTCGAACAATTAGAATTCCAGTGCATATGGTGGAAACAATAAATAAATTTCAACAAGTTCAGAGAAGATTAATTCAAGATTTAGGAAGAGAACCTTTACCAGAAGAGATTGCTTATGAAATGGGAGAGGATTTAGATAAAATTCATCATGTAATTAAGATTTCTCAAGAGACAGTTTCTCTGGAGACAACTATTGGAGAAGATGACGAAGATTCTACTCTGAGCGATTTTATTGAAGATAAGAAAACTATTCCACCAGATAAAGTAGCAGCTTTAAGATTATTAAAAGATCATGTTAAAGAAATTATTGCCGATTTAACTCCAAGAGAGCAAAAGATTTTGGAAATGCGTTTTGGATTGACGGATGGTATTGCCCATACTTTAGAAGAGGTGGGTCAAGAATTTGGAGTTACTCGAGAAAGAATTAGACAGATTGAAGCTAAATCTTTAGAAAAAATTGCTGCTAAAGAAGGTATTGCAAAATTAAAGGATTATTAGGAATAGCCGTCAGCTATCAGCTATCAGCTTTCGGGCTTTAGGCTTGATTTATTTATATTTTTGTATATAATGTTTATTAGCTGTCAGTAATTAGCTATTAGCTAACAGAAAAGAAAGGTGATTTATTATGTCAAAAGCATATAAGGATCTTGTTGTCTGGCAAAAGGCAATGGATTTAGTAATAAAAATTTATAAGCTTACAGATAATTTTCCTAAATCAGAATTATTTGGTTTAACAAATCAAATGAGAAGATCAGCAGTTTCTATTCCTTCTAATATATCGGAAGGTAAGATGAGATTATCAGATAAAGAATTTAAACGTTTTTTGAAAATAGCTTATGCATCAGCTTCTGAACTTGAGACTCAATTAGAAATTGGAAAAAGGTTATCCTTTGGAAATTTAGAGAAATATTTATATATTGAGAATTTGTTAGTTGAAATTTTAAAGATGTTAAATAAGTTGATTTATAGTATTTAAATTGCTAATAGCTGAAAGCTGAGTGCTAACAGCTGTTTATTATTTCGCGGTAGCTCAGTTGGTTAGAGCGACTGGCTGTTAACCAGTAGGTCGTCGGTTCGAACCCGACCCGCGAAGCCATCATTGAACATAGTTAAAAGCTATGTTCTTTGTTTTATAAACTATAATTATGGTATAATTAAATTAATAAAAATTAAAATTTATCAAATGAATAAGAAAAAAATTATCATGTTTATACTATATTTGGTATTAGTTTGTAATGTTACCGGTATGTTGATATATTTTTTTGCAGGATTTCAAAAAGATCCTCCTAGTTTTGTTAGTAGTAAAGCGGAGAAAATTAGATCTGAATTCAATGGTTAATATTTGTAGAGAATATTGGAATATTCTTGTTTGAGATTCTAATATATACTATACTATACTATACATAGTAGCTTACTAAACAACGTAACAATTAAAAATTATGGACAAAAAAATAAAAGAAGAAAAATTTGATACTAAAGATAAAATTATTGAAGAAGTTCAAGGTTTAGGTGGTCAAATTAAGGATTTAGGTCAAGAGGCTAAATTACGTTATGATCAGGCTGATCAAAAAACTAAAAATCGTATTATAGCTAGTTTAGTAGGCATAATTGCTTTTCTAATTAATATTCTTCAGTTTAAAAAAATTAAAACTTTAAAGAAAAAAATAAAAGATAATAAAGAAGATTAATAACAATTAATTTATGAATTCTCAATTTAAAAAAGGAGTTTTAGAGATGTGTGTTCTATCAATGCTTGGTAGGAAAGATTGTTATGGTTATGAATTAGTGGATGAATTATCTAAAAAGATATCAATCTCTGAAGGCACAATATATCCTTTATTAAATAGATTAATAAAAGCAAAATACGTAAAAACTTATTTAAAAGAATCTAATCTTGGCCCAGCCCGTAAATATTATAAGTTAACACTTTCTGGTAAAATGATGAGTAAAAAATTGAAAAATGGTTGGCTTATTTTTTCTAAAAGAGTAGATGGGATATTAAATAGTAAAAAAAATTAAGAACGTTGATAATTTTTTTATTTTAAGTCCTTAAATATATTATTAATTTTACCTTGTTAAATAATTTTAAAATAATTTTAAAATTATTTATTTGTTATTAATTACAAAATGTAACTATAAAATGGTAAAAATTATATAAAAAGTTAAAAATTAAAATTAAACATATGGAAAATTTTCCATCACAAAATGAAACTCCACCCAGGGGAGAAAATGAAGTTGATAAAACAAATATCGACAATGAAAAATCATTAAAAGGTACTCTAATAGGAGTTATAATTTTATTGATCATAGGTTTTGTGGGTTACATTGCCTATAATTTGTATTTTCATAATGAGTTTTTTAATCATCAAAATGTTCTTCAGTCTCGACCTCTTACTAGTATTCTAAAGAAAAATGTAGTTAATAAAACAACAAAGAATAAGATTGAAAAATTTAATTCAGAAGAAGAGTTTAAAGAATATTTAAGTAACACTAGTGCTAATTCTCAATATGCTATGTATGGATCAGGAATGAGAAATATGGCTGTAATGGAAAGTTCTGCAATGATGAAAGACGCTGCAGTTCCAATGATGGCTACTATGGACATGGATGAAGTTAGTGGTATGGGAGTCGAAGAGCAATCAGCTGGCAGAGTATCAGATACAAATACTCAAGTTTTAAGTATTGATGAACCAGATATAGTAAAAACAGACGGGGAAGATATTTACTATGCTAAGAGTAGATATTATTATGGTTACCGAAGTTTAGGCATGATTCCTCATAATCAAGAAGCTGAGGTTAAAATTATTAAAGCTTTTCCTCCGGCAGAATTAGAAGAAATAGCTAATATTGATAAATCAGGTGATTTGTTTTTACACGAAGATACTCTAGTAGTTTTTTCTGGAAAAAATATTTATGGTTATGATGTCAGTGATTCTCAAAATCCAAGTGAAGAATGGAAATTAGAGTTAGGTGATAATAATTATTTAATGGAGGCTCGTTTGTATAATGGAGAAATTTATTTAGTGACCAGGAATTATATTAATACTTATAAGCCTTGTCCAATTAGACCATTTATAGAAGGTGGAAATGATTTAGAAATAGCATGTGCTGATATTTATTATCCAAACATACCAGCAGAAACAGATTCTACTTTTATTGTTTTGAAGATAGATGCTCAGTCTGGAGAAATAAAGGATAAGACTTCATTTGTTGGTTCTTCTAATTCCTCAGTTATCTATATGTCTGAAGAAGCAATTTATATTACTTATTTTTATAATAAAGATAGTCTTGAGTTTTTATATGGTTTTCTGAGCGAAAAATGCTCTGATTTGGTGCCTAGCACTTTAGTTACATTATTAAAGACCTTGAACTCCTATGACATCAGTAATCAGGCTAAAATGACGGAAATGCAAGTTCTACTGGAGAAATTTTACAATGGTTTAGATAATGATGAAAGATTGAGAATAGAAAATGAATTTACTAATAGAATGGATGAATATCATAAAGAACATATTAGAGAATTAGAAAAAACTGGAATTGTGAAAATCGGTTTAGAAAATTTTGAAGTAGACGCTAATGGTGAAGTTCCTGGTTATCCTTTAAATCAATTTGCTTTGGATGAATATGAAGGTAATTTAAGAATAGCAACCACTGTGGGAGAAAGAACAGGTTCTTTCTATTTCATTGGTAGGGGAGAGAGTTTGAATGATGTTTATGTTTTAGATAATAATTTAAAAGAAGAAGGTTCTATTTTAAATCTTGGAGAAACCGAAAGAGTTTATTCAGTTAGATTTGTAGGAGAAATGGCTTATGTGGTTACTTTCCGACAAACGGATCCATTTTATGTTTTAGACTTATCTAAACCTTCTAGGCCAGAGTTAAAGGGAGAGCTAAAGATTCCTGGATATTCTTCTTATCTTCATCCTTTAACTAAAGATACTGTTTTAGGAATAGGTAAGGATGGTTCTCATGTTAAACTTTCTTTATTTGATGTTTCTGATCCAACTGATCCTCAGGAAGTAAGTAAGTATACCTTAGATGAATATTGGTCAGAAGCAGTTAATAATCATCATGCTTTCTTATTAGATAAAAAACATGAAGTGTTTTTTATTCCAGGTGGAAAAGGAGCTTATGTTTTTTCCTATGATGATAATAAAATTAGTTTAACTAAGGCTATAAGTAAGAAAAATATTAAGAGAGCTATTTATTTAGATGATTATCTATATATTATTGGAAGCGAGGAGATTAGTGTAATTAATGAGAATGATTGGACTGAGGTAAATAAATTGGAATTAAATGATATAGATAATTATGATAAGCCGGTAATGGAGGATGGGGATGACGTTAGAGAAATGGAAGTTTTTATGGAATAGTTAATTGTAAGATTCAGGCCCCGTCATTTTGGCGGGGTTTTTTTGACCCTGTTAAATAACTTTAAATTTTTATAAAAACTTAAAGTTAAGATTTAGATTATATATTGTGCTACAAAAATTATATTCATATAAAATTATCAAAATTTACTTATTTTATAATATTTATTAAAATCTTATTTAACAGGGTTGACTTTTTTACTTATAATAGCTATACTAATTGCAGTTAGTTAGATTTCTAGCTATACTTTTTTGTTATTTACTAAATTAAAATATGTTCAAAAAATTTATAAAGTATATTAAAGATTCTATTACAGAGCTTAAGAAAGTTGTATGGCCTACTAAAAAAGAAGTTATTAAAAAGACTGGACAAGTTCTTTTTATTAGTATTTTTGTGGCTATATTTTTAGGCATAGTAGATTTTGCTTTAACAAAAGTTTTAGAAAATTTCATTAAATAATTTTAACTAATTAAATATATGCCAAAGCAAGATGCTAAAATTGGTCGTAAGTGGTATGTTTTGCACACTTATTCTGGTTACGAAGAAAATGTAAAAAGAAATCTTGAACAAAGAGTCGAATCAATGAATATGAAAGAGTATGTTTTTGATGTATTAATACCAACAGAGACTAAAATTAAGATTAAAAACGGTAAAAGAAAAACAGTTCGAGAAAAAATTTTTCCAGGATATGTTTTAGTAAACATGATTGTTACTGATGCTTCTTGGTATGTTGCTCGAAATACTCCTAATGTAACTGGTTTTATTGGTTCTGGAACTACTCCGGTAGCAATGTCTGAACAAGAAGTAAAGTCACTACAAAAGAGAATGGGTGTTGAAGAGCCAGAATATAAGATTGATGTTTCCAAAGGTGATGCAGTTAAAATAGTTGATGGACCATTTAAAGGTTTTGAAGGTAAAACTGATAGTATTGATGAAAGTCACGGTAAAGTTAAAGTATTGGTTTCTATGTTTGGTCGTGAAACTCCAGTGGAATTAGATTTTTTACAAATTAAGAAAATATAAATAATTAAGTTAAGGATTTAGATAATCTTCGGATTAGGCTTCTCTAGATCTCAAAAAAATGTATGGCTAAAAAAGTAAAAACAATTATAAAATTACAAATACAAGGTGGTAAAGCAAATCCAGCTCCTCCAGTTGGTCCAGCTTTGGGTCAACACGGATTAGATATTCAAGGTTTTTGTAAAAGATTCAATGATGCTACTAAAGATAAAATGGGAGAAGTTGTACCGGCAGTTATTACAGTTTATGAAGATGCTAGTTTTGATTTCATTTTAAAAACTCCTCCAGCTTCAGCATTATTAAAAAAAGCAGCAGGTATCAAAAAAGGTGCTGGTAATCCTTTAACTGAAACAGTAGCTACTATTTCTAAAGCTCAGGTTAAAGAAATCGCTGAAAAGAAAATGCCTGATTTGAATGCTTATGATATAGAAGCTGCAATGAGAATTATTGAAGGTACCGCTAGACAAATGGGTATTAAAGTTAAATAATAATTTTAAAAATAAAAATAATATTATGAGTACAACAAATAGTGTTAAAATTACTTTCTTTTATTTATTATCATTATTCGGTTTAATATTTGCAGCTCTCTCGAGTGGAATAATTTTATTCCAAGTGATCAATAAATTAATTCCAGATGCGCTTAATTATAGTGGTAGATTTTCAGCAGATGCTCTGAGATTTGCTATCTCAGCTGTAATTGTAGCTGCTCCGGTTTATTATTGGATGACTTCTTTAATTCAAAAGAGTCTTAAAAAGGGGGAGTTAGATAAAGAATCTCAGCTGAGAAAGTGGATGACTTATATTATTATTTTTGTTTCAGCAGTAGTAATAATAGTTTCTCTTATTGGAATTATTAATAACTATCTAAGTGGAGATTTAACATCTAAAATTGCTTTGAAAGTATTAACTACAATTATAATCTCTGGAACTGTTCTTTCCTACTATCTTTATAATATTAAAAGAGTTAATTTTGAAAAAAGTACAGTATTAAAAGTCTATTTTTGGGGTTCTATTGCTTTGGTGATAGTAATATTAATTTCTGGTTTTTTAATAGCAGATTCTCCTGCTCAGGTGAGAAAAATAAAACATGATAGCAATACTGTTAATGATTTAAATAGTATTAAACATAGAATTGAAGATCATACTAGAAATAATGGAGAATTACCAGAAAATTTAGAAAATGCCGATATGGATATGATTCGTTATTCTAGAACAGAAAAAGATTTAACTGATTATAAATATACAATTCTAAGTGATAGAGAATATGAAATTTGTGCTAATTTTGAAGCTAATAGTGATGGTACAGATGATCCATATAATAATCAGAAAGAATGGGCACATGAAATTGGTGAAAAGTGTTTTAAAATAAAAGTGTCTTTAGTGGATATTAGATTAAAAGATTAAAATAATAAATATAATTAATCGAGGGAGCATTGGTAGACTTATCCCATAATAATTTTACTACTGCAATTTTAAATTTTGGCTAAATTTTATAAAAATTTTTTCAGCTTAGCCCCGCTAAACCTTAAAAATTATTTAGAAAATTTATCGTAAAATTTATTTATTTTGTAACGTAATTTATTATGAGAAAAGTCTAGATGCATTAATACCTCGAAAGAAAGAAATTAGTATGGGAAAAAAATCAAAAAGAATTAAAGAATTAGATTCTAAAGTAGATAAAAATAAAGTTTATCCCTTGGAAGAAGCAGTAAAATTAGTTAAAGAAACCTCTACTGTTAAATTTGATGCTTCAGTTGAAGTTCATATTTGTTTAGGAATTGATCCTAAAAAAGGTGATCAAATTATTAGATCAACAGTTACTTTGCCAAATGGAAGTGGTAAGGAAAAGAAAATTGCAGCTTTTACTTCTAAAATTGATGAGGCTAAAAAAGCCGGAGCAACAATTGCCGGAGATGATGATTTAATTGCTAAAATTAAGAAAACTGGTAAATGTGATTTTGATGTAGCTGTTGCTACTCCGGACATGATGCCAAAGATTGCTCAAATTGCTAAGATTTTAGGACAAAAAGGTTTAATGCCTAATCCAAAATCAGGAACTATCGGTCCTAACGTTACTAAGATGATTGAAGAGCTTAAAAAGGGTAAAGAAACATTTAAGAATGATGATTCTGGTAATGTTCATCTAGCTGTTGGTAAAGTTAGTTTCGATGAAGCTCAATTAGTAGAAAATATTTCTAGTTTTTTAGAAGTTATAAAGAGAATAAAACCAAATGGAGTTAAAGGAACTTATATTAAAGGCGTTTCTATGTCTTCCAGCATGGGACCCGGAATAAAAATTAGTATATAAGAAAATTTTTAGAATAAAAAAAGGAAGCTTTCAGCTTCCTTTTTTGTTTGATTTTTGATAATCTTAAATAACGAGACTATGCTAAAAAAACTTCCCAAAGTAGATAAAAGAATTTTAACAGGAGCAGGCGCTATAATGTTAGCGGCTTTATTTTGGAGTTTAGATGGAGTCTTTATTCGACCAAAATTTTATGTTTTACCAGCAAGTCTGGTGGTTTTTTTAGAGCATACATTGGGATTTATAGTTTTAAGTCCTTTTTTATTTTTGAATTGGTATAAAATTAAAAAGTTAAGTAAAAAATCTTGGTTAGCTATTCTTTGGGTTTGTGTTTTTGGTGGCTTATTAGGAACTTTGATGATTACTAAAGCATTCTTTGCCGCAATGGATGGAGAGACTACTTTTTCTACGGTTATAATTTTGCAAAAGCTTCAGCCTATATTTGCTTTGATAATGGCTCGATTAATATTAAAAGAAAAGTTGAGCTCTCGATTTTATTTTTGGGCGATGATTGGAATTGTGGCTGGTTATTTTTTGGCTTTTGGTCAGATAAATATTTTTGAAGTAGATTGGATACATAGTGCAGCATTTTTCGCTTTAATTGCAGCTTTTTCTTTTGGCTCGTCTACTGTATTTGGAAAAAGGATTGTGAATCATTTAGATTTTAAAATGACTGCTGCCCTGAGATTCGGGATCACAGCAATATTGTCTTTATTATTGATCATATTTACAGGGAGTATATTTGAATTAAATAGTGTAAGCAATATTCAGTGGTTTTATTTATTAATAATAGTATTTACCAGCGGAGCTCTATCAATGTTCATCTATTATTATGGTTTGAAAAGAATCAGTGCTTCTACGGCTACAATTTGTGAATTATTTTGGCCCTTTTCAGCAGTAATTTTAGATTATGTTTTAAACAAAAATGTTTTAAATAATATTCAGATACTTTCATCGCTTGCTTTATTAATTGCTTTTTATTTTGTGATTAAAGAGGGTAGAACGAAGGGTAGAATTTTTAATGCTAATATTATTTGGGGAAAAGGTCGAGGAAGAAAATTAGGTTTTCCAACTGCTAATTTAGATGCTCTGGATTTGGATATTAGTTATGGAGTTTATTTAGTGAATATTCATATTAATAAAGAAAAGCATAAGGGTTTGTTACATTTTGGCTATAAAGAAACTTTTGGCGAAGAAACTTCAGCGGAAGTTTTTATAAAAGATTTTAGTAGAGATATTTATAAAGAAAATGTAAAAGTTGAAGTCGTTTCTAGAATTAGAGCAATTAAAAAATTTGAAAATAGTGATAATCTTAGAAAACAAATCAAAAAAGACTTAGAATATTTAGATTAACCCCATCACCTTAATTCAAAGGTGAGGGATAAATTTGCTCTGCCTGAGTAAAATTGATAAAATACCATCACCTTAGTTAAAAAATAATTTTAAAAATATTTATCCCGTTAGATAATTATTCTGTTAATACTATTATATCTAACAAAGAGAAGTATTTTTTAGAGATAAAATAAATTTAATAAATAATATTTAATGGGATGGACAAAGACCTTATTCTTTCTTGGGACGAAACATTTATGCAAATGTGCGATTTAATTGCTCGTCGTTCCAAAGACCCAAGTACAAAATGTGGAGCAGTAATTGTGGATCAGAAAAATGTTATTGTTGGTTTAGGTTATAATGGTTGGCCCCGAGGAATAGAACATGATGATTTACCCTGGGAAAGAGAAGGCGCTCTACACGAAACTAAATATGCTTATGTAGTTCATGCCGAAGCTAACGCTATTTATAATTCTAATAAAGACACCAAAGATTGTAAATTGTATGTTAATTTATTTCCTTGTAATGAATGTGCCAAAATTATTATTCAAAATGGTATTAAAGAGGTTATCTATAAGGAAGATAAATATCATGATACAGATATATGTAAAGCTTCTCGAAAAATGTTAGATTTAGCTGGTGTAAAATATAAACAGTATCTTCCAGAATATGAAGCTGATTTATTAAAGAAGTAAAAATAATATCATGAATAAAATAATTTTAGCTTCAGTTGGAGAAATTGCTAGCGGTAAGGGTGTTTTTGTAAATTATATTAAAGAAAAGTTTAATTCTAATTCCTATAAGTTTTCTACCCCTTTACGAAATATTTTAGATAGAATTGGAGAAGAGCAGAGTCGAGAAAACATGCAGGATTTGTCTACTATTCTAAGAGAAAAATTTGGACAAGATTTATTAGCTAAAATTATTGTTAAAGATGTCCAAGATGATTCTCAGGAAGTTGTTTTAGTAGATGGAGTAAGGAGAGTGGCGGATATTAAATATTTGAAAGAATTGGAAGGTTTTTATTTAATTAATGTTAGGGCTGACGAGAAAATTAGATATGAGCGAATTAAGTCTAGAAAAGAGAATCCAGGAGATGAAGAAAAAACTTTTGAAGAATTTCAAAAAGATGCTGAAGCTGAAACAGAAGTCAGTATTCGAGAAGTTACCAAAGAAGCTGATTACACCATTGAAAATAATGGTAGTTTGGAAGAATATCATAAACAAATTGAAGAAATAATAAATGAAATTAAAAATTAAAATTAAGAAACTTAGATCAGATGTTAAATTACCAGCTTATGCTCTGAAAGGTGATGCTGGAATGGATATTTTTTCTAACGAAGATGTTGTAATTCAATCCGGAGAAAGATATACTTTTGCAACAGGTTTTGCTCTGGAGCTTTCAGAAGATTATTGTGCTTTGATTTGGGATAAAGGTGGTCTAGGAGCTAAGGGTCTAAAGGTTTTTGGTGGAGTTGGTGATCATAATTATCGAGGAGAATATATGGTTTGTTTGGGAAATTTTTCTAATCAGGCCTATGAATTTAAAAAAGGAGACAAAATAGCACAATTATTAATTCAAGCTGTTGTTTCTGCTGAATTAGAAGAGGTTAAAGAACTTTCTGAAAGTGTTCGAGGTGAGGGTAGACATGGAAGCACAGGTAAATAAATAAAAATATTTATCCCGTTAGATAATTTTATTCAAGATTATCTTAAGGGGTGCGGTGGATTGTTTACTTTATAAAGATAGCTATATCATATAAATAATATCTAACGGGATGCGACAATATTTAGATTTAATGGAAAAAATATATAAGGAAGGGAAGGATCGAGGAGATCGTACTGGAGTTGGAACTCGAGGAATTTTTGGAGCTCAGTTGCGTTTTGATATCTCGAAGAAGTTTCCCCTACTAACTACTAAAAAAGTCCACCTACGGTCAATTATTCATGAATTACTATGGTTTTTAAGTGGTGATACCAACATTAAATATCTTAATGATAATGGAGTAAGTATTTGGGATGAATGGGCTGATGAAAGCGGAGATCTGGGACCAATTTATGGTAAACAATGGACTGCCTGGGAAGCTAATGATGGTAGTAAAATTAATCAAATTCAATATGCTGTGGATCAAATTAAGAATAATCCAAATTCGCGAAGAATTATTGTGAGTGGTTGGAATGTAGGAGATCTACAGAGCTTAATTAAAGGAAAAAAATCAGCTCCACCACCGTGTCATTCTTTATTTCAATTCTATGTGAGTGAAGGAAAATTGTCTTGTCAGTTATATCAGAGAAGTGCAGATTTCTTTCTGGGGGTACCATTTAATATTGCTTCTTATTCTTTATTAACAATGATGATGGCTCAGGTTTGTGGCCTAAAGGCTGGAGAATTTGTTCATACTTTTGGAGATGTTCATTTATATTCTAATCATTTTGAGCAAGTAGAAAAACAGTTAGCTCGAAAAACTAGAGAGTTACCAACTATGAAAATTAATCCTGAAGTAAAGGATATTTTTAAATTTAAATTTGAAGATTTTGAATTGGAAAATTATAATCCGCATTCGGGTATTAAGGCTCCTATTGCAATCTAATTTTTAATTTTCAATTTCAAATTTTAATATAATTTTATAATGGTTCAATTTCAAATTAATTTTAAAATCAGAATTTGAAATTTATAATTAATAATTTAAAATTTATGGCGAAGCCATTTATAAGTATAATTTGTGCCATTGGAAAAAATAGAGCTATTGGTCGAGACAATAAGCTTCTTTGGGATATTCCGCATGACCTACAACATTTTAAAGATATTACAGCTGGACATCCGGTAATTATGGGTCGAAAAACCTTTGAATCTATTGGTCGGCCATTAGCAAACAGAACTAATATTATTATCACTCGGGATGAGTCTTATCAGCAGGACAAATGCTTAGTTACTCATTCTCTGGAAGAGGCTATTAAAGGTGCTCAGGAAATTGATTCAGAAGAAATATTTATAATTGGTGGTGGTTCAATTTATACTCAGGCAATTGATTTAGTTGATAAACTTTATTTAACAATTGTTGATGATGTGATAGAGGATGCTGATACTTTTTTCCCAGAATATGAGCAGTTTAATAAGATTATCAAAGAAGAACATTTTGAAACAGATAAATTAAAATATACTTTTGTTGAGTTAATTAGAGACGATTCATGAATCGTCTTACAAAATCATGAAATCCGTTAGATAATTTAATTATTTTACGGAAATAAAATGTTATACGATAAATTATAAATATATATTAATAAGATGAAACAAAATTTATCTAACGGATTGAATAAAGGAAAATTTATAGTTATCGATGGCCTAGATGGTATTGGTAAAAGTGTCGTTCTGGACGCTATTGTTGATTATTTGAAAGATAAGGGTCAGCGAATTTTAGATTTACATAAATATTGGGAAGAATATGGTTTTCATCCTGATTTTTCTAATCCAAAATTTCATGAGCAGGCTAATAAATATTATGTTAATTTAGATGATTATGATGTTATTTATTCTTCTGAGCCAACTCATGTGGGAATTGGTAAAGTAATAAGACAGGAAGTTATTGCTCATAATGGTCGACCTTATCACGCTAATTTAACAGCAGAATGTTATTCTACAGATAGATTGGTTTTGTATAAAAGAGTGATTTTACCTGTTTTAAGTGCTGGGAAAACTATTATTCAATCACGAAGCGTTTCTACTTCTATAGTTTATCAACCAATTCAATCAGAATTACAAAAAGAAGATTCTTTAACTGTTAAAGAAGTTTTAGCTTTGCAGGGAAATAAATTAGCTCTGGATAATGCACCAGATTTATTAATTATTCCAACCATTAAAGATGTAAATATTTTATTTGAAAGGCTAGCTGGAAGAACCAAAGATGATAATTGTAATTTTGAAAAATTAAAATTTCAAGAAAAAGTTAAGCCTTTATTTGAAGGTAAAAAGCTAAGAAGAATTTTTGAAAAAAGAGGATCAGTAGTTAAGTATTTAGATGCGGGAATTTCAATTGAAGCAACAAAAAAACAGGCCGTTGACTTGTATAAAGAAGTTTTAGAATCTTAAGATAGTTTTACAATCATCGCTCGATCAAGACCTTGTAGGTTTACCATGTTGTATAACATGGTCTTTTTTGTTTGACAAGTATTTATAATTTTAGTAAGATTTAATTCTTGTTGGGTTGTCAGTTAAATTACTGACGGAAATATAGAGTATGAAAACTTACATACTAATGAGCTAAATCTGGCTCACCTTTAATTTTGATAAGGGCGCCTAGTTGAAATATGGGGGAATATGTAGAATAATTTATGTTTGAAATTTGGTCAGTAGATTAAATTTACCTAGCAAGAAAATTTTAATAAAAAATACTCTTTATAATTAAGAGTAATTTTTTTTGTAAATTTTAATTTTAAGCTAATTTAATAACCATAACTCGTTCCAGACCTTACAGGTTTACCATGTTGTATAACATGGTCTTTTTTGCTTAAACTTTTTTTATAA
>Ga0307990_1001867_pt1 | contig 17331 bp, 12 predicted proteins | sample EllFjometagen129_FD_203168 | JGI IMG/M metagenome (GOLD analysis project Ga0307990, IMG submission 203168) | Marine microbial communities from Ellis Fjord, Antarctic Ocean - #129 | ecosystem: Environmental > Aquatic > Marine > Unclassified | place: Southern Ocean | collected 2014-10-08
CGGAATCTTGATACTTATTATTACCATCGTACCATGGCCCCTTCGCATCTGAGTAGAAGGTACCTCTTCTGACGATGCTGCCAAAGACACTATTTTTCTCAATTGCCAGATAGCCCCAATCATAAAGGTTTTCCACCGGAACACTTTTTAAAAGCGGAGCCTTGTATGATTGCTTTGTTTGACCGGTTTTAGCATCAATCCGTAAACATTTAGTTTTCACTGCTATATAGACTGCATCGTTGTCTGCAGCCATATAACCACAGTCGCGTGGAAGATTAACGCGTGTTTGAATCTCTGGCAATCCTCTCTCCCAAACAACCGTACCATTATATGCATCAATACCATACAGCACCTGCTGTCCGAGGGCATACAGCATACCATTAGTACTCAATGGGCTGTGTGGCCGACTGTGACGATCAATCATTTTTCGCGGCCCAGGCCGGCCAAACCATTGAACCAGCATATTTTCCTTTATGAGTTCCTCGTCACCGTATGAAGAATTACCAGCATTACCATATTGATGTGTCCAATTTCCAGCACCTTCAAGACCATCTTTTTTAATTATCGACCAATTATTTTTCTTTTCGCTAGGCGAACCAACACAGATGGTTCCACCATATGGCCTGAGCACCCGGAGAACTTCTTTGGTATCGTCTTGATTAATTGGTTCTTCTGAGACGATTAGATTAAACAGGTTTTTTCCATATGGCAATTTGTCTGGCTTGCCGTGAAAGATAGTTATTTTGGAACCGTATAAACCACAGGCATCCATGAGTTTTCTACTGGCAGCAACTTGATCCATATCTTCCTCTATTCCAATGATTTGCAAGTCGCTGAGTTCTGCCAATACATAAGCAAGCTTGCCCTTATTACTTCCAAGAACAAGGCAGTAGCCTTTATTGATACCCGTTTTTTTGAGTATGGATTCTGCGGCACGTCTATGTTCAGCGAGTGATTCTTCCTGGAAAGCGGAGGTAGTTCCTAACTTGTCAAATTTCTTTTTGATGTTCTGTTTATGTTTGGTATTTCCAAAACAGTAGATATTCCCCCTGTCGGTACTTACCAGAAGCCTGCCATCAATGACAATGAGTTCATAAGCACGACCATCGATTTTTTCTTCCCACAGTTTCTTTTTACCGCTAAGGTCAAATGCCCCGACACGATTGTCTCCACCTGCTATGAGAATATCACCTGCCTTAATGAGGCCGTATTTGAAACCTTGAGGCTTTTTGAATACCCTCTTAACTATTTCTTCCTTTTCATTTACAAAGGTAGCGATAGCAGCGGGTTTAACCCTGCCCTTTGTAGCATAGAGTTTGCCACCTTCGATCTTGAGATAACCTTGGCTGGAAATGTCAAGTTTCTGCCTGTTAAGTTCTTTTCCCGTTTGGGGATTCAGTTCAATCAGAAACACTCCCTGTTGAGGAAAGAGTCCTGTGCAATAAATTGCCTTATCGTCCCTGATCATAATTCCGGTTCGGATTGGATAAGACGAGATCATTCGCTGGTTACCCGGTATCCACCTGTCAGCATCAACTGCCTTGTATTTCCAAATCAACTCTCCATTATCTGCTTTCAGGCAGTAGGCATATCCATCGTCACTGCCAAAATATACTTTGTTTTGGTAAAACGTGGGCGAGAGCCTTATAGGTGCCTGTGCGAAGAAATGCCATTGTTCTTTACCTGCTAAGTTGATACAATATATACTGTCATTGCCACTCGAAGCAAAAAACACAAGGTCGCCAGAGGCGACCATTGGAAGTGCCCTGTCGAACACCATGGTCGGTTCCAGATTATAGTTACTTCTCCAGTGGTAGTCATGCTCTGCCGGGTCAGGCCAGGCTGGTGCGGGTTTTGCGGTCGTGTGATACTCCCACTGGAAAGTCAGTGGAAGTTGCAGTGTTGTTTTTGTAGAACCACTACGGAGATTGTCATGCATATATGTTGGCCAGTCGTTGCCTGAGGAGGATTGGGCATGCACCGATAATGAGAACGCTGCAATTATTACGATGGATGCATTTGTCATTTGCCTGCTGAATTTTCGTAAGTTAATCATAATAATCCGAGATTTCCCATATAACCTTTTATATCTTAGCTCAGCTACGCCACTGAGCCTGTTTCCTGATAGAATACCAAATCTGTCTCTAAAAATCAAGGCTTTAATTTAAACCGAACAGGTCTGTTATGAGGCCATCCCTCAAGCACAAAATGAAATTTTTCTGTTTTTTTCTTACATTTTCGCAGACATACCTTCCCTGTAAAGGTTTTTTTCGCTCATTCTGTTATACGTGCTCTTAGGCACAGTCCATGAACGTGATCAGCAATTGATTTTGAGCTTAACCTTTTTAACTGGCCCCACCTTATCCTGGCTTCGGTTGGGGGGTGTTTGAAAAGAATTAAATAGTCTCACCGAAGGCGAATCCTTCTTTTATTTACCTTTCGTTAATTATGTCGACATTTCGCCTTATTCGCATCATAAGGCTGATCGTTCATAAGCATCGCCCATAAATAACCGGACATCTTACGGGCCATCACAACAATAGCTTTTTGTTTGATGCCGCCGCAGTTGTCATAAATACGCCAAAAGCACTTTTTAGCTTCGATGTCAGTACGAACCCAGTTCCACGATGCCTGGATCAAATTATTTCGCAAACGACCGTTAGCTGCTTTATTGATCGGACCGGTACTCTTTTTTTCGCCACTCTGGCTGACTCTTGGACTAAGTCCGAGATATTTATACACTTGTCTGGTTGAACTGAAATCCTTGTAATGATACAACTCTGTAGCAAATTGGCAAGAAACTACAGGACCGACACTCGGATGAGTTTTCAGCAAATCCATCCGGCGACCAAGCACACCCTTGTCAAGATTGTCAGCAAGTAACTTTCTCAACTCTTTGAGTCGACCGTTGAAATAATCATAATCGCTAAGAAGCTCATCAAGAGACAATCTCAGTGTATCAAGCAATCGAATGCTACGCAACTTGATAACACTGGCTTTATTCCAGTCTTTCACCTGCGGAACGGGAACCATGAAGTTTAGCCGGGCATATTTAACACTGCCTTCAACGATCCCCTTTTCATTGGGCCTTCTGACATTACAGAAGTAAGGCTCAAATAAGTAATGGCTTATGATCCGCTTGAACTCAGCTGTGTGCTTACGCTTGTGATGAGTAAATATCTTTGCCACCGCTACGCGGGTATTGTCATAGCTGATTCGTTTGGGGACACATCCGAAAAAATCGAAGGCTCTTACATGAGCTTCAAGGAACGACTCTGTGCATTCACGAGGAAAAGCCATCACGAACATAGCGTCCGAATGAACCATGCTCATTACGAAAAATATCACCTTTTTTAATGTGCCGTCAAAGTTGACTAACGCCTGTCCAAAGTCAACCTGCGCTTCGCCGGGCGGCTGACTCAGGGGCATGAAAACTTCTTTGGAAGTCCGCTTGATCTGTCGGATCGCATCCTTGACAATGGTGTAACTGCCGGTGAATCCTTCTGATTGTAATATCTCAAGAATCTTTTTGGCAGTATAATACTGCTTCTTGTGAACCTGGTTTTCAGGCTTGAGAATGAACTTTATACGATCAAGATATGGGCCGATCTTCGGCTTGTCGACAGGTTTGGTTCAACGATAGCCGGGCGGGTAACTGTTGTCCCTGATCTTGCGTAATGTCGCTCTGGCTATACTGGTTTCACGCTCCAATTGCCGCAAAGGAACGTCCTCGTTGTGCATTTTATGTCGTAACTCTATCCACTTGTCCATGTTCGTGTACACTCCTGTAATCTCCCAAAATAACAGATTGCAAAACTCTATTAAATGACGTTTTGCAACTCATTATCTCAGGTTTTTAGTTACAGTGGTACAATTTTAATCCGCCCGCCAAGTGGGACAATTTTGCTCCGCCGTTTACACGAGACCAAAGTCTTTTGTTATTTCTAAGAATACGGTGCGGAGAGCGTATCAGTATGTTAAAGCCAACTGCGGTATCTGCGGTGTTGATGGAATGTCACTGAAAGCATTTGAAGAAAATCTGAAAGACAATCTCTACAAGCTCTGGAACCGGCTATCATCTGGCAGTTATTTCCCATCACCAGTGCGAAGGGTAAATATCCCTAAAACAGGCGGTGGGATCCGACCGTTAGGTATTCCAACGGTCGGTGATAGAATAGCTCAGATGGTAGTGAAATTGGAACTGGAGCCAAAGCTTGAACCAATATTCCACAGGTGGTCTTATGGGTATCGTCCTAATAAGTCAGCTCTGGATGCTGTTGGTGCAGCTCGTATAAATTGTTGGCAACAAAATTGGGTACTTGATTTGGACATCAAAGGGTTTTTTGATTCAATCAACCATGAGTTGTTAATGAAGGCGGTACGTAAACATACTGATTGTCGATGGCATTTGATTTATATTGAACGCTGGCTTAAAGCACCGGTAATGCAACCTGATAGCACTCTTGAGCAGAGTTCATGTGGAACTCCCCAAGGAGGTGTTATTAGTTCACTTCTGGCAAATCTGTTTTTGCATTATGCGTTTGATGTTTGGATGGTTAAGCATTGTCCTAACATCCGATTTGAACGTTATGCAGATGATGTTGTATGTCATTGTGGGACTGAACAGCAGGCAAAGAATTTGCTGGAGAATTTTCGACAGCGTTTTTATGCTTGTAGTCTTGAGCTTCATCCAGTCAAAACTCAAATCGTTTATTGTAAAGATGGACGACGCCGGGGAGTATATCATAAGGTCAAATTTGACTTTCTGGGGTTTGAATTCCGAGGCCGTCAAGCGATTGATCGTAAGGGAAACTATTTTATTGGTTTCAATCCTGCAATTAGTCCCGAAAAGGTTAAAGATATTCGAAAACGAGTTCTTGAAATGGTGGGGGTCCAAGCAGTGCGGCTGGTCGCTTAGTCAATTGGCTGAGCGTCTTAATCCATGCATTCGTGGCTGGTGGAACTACTATGGTAAATTTTTTTGCTCGGAACTTGTGCGTCAAGTAGGGAACTTTATTAATTGTAGATAGGGGGGTGGGCGGTTAGCTCTTCTTCCCCTAATATAAACGGATATATGGCACTCAATTGATACGATGGCAAATAACCAACCAACTGATGGCAGGACACGGCTATTGGGCTGTAACAGCGAGCGACGTCGCCCATGCTGCTACTGTCGCACCTTTGGTAAGTAGCAACAAGGAGGAGCTAACCTACTACCCCTTTTGTAGATTTGTACATTGGGCACGTAGGAAATACAAAAGTATCAGAGACAGTTGGCGTAGAGCGTTTTACTGGCTCTGTAAGCTTCGGCGAACACAGCCGGGACTTTTAGCCCACTGGAATACTGGTTGGATGGGAAGAGCCGTATGAAGTGAGAGCTTCACGTACGGTTCTGTGAGAGTCTGGGGGTGTGATTCCCCTGGGCTACTCGACTCGTCGAACAGTTGCAAACGCTTTTTCTCCTTTAAAAACAAGCATTTATTTCCATTAAATTCCCATCACCATCTTTCAACTAGACACTTGGTTTCCGGGACAAGTCATGCCAAAATCGGCACCCAAGGTTTATTCTCGTGGTGGTCCTACTTCCGCAAAACGATCAGGATTTCAGCCCATAATCACCTCAATTCTCTCAATGCTCGGTAGATCAGCCTTACTTAGCTCCCGCTCCACCTTCGTGTAAGCTTTTTTGTCAGTGGCTGCAACAACAACTTTGTCGTATTTTGCCGCTAAATCCTGCTGGACATTTCTAATGATGTTCGACTTGCCTGTTTCGATCTCGATGGCAATTGTTTCGCCATCTCTGTAAGCGACTATGTCTACTCTTCCAGATGGTCGGGGAACTTCAAAATCAATCTTATACCCTTTTTCTTCGAATTTATGACCTAAGAAAGACTTCCAATACTCATGTACAAGTGAACCGTATTCCGGCACCGATAAATCAAGACCAAGTGATTCTTTGGCTTATTTAGTGAGTCTTAGTAGAAGCTTTCTGGTCTGGCCTATTTCTATTGTCTGACTCTCAAGCCAGCTTTGAGATAACAGCTCTTCTTTGATCTGGTGTCTTTTCTTATCGCTTATACCTAAGCGTTGGTAGCGTACCCGTGATCGTTGTCACGGGCCTTCGGTTTTATTGCTTGAGTTGTTTTATGTGAAGCGGATATGTTTTGGGAACATTGATGGTCTTGGGATTTAGGTGGGTTCTGGGGAATGTTGTATGATTCGGGGAGTGGGTGTGTTGTTGAGATGTGGTATGACTTGGGAAGCTGGGCTAAGAGGGCCAAGGGAAGATATGGTCGTAGAGAGAATTGAGCAAACTCTTGAGGGAAAACTCAGAAAAATTCGGAGATATAGAATGGATACGAATTCTGAGTAAAGGCTGTGTCATAGAACTTAAATTCGCTCTCTTACCTTACCGGTTGGCTAGAGTATATACCTTCCTGACATATGTCTCACCGGTCATATGTGGTATAATATTCGAAAATATTATAAGGAAGGATTCCACTATGGGAATACGAAACAAGAAGCGTGAAACGCTGCGAAGATTGGATTCAAAGACTCTGGATGCCCGGTTTCTTAATGAGATCCGTAATGGTCTGAACTGCTCGCCCTTTGAGGCAGAGGCTGTTCTTGAGGTTGTCAAAGAAGTATATTTCCAATTTCTTGACGGACAATCTGTCAAGGCTCCGCCGGGGAAAATTACTCTAATTGCTGTCAGCGCCGATGAACCGGCAGGCAAACCTGTAGCTGATTGTGAAAAACAAAGTGTATGCCTGACAATACATCGCGGCCCTGAAGATGATAGAATCTTACAGGGGCAGGGAGCTGCTGGTTTTCGGCAGGCTCGCATCCTTGATCTTTGCCAGGAGGCACTGAGTCAGGGGGCCTTGATAACACGTGAAGACCTGGCCTACCGAGTGTTCTTCGTCTCGACACGCACGATAACCCGGGACTTAAATGTTCTGCGTGAAGCAAATCCAGACGTGATGATACCACTTCGTAGCACCGTCCATGATATTGGTCCAGTCTTAACTCACCGGACTAAGATAGTCCATCTGGCACTGGAAGGGAAAACAATGACACAGATTTGTCAGATAATGAAACACAGCCCCCAAGCAGTAAACAATTACCTTTCCACTTTTACACGTTGCGTACATTTGAAACACAAAGATATGCAGGTGGGGCAAATTGCATTTCTCTTGCGAAAAGGCAAGGCTTTAGTTCAAAAGTATCTTGACATTGCAACCGAATGTGAATCGGACAAGAATACGACTTATCATCTTGAGGAGCTTTTGCGTCTGGGTACATGTTCAAAAGGGGGGAAAAAAACCACTGGGGGGCGACAACATGATTAAAAAGTATGATAGCCTAAAAGCCGGTTTAAAGCCTCTATTAGCCAAAACGCTGCAAAATTCCTTAGCTCACCGGATTTCAAAGGAGTTCCCACGTATCGGTGGACCACGTATCTGCAAGCTGTGTGCGGAAATGATCATGGAGGTAGTTGATAATCATATCCGGTCGAAAGATTATGTTCATCATGGCCAGATAGTTTGGATGGCAGTCAGCATAGATAATCCGCCTGCCAGACATAAAAAGATGGCTGACACAGATTTGATTACAGTAGTTCTGGATGCCAGTACAGCCGAAGATATTCAGTCACGCATAGATCGAGTACCACCTAATCAGTGGAGACTGCGTAAGGCAATTCGAATGTGTCGTCAGGCCTATGAGCAAGGAGGTTTATTAAATAACCAGGATCTGTCTGAAATATTAAATGTTGCTGATTCACTTATTGCCAAGTTATTTTCTAAACACGAGCGTCAAACTAAAACTCTAATACCTCGACGTGGAACAATACATGATATTGGTAACTCATTGTCACACAAATGGATTATTTGTCACAAGCGTTATGTTGAAGGTAAGAGTCCTGATCAAATAGCTCGTGAAACCTATCATTGTCTTGAGGCGGTTGATCGTTACCTGGGACAGTTAGATCGTGTGCGACACTGTTTTCAGCAAGGGCTTAGTGCCATGGAGACAGCTCACATTTTAAACTGTGGTGTATCACTTGTTGAAGCGTATCTACAAATCGATAAAGAATTGGGAGGTGAAAATGCTTGACTTCAATAGCAGTAAACATAGAATTGTAATTGTAGGCCAAGAGGATAGGGCTCTGCAGAGGTGCAACCCGAGCGCTTGGTCGATGCCGGAAGATGGACAGGAGCATGTGTTAACTCATATGCTCCTTCCTTCCCGTTCATCTTATGGCTATAAAGCGATAAACCTCCTTAGTTGGTGCGAAGCACCAATTGGGGGTAAAAACACCAGATATGGCACACCGGTGCGACATATGTCAGGTAATTGAATCCGGATGACACTGAAAAATGGCTATCTGTAAGTGCTTTACATTATTAGACTTGTGATAAATATGCCCTATAAGTTTTGCTCAATGTCTCCAAAATGACACTAATTTGCTTTTTCTCAATCGTATTTTTAGCTTGAACTGCACCCCCATCTTTACGATATAATGGTGTTATGAGAAAGACATGGATTTACAAAAGAAATGGTATCAAGGGCTGGTGGGTCGGCTGGTATGAAAGTGGCAGGCGAAAAGCCAAAGCATTGCCCAGCAAGAAACTGGCTGACCATTATTGTCAGTTGAAGTACAGCCAACTTAATTCAGATGTTTTTACAGGTATGGTTTTGGCCGACTGGTCGCAAATGATTGATGAGTACCGGGAAGCCAAAAAGGTTCAGGGTGTCACTGAAGGAACTCTTTACGAGATTGCATTGTCCCTGCGAAACTTTGAGCGTCTTGTTGGTAAATGCAACTCAAAACAGATCACGCAACACGTCATGGACAAATTTATACTCGAAAGAGGGACCGAAGTAAAACGTCCAACGCTTAACAAGGACATCAGAAATTTGAAAACGTTCATCAACTGGTGCAGGGGAAAAAGATACTTAAACGGCAGCCTCAAAATCAAGGAACTCAAGGAAGAAGAAAAACCAGTAAGATCTTTGAATGATTCTGAGATTAAGAACTTGATAAAAACAACTGAACAATACTCTTTAATGAAGATCCGTGTGCTATTGGCATTAGCTACTGGTCTGCGTCGCGGCGATATTGACTCATTGAAAATCAGCGATATTGATTTTGAGACTAACAGTATAGCAACTTCCAGCAGGAAAACGAAAAAGAGTATGGCTTCGCGTCCTGTATCAACAGAAATAATGGCAGAGCTTTCAAAGTATGTCTGTGGTTTGGATGTTGGTCAGGAAAAACTGTTCCGCACGAAATTCAATCATAGAAAATGGCGTAAGATTTGCCAGAGTTCTGGCCTGGTTGATCTGAAATTTCATGATCTTAGGAAGACATTCTGTTCTTTGCTTGCTCAAAATGGAGTCTCTACTGCAGTAACTCAAAGATTGCTGGAGCATTCTTCGCTCAATCTGACAAACAAGATATATACGAATGTGGATCCTGTATTAAGGAGTGCGGTAGAGCAATTGCCAGTTGGTGAGTGGCTGTGAAAACCAAAACTGAGGTCAAGGTCGTCGCTGTAGGTGTCTTTTTTTATCAGGAGGAGGACCCTGTGGTGCCTCCTGCGATGAAATATAGCCGTCACGATTTATGTCCAAACGGCCGAAAACGCGTCCAGGTCCATCAAATTCGTTTCTGGAAACTCTGCCGTCACCGTTTTTGTCAAGCCGTTGAATGAAATCTCCGCGGGGAGGCGACATGTCATTTGGCTGCCTTTGCTGTCCGTTACGACCTTGCGGTGGGCCATTTGGCGATTCATCGCTGGAGAGGTAGCCGTCACGGTTTTTGTCGAGTTGGTTGAAGTGTTGGGGCGGTCCGTCGAATTCATTTTTTGATACTTTGCCGTCTTTGTTTTTGTCGAGTCGCTGGACGAAGTCTGGTCCTTGTTGTTCCTGGGGATGGCTGCGTCTTGCTGAATATTTCATTTCGACTTTTGGGCCGGTTGTGCGGGGAGTGGCGGAACCGCCTCTGACACAGCGAACAAAATTGTAGATGCGGATGATGTCGCCCTGTGGGCCGCGACCGTATGGAAACAGTGAGGGGTCACCTGATTTTGGATCGCTGCGTTGTGAGCCTGCGCCGTGGACATCCATAAGTCTGCGCTGGCCGGAACGCCTGTTCTGCATCCATCCGAACGACCTTCCGAATGCAACATATGCAGCGGTGCTTGCCCGTGAAAGGCTTGCGTGGGTGGTGCTTGACCAGTAATTTGGGAAGTCTTTTTTGCCTGATTCGGTGATTAATGAAGTTGTATCAAAAATTGGATCAATGGCGGCGGAATTTGTCGTCACAGGCGAACGTGTATAGTCTACAATGCTTTGTAGTTCCTTTACACTTGGCAAACGCCAATCTGAATAGTTCGCGTATTCGAGTTCCTCTGCCCATTTCAATGCCTGTACCCAGTTTAGTTTACCGTCTTTTTTGTTCCCTGCCTTCAATGCGCCGCTGTCAGCTTTCATCCACGTTAAACCGGTTGACTCATCGGTAATCGTCCCATCACCGTTGTCATTAAAGTCGTTTTTGCCATAATTCTCATTACCTCGAACGTAGAGAACGTAGAAGAGTTTTCCTCCGCGGCGTCTTGGGTCCCTGGTTGGGTAGCCTTTTATTCGTCCATCTGCGAAATTAACGCCAAACATGGTTTCATCACCGTTCATTGTTGTGCTGACATATTTTGTGGATGTGACAAACTGCGAATCAATGATGCGTTCACCTTGCTCCTCATTGCCATACCGGAATTTGAAATATTTTGAGTCAATAAAAGGCCGCTGTTTTGATGTGTTTCGACTCATCGGATCAGGATCGGTGCCGCTGAAAAGTATCAGCGAGTAGAGCTCCTTTATGGTCGGCAGCCGCCAGTCAGTGTGGCCACCGACTTTGCATTTGGAGGCACTAGCAACAGCCTGGTCAAACGTTTTTTTGCTGCCGGAGTCCTGTTGCCATATCAGGCCGGTATTAAGGTCGGTAACAGTGCCGTCGCGGTTATCTTTATAGGCGGGCTGGTTGCCGTTATATTGAGCATCCTGGCCAAAGAAGATAGCTCCAGACTTGGGATATTCTGTCTCTGTCGTGTTACTGTAGCACCTGACCTGGCCGGTATCTACGATAGTGTATAGCTGGTTGGCCAAGGTATTCATCGAAAGAGAAATCATTAAAGACGCGATTAGTTTCGTATTGAAGTTCATTTTTAATACTCATTTCAATTATGTATTACGAATGTTCTATTTGATATCTTTGCTTTTAACAGTTGCCTTCTCTTTTGACTTTCTTTCAATGCAATATAGATATTTATTTGAGCGAAGAAATATCTTTCCGTTACTAATGGCTGGGCTTGCATTAAAGTTGGAATCATCGGAGGTAAGTTTGTTGTGTACCAACTGTTCAAATTGAGGTTTGGCTGCGAATATAATGGTTCCTTTCTTGCGACTAACAGCATAGATCTTGCCATCTGCCAAAACGACCGAAGCATAGAAGGGTTTTCCCCCGCCCCTGGCATCGAGGCGTTCCTTAAAGACAACTTTGCCGGTTTTCGCTTCCATGCAAAAAGCGTACCCCATATCACTAACCCAATATAAGTGACCTTCATAAACGAGCGGCGATGGGACATATGACGCATTCTTATTTGACCACAAAACATTGCTGTCTGTCACATTACCATTGCCTCCTGCACGTATTGCAACTCCACCGGTGGAGGGGTAACCTCCAAAAACGTAAACCACCCCATTTGCTTCAATCGGGCTAGGTGAGATGTTCCCGCCGAATTTCATGATAGCGTACCAGGTTTCCTTGCCGGAGTCAGGATCGTAAGCCCAGACTTCCTGAGGCATGGAGATCACCATTTCCTGTCGTTCTTTCTCCAATTGAACCAATATTGGTGTTGCATAGGACAGTTCCAGTTTATCCGACTTGAAGGACCAGACTTCTTTGCCTGTCATCTTATCCAGGGCAATAATTGAGCGGCTTTCTTCGGAAGCATTAACGATGATCAGATTCTTATAGACGACAGGACTGGCTGCAGAACCCCATCTCCTGTTCGATGACTGTGTTCCAACGCTTTTCTGCCAGAGTTGTTTTCCTTCCAAATCGAATGCAAGAACACCTGTTTTACCGAAGAAGACGTATACATTTTTTCCGTCAGTTACCGGTGTATTGCTTGCATATCCATGTTCGCTTATGTAGCCTCTGTAGCGGTCCTCGGGCATTGATGCTTTGACCTTTTTTTCCCATATGACCTTACCGGTATTCGCATCGATGCAGAGCAGGTTACGTTTGAGATTATTTATATCTCCCGGTTTTTTTCGATCAAGGCCGTACCCGGAGTAGCACGTTACGAAGACTCTGCTACCAGTGACGATGGGGCTTGAAGAACCTGGTCCCGGCAACGGAGTCTTCCACTTAAGATTCTCTGTTTCGCTCCAGGAGATGGGCAAATTCTTTTCATCGCTTATTCCGGAGCCATTTGGACCGCGATATCGCTGCCAGTCCGATGCAATAGCCGTGTTCGCTGTTATTAAAACAACAGTGAGAATCCATGTAATAACCGTTTTTAAATTCCTGATCATAGTTCTGCCCCTAAAAAGATTCAATACTACTAGTTTTAAGTTTATTACAAACTCAAACTCCTTCAAGCCAATTATCAACAAGTTCAATCAAATCATCAAAATTAATATTTCCGTCGCGCGTAATATCCGTTCCGTTGCAATCTCCGCAATCGACTTCCATCCAGTGCTGAGCCAATGAAGCAAAGTCAAATAAATCAACATCGCAATCGCAATCACGATCTCCGCTATTAGCAAGTTTCTGACAATTGCTGGTTGAAGTTCCACGGACAAGACGAACATAATTATAATAGCGTTCGCCGCCTTCACCCAACGGCCCGCCTTCGTACTTGGTATCAAACCGCATTCCGCCGGCTCCGTGGAAGTCATCACCATTACCGTCAACCGCCGTTCCAAAAGCAACGTACCATGCGTAGTAATACTCAAGGCTGTTCCCGCCGAAGTAGGCACTGGTGCTCGACCAGAAATAGCCGTAATCAGGGTTTATGTTTGTCGTCCCGGAAGGAAGTTCTGTAATACTAAAGAAATCTTTGTCAATCGCAGGTCCCAGATTAGCCGGATCGGTCGCACTGGGTGATTTCATATAATTTACAATACTCTGGAGTTCCTTAATATTGGGCAAACGCCAATCGTCATACCCGGCCGTTGCAGCATCTTCAGCGTATGTCAACGCCGCTAACCAGTCCATACCAACACCGCTGTCTGTCTGCTGCCACATCAGGCCTGTAGCGCGGTCGGTAATGGTTCCGTCTCCATTATCGACAAAATCATTGACACCATAAGAATTTCCGCCTCTGACGGCACGTACATAATTGCCCATACGGCCGGATACGGTTGCAGCATAAGCCTTAATGTGACCTGTCGCATGGTTGACACCGAAAGCGGCCTGCGTACCGCCTTCTACAGTCGTCCCGACGTAATAGTCTGCCCAATACTGTTCATCTTTGCTTACTTCGCCTGTGGTGATGGCCAAGTCAAAATAGGTCGTATCCAAATAGGGCCAACCCGTTGAGAAATCACTGATCGAGAACAGTTCTTTCGTCGCGGGAATCCGCCAATCGTCATATCCGCCCAGTTCGAGCGATTCACAATAATCAACCGCCTCTTGCCAGTTCAAACCGGAATTGGCCGGAGACTGTTGCCACATAAGACCGGTCACATTGTCGGTAATAGTTCCATCACCATTATCTGTGTAACTCATCTGTGAACCGTCATACTGGGCGTCTTGGCCCGCAAACGCTTCCCCGTCTTCAGGACAGGTAATTTCGACGCCGTCACCGTCTGAATAAATGGCCTGCCCCGTATCAACTACAATATATGCATCTGACGCCACTTCAATTTCGGTATCTCTTACCAGGCGAACATAGTTGAAGATTCGGATCGCGTCGCCCTGAGGACCGTTGCCCGTAGGCCAATCGGCAGGATCGCCGCTCTTGGGATCGCTGCGCTGGCACCCGGCACCGTGAACATCAACCCAATTGTCCTGCATATATCCCAGCGCCCTTCCGAAAGCAACATAGCATCCCCAGCCGCCCGGATTATCTGTCCAGTTGACATGAGTTGTTCCGCTCCAGAACCATGGATAGTCATCTTCACCTGCTTCGTTTGTTATTTGGGTAATATTAAACACCGGGTCTATTGCAGCTGAATCAGTCGTTGCCGGAGACCGGGTGTAATCCAGAATACTATGCAGTTCTTTGGCATTGGGCAAACGCCAGTCATTGTAACCAAGATAACTTTCTGCGTTTTTAGTTTCTACTAATGCCAGTGCGTCTTCCCAAACCATGCCTTCACCACTGTCATCCTGTGACCACATCAGACTTGTAGCCTGGTCAGTAACGGTCCCGTCACCGTTTTCGACGAAACTATTCTGTCCATAACTAGTATTGTCTCGAACATACATAACGAAAAACGTCTTATCGCCACCCATAAAGCTCAAGCCGTACCCTTTGATACGTCCGTCGGCAAGATTGAGGCCGAACAGGGTTCCTCCTCCATCGCCTGCTGTATTAGAAGCGTAAAGAGTACTGGAGGCATACTGTGAATCAATAATTCGCTCATTGGCAGAGGTATCCCCATAAGCAAAATCAAAATAATCCGTGTCAATAAAAGGAATCATACCGGATGTATCCGTTTCTTCATAACCGCTCGGATCGGTCCCTCTAAAATCCATTAGCGAGTAGAGTTCCTTGATAGTCGGCAGCCGCCAATCAGTGTAACCGCCTGTAGTCTGTGAGATGGCTCCAGCAACCGCTTCAGCATAGCTGAGCTTGTCAGCGGCATCCATATCTCCATCACCATCGATATCGGCGCTTTTCTGCCACATAAGCCCCGTAACATTGTCGGTTATGGTGCCGTCACCATTATCGGTATAACTTGGCTGATTACCTGCGTACTGTGCGTCCTGACCGTAAAAAGCCTCACCCTCACCCGGAGCGGTAATCTCCAAGCTGTCACTGTAAAAGGTATTCTGACCGGTATCGACAACCGGATAGGTCAGGATGTACGAACTATCATCAACTGTCAATTCCGCGGCATCAGATGTATCCGAACCAAAATTATTATGAACAATACACCGATAACTGCCAACATCGGACTGTGCAAAAGAATCAATTGTATAAGAAGAGCCTGTCGCATCGGTGATGTTCCCCTCGTCCTTTTGCCATTGATAGTCCAGTGGCGAACTGCCGTAGGCCTTAACTGTCAGGGTTACTGCATTACCGATTTTGATCGCCTGAGATTTTGGTTGGATCGTTATGCTCGGAGTCGTATCCGGCATGACTGTTACCGTAAATGCATCGGATATTGAATAGACAAGAGGATCGCCCATAGGGGGTGAAAAGGTAATACTCGCATCTTTGGTTCCGACCGCTTCATCAGATGGTATATCAAAAACAGCGGTCAGTACATACTGACTTGGACGAGAGACCGATGTTCCGGCAATGGTCCCGATCATAACGCTGTCAGCAGGTGCATCGGCAGGCGGTACGGACGGAGTGCTCGCCGCATCCAGAGTGAACGTAACCGTTAAGCCTGTCGTACCCTGTGTCGCCGTATCAGGACTGACCGAGGTAATCTCAGCGTTTGCTGTTGCCACCACAGACAGACACAGAGTCATCAGAATCATTAATACTATCTTCTTTGTGCGATTTAATTTCTTTTTCATCGTACTTTTCCTTTCATTAACCTGTATTCGTATTCATTTTGCGTTCATGCCGGACGCGCTTTAATTAATCTCGCTCTAAGAACTGTTGTTTGTCGATAACTCACAAATTAAGTCATTTCAGCCAGTCCTCACAAAACTTTAAAAGATCATCTAAGTTGACGTCTCCATCCCCGGTTATATCCGCATTATCACAATCATCGCAGTTCGTATCCTGCCAGTGCAATCCCAGTAGAGCAAAGTCTGCCAGATTCACTATACAATTTCCGTCTAAATCGGCGATTGATGGATTTGCCAAACCGGGTGATGGGCAGTTAATTACTTGCCAATTATCATCCCCGTCACCGATGCGGCCATATGAAATATCTGCTGTCTGCAAACCGAAAGTGATAGAGTCGATAAGCAAGTTACCATTGGCATCGGTATCGAATAAACCGATTTCTTCGCCGGTTCTGCTAAGTTTAAAGTCCAGATGAGTATCGCCTTGATCAGTATCTTTGTCGGCCCAAAAGAGCAGGTGCCCATATGGTTCGATGCTTACCCCGTTTGGTATCTGACATTGAGTTGATTCGCTGAGATCATCCGTTAAATACATCCCGCCAAGATCGATAGTGTTTGCACTGGGATTGTACAACTCTAACCAGTCAGGATAACCTACACCGCCATCAGAGTCCTGAATAGTTGTGTCATTTTCAGCCATAAATTCATTTATGACCAGAGAAGTTGGAGAAACATCAATTATATAAAATTCGTGTTCTGCTCTTTCAGGAGAAAAAACTGCGGCGCTATTGTTTTCCGCATAGATATAATACTCAATATCGGTGTTTGCAATAGACAATGAAACTCCATATGTGCCATCCCCTGAAGAACTGTCATTGTTGTTGCCGTCATCAAGCATTTGTATTTTAGTGAATTTGCCTGTGCTACAATTTCTGTATGCAAGCTTTACCAAATTGGCATTGCTCACTTCGGCATTGATCCAAACGCTTGAATTTGTCGATGGTTCTTCAGGCGAAAGGGCAATGGTTGTTATAACAGGCGATGTTGCCGTAAAAGACGATTGAGTGTTTAAGTAAGTAACTCTGCTCTCCATAAGTTCAGCAATACCGATTGTACCCTGGCGAGTATAATCAATATTGTTAGTGAAATCATAATAGGAATAAAATTTATTTGTATCAGCCTGAACAGCAGAATTGATAACGCTTTGAATCTCAAGTGCTCTTGTTTCATACCATCCATTAGAAAAGTTTTCTTCAAGGATGGTTCTCATATGAGCGATGTACATTTTCTTATAAGTGCTGTTGACAAGAATATTATTAAGCAATGGCCATCCGTCATCTCCGTCTCTAAGTAACGGATCTATTTCGTCAAGCGATGTGCTGCTTCCAGGCTGTCCCGGCCCAGGCGGTCTTCCCCCTGAATCTATCATTGAAAATGCACCAAAAGATTCATTCAGGTCCCACAGGACCGTAACCCACCTCTGGTCATTACCTTCGTATAGGTAGTAGTTTTGTCTTGAGGGACCGATATAGCTGTCTAAATTCACTAAAACATTGTCAAAAGCCAAC
>Ga0307990_1001868_pt1 | contig 17330 bp, 10 predicted proteins | sample EllFjometagen129_FD_203168 | JGI IMG/M metagenome (GOLD analysis project Ga0307990, IMG submission 203168) | Marine microbial communities from Ellis Fjord, Antarctic Ocean - #129 | ecosystem: Environmental > Aquatic > Marine > Unclassified | place: Southern Ocean | collected 2014-10-08
ATCAATTATTTTCAAGATATACTCTCTTTATCTCCCGGACAACGTTATGAAAAAGAAATATTTGAAAATATTGATGCCTCTGATGCCTTCCTTCTTTTTTGGTCAAAAGCAGCAAAAAAATCTAGCTACGTACTCAAAGAAGCAGAATATGCCCTTAACCTTAACGAAGACCAAGGCAAACCAGACATAATCCCAGTGATCATTGAAGGGCCACCTTTAGTAGAACCTCCTGCCAGTCTTTCGGAAATTCACTTCAACGACTCATTAGCATATCTTATCGAACTTGAAAGAATGATAGGCAAACGCAAGTCACTTTTAAAAACAATCTATGGTTGGATAGCTAACCTTTTCACTCTTACATGAAAAATAATAGTATTTAGCAAGGCGATCATTTAAATAAAAAACTCACCTAAACAGCCCCTGTCCATTGGACGCATGTTGCGGTTTTTATCAGCTCAAGTGCAACCCCCAATTACAAGTTGACTATATTCAAGCAAACAATTAGTTTGCATTTTTTGAACATTCACTATACCGATTCAGGAGAAGAAGGATGAAAACTCGATGCTATGACGGTTTCGTCAAGGTTGAAAAGGTCGAAACAGACGCTGGGCCTCGCGAGGTGGTAATCGCCACCGACTCCATCGCCTTTCTCGTATACAACCGGGACAGAGATGAACTCCTGTTCGTTACCCAGAGCCGAGCGCCGATGATGCGGCCCGACAATCCCGAAGGCGCGATTCTGGAAGTCGGAGCGGGACGATTCGACACCAAAATCGGCGTTCGTGGACTAGTCGTGAAGGAACTAAAGGAGGAACTGGGCGTGAGCGCGACCGAAGATGAAGTTCAAGTCCTCAACGACGGGATTCCCCTGGCCCTGTCCCCTGGCGTGTTGACCGAACGGCAATACCTCGCCTACGTCGAGGTGACCAGCGACCGCATCGATCCCGCGAAACGGTTGTATGGCGAACCCAAAGAAGGCGAGTCCATTATCCGCCGCTTCATTCCAATTCAAGATCTTTCGAAAATCCCAATTTATGACATGAAGACCTGGGCGCTGCTCCAGTGGTTCAAGTCCCATAATATTGCATCCAACACGTGAGGAAGTGCAATCTATGCCAGAAATACCTACATGCTTTAAATGCAAGCATCCGCTGACTCAGTATTGAAATTCAACCCTTATTTTTACAGTAAAGAAACAGAGTAATCCATGAGATGCCCAAAATGCCAAGCTAAACTGGCAACAGTATGAAAGTTCTGCGTGTACACCAAATCAATAAACCCAGTTTCTATTTCAAGCAGGAATTAATGGAAAACATCAATATGAAAAAACGCAACTACACAGAGTTCATAATTATGCGGCATGGTCAGTCGACAGCTGATGTAGAGAAGCCAAAGAGGTTTGAAGGAAGCGTTGACAACCCTCTGACCAAGAAGGGAAAAGAGCAAGCACGTCTAGCTGGATTATGGATTGCTGAACATTGTCCTCCTCAAAGGATTATTTCCAGCCCCTTAATACGAGCAGAAGAGACAGCTCGTGTAATTGCTGAAAAAATTGATGTGGATATTGAAATTGATGAAAGGCTTCAGGAACGGAAAAATGGCATTTTGGGCGGTTTAACAGAGGCTGAAGCAGACGCAAAAGACCTCCTGCCTTTATCCAAATATAAGCCAGACGAAACAGCCCCTAAAGGGGAATCTCTGATTGAATTACGTGCCCGTGCCGAAACATTCTGGTCCAAGATGCTGAATCAAAGCAAAGCAGGTCAGCGTATCTTAATTGTTTCGCACGGCCAGATGATTGCGATGCTTTTTCGATGCCTCCTTAATCTGCCGACCGATGAGTCTATCCGGTTCGCAACGGACGATACAGGAATACACAGCTGGCAGCTCGATGAAAAAGGATGGAAAATCGTTTTCACTAACTCCCGTGAACATCTGCAAAAAATGACCAAGTAAGCCGGAATCATCAGAAACAATTGTTAATATCTTAACTAATATAAGATTATAATACCAAAGAACAGTTTTATTATAAAATTCATGTTTAACACTTGCAATCAATCTAGTCTAATTATAGACTATGGTCATTAAATGGGGATTAAATTATGAGTTGTGAGTTTAAGTGGGTTGTTGCGCCCAAAGTGTTGGTCAAAGGACCAAAAGGTTTGTATTTGTTTATTCAGCGCTCCGCGCCATCCAAGCATTTCGCACTTCAGTGGGAGCTGCCGGGCGGAAAGATGGATGAAGGAGAGGAGATCGGAGAGTGTCTTATCCGCGAAACTATGGAGGAAACCGGTCTCACTCTAACCATTGAGCATGTAATAGGCTCCGGTGAAGGCGCTATTCCCGGACTTAAGCTGGCCTACATGTTCATGTCAGGCACTGTTGATGCAGAGACGGTCACACTCAGCGACGAACATGATGATTTCAAGTGGCTCTCTCTTGAAGAAGCCCTTCAACTTGATCTCTGTCCCGCTTTCAGAACGTTTGTAGAGGGCTATGCCAGCTCGAGTATTTAGGAGTATTACTTCATGCCAGATAAAACTAATCAGCAGAAGAAACAACGTATCCCCGACAACAAACTGATAGAAACACAAGTTGCAAAATACAAGATAGCAGAAAAATACTACATACAGTTTTCAAAGAAGCTGGAAAAAATACTAAAATTAGCATCAAAGAAATATGCACCTTTAGCCATTGTTCAATCCCGAGCTAAAACAGTCTCAAGCTTTGCAGGAAAAATCACCCGAAAATGGGAAGGTCTCGAAACCGAAGACCCTGTTACGGAGTTTACTGACCTATGCGGGGTGAGGGTAATAGCACTAACGGAATCCCACCACAATGCAATATGCACGTTTATAGAAAAAAACTTCAAGATTGACCAGAAAAACTCCCTTAATGCAAGAGATAGGCTACATACCACTGAGTTTGGATACCTTTCATGTCATTATATTGTCTCTTTTGAACCTGGAGCATTCCCTTCGAATGAAGTTAATATCAATATTCCTGCAAAACTATTTCCTGTAAAAGGCCGCCCAATGAAGGCTGAAATTCAGGTCCGCACAATTCTGCAGCACGCCTTCGCTGAAATCACACATGACCTCTGTTATAAAAGCAGTTTCGATGTTCCGGTGAAATGGCAACGAGAAGTTGCCCGTGTTGCTGCAGCTCTGGAAACAACCTCCAACGAGATGGAGATGATTGTTGCAGGAATTCAGGACTATGCAGCTAATTACGGTGGGACCTTGTCTAGAGAAGAAACTTTACACGAAATAAAAAAACTGAAAGTTATCTTAAAACATGACAAAAAAAATGCAGAGCTTGCGGGCAGAATAGCCAGACTGGCAATCACGTTGGAAAATTGGCAGGAAGCCTTGGATATTTTACAGGAATTTGTGGACAAAACAATACCTGCCGCTTGCCGCGATTACGGCATAGCAATGATAAAACAAAATCAGAAAAAAAATGACAAAAAAGCTCTTGAAACCTATAACAAAGGACAGGCGATCTTGGCTATCGCTGCCGATCTCAGCAATAATGATAGCGACGCAATGGCGGCTTATGCAAGCAGTTGGAGGCGATTCGATGATGTAGAATCAATCGCCAAGATAACAAAGTGGTATCAGAATGCATACGACGCAAACCCGACCAATACATACGCACTTTCCAATGTGATAGAATTAGAAATAATAGACCGCAAGAACATGTCCGTCGTTTCATTAATGAAGCCAGCCATAGCAACATCGATCAGGCACTGCCTCGACCAAGCTGAAGTTGGGACAAATCATCCCTGGGCCTATTACAATGCAGCACTTTTCACCATGCTGCTGGGGCAACAGAATAAGGGACTTGGTTTACTGGCAAAAGCAGCGGCATGCAGTAATGCCCCGTTCATGCTTGAATCCGCCTGCCGATCAACTGAACGTATAAGAAAAGCTTTAAATAAGAACAGGAAGAAAAAAGAAGCTGATTTAAAAACGCTGGAAGGTCTAGGGCATATCAGGCTGCTTCTCGCGGTTTTAGCAAAGGCAAAGTATATTAATGAATCCAAAAAGGATCATTCATATAAAATAGCGCAATGCTCTCCACTAAAGCCATCAGACCCAAATCTTCTTTTGAAAAGCCAAGGTGCAACTATTATTTTAGCTGGAGCCTGTGATGAAGATTCACTTGAGGTAGTTGAGAAATATAAACCGTTGCTGATGGAAGCCTTCGCCAACGTCTCTGGATCGATCATCTCAGGAGGAACTACTACGGGAATTCCAAAACTTGCGGGAGATATCCAGAGATTATACCCAGACAAGATCAAAACTATTGGATACCTACCAAGAGGAACTGATGCGGACATAATAGATCGGCGCTACTCCAGAATCATTTTAACTGATGCAAATGACTTCTCTGCCCTTGAACCAATCCGCTACTGGCACGACATTCTGGATGCCAACATTGATCCGGAAACAGTCAGGCTGGTCGGTATTGCAGGAGGAGACATATCAGCTTTTGAGTACCGTCTAGCATTAGCCATGGGCGCAAAGGTCATAATGATAGAGGAAGGTGGCTGTGAAGCTCAGGCCCTATTAAAAGATGTTCACTGGAATAACTCTCCCAACCTCATAGTATTACCTGAAGAAGTTCTAACACTTCACTACCTAATCAAACAACCAACAGAACAACTATCGGAGTGTATACGTGATGGTATAGCTGAAGCAATCCATGAAACCTACCGCGACGCACAAAAATATCAGTTAGCCGCAAATGATGATGCAATGCAACCCTGGCACGGCCTGCCCCCTCATATTAAAGCCTCAAACATGGAACAAGCCGATGACATCGGGGAGAAAGTATCAGTCATTAAATGTCACTTATCGAAAGTGAAAAAGAGAACTCCCGCATCAACTTCTTTCTCAGAAGCAGAAGTAAACCTTCTATCAAGAATGGAGCATGGCCGATGGACAGCTCAGCAGCTATTAAGCGGATGGCGCTATGCCCCCGTCAAAGACATGACAAAAAAGACGCATCCTTGTATTCAAAAATGGGACGATTTACCGGAAAGTGAGAAGAAAAAAGACGTTGATGCCATAACCGCTATACCAACAATTCTCGCTGATTTTGCATACGAAATCCAAAGATAATAATTTATTTATTAAGGAATTGATAATGAGCCAAGAAGCACAGGAAATACTTAAACAGATTACTATTTTCGGAGATACCGCAATTGACTGGGTTGACTTCCCGGAAGCCCCCAGAAGCAAGGAAGAGGACAGCACGAATCATTGCAGGAATTTAAGCCTTGAACCAGGAACAAAACGTCTCGCTATTGGAGGCGGAGCATACATGCTCACCGATTTTCTTACAAAAATCACCGCAGGCAAAGCTCATGTTTCAGGGCCTGAGTTGGAAAACAAACTGGAACACCCCGACCTTCAAAAGATTCATTCATATATCGCGGTAAGCAATTATAAAGCAAAAAAAGATGATGCCGATATTTGGAGAATATCAGATTTAAATGGCTTTTCACGTCCAGCCCCGGAAGAATGCGAGATTGAAGGCCCACACCTTGAGGAGTTAACGAAATCCGAACTGATTGTCATTGATGATGCGGCTAACGGATGCAGACATAATTCAAAGATAACAAAAAGACTGAATAAAGTCCGATCAGAGTCAACCACAACTATCTATAAAATGAGCAGACCGATTCACTTCCGTCACTTAAAAGGAGATCCGTGCGGTATTGATTGTGCAAAATGCTCGCTTTGGACGTGGATAAAACAACGTTACATCGACTTATACAAAAATATCGAACCTAAACCAAAGAACTCCAAACTTGTGGTCATCCTGGATGCGGAAGATCTACGAACTGAAGAATGTGAAATAAGCAAAGGTCTCTCTTGGGAAAGAACAGCTGTTGACACGGTTAACGCATTCCTCGTGGATGAGGCTGAGCACTATGACAGATTCTTTATAAAAAAAGAAAAAACATATATTTTGGCATGCTGGGTAATAATCCGTTTCGGATTAGATGGAGCCGTAATACTCCCCCCCGGCTGCAACTATGAATCAGCTTCAAACAAAGATGAGTACACAAAGAGGGCATATTTGGTGTACGACCGCAACCGCATAGAAGGCCAGTTCAACTTTGAAACAAAGGGGTTAATGACCGGTTATTCATCAACACTTACCGCGATTGTAACAAACAGCATCCTGAATAATAATAACGTAATTGATATAGAAACCATTTTGGAAGCCACTAAAAAAGGACTTACCGCAGCAAGAACAGTTCTATTAGAAGGTTTCGACAAATCCAAATCAATTCACCCATGTGATACATTGATTAATGCATCCAAAAATTCCCCTGACAAGTGTTTTCAGACATCCATTATTCCTTATGCAAAAAATGAGTTTCACCGTCCCATAGGCGGATGGTCAATAATCACATCATCAGGCTTGCAGGTGATTGAAAAAGCTGCCATGGATATATTAAGCAAAGGTGTAGATTACTGTCCTGATAAATTTCCCATAGCGAAATTCGGAGCCCTTACAACCCTCGACAAGTCCGAGATTGAAGGTTACCGCAATATTGAAAGGCTTGTCCGCGAATATACAGAAAACACCAACAAAAAAGAGCCGTTATGTCTTGCAGTATTCGGCCAACCAGGTTCAGGCAAATCATACGGGGTGAAACAGGTAATAAAATCTATTATAAATGATGTAGAGATTCTCGGTTTTAACATATCCGAATTCACATCAACCAAACAGCTTTCAAGGGCATTTCACCAGGTAACTGATAAAACGGGCAGTAACCATATGCCCCTGATATTCTTTGATGAATTTGATTCAAAGTTCGGGGAACAGAGTTGTGGTTGGCTTAAGTACTTCCTTGCGCCAATGAACGACGGTGAGTTTAATGATGGTATAGATACACACCCAATCGGAAGAGCAATATTTGTTTTTGCAGGAGGAACATTCCACCAATACAGTGAGATGTCAAATGCGTGTTTCAAGGAAGACATGAAAGACGCGAAAGTACCAGACTTTGTCAGTCGTCTCCGTGGACACCTCAACATTCTTGGTTCCAACCCTACGCACGAAACTGACTACACCTGCATGCTGCGACGAGCCACCGTACTTTACGACAATCTGAGTCGAAGAGCCGATGCGCTGGGAAGAACCGCACACTGGCTCAAGGACAACAAAAATCACATTAGCATTAACAACGGAGTGAAAAGAGCTTTTCTTAAAGCTCCGCATTATAAAAACAGTACACGGTCAATGGTTGCGATCATGGAAATGAGCGCATTAAGTAATAGTAAAGGGTATACCAAATCCGCTCTCCCTCCACCATACCTACTGGAGATGCAGGTCAATGCACCGGCTTTCAAAAACCTGGTTCGTAGAGATGCAATCTTTATCCCATCACGTAATGTGCTTGCAAAAATGGTACATGAAGATTTTGTTGACGAGGAAAACAAGAAACCTGAATCCGACAGATCCCCCAATGCAATACCCTGGGCTGAATTGAGAGGAGATATTAAAGAGACAAATAGGCAACAGATCGATGGATTCCTCTCATTCTTGGATGCTCGCAACTACAATGTTGAAATAGATGCATGTATTGACACATCACCGATCGCTTTCACAAATGACGATGTTGAATTCATGGCAGAACAAGAACACGAACGGTGGTGTCATCTAAAAAGAGCTCAAGGATGGAATGATGGTACACAAAATGAAAAATACATGGTACACCCCGACCTTATCCCATGGTCCGAGCTGGACGATAACGCAAAAGCCAAAGATAGAAATGCGATAAATAACATACCAGGTTTGCTAGCTACTTGTCGTTTGGCAATTACAAAAAAGGTGCAATAACACTTCATTCCTTTTCGAACCAACGATATTAATACTATATGCACTCCGCAATATGAAAAATTCAAACGACATCCCGCTTATAGAGCTCACTCCAAACCCCGTAGTCGCATTCGGCATGCGTTTAGGACGCGACGAGCTTATCGCAGCGGGTTGGAGTGCATTCTGGACAGCCATCGTTAAACTGGGACTCGTCTATCTAGGATCGGAACAGATTTCACTGGAAAAACAAGCGGTGATTTTAGCCTTAGCTGGTCCCCTTTTTGAAAAGCCCGGCCTTATCTCAGCATACATTAAAGACGCAATAAAATTATATAAACAAACTCCCGAAGAACAACGAGCACCTTATGGGTTCTATATAAAGAAAGTCTTCAAGGACAGTTGGCCAACGCTACGAGCCGACCTTTTATTTCATGACCCAGGGTACACATTAATATTTTGGTTACTCATTCAGAATATTCCATCTGCATCCCCTCTTATGATAGCCCTGCTATCGGCTGTCAGTTTCTCAACAGCGGTTTTTATCGCTGCAGGCCTTGATGTATTGACAGTAAAGATAATGTATTGCCTCCTCATCAGAAAAATCACTAAAATCGGTTTTAAAAAAAAGCAGTACTATGAAGCTCGGTTCCTAGTTGATGCCGAAGATAATGACAACTTCAATGCCACAAAAGCACTCGACATGCTTCAACTGCATTTCCAACTACCAATACGAACACAGCACACCTATCACGATGTTTATCTGAATAAAAAGAGCACACGAGTATTTAACGGACGACGCCCCTACCTACGTTTCCGCCAGCGTATTGATATAGATGGTGAAATCACAAAACAGGCTATTCAGATTATGTACACCACATCCCGCAAAATAAACAATAACATCTGCAACTTGTACCGTTGCTTTATTACAGCAAAAGAAAAATGCGGTTACGAATTTCTCCATGACGAACCCATGCCCTGGCAACCGGAAAACATTAAGAATAAACGGATTGCATCAATCGTAAAGAAACTCAGTAACACACAAGAGCGTAAGAAAGTCAGTTTCACAAGAGATCTCGCCATAGATAAACAAGGCCTATTTATTTCCACAGACAAAGCGGCTGATACTGCAACCAGCTCTAACTTATATTGGTTGGAAGTGAAGGTAAAGACAGACTTGGAGCTGCTGCAAAGTGCTACGGAATACATTGCCTGGAAACTACCAGTAAGAGCAACCACAAAAACCAAATGCGATGATTTATGGCAAAGCTGACAGAACAGATTCAAACAGACAGGAGAAAACTGATGGCTGAAAAATATATTGAACTCAGGGAACAACTAAAACAGGAATCACCCGAACTCTACGATTCCCTCATGCGAAGTTGGAAGATCGCTGACGAAAAATGGTTATCAGCAATATCAGGAAATAAAGGTTGTTTCAATGCAACTCCTCATATACGCAACCATGAACGTTATGCAAATATCATTCTTAAACAGGCGCATGAATCCTTCCCTGAGTCAGCAATTCTGCACATGAGTCCCATAGAAAAATATCTTCTACTTGCAGCAATGCTCTTTCACGATATCGGTCGTTCTAAAAAGAGCGACGGGCATGCTTATGAATCGAAACGAATTATTGATGAACATTTTGGAGATCTTGGCATTGAAGACAAAGCAATAGCAAACCTGCTGGCTGATATTTGCAAATACCATGATTGTAAAAAGGAAGATGAACCTGATTTAAAAGAGCATTCAATTTCTCCATACGGAATTATACATACAAAGAGAATAGCAGTATTGTTGAAATTTATCGACAACCTTGATGGGGCTTACACACGTGTTTACCCCTATTATTTAAAAGGCGACCCAAAGCAGATGATAGAGGGAGTCCGCCGCAATACTGGTGATATCCGAGTAGATATTAATAACCATATGGTTGTGACATCCCCAAAAATAGATACCGGTGAAATTTATAAACCATTGGATAATGATGATATTGCAAAAACACACCTGTCATTTAACACAAAAGAGCAATCATTAATAGCCGATGTTGATAAACTACTGCCAATTTGTTCCCGCAATAATATCAAAATAATATGGAATACCTTTAAAAATATTGAAGAAAATATTGAGCCATCAAAAACATATGATCATATTCATACTCTTATTAAGAGTATGACACATTTAGTAGATCAATTAACGAGTATTTTAATCATTGAAAAAAGGACAGAAAAACGTAGGGAAAAAATTATACATTCATTAATTACATTCAATAATAAAACCAGCAGCACCCGATATTTTATTAAAAAATATATATCACATAAGAATAAATACATTATAAGGAAAATGAACAATCAAACACAAATTAGTAATTATATAATTCAGAAAAAAATTAAATTGAACGAAAATATAATTAAATCAAAGCAACGAAAACTTAGTAATTTTCCTAGTTTAAATATACATCATTCGATAAAAGAATTAGAGCAAATTAAGCTTAATCTTGAAAATATAAGAAACTCTCTATTTAATAATACAAATTCCTTACAATGCAAAATTGTAAAAAAAACTCTATTTAACATATGGAATAATCTTTATAAATTCGAGAATACAAAAGTTATTAGCATTTTATATAAGAAGTCGAATTTTAATTCAAATTTATTTAGACCGAATGATGCACTTCAACCTCATATTTCATTGCTTAACACTCAACAATATCCAAAGATTTGGACTTGGCCTGAATTAATTCCTCATCTTATTATCAGAAAAATTATTTATGCCAATCCGCTTTCCACAGCAGATGACAATCTGATAAACAAACTGCTCTGTTTAGCTATTGCTGGCAATGTAAGAAGTAGCAACCTTTTATTGAATAATATGCGCACAGACCTAAGTAATTTCGGCATACCATTAGACGCATGGCTTCTTGAAATCAAAGAACATCTATTTGTATCATATGGAATGGAAACATTTGAACCATCACTAAGCAAACGGTTTTTAAAAGAGGTCATTGATGCTATGTGGCGTTTAAGTGCATGTATCTTCAGTACCGAAACATACAGCTATCAGACCCTGGCAGCAAAACTACGAATCACAGATATTGATTTGGTTAGAACGGCAGTCCGTAGAATCTGCATTGTTACCCGACATATAAAAGTAACGCGAGAAACACCTCCTAACTCAAAATCATGTTATACCATTGGTTTTACGGAAAATGAGTGGCGATGGAATTTAACCAATGATGATGATGATAAACATAAAGATAAACATGATCGTGACTGGGTCATCGATCAAATAAACAGTTTAGTAGAGCCTTGGCAGGAGAAAGAGGAGAAAAAAAATGTCTAATCAAAATAATTATATTGTTCTTGGGGAACCTTTGGATCAACTATTAAATGCAACATGTGTATTCCCCTTTCAATGTACATTTAAAGATAATGATATAACGTATAAAAAAGGCGGTCTTAAAAAACCAACCGCAACACATCCGGGCACAGGAAACATTGTTATCGCTGGGGAAGCAGGAACCGGGAAATCAACATTAGCTCTACAAATCCTCTGTGAGGCTGCTAGAAGAAACGACAATATTTTCGGGGCCTACATTTCTCTGGAAGAAGAACCCATGCAGATCTTTCAAAAAGCCCATGATTACGGCTGGTCAGCACATGTTTCGCCATTAAACCATATCCTCGCAAGAGAAAATCGCACAACCAGTGAAGATCTTAAAAACAACTTGAATATTATTCTGGAAACTCCGACAAAATGCTATTCAAGAGGTTCTAAAGATTGTAATTACAAAGGTGATGGAGGATTTTGTAAAAATGACAATTGCCTTTTTTCCGGCTGCTGCGAAAAGAAACCACTAAAACCAGAAGAGCTATATAGGTTTACGGACAGCCCTGGAAAAATAATTCTTCCTCAGCTTGCTCCACGTCTTTTTTGCAAGGATCGACAAGATCAAAATCAAGGAGACGACCTCTTCTGGATAAGATTTCATCAAATAGAAACACTGTTAAAAGCTGCAACAGGTTTACAGTCTGAAGCCTATCTTGAAAAGGATCTCCGGCTAGTCTGCATTGACAGCCTTAATGTTCTTGGTGCGGGAGGGTTGACCAGAGATCATTTGGCATCATTGTTTGATCTCTTTCATCGCCACCAGACATTAGGTGTTTTCATAGTAGAAGAAAATAAACGCGGTGTTTTCGCCGGTGACAGCCCGATTGATAGTGACACCATTGATTTCCTTACCGATATGGTGATCAAGCTTACAACCCGTGAAGAGGAGGGCTATTGGCTGAGACATATGCAAGTAATGAAATCACGTTATCAAAAACAAGCTCTCGGACGTCATCCAATCAAAATAAGAGGAGTGGAGGATAAACAGAGAGATTACATCGAGAAAATAGATTATTCGGAAGAAACATCGCTAGAAGCCAGAGATGAAGACAAGCGAAGGCAGCCATCCGGATATGGAGTCAGAGTGTTTCCTTCCGTTCATCTTATTGTAACTATGTCTGACCGAGTTGCTAACTCAGATCCAGATAATTCAAAAAAACCAATTAACCCGGCAAACCGAGATTACACATTCTGGACCTCAAAAAACTTAAATAACCTTATTCAGTTTCACGCTATACATTCTAATAAACAAACACTAAACAAAGAAAATGCTCATATTGTTACAGTAACAGGACCAGCAACAACAGGAAAATCTCTTATTGCAGGTAACTTTCTACTAAAAGGGCTACAGGAGAAGCAGGATGTTGTTTTAATCAGACTTGGTGAACATACTGATTTCACAACAAACGGTATGTGGTCTTCAGATGATCAGGAATCAACCGATTATAAAGATTATGGATTAAGACCGTTTAAAGAAAAAGAGAATGAATCAGGCCCTAATGAATTTTCGAATTTGCTACAAACCTTAAAGAACTTTGATTCCCAAAAAATTCAAGCTGCAATTAAGCAATACGGAATCGAAAAAGAGGGGAATGACAAAGATCCGGTATTAATTGAATTAGCTGTAAAGCCCGGTTTCTTTTTGCCAGAAGTTTTTATAGCGGCATTGCGTTTAATTTACAGATGGGAAATGAGAGTTAGACAGCCATTTTTGAAAAATGACAAGAAAACGAATAATCCTTTTGGTATTGACCGAATTGTATTCATGGAGGTAGGACAAATTGGAGTAGGATACCCTATGCTTCGTAAAAGTTCTACAGCTGCGGAATTATTTTTATCCTCATTCGTACACATTCTTAAATGCAGGCATACAGATTTATTAATGACAGCTCAGACCGGAGGACACGCTGCATCAGAAGAAATGGTAAAAAAAGCAATATCACTTGCAGACGAAGTTATATCATGCGACCACTGCGATGTTTTTGGAGACCGTTACGTTACAGTAACCGGACCTCGGCTCATAGAAGATGACATGGAGAACAAAAATACACCTGAAACAGTTCCTTATGTTCTCAGACGTCAGCGTGGGCCCAAAGGAAAAGAAGATTTCTTCCTGATAGACAATGATAAGTTAGCTGGACTGGTTGGTTTTTCGTCAGGACATATTCGCCGACCTGGTGTTATCCTTCAGGTTTTTCAGGAAGGTTGCCTGCACAAAGATTATAACGAAAATATACTAAGCATGGTTAGCTATGCCCTGGCAGCACCGCATATCAAAGAAGCTCGACACTCTATAAACACGCGAGATGAACCTTCAGTGGTTGTAGATACTTTTGACTCCCTTAAATCGGGTCCATTTCACCAAAGTCTCAAGTTATTGAAATCAGCACCGCTACACAATACGTTATTGCGTACAATTGATGAATTCGCAATACACGGCAACCAACAGGCAGCTTTAAAACGTGCTGGTTTTAAAGATCCAACTCAACAAGAAGAAGATCCAACCTACAATCTTAGACGAACAAAATATGAAGACCAATTGAATTACGGATCTACTTATTACAGAAATGTTCTTCTTATGGTCTGCGATAAAGAAACAAAAAAAGATTTTAAAACTCTTTTAGAAAAAATTAATGCAAGAACAATAAAGAAGCATGAAGAATTCATCATAGGTAGTTTAAAGAAATTATTTGAAAAACCAAAGCCCGGCAAAAAAACTGTTTTTTCTACTACAGAATTATTTGAAAACTACGAAACCCTGTTAGAAACTCATAAGTCCATATGCAAATTAAAACAAAGCGATTTAACGGATCAAGAAGAATTAAATAAACTATCTGAACTATATATACAACTATGTAAAACCAATCAAACAATACGTGATGATGAAACATCGTTTTTTGAGCAACTTATTGCACTTATAGAAACTGTTAAAGTTGCTTCAGCGTTACACAATCGTGACCAAAAGTACGCAAAAAGTTTGTTTGACTCAGACGAAAAAGCATTAGAAAATTCCGCATTCTTTAAAAAATGTAATGACGAATATTCTAACCTATGCAAACTGGGAAATGACTACTACGAATTAACTCAAATCAATGACAATGAAGAACTAAATCGTTTCAAAAAGATTATAAAAAAAGATAAAGATAAAGATAAACATTCAGTTGAAATAGATAGGTTAATTGATAATTCAGAGAACACGGAAGATCCGAACCCTCATAAAATTGACAACCTAATTAAATTCAAAAAATCATTCTTAACCCTATTAGAAAAAAGCGCAGAAGAAATTGGAAGTAAATTGCCAAAGCTAATTACCAACAATACAGATGGCTCAAACAAATCAGCATTTGATTTTTGGCAAAATCTTTATACAAGCCTATATGATGATGATAAACCTAAAAAGAATTGCAAAACATCCATTTATTGTGATAGACGTGCAAAGGAGACTCTCAGTTGCCTTACCCTTGACGGTCTTTTATCATTAACAAACGAACTGGCAATTGAACACCGACAAGTTAAGTTAAAAGAAGTGGGCGAAACCCTTATTGAGCTGAATAAAAAGATAAAAGTTGATGATATTAAGGAAAATAATGATATTTATCATAAAAGTTTATATATTAATAAACAAGTAGAATCATACATAAAGTATTTACAGGAAGTGCTTATATTGTCAAAACCTATTATGGATGAAAACAGTCTTGATGAACGCTCACAGACACCGGCACTCAGTGATTTTTTCAAAGAGAATGTTCTAAAAAATAATAGCAGCAACCATAGCAGCAATCCTGAAGGATCAAAACGTTTCATCATTTTCTGTTGGTACTCACATTTACGGGAGATACTACATCTTTCGCATGAAGCTCAAAAAGCAAACAATCAATATGCTGACATTGCTAAAGAAATGCATGTTTTATCGTTACCCGGTGGAGGTTTTACCGGTGACTGGTATCTTGATGTACACCCCGGCAGCGTCAGTGAATCCCTCGGACAAAAGATCAAGAATAGTCTATTAAATCCACAAGCAGATTTCGAAAGATTTTCCAGCGGCGTAGGATTGCCTTCCGCCCCCCGTAAAACTTCGGAATTTGGTACTTTTCCTATCCTCGAAAAAGCCGATAATGCCGACAAAGAAAGTTGGGAGAAAGCTAAAAGTCGTTATGACGAACTTAAAAGATCATGTATTGAAAACCATCTCAAGGGATGGCCCGGCAGCGAAACCAATCTTAGCACCGTGATGCAAATCCATCAATTCGCAAATCGCAGGTCAAAAATAAAAGGTTACCAGGAAATTCGTGGTGCTCTGTTCAGTTTAATGAAGCTACATCTCAGTGAAGTTAGTAAAGATGGAAAAGGTACGGAATCCGAGAATCTTTATGAGTCGATAATTGAATTACTCGGAACAACTGATGATGAGCAGAATGAGTAATTTTCATACCGCGCAACTTCCCAGGGTCCAACTTCCCAGGCCTTAGCCTAGTAGTTAACAGATTGCCTTCCGGTTCCATTTCGTAACGCATGAAGTTTCGCGGATATTTTTGCAAGCAACTTTTTCAACTCCTCATTGACTGATGTGGCTTTATGTAACTTGCGAAGCTGGCAACTGACGGCGACTCCGCTTTTCAAGTTTAATACTCCAACAACTTCACGCTGGGTTAAACCAGAAAACTGGCACAACATCTGCGCAGCAATGGAACGGATAAAACTCCCACGCTGCCGGTTATAGACAACATCCTTATCAACACCAAACACAGCGCCTACAAAATCTATAACTGTATCCGGAGAAAGCGGTCCTATCTGATTCCTGAAGGAGATATCCTCTGTAATCTTTCTCTCCTCAACCATCTTCTTATAGACGTAAGCGTCTTATCTTTGACCTACTAGCCTGACTTTGGTTGCCGTGGTATAACGTAGCCATGAAAACAAAATTAGAAACAACAGGCAAGAAAATTTGCAAAAAATATAGACTGGGCGAACGCCGGTCTCTAGTCCTTCGCTATAAAAAAAGCGAATTAAGTCAGGCGGCTTTCTGCCGGGAGCATAACATAGTCGCGACAACTTTCACAAATTGGGTTAGGCGATACACAAAGAAAAAGGATACTGCTGCAAAATTCGCAGAGTGTGAATTAACCGCGCCCATTGGCGCAGGTGCATCATTGGAAGTCGTTTATCCAGATGGGACGCTGCTGCGGTTGCGGCATTTTCAAATCACGGAAGATAGTGCTGCCTTCATTAGGAAGGTGATATCATGCTGAACATAACTGGCAAACTCAAAGTATTTCTTGCTGTCGAACCAGCGGATATGCAAAAAAGCTTCAATGGTCTTTACGCGTTGGCAACTGAAAAACTCAAGGAAGATCCTCAACAGGGAGCCTTATTCGCTTTCACAAACAAACGGAAGACTCTGGTTAAGTTACTGCATTTTGACGGCACCGGGTTATGGGTGGGTATCAAGAGGTTGGAGAAGGGCACCTTCTCCTGGCCGACCGGCGTGGACATCGAAGATGGCAAACTTAAGTTGAGTAACGAGGCTTTGATTCTCCTTCTTAACGGGGTTGATTTAAAAGGGGCATCGATGCGTCCGTGGTATCAAAGGGAGTGAAAAAAACTCTGTTTTTGCGACCTTCACTATAGAGCTTTTTAAGCTTTTTTGGTATAATGTAAAACATGGAAACGGAGTATGTGACAATCGAAAAAGCGGAGTATGAGAAGCTTCTCATACTCGCTGAATCCGTCCCCGTTTTGATGGCCGAGAACAAGCAATTTAAAGCGGAGAACAAGCTGCTCCGTGACAAAGTTGATTTATTGATCAAACGTGTTTTCGGTGCTTCCAGCGAGAAAATCGACCCCGATCAGCTGTTGCTTGATCTTGGTGAAGATTTTGAACAGGCACTTAACGAGGAGGAGGACGATGACTCCAACGAGCCTGAGCCACCTCCCAAATCGCGTAAGAAGCGCACCCTGAAAAAAGACCGGCTTCCCGATGACCTCCCAGAGGAACGTATCACAATAATCCCGGAAGAGGTACAGGCCAACCCTGATGATTATGATCAGATTGGCGTGGAGGAGACCGTAAAGCTTGATGTCGAACCTATGAAGTT
>Ga0307990_1001869_pt1 | contig 17328 bp, 16 predicted proteins | sample EllFjometagen129_FD_203168 | JGI IMG/M metagenome (GOLD analysis project Ga0307990, IMG submission 203168) | Marine microbial communities from Ellis Fjord, Antarctic Ocean - #129 | ecosystem: Environmental > Aquatic > Marine > Unclassified | place: Southern Ocean | collected 2014-10-08
TCACAAAATCCTTTTCAGACGCCGGATCAAATTGTCCCAGGAGGCGTTTCTTATCTATCCCAGTTAAAATGATCAAAAGCATGATACAATTCGCAGGATATGGTTGACATCACCGATATGAGATCTGTTTCTCCCTCTATCAGTGCCTCAACAGACAGCAGCACATCTTTGTACTTATCTTCTTTCATAAACACATCCTAATGGTTGACTTTTTCAAACAGAGGCCAGTATATCGTGACCACACAAACAAAGCGAGAAGTCATATCGACCGAGCTATTCTTGATCCGGCTTAAGCACCTTTAATTCAACCTTGCGGAAATCAACGGGTTGTCCCTCGCTTTGCAGGGCGATAAAACCCTGGCTCAGCGCTTTGCCTGTCTGGAAGATGTTAGGATCGTACCCAGAAACCACACCGCCACCTATCTGTGGTTGCGAGTATTCGAGCACTTTTTTGCCGTTGATTTGATGGACGATACTGCCATTGCCGCGGACGATTGCCTCGGCACGCACCCATTCTTCTGGTTTGTAGGTCTCGGCACTCGACTGAATGATGTGGGCTTGGGTCAGCTTGCCATTATGAAACACATGGGTGCCGGGTGTGCATACATTGCCAGTGCCCCGGGGGCGGCCATCGGAGAGTCCTGCCAGGAATTGAAGTTCAATTGAAATCGGCCAGTTCTGGTCACGGAGAATCGTCTTGGGGTCTTGGGAATGGATCATGACGCCGCTGTTGAGAATGGCATACCCCGGGGCACCACGGTGCAATTGACCCACAAAACGATATTCAACAGCAAGGTGATAATGCGAAAATGGCTGTTTGAAATAGAGGTGGCCAAACCGCTCGCCAAAGTCCTCGTACTGATCATACCGAACTTTAAGAATACCGTCTTCAACACGAAACGTGTCACGGTAGTTGTCGTTGATCTCGTGATGGTTCAGCTTGACAATCCAATCGTCAATGTCTTCGCCATTGAAAAGTTGTATCCATTCCCCTTTTTCCCTTACGGGCACCTTGAATTCAACCACGACTGGATAGTGGTCGGATATTCTCTCCAGCTCTTTCGATTTCAGAATTGTGCCAGATGTTGAGAATTGCTGTAAAGCCTTATCTGCAAAGATGAAATCAATGCGCTGTCGCTTTGATTCCACTTCCTCGATCGTCTGGGACCACTTGGGTATCGTGATGGGCGAAGGGCAGGAATACTTGACTCTCTTGTCATGGGTAAAGCCGTACAGCACGTTCCAGTTGACAATCTTCAGATCTCCCTGCGCAGATGCATGGCGTTTGTTGATCAATCGCGGCTGTGGTGTCTCGACCCAGCCGGCCGGACGTTGATTGACACCTTTCTGCTCAAGGTGTCCGATGTCATGTTTTATGCCTTCAGCCAGGTTGAGAAGTCTCTTCACAACCTCGGGATGTTGTGCGGAGACGTCTTGGTCTTCATGAATGTCCTTTTTCAGGTCAAAGAGCTTCAGCGAACTCTCTCCTTCAGGCTTTCCCCAGTTCCTTTTCTTTGAATCCATGGGCAGATGCAACTTCCATTTGCCTGAGCGTACGCATTGCAGCTGGTCCATCTGATAGTAGTAGAATGCTTCGTGGGGTGATTTGGCATCTCCCTCAGTCATCAGCTGACTAATATTCTTCCCATCAATAATTCGGTCTTTAGGTACTTCGGCGCCGGCCAAGGTGGCAAGTGTGGGCAGGAAATCAATGGTAGCGCACAACTCTGAACAGGTGCTCTGTGCGGGGATCTTGCCGGGAAACCTCATGATGCAGGGAACACGCATCCCCCCCTCGTCAGTCCGACCTTTGTTCCCTCTGAGAGGCACGTTGCTTCCGCCATTGCGTCCGGTTGACCCATTGTCCGACGTAAAGATGACCAGTGTGTTGTCATCGATCCCCTGTGTCTTGAGGGTCTTGAGAATCTGTCCCGTTGACCAGTCAATTTCCTCGGTGGCATCGCCATAGATCCCGTTGGCGGACTTGCCTTTGAAGTCCTTGCTGGCATGGAGAGGCAGATGAACCATCGCGTGAGGGAGGTAGAGGAAAAAGGGCGTGCCCTTGCTGTGCCTGATGAACTCGATGGCCTCCTCAGTATATCGTTGCGTGATAGTCTGCTGTTTTACAGGCGCTTCAATGACCTTCTCGTCACGCATCAGAGGCAAGGGGATGTTTTTTCTGTTCATGTCATTGCTGTACGGTATCCCATAATAGTGATCAAATCCCTGCTTCGTTGGCAGGAAGTCAGGGTGATCGCCCAGATGCCATTTACCAATGCACGCCGTATTGTATCCTTGGGCCTTCAGGATTTCAGCAATCGTGATTTCCTTGGGGTTCAGTCCCTTGCGGGCCCCCGGAAAGAGGACACAGAGGTTTTTCTCATCCACGTGAAGATTCACGCGGCGCGGATAGCATCCGGTCAGCAGCGCAGCACGCGATGGTGTGCAGACTGAACATGCCACGTAGAAGTCCGTGAAGGTCATCCCTTCGTCAGCCATCTTATCAATATGGGGTGTTCGATTCTTCTCAGAGCCAAAACAACCGAGGTCCCCGTACCCCATATCATCAATAAAGATGACGATGATATTGGGCTTGTCTGTTGGCCCCGAATTTACTGATGCATAGCCAGGCATAGCAGCCGTGGCCAATACCAACCCAATTAACGTAAAAAACAATCTTCTTGTGTAAGTAGACGTGACCATGTGGATTCGTACTCCCTTTCATTTCTTCTCATAGCGATAAGCCCCCCGACGTCATTTTTTTGAGACCGCAGCAGCTTGTTGAACGTTCTTTCTCCCGGACCTACGCCCACCGGGCACTGACCTCCCGTAGCCAATGGCGAGCGATAAGTTCGTGACCTTGAGGGAGGGGATGAACACCATCCCAAATCCACTGCTCAGGAGACACAGCCTTGGCGGCCGCATCAAACACATCTTGAGTCTTGATGTGGACTGCATTGTAGTCCCTGGCCAGCTGTCCCACAATAGGAATGAGACGTTCTACCTGATTACGCCATGCTGCAAAGGTATCTGCCTGGGCCAGTCGACCGGAGGCCAACACAAAGGGGTCGAGCAGGACCAGCCTTAAATCGGGATTGGCCTCGCGGCTGGCGTCAAGAATGAAGCGATAGTCAGCTTCCCAGGTCTTGACGTCCACCCCGTCGAGATTCCGACCGACATCGTTGACACCAATGAGAATACTGAGGAGATCAGGACGCATGTCGATGGCGTCCTTCTGCCAACGTTTACGCAGGTCTCCAACCTTGTGGCCACTCATACCTCGATTGTAAATGTCGAGTTCCGCCTCAGGCGTATCAACGCCCAGTCGAGCAGCAATGAGATAGACATAACTGTGACCAAGATAATGATTCCGGTCGGCCTGGTTTCGTCCCCACTTCATATCAGTAATCGAATCACCCTGAAAAAGAAGTCGGCTGCCCTTCTTGAACTTTGGAAGGCGGTAGGTATAGCCGGCCACACCAGAGGGCTTGGCATTTGACTCAGGCTCCCGTGCACCGGTAGCCTGGCACAACATAGCAGTCCCTGCTGCCAAAACACTGCGTTTGAGAAAAGTACGTCGATGTATCATCTGGGCCTCATATTTTTGGTTCTAATTTCTTCCTCTGGGATACGCGTGGGACACCAGCAATGGGTGTAGAATTAGGCAATGTCACATCGCCTTATCTGCCAGTAATCAAGAGCCCTTGATAATTGATTGTTTATCAGAGCCCTTTCTTTCCAGACCCTATACCAGGCAATAAAAAACATGGGTAAGCACAAAAAGATGATGGCAAACGGCATGAGGTGCAATCCCATGCCCTTGAAGAATGATCCAAACGCATCACCCAAGGATTTCCCTGTGCCTATTCGTTGCCTGACACCTCGGAGGTACAGGATTCTTTGCTGCCTTTTATCTGGATCAGACAAATCTCCCAGGGTGGCATCAAATTCCACCATTTGACTCATCTCAAGTAGATTGGACTCATCTTGATGGTTTTGTTTATTTAAACTCATAGCCACCTTTCTCATCAAGCAATTGACGACTGTTACTTCTTTACAGGACTTTTGCAAAAAGCCCTGTGGTGTACAGTTTTTGGTTTTTAGTTTTTAGTAAAACGCAGTTTTTATACTAAAAACTGCCCACTGAAAACTGAAAACTTGAAGTTTGCAGAACTTCAGTTCTTGGCACTGATACTCTTCCAATAGGCCTGACTCACGGATTTTAGATGCGTCACGATTTCCGGGTATTCTTCAGCCAGGTTTTCGGCTTCACCCAAGTCGTTCGGAATATCGTAGAGCTCGGTCTTCTTGCCAGTGACAACCAGTTTCCACTTTCCTTCGCGTACTGCACCCATTTTTCCGGACTTCCAATTGAAGCGGGTGTGAGCGGAAGGGGCAGCCGCAGACTTGATGATGGGTAACAGACTCTTACCATCAATCTTGTGACTTGCAGCCGGAAGCTTGCACAGCTTGAGGATTGTCGGATACCAGTCGCAGCCCGTGGCCATCTGATGGCGTACCTGGTTCTCGGGCAGATGCCCAGGCCAGGAGATGATGGCCGGGATTCGCAGGCCTCCTTCGTAAAGACTGAACTTTTCGCCGCGATGCGGGCCCGAACTGCCTCCACCGCTGTGCGCTCGCACCTCTTTTGAGGCCCCGTGATCAGACTGGAATACCACAATCGTATCCTCAGTCAGCCCAAGATCATCCACAGTCTTGAGTAATGTGCCAATTCGTTCGTCTGCGGTGGACAAAAACGCCGCATAGAGATTACGCGGATAGGGTAGGTCCTTGTAATACTCCAACCATTCAGGCGATCCCTGGTACGGATAGTGTGGTGTGTTGAGTGCGAAGTAAATAAAGAAAGGGGTGTCCTTATTCTTGCCCATGAATTCACTCGCCTCCTTGACCATCAGATCAGGGAAGAATTCACCGTTGTGAAATACCTCCTTGCCGTTGCGCCACAGGTCGTGTTTATTGGGGCCGCTCCAGTAGAAAAAATGGGAATAGTTGTCAATGCAACCCACAAGATGCCCAAAGGAGTGGTCAAAGCCCTGGCCATTGGGGATTGTCTGCTTGGAATGACCAAGGTGCCACTTTCCGATGTGCGCCGTGGCATATCCTGCCTTCTTCAACTCCTCTGCAATGGTGACCTGGGCGGACGGCATCCCCACGGCATTGAGACCGACATTGCCATTCAAACCACCGTGCTGAGGGGTACGTCCTGTCATCAATCCCACTCGTGAGGGGGAGCACACGGGGGCCGCCGCATAAAACTGGGTGAAGCGTACACCACGTCTGGCCAGTCCATCCATGTGAGGCGTGACCAGATCAGTCGCTCCATAGATATTCATGTCAACCGTACCCTGATCATCCGTAAAGATAATAATCACGTTTGGCTGCCGTGCCATTAGAGTTGATGTCAGCAACATAAATGCAAGTAATGTAAGGTGACGCATTAAAGACCTCCTGTTTAGTAAGTGGATAGTTCTTTCTTGTTGGGTCGGTATATGATTACCACTGATAAAGCCACGTGTATGTGGTGTATCGAGTTTTCGTGGGGTTCAGATAGCCGCTCTTGCCATCTGTCTGGCCATGCTCAGTCTCGCCGCAACGACAGGTGAGTCTCAGGCCGTCTTGGAAGAAGATCGGGTCGTCGTTGTGGAACCGGTACGCAGAGAAACTGTGGGTTGCCCTGTCGAAATGTGTCAGACCGGCGATGTCGGCATAAAACCTACCGGTATCAAAATAGTAGGTTCCGAGGAAGTAGTCTTCCAGGCCCGACGAAAGCATCAGCGGCTTTGAGCTCCCCTCCAGATAAGCACGCATGCAAGCCTCAAGATAGGTCAACTTGTTCCCCTTGGCTGCAATCGCCACCTGATATACGGCACCCCGACCAGCCACCTTGCAAAGATCAAACTCTTCCAGTGATTCGGCCTCGTACCCTTCTAAACGCACCAGCTTCAATCTGGCCTCTTTTGGCAACTCAACACCACCCAGACGCACACGACCATTTTCCATGCCTCGAATTATCCACCACGTCATGGGGTTGTCATCCGCCTCCAAAGATCGTTGTGCCGTCACCTTAATGCATTTCCCAAAGGGTATTCGGTAGTTGTTATAGATCCCGTTTCGCTTGCCGATTTTGCCAATGGTTTTCGTGGCCCAGGGTGCATGGTTGTCATTGAAACCGATACCGTGCCCCATGTAGAGATCCATATCAATAGATGGAACTTTTTCACCATCCACGTAATATCGGATGCGAGTATCCTCAACCCCTTTGAAGTTGCCTCCGAACCAGAAATGTGACAGACATCCCTGGCCTTGATGTTCAAAGAGTACTGCCTCTTTCCTTCCTTTGAGAACACGTTCTCCTTTGCCCATGGTGCCGATGGGGCTCAGGTTCATCGGCTCACTGGCGAACGATTCCACATGGGCTATTGTGAGAACCACGATACATACAACCAGACGTTTCAATATCATTCGATGTCCCTTTCTTGGTTTACTTTTCGGTAATTCAATAAAACTCTCCCAGCTATGTTTTGTCAATGCTATTCCCTTGCTTGGCGTGCCTGTTCTCCATCAAGATGTCTCGCAACTTCTCGATAATTTTTGGCGAGAGCAGGTTTGGCTTTTCCAGCACCAAGAGTGCAAAGTTGTCAGCAAGAATCTCCTCGGGATGGATGATATATCTCGTGTTGTTGCCCACTTGCGTAAAAAATCCAGAGGCCTGCTGCACACCCACCAACTTCGGCTCCTGGTCATCATATATCGGTTTAACCGTGCTCGATGCATCATTTCGATCTACCAACAGAAACTTGAATTGTAGGTAGTTAAAAAACGCGCCGCCCTGCTCTGTGTCATATTTCTCAACTCTGGAAAAGAGGATTGGAATGGCCCAACAGGCCTTATCCTCGACTTGAAGACGAATGCAGTGATCGTTTTTCGGTGCATCAGGATTGGTCAGCTTACGCGACTTCAACGTCAATGGAAACTCAACCTCGTTACACTTGACAAAGCCAATGACTGCATAGAGCTTTTCTCGCAAATCAGGATTTGCTCGGGACAAAACGTGAAAAAGTTCATGGGCAATCGTTTTTCGAAGTTGCCCCGAATGCCCTCTCAGTACGTTCTTGGGAAAGACAATGGCATTGGCCCGCGTATAGGCAGCTCCGCCTTCTTCCTTCCCTGTGGTCTTGACAAACAGCACCCGCCTTGGGAAAGGTAAGGACAGCGTTTCAAGTTCTGTTTTAATGCTCTGAAAGGCGAAAGTGACGATCTGCTTTTCAGCCTCATCCCAAGCCAGAACATTCTTGCCCACAAACTCAAGGTATTCTTTTTCGGAGACGTCACGGTCCGTTTTCAACCTGGCAGCACGGTCAAAAGGACTCATTCGCTGGACAAAATCATCCTTCGCAGCTAGGATCTGTACACCCTCCTCAACAGAAGCGAAGGCAATGACCGAATCATTTCCAAGCCTTGTTTCCGCATGAGACAAATGAGTCCATGAAGCACAGATGATGATCAGAATACATATCTTTTTCATAGTGTTCTCCTTGCCATTGACATGCAGATCACAAAGTTCATTCCAATCAATGCCTGACAAATCAGTTGACCAAATTTCATTCATTTTTAGGTGTCCTTAGAATCCACTTCACTCTGAATCACGGCATGCATAGCGAACCATCCAGGCTCCAATGGCGATAAAAACTGCCCCAAGGATCAGCCCGTTATTCATTGTTTCTTTGAAGAACAAGCCAATTACCAGGGAAGATCCAATGGGGATAAAGTAGGCAAAAGAAGCGATCAGGATCACAGGCCCGTTTTTAACACTGATTTCATATAAAGAGAACGCAATACCGACTGGCCCCACACCCCCAAGCACAATCCAAAAAAGCATGTTCCATGACCAGGGGGGAATATGAAACCACGCCTTGGAAAAGGCGGCAAGACACCCCGCCATGATCGCGGTGATGGCGAAGTGGAAGGCGCTCCCTCCTTTTTCCTCTGGAATGTTCCACTTGCGTAATAACACCACGTACAGAGCCCACAGAAAGCCGCCCGTGATGGCCAGGGCATGCGGTACAAGATTTGTGGGCAGATGCGTGAAAAGATCAAATCCACGGGACAAAACAACACCAAACAGCCCCATCAAGATGCCAAAGACAGCCAAGGGTACCTTGGGCTTGCTGCCAAGCAACAGGATTCCCAACACCACCATCCAGACAGGCCACAAATAATTCAGCAGATTAATCTGTCCAATATCGGCCTCCGGTGCCATGCCAAACGCCTTGGCCAGCATGACCGTATACAGGGCCACGCCAAAGAAACCGGCCACCATCACTTTGAATGGCAGGCGAACCATATCGGATAAAGGTTGCCCTCGTAAATACTGGAGCACCACGGCAGTCAGTGATCCACAGCCTGTCATGCAGGTGAGATAGACCATGGATGATCCCATGAGTTCGGAGCCTCTACGAAAACATACACCACTCCAGCACCAAAACAGGATTGCAATAATCCCAAGCAGAATGGATCTTCTATTTGATTGTGACACCATGGTGAATCTTAATATCCCTTTTCTTTGATTTCCAAGCCGGCCGTATTCTGGCAGTCTAATTCTCATTGCCATTAATGGCAAGATAAACAACTCGGCAAGCATGGCCTTTGCTTTTCTCGTTTTTCTTGCTCGATATACGTACGTTCAGTTCGTGAGGTTCCTCGGGATTCAATTGAGATGAAAAGACATACAACCACGGAATATGTAAGCCTGCGCTCCACTTTGTGTAGAGATCTTGTTCTATCCAGAAACCCCCATCAATCCTGAATTCTATAATCCCCGCATCCGGACCCGCTGCCACAAAGAGCCCCACAGCGGTGCCCTTGAAATCGAGAGCAAAGCTGTCTCCTGGTTGTTGTCCCACTAACATTTGAACATCAACAAAACCAGGACGAGTTCCACCACCCACAGTGTTTGTCCATTTTTCGACCCGCTTGAATCCCTTTAGTGCCTTTGCCCTTTGGGGCATCAATAACCTGCCTAAGTCGTAACAGGTTTCATCCAACTTCTCGGGGAGAGGATAGGTTGTGGTTTTTACTGTTTTAGTTCTCTTGGACCAAGCTGCATTAAAACACCTTCCAATGGTGCTGCTGTAAATCTTGTGTCCAAAAGGTGAAGGATGCAGGTCTTTGAAATCATCTTCCCAGGTAAACTCTCCACGCTTGATACGCTCAGTGACCTCCAATGCCAAATTTATCGAGGGGAGGTGATAGTGCTCCGCCACCCTCTCATGATTCTTTATCACTGCAGGGATAGCGCCTCGATTGTAGTCTGCCATTTTTGGCGGATCCACAAAGTGCATGATGACAATATCGATGTTGGGATTGAGCGTACGCGCATGACGAACAATCCCTTCCATGGCCCGTATCTGCTCATCATCGCTGCGACCGTTGTACAGGTCATTGACAGCAGCTTCTTCAAAGAGGAGATCTACCTGACCGTTTTTGAAAACGTCTCGGACCAATCGAAAGGCGCCAGGCGTTGATCCTGTGGACGGCATGCCAGCATTGATAAACTCAAACTGTGTCTTGGGAAAACGCCGCTGCAAGTTGTGTGAAACCAGTTCTTTCCACCCCGCCATAGTGGTGATGGATCCACCCAGAAACGCAACGCGTCCCTTCTGTGTTTGCTCAAAGACGAGTCGAGAGTTTGTCAAACCATGGCGTAACTCAAAATAATCAGCCGCAGAGACAGGTAAATGTCCTGCAAGACAACACAAAACTAGCAACATGGTTCTTGGCATGCTTCTTCCTTTTTGGATAGATATGGGTTCTTTGTAATTCAGCTCAGTGCCACCTGTTTACATACTACCAGTGCGCATCAATAATTGCCTGTATGTGGGGATACTCATCATCTGCATGTTGTATGCCTTTCCCCTCGTTTTTTGGGGTCTGTTGTCACTCGCTTCAGTCATCTATCGACCCGTGACAATGTGGGTCTTCCTGTACTCAGCACGACGCCTGTTCAGGTTGTCCGACCTTTGCTGGCACAACTGTCGCAGATCAGAGAGGATTGTTTTGCCTTCATAGGCTTTGATCAGATTGTCCTTTTCTTCCGGGTCTCTCGTTAGGTCGAATAGCTGTTCATAATCCGGTATTCTATCCTTGAAATCAATATGTTTCTCGGAATACTTGCCGATGCCGTCATACATACGAATGTATTTCCATTGTCCCTTCCTGATCCCTTCCGAAAAGGGGGTATCGCGTCCCGTATAAAGGTTCTCCAAAAAGATGACATTACGCCACCTAACCTTCTCTCCCATTACCAGGGGAACAAGGCTTTGCCCTTCCATCTCTTCCGGCTGCCTGACACTGGCGTAGTCAAGAATGGTGCTGGTTATATCAAGACTTGAGACCAGCTTATCCACGTTCATTCCACGCTGACCGGCTGGCAAACGCGGATCATAGATAAAACAGGGAAACTTGGATGCGAGGTCATACAGAAGACCTTTGCCCCCCATACCGTATTCACCCATGAGCAAACCATGATCGCTGCCAAAGAGTATAACCGTGTTCTTATCCAGCCCTTTTCGTTTCAATGTCGCGACCATGTCACCGATGACCCTGTCAAGCCCTGTGATCTGTTGGTAATACCTGATATGATGCTCCAAACAGATTGTGCGATCATAGTTGTATGAGTAGCACTCGTTTCGCCCCTTGTCCTGGTCCATTACGGTCTTCGGAATATGGATGTAGGGATCAGTGGCCGTCTCGGCCGGGATCTCCACAGTCAAGTCGCGATAAAGACGGCCATAAATCGGATGGTCCTTCAGTTTGGGATTGTCACTGGCCGGAGCCTGCCATGGATGCATACTGCTGGTTTGAGACCCATGCGGCACGGAAAAGCTTACAGACAAACAAAACGGCTTGTGGGTCGGTGCCTTATCGAGAAAGCGTGTAATACTTTCACCCATGACAGGCGTGATAATGTCCTCACCCGAGTCGTGATAGTCCTGGCAGTTCTTGGCCGTTTTCGGAAAAAACCTGGCCCAGCCATCATGCCCACGCCAGAACTCAAATCTCTGTGCCGCTTGCCCCTTGAACGTGTAGTACTCAACGCCGAATTTGCCTATGAATCCGGTATAGTATCCGCTCTTCTTCAACAGGGCCGGATAGGACTGGGCCCATTGCGATTCATTCAGTCTATAGGACGACGTAAAGCCTACACCATTGACCCGTTCATGCATACCTGTGAACAGAGACACCCTGCTCGGAGAACAGGTTGGCTCGGCAATGTACGCATTACGGAATCGAACACCACTGGCCATGAGCTTGTCGATATTGGGTGTCTTGACCCAGTCGTGTCCCATGGCCCCAAACGTATTGTCCCGTTGATCGTCAGTGAGCAAAAAAATAATGTTGGGCCTTTCGCCTGCATCAACCGTAGTCGCGCGAGCCGAAAAGCAGAGAGCAGCCACCAAACTCCCAAAAACACATAAAAAACCACGTCGATTGACCATTGCTTACCTTTCATGCCTGCCCAACAAAATGCATTATCTCATGTTCACCGAATCACATCACCCGGTAGTGGCACGCCGCTTTTACTGAGAAGTTGGACACCTATCATGTACCGATCTGTCTTGGCAGATGTGTTGACATATCGCCAGACGAGTCGCTTGCGACGCGTGATCTCAAGGAGTCCCGCACCATTCTCCTTCTGGACAGCCTGATAGAGACCCATGACAATGTTGCCGTTGGGCTGAACATGTATCCCGCAAATCATGCCCATCTTGACCTCAGGCAACTCGTTCTTGTTGAACCTCCAAACCTGTTTCCCTTGGGCGTCAAATTCTGTAATATTGTTGATGTGTCCGACCATGGTATGGCCGTTGTCCAGCCGAACCGCTGAAAATGGCACGTCACTAACTTTAACTTCGAAAACAATGTTGCCTTTGGGTGTGTATTCTCGCACAAGGGATTTGCCTTTGTGACAGACGAGGTAATTGCCGTTCTGGAGCTTGCGAACCATCCTGAGATTATTGTGGTTGCCCGGCTGCATCAGAGGCAGCTTAAGTTCAAAAACAATCTTGCCCACTCTGTCGACTTCAACAATACGCCCTGCGGAGTTCTCGCCAACCATTGTGTTGCCGTTCTTGAGACGCTGGCAGGAAAAGGTTCCCCCCCCTTTCTGCTGTTTGGGCCTGTAAGACCATACGATTTCGTTTGTCTTCGGATTAATCTCTATGACATTGTTATCAGCATGCAGAATATTTCCGTTCTCCAGCATCCAGATATCGCTGCAGTTCTGCCCCTTGTGCTGCCATAGAATTGTCCCAGTATGGTCAAGCAGCAGTATACGTCCGCCACCCGTGGCCAACACCTGCCCGTTGAGAGTGCCGTGAATATATGGCCCTTGCGTACTGGCAGACACACCCGATATGCAAATGATGGCCAAGGAAAGAGCAAGTGTAAGTCTGGATGATTGTCTCATAGTCAGTTCCTTTCAATACAATAGTATGGTAAACGGTGGCTACCGAAATAAACAATGGGTATGGATACTTGCGATGGATTCTGGTTTTACCGATCCAATGAACCATTGAGGCGTGGGAGGCAGTCCATTCAGTGAGAGTCATAAATAAAGTGCTTTAGGCATGCAAAACGAAGCGACAATGGGCGTGTCTGCTTGCAGACTAACTTCTATGCAGAGACAACCCCGGCACTGATTTTTTCAAGAATGTCTGTCGTGGTTATTATACCAACCAGAATACCCGAGTCTCCTACAACAGGTAGGCAATTAAACTTCTTGATCAGCATGATGGCAACAGCCTCTTCTACGGTATGCTCAGGATTGATGATAATGACCTTGCGTGTCATTATTTGATGTGCTTTCCTTTTGAGTGTGTTGAGTGCACGGTTGTCCGCTCTGGGGAAGTCTACATCGGGGCTAAGGCCCAGCAGCACATCCCGATCTGAGACCATTCCGACGAGCCTATTGTCTTCGAGAATGGGAATGTGGTGGCATTGATTAAGCTCAAAAATTTTCCTAATCCCACCCAGAGTATCATCCATACCCGCGGTTATCACTTTAGTAGTCATGATTTCTGCAACAGTCATGCATTTTCTCCAAGCGTATCGCACATTCCCCTGCCGCAATGTAAACGTTTTATCTGCATTATAGGTCCTAAGCCGTCTCTACAAACAATGCCAGTTTATCCATCTCTTCAAGAAGTTTTGATCGATCAACCGGTTTTGTGATGTAGGCCTCACACCCTGCTCGAAAGGCGGCAAGGACAGTTTTCGGATCAGACAGTGAGGTAATCATGATCACCTTGACACATGCCAACTCGTCAATGCCAGCGGCCTCTTCCAGTTCACGAATGGCCAGTAACACTTGATGACCATCCATCTTAGGCATCATGATATCCAAACAGAGAAAATCATAGGGTTCGCCCTGGTCCAGAGCGGTTTTGAAGGCAGCCACTGCCTTTTCGCCATCAACGGCTGCATGACATTCACTGACTTCCGATAAAATGGTCTCAAGCACCATGCGTGCAACAAGATCATCCTCAGCTATTAGGCATTTCATAGTTTTTCTCCAAGTGCATCATAATCCACACAAATTAGGTGCAGTCGTTATACAAAGTATTACCGTGTTTTTCTTCTTTATCCAATCGGAATGACAGACCAGGTTCATGACTCCTAAGACATATTTTTTTTCTTTTTTTCAGCAGATACTGCTTTCAAGCCGGCTGTATTGATGTATTGTTCAAATATTCCTTCTTCAGTCCTCGCCAACGCATTTGCAGACAAACACATGGCAATCATCCAAATCGAAGGGATGACATTGGGTAGTCCTCAAATTGTAAGGTCGCCGCTAATGACTTCCGACGCTTCGTTATTGTTTCAGCTGTTCCAATAGAGCTTCCAATGACTTATCGGACATCTTCTGATTAAATACGCGTTCAATCAACGCTTGTTCTCTCCACGCCCTCACATACCAGTTATGCTTCGCATCGTTAACCGAGCCCTGGTTCCGCCCACTTTCTTGATGGCGTCACCTGCAGGAGGTTCCTAACCTTTCTTTAGAACACCATTGAACCAATCTCGAATCGTCTTCCTCTCCGGAATGTCGCGCAGCACCCACGTATCAGTGTGATTGGGGAAAGGCAACGCCTGAAAAGTGAAATTGCCTGACGGAAAAACATCTTCGAGATACGTCTTTGTGGCATCCACCGTCTTCTCATGACTGATGAATTGCGGTCTGTCGCCCAATCGACTCAGGCGTCTTATGGCCGAGTTCCGATCACTTTGTGCATATCCCCACTGTCTAACACCATCATAATGACTGTGGCACAGAAATCCCCTCCACAGTGAAGCGATCTCGTCATCATGGAGCCCAATGTAGTTACAGGCAATGGCGCCGCGTGAGAAGCCTGCAAGAAAAATATTCGACACGTCACCTCCATACTCCGTGCATATCCGATCGATCGTTCTCTTGCAGTACGCCACCGTGGCCTCGACATCCCCCCACCAGGTTGTCTCATTCCTTTGGTTTTTCTTATCCACAAAAGGCATGCAGACCCAGATAACGCCTTTGCCGCCTGAGATACCATACCCCAGGTTGCTTCCCTCAACAGTGCCCGGGCTGGTTCTCCACCTGTTTCCTGCGTATTCAACAATGACAGGATACGTCTTGCCTCTTTCCCAGTCAGTAGGCAAATAGAGCACGTGATACACATCACTGCCAGTATGGTTCTTGGCGAATTGCCGTACACGCTTGCCAGGAGAAGGTCTGCCATCTGTCACCTTGGGGGTGGTGAGATCAGGCGGTATTGTCTCAATGTCCATGGCAGACAACAACAATGGAGCAAAAAGAAAGCAAATGAGTGATAAGAGTGATAAGACTGTAGAGTATGAATGGCCCGTCACGCACATCCTGCCGAACCTGGTGATGGCATTTTGGTTCCTTATCCGACTAACCGTCTGTCCAAGCCTGTTTGTCATGGTAAGAAGCAAGAGTCCAACACCAGAAATCAAGATAACAGGGCCAATAGCAGTTTGAAGAATTGGACTAAGTTGTGATATGGATGGAAAGTTCATAATTTAGCCAAGCATGAGCCGATGCGGATCAAGGCTTCCCCAATCTGGATCTTGGAATCGCTGTGAACGCAGGCCGTCCGTCTGCATGTTAATCCTGTTGTGTTTGTTGACTGTTAAACCAAATGCGTATGAACTGATACCAGGAATTCATCTGTTTACCGAAAGGTCTATGCACTCTGAAACATCGGCAAGATCAGTGACAAAACCAGCATTCTCAAGGTGTCGAACCATGGCTTTCAGCAATCTTTCATCCCATTGAGCCAATGTCAGCTTTGCACTAATCCCAAACCACTTAAGTCGAAACGCGTTGGAGGCAGCGGTATTTCGCACAGCATAAAGGGTCACCTTCCCTTGCTTCTCGTAGAAGGCAATTTCCATATGACCACACCCAAAGTGACTGGTCAGGCAAAAATATCGGTACAAGAGGAACCCAACTCTCGGATATCGGTGTCGGACGGATATCATGCCGAAAGCTGTTTCCTTGGCAAATGTGCGTGGGCTTGGCCTCTGGTGCACGAAGAGCATCACATCTCCAATCTTCTGCGAACACAAACGAGTTTTATGTAACCCAACAAGTTCGCAAGCGCCAGCGCACATCTTACTACGAATGCAATTAAAGACAGCTCTAATCCCAGAATACATAGCAACAAGGTATATCCATCGATAAAACGCATCTGATGTGCGATTTGGCCTCATTCAGACATGCTCGTTTCTCTCCGCTTCCAGCTATGTGGTCTGGGCATCCCTAAGACATCGCAGACTGCCTGCATTATCTTTCAGTCGACCTATCAGTATTTTCGGCATCGTCACCCATTCCCTCAGGCGCATAGGCACAATTTGAAATGCATATTTTATCAAGATTGGCTCCATTTTACGAGTGGCAATGGTAAGGGTGTGTTCACCAGCTGTTACGCATGTGCCTTCTTGTTACTTGGCCCTGACAAAACTACTCTTGACGAGGGCATTGTCATAGACCTCTGTGCTTCTATGAACAAACCTCAGTGGTTTGTTTAACTCTCGCCGCTTTAGTGACGAATATCTTGGCTGTGACTATCAAGCCACTGAATGAATACGGCCACTTCACTTGGTTCCAATTTCATCGTACATGAGGAATCGACCCAGTCACCTCCTGCGACTGAAAAATGGACTACAATTTACCCTTTGCGCTTTGGCTCAACAAAGGTGACACGATCAACGTTGAGATAGTTACCATCGAAAACTTTTACAATATTCATACTTTCCCTCATACTGTCATATGTGATATTGGCGAACACGCCGATCAGTCGCGTCAATCTTCCGTCGCTTGCATCCGGCTTTTATGGTCTTCCTCCTGCGAAAGCATTATTTCGCTTGACACCATTGAATTACGCTCATCGGTGACAGTCAAGAACCAGGCGGTGGTGTTCGTAGGGGGACGTTCCGCAGTGATGATGTTCTGCTTAATCGTCGCCGGTTTTTCGGTCCAGGTTCGATTTGCTTCCCACTCTTGGCCACCTTTACTCTTGTCGTACGACGTGATGCCCAGGTGTGAATCCGTCGTGTAGTAGAGTCTTGCGGAGACAAGCTGCTTTGTTGTCTCAACGGTGGCTGTCACATTTCGTGTGCCAATCTCTGGGGTCATAATTTTGGCCAGTGGCGTACCATGGTTCAGATATTGATCGATAAATAGCTCAATCTCGCCGGGACGGTCAAATATGTGGCCATGCGCTAAAACTGGTGAGAATCGGATGTTCCTGTATTTCGCGTTGACCAGCAAATAGGTTTTTGCATAACTATCTGTTCGGTAGCAAAAATCCTTACCTCCATTGACAAACAACATGGGCATGGTTGCCGAGCCCACGTATTGGGAGGGATCCCAAAGCTGCACCCATTTTTCTTTGCCCCCCTCAGACATCTTTTTAAACTCATCAAGCCAGGCGCTGTTTTCATGAAGAAAGCCGCAGCCGTAAACGGGAACAGCTGCTTTGAAGCGGTTATCGAGCCCTGCTACAATGCAAGTCAGATAGCCACCCCAGCTGATTCCTGTAATGGCCGTCCGCTTCGAATCCACTTCCGGGAAAGAGAGCAGGAGTGAATGTGCGCGGATCACATTCGCCACGCCATGATAACTCCACTGTGACGTAATCGGTTCATTGATCGTATCAAATCGATCCGCGTGACTTCCACTGGGACCACCGTACGTCAATCGTTTTCTATCAGGTCCATATCCGCACAAGTCCATGGCCATCG
>Ga0307990_1001871_pt1 | contig 17322 bp, 13 predicted proteins | sample EllFjometagen129_FD_203168 | JGI IMG/M metagenome (GOLD analysis project Ga0307990, IMG submission 203168) | Marine microbial communities from Ellis Fjord, Antarctic Ocean - #129 | ecosystem: Environmental > Aquatic > Marine > Unclassified | place: Southern Ocean | collected 2014-10-08
CTAATTTTTTGTAAATTAAAATTTACTCCTAAGTCCTTGCTTTTTATTCAATTATATACTAATATATAGGGACTTGGATTGGCACCCGTCCTTCATTTCGCTCTTGAAGCGAAATTACGGAGGACAGGCAGACCGGCCGATGCAAGGTTTTAACAATTAAGGGTCTATTTTTTAATTTCTAATGATTAATTTCAAATTTTAATTTAATGTTTAATTATTTAATTGTTAAATTAGTTTTGAAATTAGAATTTCGAATTTAAATTGAAATTTAAAATTATAAATTGAAAATTGGTAAAAATATGAGTACAGAAGAAACAAAGGATAAAAATAAAAGTGCATTTAGTAAAATTTTAGAAACCCATGATGAAATCAAATTGCCAAAAGTTGGTGATTTAATTGAAGGGGTAATCGTCTCATTAGGAAAAAATGAGGTTATTTTGGATTATAAAGGAATTGCTTCTGGTTTAATCAGAGGTAAAGAAATTCAGGATGAATCTGGTGTAAGTAGCGATTTTAAAGAAGGTGATACTGCTAAAGCTACTGTTTTAGAAATGGACAATGAAAAGGGTTTCATGGAATTATCTTTTAGATATGCTGGACATCAACAAGCTTGGGAAAATTTAGAAAAATTAATGAAAGATGAAGAAATTGTAAAAGCCAAGGTTATGGACGCTAATAAAGGTGGTCTAATGGTTAAAATTGGTAATGTTTTAGGTTTTTTACCTGTTTCTCAATTAACAACAAAGTATTATCCAAGAGTAGAGGGTGGTGATAAAGGAAAAATTTTAGGGCATTTAAAATCTTTTATAGGTGAAGAATTTAATGTAGCAATTATTGATGTTGATGAAAAAGAATCTAAACTTATTGTTTCTCAAAAGGCAGCTTTAGCTGAAGATCAAAAGAAAACTTTATTAGAATACAAGGTTGGAAGGAAAATTGAAGGTAAAATTACTGGTGTGGCTGGTTTTGGTGCTTTTGTAGAATTTGGTGATAATTTAGAGGGATTGGTTCATATTTCTGAAATCGCTTGGCAAAGAATTGATAATCCAAATGATGTTGTTAAAGTTGGCGATAAAGTTAAGGCAGAAGTTATTTCTGTCGAAGCTGGTCGTATTTCTCTAAGTATGAAGAGATTAATTAAGGATCCTTGGGCTGTAATTGCTGAGAAATATAAAGTTGGTGATAAGGTTAAAGGAAAAGTGTTGAAAATTAATCCTTTTGGTGCTTTTGTAGAATTGGATAGAGATATTCATGGTTTAGCACATATTTCTGAATTAAGTAGTCATATTATTAATAGTCCAGAAGATGTAGTCGCGGTTGGAGAAGAATATACATTTGTAATTATTAATCTTGATACAAATAAACATAGATTAGGACTTTCTTTAAAAGCTCTTAAAGATAAAAAAGCGGGGAAAAAAGAAGAAGTTAAAGAAGATGTAAAAGAAGCAAAAGAGGTTAAGAAAGAAGCTTCAAAAGAAGAGCCTAAGGCTAAAGAGAAAACAGAAACTAAGGAAGAAAAAGAAGATAAAATTGTTGAAGATGTTTCACCTGAGGGTGATTTGAAAAAGGAAGAAAAGAAGGAAGAATCTTCTACAGAAGAAAAAGAAGAGGTAAAAGTTGAGAAAAAGGTTTCACCTAAAGGTGATTTACAAAAAAACCTAAAAAAAGAGAAGGTAGAAGATAAAAAATAAGCCCCTTTCAGGTGTGGGGATAAATTTGTATTTGTACTATAATTAGACTAGACTCACATATAATTTAATATTAATATTATGAAAAAAAGTTTACGAAGTTTCTTAATATTTGTTATTGCAATATTGGCCATAGGGGCATTATTTAGTTTTTATGATATTCAAAAAACAAAAAAAGAAAATATTTCTTTAATAGAGTTAAGTAACGGTATTAGTACCGGCGAGATAGAGAAGGTATTTATTGAAGGAGATAGATTGTCTGTTGAATTTAGAGATGGAACTATTAAAGACGGTCAAAAAGAAAAAGACGAATCTCTTACCCAAACTTTAATTAATTTGGGAGTTAGTAGTGAAAATTTATCAGCAACTAATATAGAAATAAAAGATGAGTCTGGTTTAGGATTTTGGGCTATGACATTACTACCTTTTCTATTACCTTTTGCTTTTATTGGATTTTTTATTTGGTTTATGTTTAGAAAAGTTCAAGGAGCTAATTCTAAAGCAATGAGTTTTGGAGAATCAGGAGCTAAAGAGGCAGACAAAAAAAAGAAAACAACTTTCAATGACGTTGCCGGGGCTAAAGAGGCTAAGGAAGAATTAGATGAGATAGTAGACTTTTTGAAAGATGCTCCAAAATTTCTTAAATTAGGAGCTGAAATTCCAAAAGGAGTTTTATTATTAGGTTCTCCAGGAACTGGTAAAACATTATTAGCTAGGGCTATAGCCGGAGAAGCTAATGTTCCATTTTTTCATATCTCTGGTTCTGAATTTGTAGAAATGTTTGTTGGTGTTGGTGCTTCTCGAGTGCGAGATTTATTTAAAAAAGCTAAAAAGCAATCTCCTTGTATTGTTTTTATTGATGAAATTGATGCAGTTGGTAGACAAAGGGGAACTGGTTTAGGTGGTTCACATGATGAAAGAGAACAAACATTGAATCAAATATTAGTTGAAATGGATGGTTTTGATAATAAGACTAACGTAATTGTTATCGCTGCTACTAATCGTCCAGATGTTTTAGATCCAGCTTTATTAAGACCAGGTCGTTTTGATCGACAAGTGGTTATTGATTTACCAGATATTAAAGATCGAGAAGCAATTTTAGAACTACATGGTCAAAATAAACCATTTGAAAAAGATGTTAATTTAAAAATTGTTGCTCAAAGAACCCCAGGATTTTCTGGGGCAGATTTAAGAAATGTTTTAAATGAAGCTGCTATTTTTTCAGCTAGAAAAAATGAGAGTAGAATTAGTCAGAAAGATATATTAGATAGTATTGAAAAAGTAATTTTAGGACCAGAGAGAAAAAGTCATATTATGTCTGAAGAGGAAAAGAAAATTATAGCTTATCATGAAGCTGGTCATGCTTTAGTTGGACATTTCTTACCAAATTGTGATCCGATTCATAAGGTTTCAATAATTTCTCGAGGAAGAGCTGCTGGTTATACTATGAATCTTCCGGAGACAGACAAGCATCTTCATACTAAATCTAAATATTCCGATGATATTTCTATGATGTTAGGTGGTCTGGTTGCAGAGCAAATTGTATTTAAAGAAAATAGTAATGGAGCTAGTTCAGATTTAAAACAGGTTAGTAATCTAGCTAAACAAATTATTACTAAATTTGGTATGAATGAAAATCTTGGTTATAGAGCTTTTGGACAGGGCGAAGGAATGGTATTTTTAGGAAAAGAAATTCATGATCATCAAGATTATAGTGAAAAGACCGCTGAAAATATTGATGCTGAAATTAAAAAATTAGTAGATTCCTGTTATCAAAAGGCTAAAGATGTAATTATTGAAAATAGAGATGTTTTAGATAAGATTAGTAATGTCTTGTTAGAAAAAGAAACTATTGAAAGAGAAGATTTTGAGAAATTAGTTGGCAAAAAAGTTTAATTTTTTCATAACCCTTTAGAGGTGATTCATAAATTCTCTCTACGGGGTTTTTTATTTGTCTAATTTTTAGTATAATGATAGTAGATCATACTGAATGGTATGTGTTGTTTTAGTAAAATAAATTTAAAATAAATAACAAATAAAAACAAATATATGGAATCTTTATATCGTTCTATTTTAAAAAGTGCTTGGAAAATAACTAAAAAGTATAAATTTCTTTGGATTTTTGGTGTTTTTGCATTATGGCTTGGTAATGGCGGTGAAATGCAAATATTTTTTAAGACCCTAAATTTTGTTGAGGAATCTACGGCAATTGGTATACCTCAAACAATTGGTAACAATCTTCTATTTTTAAATTTTTTTAATGGTCTGAGTTTTTCTGCTATTTTAATTGGTATTATTTTTACTTTGATATTTTTCATCTTTTTATTATTAGGAGTATGGCTGGTTGTAACTTCTCAAACAGCTATTATTAAAACTACTCATGCAATTTCTGAAAAGAAAGAAGTAAGTTTTTCTTCAGTTTTTAAATCGTCGACTCCTTATTTTTTACCAGTTTTAGGATTAAATCTTATTTCAAAAGTTTTAGTAGCCTTTCTAGTATTTGTATTATTATTACCGATTTTATTAATTGTTGTAGGTAGCGGAAGTAAATTTGCTTTATTATTAAGTATCTTGATTTGGGTTATATTTTTACCTTTTGCAGCTATTATTTCGTTTATTATTAAATATGCTATTAATTTTTTATTAATTAAGAAAGAGAAATTTTCAGACTCTATATCAAAAGCTTGGATTTTATTTAAGGCTAATTGGTTGGTGAGTATAGAAATGGCTTTAGCTTTATTAATTATTAATTTTTTAGTAGGTTTGATAATGGTATATGTAACAGTGGCTTTGGTCGGTCCTTATTACAAGATTGATCTTCTTACAATTATGGCTTTTAAAAATCAGGCATTTGGTTTAGTATTCTTTAAGATATTACCTCTAGTAATCATTTATGTATTATTAGGAGCTTTAATGGCAGTTTTTCAAACAGTTTCCTGGACTTTATTATTTGAGAAATTAGTAGCTGGAAAAGCATATAGTAAATTAATTAGACTTGTTTCTTCTTTATCAAATTATATGAAGGTAGACAATCAGGTCACTAAACTTTCTGATCTTGCTAAACCTAGACCATTGAAACTTAAGAGAAGAGCAGGTCGTCCTAAGACAAGTAAAAAAGTTAAAAAATAAGTTAATCAAAATGTCACAGAATATTAGTGATCTTTTTACAGATGAAAATCAGACATCTGATGCATCTTTAAAGTTAGAATCAAAATTAAATACATTAAAAGTTGATAGTTTAGAAGAGGAGACGCAAGAAAAGGCGTCCTCTTTAAATTTGAAGTACATAAATTTAAGGGGTATTCCTATTATTCCAGAAGCTTTATCTTTAATAGAAGAAGATCATGCAAAAAATTTAGGTGTAGTGTGTTTTTATATATCAGAAAATGTTTTGAAAATTGGTACTACTGGGCCGGATAATCCTCAATTGAAAATGTTAATGAATGAATTAGCTACTGAACAAAATAAGACGGTTGATCTTTTTTTGATATCAGAGAAAAGTTTGGAGTATGCTTTAAAACTTTATAGCGCTCTTCCTAAAATTATAGAGATTAAAGAGGGGGTTGAAATTGGAGAAAAAGATTTAAAGAAATATGAACAAAAAGATTTAAGCTTTGATAAAATAGCTGGGATGCTTAAGAAGGCAGATATATCTGAAGTAATTACTATCATTATAGCTACCGCTCTTCAAGTTGACGCTTCTGATATACACATAGAGGCTGAAGAAGGTGATATTAAAGTTAGATTAAGAATAGATGGGGTTTTGCATGTAGTGGCTTCTTTATCGAATGATATGTGGTCAAAAATTATTTCCAGAATTAAATTAGTTTCTAGATTAAAAATAAATGTTGTAGAAAGACCGCAAGATGGTAGATTTACTATTCACTTAGCAAAAGAGGACGTTGATGTCAGAGTTTCAACTATTCCTACAAAATATGGAGAAAGTGTAGTAATGCGTTTATTAAAAGCTTCATCCACAAGTTTAGAATTTGGTGCTTTAGGAATCAAAGGTAAATCTTTTGTAGAATTGAAAAAACAAATTAAAAGACCAAATGGAATGATTATTACTACTGGCCCTACTGGAAGTGGTAAAACTACTACTCTTTATGCTATTTTGAAAAAATTAAATTCATCAGAGAATAAAATTATAACTTTGGAAGATCCAATTGAGTATCATTTGGCGGGAGTTAATCAATCTCAAGTCAAAAAAGATAAGGATTATAGTTTCGCTTCAGGATTAAAATCTATTTTAAGACAGGATCCAGACATTGTTATGGTTGGTGAGATTAGAGATTTAGAAACTGCAGATATTGCTATTAATGCTTCTTTGACGGGTCACTTAGTTGTTTCTACTCTACATACTAATTCGGCTTCGGCAGCTATTCCTAGATTTTTAGCCATGGGAGTTAAGTCGTTTTTATTATCTCCTTCTTTAAATGCTGTGATTGGCCAAAGATTAGTACGTCGAATATGTCCTTATTGTAAAGAAGAAGTTAGTCTAGATAATGATGTGCTAACAGAAGTAATGAATATCATAAATAAAATTCCAAAGAGTTCTGGGTCTAGCTTAGATGAGGAAGAATTAAATAATTTGAAATTTTATAAAGGTAAAGGATGTAGTAAGTGTCATGGTTTGGGATATAAAGGACGAGTTGGTATCTATGAGATTTTAGTGATGTCTAAAGAAATAGAAAAAACTATTTTAGGTAATCAAGTCTCAGAAAATATTATTCAAGATTTAGCTCAAAAAAATGGTATGGTAACTATGCTTCAGGATGGATTGCTAAAAGCTAGAGAAGGTTTAACTACCGTAGAAGAGGTTTTTAATGTTGCTGATTAAATTTTAATATTTAGTTTTAAAATAATTAAAATATGCAGGAAAGACAAAAAGCTTATATAGTTGCTGTAGACATGGGTTATGGTCATCAAAGAGCGGCCTATCCCTTTTTAGATACTGCTATGGGTGGAAGTATTATTAATGCTAATAAATATCAAGGCATCACTAAAAAAGAAAAAAAGGTTTGGCGAGGCGGACGTAAATGGTATGAAATTATATCTAGATATAAAGATGTTCCTTTGATTGGTACAACTGCTTTTAAAATAATGGATAGTATGCAAAAGATAGAGCCTTTTTATCCTCGGAGGGATTTGTCCAAAAATTCAACTCAACAAAAATATTTTTATAATCAAGTTAAGAATGGTTTAGGCAAAGATTTAATTAAAGAACTAAATAAAAATCCTCTTCCATTAGTAAGTACATTTTTTGTGCCGGCTTATTCTGCTGAATATTATGGTTATAAAGGTAAAATTTATTGTGTGATTTGTGATGCTGATATAGCCAGGGCCTGGGCTCCTCTAAATCCGAAGACAAGCAAGATTAATTATTTAGCGCCGAATAAAAGAGTTAAGGAAAGGTTAGAATTATATGGAGTAAGACCTGACAAAATTTTTGTTTCTGGTTTCCCTTTACCTAAAGAAAATATTGGTGGATTAAATCAAAGCATTTTAAAACATGATTTAAAATCACGTTTATATAATTTAGATCCAAATAGGGTCTATGCTCGTAAATATTCAAAATTAATTGAAGATTATTTATGTCCAGTTAAGGAAATCAAGAAAAATAAACATCCTTTGACAATTACATTTGCTGTCGGTGGAGCTGGAGCTCAAAGAGATATAGGACTTACAATTGTAAGACGTTTGAAAAAATATATTAGACAGAATAAAATTAGGATTAATCTAGTGGCTGGGTCTCGTAATGATGTTTATATATTTTTTAAGAAAGCTATCAGAGAAAATAATTTAGATAAATGTGATAATGTTAGAATTATTTATTCAGATGATAAATTAAAATACTTTGAGATTTTTAATAGAGTATTAAGAACTACAGACATCTTGTGGACTAAGCCTTCAGAATTAACTTTTTATAGTGGTTTGGGTATTCCTATTATTATGGCTAAACCAATAGGTTCCCAAGAACATTATAACCGTGATTGGCTTTTGGCAATTGGAGCTGGTATTGATGCTCAGGATCCTCGTTATGTTGATGAGTGGCTTTTTGATTGGTTGAACTCAGGTTGGTTGGCAGAGGCTGCTATGCAAGGATTTTTAGATGCTCCTAAGATGGGCACTTATCATATTGAAGATATTGTTCTCAAAGGAAGAAAAAGTGAGATAGAAGATGTTCATTTATTATGATTATCAAGAATTTAAAAATTAATAAATATAAAAGTATTAGAAAGCCAATCTCTCTAAATTTTTCAGGTTTAAATATTTTTATTGGTCAAAATAATTGTGGTAAATCAAATATTCTAGATGCTCTAGAATTTATTTTTGATGAAAAAAAAGACCTGCCTACCGGACAGGCAGGTAAAACTAATTTATTTTATCCAGATGCTAGTATTGAGTTAAGACTAGAACTCGATTCAGAGGAACAAAAAAAGTATAATTCAGAAAAAAATTTAGGATTAGTTCTAAACAAAGGGAAAAGAAAAAATTTAAGTGGAAAGAATTTAAATCTTTTGAATCAAAAAATAAAAAGACTAGATGAAGAGTCTTTTTTAAATTATAAACAAATTAGAATAGATTATAATACTTTATATGATCATCCTAGTGGTCTTAATAGTTTTAAAAAGAGTTTAAAGAAACATTTTCCTAAAATTGTTATTGATGAAAATGCCATGGATCTTAAATACGAGAACGATGGTTTATATGAAGGAAAAAGAAGAGTAACTATGGATTATTTAGGATCTGGATTCGGTAGAATATTTACTATTTTACTTTATATTTTTCATCCAGAATATACAGTAGTTATGATTAATGAGCCAGAAATTCATCTCCATCCAGCTATTGTCAAAAAATTATTATGGGCTATGAAAAATAGTCAGGCTGGACAAATATTTTTCACAACTCACTCTCCTTTATTTGTAACTCCTAGTACTTTACATAATCTTTTTAGGGTTAGTAAAAGTGGTCAAAATACTAATGTCTATTCTCTAGAAGAGGGTCGTTATGCTCACGAAAGATTAGTTCAAGAATTAAATGCTGATAATTTAGAAATGTTTTTTGCTGATAAGGTTATTTTAGTAGAAGGACCTTCAGATCAGCTTTTGCTAAGAGGTTTGATTAATTGTTTTTATAAAGGCAATAAAGAAATAAAAATTATTCAAGTTTATGGTAAATCAAATGTTTCTGTTTATGCTGATTTATTAAAAATTTTTAAAATTCCTTTTTTAATAATTTTAGATCGAGATGTTCTAAAAGGTTATCAGTTAGTGAATCTAATGAGACATTTAGAAATAAATTTACCGAAAATGAATGAAGAGAAGTTACTCAAGGAATTAAAGAAAAAAAGTATTTTTATTTTCCCTAATGGAGATTTAGAGGCTAATTATCCACGAAAATATCAGAAAGAAAAGAGTAAATCAATGAATGCTTTATTGGCTGTTAATCAGATAACAGATGCTGATTTTTATTCTAAGGGAATGAAAAATCTTAGAGAAATTATTCAATCAATTTAAAATTAATATAAAATTATGTCTTGGATTTTAGTAGCTGTTCTGGCCTATTTAATTTTAGCGGTTGTTAATTTAGCTGATAAGTTTATTTTAGAACAAATAGTTCCCAAGGCTAAAACTTATACTTTTTTAGTTGGTCTATCTGGCCTATTAATTTTTGTAATTGCTCCTTGGACATTATCTTGGCCAGGTTGGAGCTTATGGTTTCTTACAATTTTAACAGGAGCTATTTTTTCGGCAGCTCTTTTATTTTTTTATTATGCTTTAAAGAATTCTGAAGCTTCACGGATCGTAACTTTAGTAGGTGGTACAGTTCCAATCATGACTCTTTTTCTTTCTTTTATTTTTTTTAAAGAAAGTTTTAGTTTAAGAGAATTAATAGCAATATTTTTTCTAGTAGCTGGTACAGTTGTAATTTCTCTTGTTAATACAAAGAGAACAATCTGGTTTAAAGCAAAAGAATGGTTTCATGTTGCGAGTAGTAAACAAGGTAAGAGTATTTTATTATCTCTCCTAGCAGCTTTCTGTTTCGCTTTGTATTGGATAGGTACTAAATATGCTTTTAATAATCAGGATTTTTTTAGTGCTTTGATATGGATTAGACTAGGTTCTTTTTTGGCGGTTTTAGCTTTAATTATCAAAAAGAAAGATCGACAAGATATTAAAAATGATTTATTGAGGTCTAATCAGAAAAAACAAAATAAATTTATATTTTTTGGTACTCAAGGGTTAGCTGCATTTGGTTCTATTTTACAGAATTATGCTGTAGCTCTAGGATCTGTTGTTCTAGTCACTTCTTTGCAGGGTTTACAATATGCCTTTATTTTAATTTTTACCTATCTATTATCTCTATTTTATCCAAAAATTATTAAAGAGGACCAATCTAAAAAAATTATAATCAAAAAAGTAATAGCTATACTTTTAATTGGTTTAGGATTATATTTTATAACAACATGAAAATTAATAAAAAAAATATGTGGATTATATTAATAATAATATTAGCAGTAGGTATTTTTTATTATTTAAAAATTGCTAAACATTATCCGCGCGAAATTAATTTAGCCGGAGCTAAAGAGGATTATTGGGGAGTAACTTTTTCTAGAAAGTTTTGCGATGAAATTGGTATTGATTGGAAAGAAACTTATTTAGCTATTTTAGATGATTTAAAAGTAAAGAATATTAGAATTCCAATTTATTGGGATGAAGTTGAAATAAAAGATGATGAATTTGATTTTACAGATTATGATTTTATGTTTGATGAGGGAGCAAAACGAGGAGTTAAATTTACGGCTAATATTGGTTGGCGTTTACCAAGATGGCCAGAATGTCATTCTCCAAAATGGATAGCAGATTTAGAGGTTCCATTGATTAAAGAAAAAACAGTAGAAATGTTAACGCCAGTAGTTGATCATTTTAAAAACAGAGAGGAAATAATTTATTGGCAGATTGAAAATGAACCTTTATTAGATTCATTTGGCATTTGTCCTGACGGAGATGAAGAATTTTTAAGAAAAGAAGTCGAATTAGTACGATTATTAGATAAGAGACCAATTTTAGTTACAGCTTCTGGAGAATTAAGTTCTTGGAGAAAAGAATGGGATATTGGAGATATCTTTGGAACAACAATGTATCGAGTTGTTTGGAATCCTATAACTGGTTATTTTCGTTATCCTTTACCAGCTATTTTTTATAAATTTAAAGCTAGTTTTTTAAAACTTAAGCCAGAAAATATGATTATTTCTGAACTTCAGGCAGAGCCGTGGGTTCCAAAGGGCACTTTGGCAGATCTTCCTGTAGATGAATCAAATAAATCTTTTGATTTAAAACAATTTGAAGCTAATTTACAATATGCTATTAATGCTGATTTGAATCAGTGTTATTTGTGGGGAACAGAATGGTGGTATTTAAGAAAACTTAATGGAAATTCAGAATATTGGGATTTAGCTAAGAGTTTATTTAATAAATAGTTAAATATATGGAAAAAGATATTGAAAAAAGGTTTGATTTCCAAGATCAAATATTAGAGAAAATGTATAATTCAGTAGAAAAAACTAGAAAGTATTTTATGTGGACTTTGATTATCTCGGGAGTTATGTTTCTTATTCCTTTAATGATATTAATATTTGTTCTTCCAGGATTTATTGATGGTTATATTTCTGCTTTGGGAGGAATATAGATTAAGATTTTAAAATGAAAGCAATCTTAAATTATTAGTTTCATTCAAATTTAGGGTTGTTTTTTAATTTTAAAGTGTTAATATAATATGAAAATATAAAAATATAGGAGGAAATTATGAAAGCGCCAATTACAGTACAGTTAGAAATTACTGAGAAGTGTAATTTTAAATGTCCTCATTGTTATCATTTAGACAATGAAGAGGGTGGACGTTTTTTGAATCTTCAAACTGATAGTAGGAAAGTTATGGAAATAGCTAGAATATTAGTTGGTTTGGAAATTTTTAACGTGATTCTTACTGGTGGAGAACCATTAATGGAAAAAGAATTACTTTTGTCTCTCATCGAATATTTTGGTAAGAATAATATCAGTGTTAGTGTTAACACTAATCTGGTGTTAGTAACGAAAGAATTTTTAGAAGATCCCAGAATGTTTTATGTAAAAAGTTTTTTAGTTTCGTGCCCTTCCTGTAATAAAAAACTATATAAAGTCATGACAGGTAATGGTAATTATGATATTTTCGAAAAAAAATTAATTCTCTTAAAAAATAAGAGATTTAGATTTTCTGTAAATATGGTTGTTAATCGTAAGAATTTATCAGACATTAAGAGTACTGCTAAACATCTTATGGGTCTAGGTATTAAAAAATTTGGAGCTACTCCAATGGCATTGAATTTATTGCGGCCAGATTTAGACAATTTTCTTAAGCCAGAGGAGGTTATCCAATTAGTTCTAGATTTAGTTTGGATTCACGATGAACTAAAAATGTCTGTAGACATTTTTGAAGCAATCCCAAACTGTATTTTTCCAGAGGAAGTTCAAAAAAGAGACTTTCACTTCTTAAAAAGAAAATGTCAGGCTGGAATTACCACTATGGCAGTTTCTAATAATGGAGATGTTAGACCTTGTACTCATAATATTGACAATTATGGAAATCTTTTGGAGGAAGATTTTTCTTTAATTTGGAACAAAATGAGTGATTGGAGAAATAGAACTTATCTTCCCGATGAGTGTCAGAGTTGCAAAATTTTAAATTTATGTGCCGGAGGATGTAGGATGACTGCTAAAGCTTTTAGTGAATCAAATAATCCAAAAGCTAAAGATCCGTGGATGACAGAAGTAATCACTTCGAAAACAAAAAAAATAAAGAAAAATATTTCTTTATTTCCAGAGATGGTTGTTTTTTTGAGTGGAATTATTCAATATAGGAAGGAGGATGATACTTATCTTCTTGGCATTAAGAATAAAAATAATGTTACTCGAATTAACAAAGAGCTTTTGGATTTTATTTTGTATTTGCAAAAAATTAAAAAAAGTTCTTTAATTAAGTTAGCAGAGAACATGGACGTATTTAAGTCTGAAAAATTTCAAGAGATCATTCAATTTTTATTGGGTAAAAAAGTATTAAAAGGAGGTTAAGATGAAAAAGATGAAATGGCCTTTTGAAAAAATGGAATTTCTAGATTCATCTTTAGAAACAGCTAACTGTTATGATGGAGATGATGGAGATGATGGAAATTCTGATGGTGGCGACGCAGATGTTAGTATCCCAGACAGTAATGATAACGATGCTGACAGAGATAGTTCGTGCGACGACTAGTAATCAGTAAACAATTGGAGTTCATTATATGGTATTTATATCATAGATGAACTCCTTTTTCTTTTTTCAAAAACAAAAACAGGTATTAGAGTACCTGTTTTTTATTTTAGTATATTTTATTTCTTATCTTGAAAACTTTTGTAAGTTTTATTTCTGAATTCAGAATCTTCTTCAGCAAGTTTAAATAATTTTTTAGCCTCTTTAGGGAATTCTCTTTCTAGTCTTTTATATCTATTCTCATTATTTAAATAGTCTGTAAATGATTTGCTTTTATTATTAGAACTCCATACTAGAGGTTCTTTACCTTTTTCTATATTATCTGGATCATAATAGAATAAAGGCCAGTATCCAGAATCAACAGCTAATTTTTCTTCGGCGATAGAATTGCCCATATCAATGCCATGAGCTATACAAGGAGAATAAGCAATTATAATAGATGGTCCTTTGTATTCTTTGGCTTTTTTAAGAACATTAATCGTATGTTGCATATTGGCGCCTAAACTTACACTAGCAACAAAGATATTACCATAGGTCATAAATATCATTCCTAGATTTTTCTTTGCTAATTTCTTTCCAGAAGCAGCAAACTTAGCTACTGCGCCTCTTGGTGTTGCCTTAGAACATTGTCCACCCGTATTGGAATAAACTTCAGTATCAAAAACTAAAACATTAAGATCTTCTCCGGAAGCCAGAACATGATCTAATCCACCGAAACCAATATCATAAGCCCAGCCATCTCCACCAAATATCCATACATCTTTTTTGACTAGGAATTGCTTTAATTCTATTATTTTATTTAATAAACTTTTCTCTTCTACTCCTTTAACTTTCTTAGAAGATTTTTTAAGTTCTTTTTTTAATTCCAAGGATGCTGTTTTAGCTTTGTTTTCAGAATTCCACGATCTTAACATTTTTTCCAATGATTTCTTTAAAGACGCTCCTATTTTATATTTAGATAATTCTTTTATCTTGGATTTAAGAATCTTTCTATTTGCATCTATGGCAATTTTAAACCCATAACCATATTCAGCATTATCTTCGAATAAAGAATTTGCCCAGGCTGGTCCTTGGCCATTCTGATTTTTTGTATAAGGAGTTATGGGATAGGTAGCGCCCCAGATGGATGAGCAACCAGTAGCATTAGCTATGATCATATTCTCTCCGTATAGTTGGGTAGCTAATTTAACATAAGGAGTCTCTCCGCAGCCAGCACAGGCTCCAGAAAATTCAAATAGAGGAGTTATTAGTTGACTTCCTTTAATTGTAAATTTATTTGAGTTACTTAAATTATCTGGTAATTTATTAAAGAATTCACTATTTTTAACTTCACCAGACTTTCTAGCATCTTCCAGGGTTTGCATTACTAATGCTCCGGTTGGGCACTGGTTAATACAATTACCACAAACTTTAGCTCCAGTACAATCTTCTGGATAAATCTGAACTCTAAATTCTTTATTTTTGTCTATATTAGAGCTTATTGTTTTAAAAGTTTTGGGAGCTCCTTTTAAATTTTTCTTTTCTATTTGTTTAATTCTAATTGATGAATGAGGGCAAGAAATTGCACATCTACCGCACTGAATACATTTTTCTGGAATCCATTTAGGAACATAACTAGCAATACCCCTTTTCTCTAATTTAGATGTACCAGTTGGAACGACATTATGTTCTAATATTTTAGAAACCGGAATACTATCTCCTTCTCTTTTTATAATTGGAGCAATAATGTCTTTGGCAAAAGGACAGGAATCACAATTTTTACTACATAGATTTTTTGGTAGAGCACTTTTTTCCTCTATAAAATTAGTAATTTTTTGAGAAGTATCAACTTTTATTATATTTGATATTGATTTATCAGCACATTTTATATTCATATCAATAATTTTTTGTCCTTTGCTGGTAAATTTTTTCTCTAAAGATTTTTTGATTAGTTTTATGGCCTTTTCTTTTGGTAAAAGATTAGATAGTTTGAAAAACGCTACTTGCATAACTGTGTTTATTCTATTATTAAGTCCAACTGATTCAGCAATTTTATTAGCATCAATTGTATAGACTTTAATATTTTTATCTTTGATAATCTTTTGCATTTTTTCAGTTAAATGAGACATTAATTCATCACCGTTCCAAGGAGAGTTTATTAAAAATATTCCATTCCTTTTAATTCCCTTCAAAATATCATATTTTCCAATATATTCTTTTTTATGAAGGGCAATAAAATCTGCTTCGTGCACTAAATATTCAGATTTAATAGGATTTTTACCAAATCTTAAATGGGATACAGTAACTCCACCAGATTTGTAAGAATCATAAGAAAAATAAGCTTGAGTATAGAGGTCAGTATTCTCTCCGATAATTTTTATAGAATTTTTGCAGGAGCTAACCGTTCCGTCAGAACCATAACCCCAGAATTTACAGGCTTTTCTATTTTTAAATCCTAAATCTAAATTTTGTTCATAAGAAATAGATTTATTAGTTACATCATCTTTAATACCAACTACAAAATCGTGTTTTGCTTTTTTGTCTAGATAATCAAAAACTCCCTTTACCATTCCTGGAGTAAATTCTTTAGATGAAAGGCCATATCTTCCACCAATGATTTTCACATTTTTATATTTTTTATTTTGTCCAAGTAGAGAAGAAACATCTAGATAAAGAGGTTCCCCTAGAGATCCGGATTCTTTAGTTTTATCTAAAACAGCAATTTTTTTAACAGTTTTTGGTAGTTTATTTAAGAAGTGTTTTGCTGAGAAAGGTCTATATAGTCTAACTTTAAGAACGCCAACCTTTTCTTTATTATTTTTATTTAAATATTCTACTGTTTCTTCAATGGTTTCTAGTCCAGAACACATTGCTATGATAACTTTTTTAGCCTGAGGACTTCCAAAATATTCAAAGGGTTCATACTTTCGACCAGTTTTCTCAGCAAAAAGTTTCATATACTTTTCTACAATAGGAACTAAATTGTCATAATATTTATTTACACTTTCTCTCCCTTGAAAATATACGTTTGGATTTTTAGCACCAACTTTTACACTTGGATTCTCAGGACTTAGCGCTCTTTTTTTAAATTCTTTTATAAAAGGTTCAACTTTTTTTAATAAGCTTCTCAATGTTTTTTCATCTACATCTTTAATTTTTTTTATTTCATTAGAATTTCTAAAGCCATCAAAAAAATGGAGGAAAGGTATGCTGGATTCTAAACTAGCTAAATGAGAAATAATTGCAAAGTCTTGAGCTTCTTGAATATTAGCTGATCCTAATAAAGCAAAACCTGTATTTCTGGCTGACATTACATCTGAATGATCATTAAAAATAGAGAGAGCTTGATAAGCTAGAGATCTAGAAGCTACATGAAATACTGCTGGTAACAACTCACCAGCCATTTTATGCATATTTGGTAGCATTAGTAGCAATCCCTGGGAGGCAGTAAAAGTAGTAGTTAAAGCTCCTGCCACCAGAGATCCATGGATTGTACCAGAAACTCCTGCTTCACTTTGCATCTCCACAACACTAACTGTTTCTCCGAAAAGATTCTTTTTTCCTTGGGAAGACCATAGATCAAATAGTTCGCCCATGGAAGTAGAAGGTGTAATTGGGTATATAGCAGAAACTTCACTAAATTGATAAGCCATTCTAGCTACCGCTGTATTACCATCTACAATAATGAAGTTATTTTTTTGTTTTTTATTCATAATATATTTTGATTATAATTTTAATTGATTGTGTCTATTTGTTAATAATAACATTTTTATTTAAATTTTAATAATAACAAAAAACAAGCCTTTTGAATGGTTATTCTTTAAGAAAATTTTTTAACATTTGTCGTAGTGTAGTTTTACCTTTAGTAGTTTTAAAATATTTTTCTCTTCTTAGTGCATCAAATTTATTTAAGTAAGCTTCATAAAAAATTAATCTCAAAGGTCTTCTGTTTCGAGTTGATTTAACTTCGCCATTTTTATGCTGTTTTAATCTTTGATTTAGATTTTTAGTGAAACCAATATAAAATTTATTGTCTTTAAAGCTTAATAAAATGTAAATATAGTACATAAAATAAAAAATCACATTAATAATAAATGCGACCTTTTATATGATAGCGATGAACCATTCATTCAGCAAACCACTCACTTCGTTCGGGTTTACTGCAAGTCATTCAGGTTCATCGTATAAACTATTTGTTAACTTTTCTGTAAATAGCACTGATGGCAGTGCCATAAACTTGAGGCAAGCAAAGCTTGATGAATAGTTTATGGAGCGAGTAAGGGGAATCGGACCCCTCTCTCAGCCTTGGCAAGGCCGTGTAATAGCCACTATACGATACTCGCGTACCGTACGTACAAGGGTGAGT
>Ga0307990_1001872_pt1 | contig 17319 bp, 15 predicted proteins | sample EllFjometagen129_FD_203168 | JGI IMG/M metagenome (GOLD analysis project Ga0307990, IMG submission 203168) | Marine microbial communities from Ellis Fjord, Antarctic Ocean - #129 | ecosystem: Environmental > Aquatic > Marine > Unclassified | place: Southern Ocean | collected 2014-10-08
GTAAAAATCACTGCATTTAATGTTTCCGCCAAAATTGATTTTATAGAAACTCTGATAAAGTGCCTGAATATCACTATTAAAACAACTACATTACTAATGCAAACAAGCAGTAAAAAATCGCTGAAGGGTCGGGGCAGGCTGCTGCGCTCCATCGAGGTGACATCGCTTCCATTATAGTTGTGGGAGGAGAGGTATCGGGCGCTTTGCGCCCGATACCTCTCCTCCCCTTCTGAAAGTGTGGACTTTGTCATTTCGACCGGAAAAACTTAGCGTAGCGAAGTTTTTCATGGAGAAATCTACTCCTTTGTCATCACACTTTGAGGCGCTTTTTCCAAGGGCTTGGGGCTCGAAATGACAAGACAAAGGCTTTGTGAGGGGTGGATGAAAGTGGGCGCTATGCGCCCACTTTCATCCACCCCTCAAACCCCACCAAACCCTGTCATTTCGAAGGAGAGCAGCAGCCTGCCCCGACCCTTCGGGGACTGAGAAATCTATTTTATACATTATAGTCACTTTATAACAAAAAGTTAAAATTAGCGTCCTCTGTTAGGAAGAATTGATTTTCTAACACACACGGGTTTCACTTAAAAATCTATCTTCGCAGCCAAAATCCACCAGCGATTAACACAGTTATAAATGAACATTCTCTCGGTCGAAAATATTTCAAAATCCTACGGCGAAAAACTACTATTCGAGGATCTCTCTTTTGGGATTGCAGCAGGGCAAAAAATTGCACTTATAGCCCGGAACGGAACCGGAAAATCAAGCCTGATAAAAATTATAACAGGCCATGAAGAACCCGAAACCGGACTTGTAACCAAGGGCAACAACATTAGGATTTCATACCTGCCCCAAAATCCTGATATGGCCGAAGAAGTTACAATTATCGACTATCTTTTCGATTCTGACAGTCCGCTCATCCAACTTGTATATAACTACAACCAGATTATTTCAGGCCAAATTACCGACAAGGCCGTAACCGAAAAAGTAATGAGCAGGATGGACGAACTCCACGCCTGGAATTTTGAATCGAAAATCAAAGAAATTTTAGGGAAATTCAAGCTCAACAACCTCAACCTTACCATTGCAGAACTTTCAGGCGGAATGCGCAAAAAAGTGGCGCTTGCTAAAGCCCTGATCGAAGATTCTGATTTGATTATTTTAGATGAGCCCACAAACCACCTTGATGTGGATACCATCGAGTGGCTCGAAAATTATTTGAAACGTCAAAACCTTGCAGTATTTTTAGTTACCCACGACCGCTATTTTCTCGATATTGTTTGTGATGAGATTCTTGAATTGGACAATCAAACCATTTTTAAATACCGCGGCAACTACTCTTACTTTTTAGAAAAAAAGCAAGAGCGGATGGAAAAGGAAAAAACCGAAGTTCAAAAGGCCAGGTCGTTATATAAAACAGAACTGGAATGGATGAGAAGAATGCCCCAGGCCCGCGCAACCAAAGCCAAAGCCCGCGAAGATGCATTTTATTCCATCGAAGAAAAAGTCAATTCGGGTAGCACCACCGAAACCAAATCATTTGATGTGGATATGGCAAGGCTTGGTGGAAAAATACTTGAACTTAACAATATCGACAAAGCCTATGGTACTCAAAACATCCTCGACGATTTTACCTATATTTTCAACAAGGGCGATCGTATTGGCCTGATTGGACAAAATGGCGTTGGAAAAAGTACCTTGCTCGAAATAATTATGGGTAGCGTTAAAGCCGACCGGGGAAAAATTACCTTGGGGAAAACCGTGGAGTTTGGGTATTTCAGGCAGGATGGACTTCCTGTAAAAGAGGACAAACGCATCATCGATATCGTGAAAGATATTGCCGAGCAGGTGCAGATGAAAAAAGGAAGTATGACACCGGCACAGTTTCTTTCATATTTCAATTTCAATACCGACATTCATTACAATTATTTCACGAGCCTTAGTGGAGGCGAAAAACGAAAACTGTACTTATTAACCACTTTGCTGCAAAAACCAAACTTCCTCATTCTCGATGAACCCACCAATGATCTCGACATTGAAACGCTGAATAAATTGGAAGAATTCCTCGAAAATTATGAAGGATGCCTCATGATAGTCTCGCACGACCGGTATTTTATGGATCACATGGTAGAGCACATTTTCGCCTTCGAGGGCCAGGGGAAAATTAAAGATTATTGGGGAAATTACTCGGCTTATGCCGCAGAAAAAAAAGCCCGGGACAAATACAGCCCCAAAAGTGACCAGAAAAAACCTGAAAAAGCCGAAAAAAAATCAGGTAATAAATCAAGCAAGCCAAGCTATAAACAGAAAAAAGAATACCAAAGCCTGGAAAAAGAAATCGAAATACTTGAAACTGAAAAAACTTTGCTGCTTGAAAAACTAAACCGGGGCAATGGAAAGCCCGATGACTTAATTCAATGGTCGGAGGAAATTTCAAAACTCATGAGCAAAATTGATAAAAAATCGGACAGGTGGATCGAGTTGAGTGAAATTATAGATATGGAAGGATAGAAAATAAAAAGGCCGCGGGGGACGCGGCGCTTTCTTTGCAATCAAAATCAGATACTAACTTAAATCAATTATGGGGAGAGAAATAGTTTATATTTTAAATTAAATTTTAATTTCATTGGATTTTGATTTTCTAAAATTGTGCCACTGTTAATAAATCTTTTCTAATCAAATACTTAAATACAAACAAAAAATGAATATTGGCAGGATGTGTTCGTTTTTAAAAGCAAGTGTCCGGATGCGAACAACTAATATTTTTCAAATAAGCAATTCACTACTGTCCGACAAAAGTTACAGATTCTTCGCTACACTACCAATGACATGTTTGCATAAGGTGCTGAAAACCTAACTATTAAACAGACCCCCGCCTTGCTCGCCTCGCTGGGGAAGCGGGCCGCTGGTGTATGCAATGCTGCAGGCGAGGCAGGTCTCAGTCTCCGCCAGCTGGCGGATCCTTCGAGGTGACAATGCTTCCGTTTGGGTGAACTCTCAGAATGACAAGTACTTTGTGAGTTTTGGGTTGGGAGGGGGAGGTTGGCGGCAAAGCCGCCAACCAGCAGAGAAGAATCTAATTTTAATCTTGAGTTTTTTACGGACAACAGTGTAAGCAATTAGATCCCGCTGATGCAGGAAAATACATGGATTCTAAAAATGAAATGATGTATCTCAAATAAGCTTATTTTAAAAATCCCGGGAAACTCTGGGAGTTACGATTTCGATAAATGAAGCAACAAAACAAATCTTACCTGTTTGCACTGTCGGCCATCCTGTTTTGGTCAACCATAGGCTCTGCCCTCAAAATTACCCTTCGATACATCACCTTTGCCGAGCTTCTCTTTTTTGCTTCTATCGTTTCATTTTTGGTAATATTTATCAGCATTTTTATCTCAGGGAAAATCGCTTTACTTTTTAAGCAAACCGCTCCTGATATTTTTCGTTCAGCATTACTCGGACTTATCAATCCATTTCTATATTACCTTATTTTATTAAAGGACTACGACATTTTGCCCGCCCAGGAAGCCGGCACTTTAAATTACATCTGGCCTGTGGTTTTGGTGTTGCTTTCCATCCCGTTACTAAAACAAAAAATAGGATTTTTAAGTATAATTGCCATACTTATCAGCTTTGCCGGAACAATCATCATTGGCACAAGAGGCAGTATTTTGAGCTTAAAATTTGATAACCCAACCGGTGTATTCCTTGCCCTTGGAAGCGCTGTTTTTTGGTCGCTTTTCTGGATTTATAATGTAAAAGACAAAAGGGATGAACTAATCAAGCTCTTGCTGAATTTCGGTTTTGGATTGGTTTATATTTTTCTTTACCTCATTTTCACCAATGGCTTTAATCCAATTAATTATTATGGCCTGGCAGGTTCGGTTTATGTCGGAATTTTTGAAATGGGCTTAACTTACATCTTATGGCTCAAGGCCATGAAATACACTTCAACCACTGCTAAAATATCGAACCTGGTTTTTTTATCACCATTCATTTCTTTAATTTTCATCAGGTTTACCGTGGGTGAAGACATCTTATTTTCGACAGTTATCGGCCTGGTATTTATTGTTGGTGGAATTTTAATGCAACGGCTTGTGGCGGCAAAAGATTAAAAAAATAGCATTATTCCCTAATTAGTGTCCGTCTTTTTAGTAATTTTTCCCGCAGATTTCGCTGATTAGCGCAGATAAAATCTGCGCTAATCAGCGAAATCTGCGGGAAACTTTATAGCCTCTAATCGAAAAAGTCGACTCTATGGACAAGCACTAATTAGTGTCCGTCTTTTTAGTCGAGGTTTTAAATATCACTAGCCTTGGGTTTTAACCCAAGGATCAAGTTGAATGCTTATAAAACCCCCACATTTTGGCTGATAATGCCGAAGGCATTATCAGCCAAAATGTGGGGGAGACACTGCAAAACTCATTATCCCCCGGGTTAAAACCCGGGGCTAGTGAAAAATAATGTCTTTATGAACGGGCACTAATTAGAGTTTGTCCATAAAGTCGATACTTTTCTGATTTTGCCCACGCGACCCCTCGCTACCAGTGCGTTGGCTGGTCCTTCCGCCAACTGGCGAAGAGTTAGAGGGGTGAGTGGTGTATGGCAAGTTTATAGACCAACACTAATTAAATCAAAGTGTGGTTTGATAAAATATTCCTACAAAAAAGAGTTAATAACCTTAATTTTGCCCCGATAACATTCCTCCATTTATTGTTTACAAAACTGCAAGGAGGAAAAAAAACTCTTAATTAATCGTGTATCCTCGAATAAGTGATTTACTAAACGACCTGCTGGGCACCAACATCGTGTTGCCCATCCAAACCTACGGATTTTTTGTTGCCCTTGCTTTTATTGCAGCCGGTTACATTTTGTATCTTGAACTGGGAAGAAAAGAAAAGCTGGGGCTGATCCGACCCGGAACAAAAACAATTACCAAAGGCAAAGCTCCCGGCTACAGCGAATATGTTGTTTCGGCGCTATTGTATTTTATTATCGGTTTCAAAGTCATCGGGTTAATTTTTGAGTATTCAGATTTTTCACAAAACCCGCAGCTCTTCCTACTATCAAGCCGCGGAAGTCTTTGGGGAGGCATTGTGATTGCAGCCATCGTGGTTGTTTACATTTATTTTAACGGCAAAAAAAACAAACTGGAAAAACCGGTAAATGAAACCATAACTGTTCATGCAGCCCAACTTACGCCGGCATTGGTTCTTATAGCTGCCATCAGCGGAATAATCGGAGCAAAAATCTTTGATCTTGTTGAACATCTTGATAGTTTTTTCAATGACCCTCTGGGTGCTCTGTTTTCATTCAGTGGCCTCACTTTTTATGGAGGACTAATTGTTGCTGCTTTCGCGGTTGGATATTATGGCGAACGAAATAAAATAAAATGGCCCTTGCTTGCCGATGCTGTTGCTCCTTCGCTGATGCTTGCTTATGCCATTGGCCGAATAGGCTGTCAGCTTTCAGGCGATGGTTGTTGGGGCATTCCAAATGCTGAGCCCAAGCCCGAATGGCTTACATTTTTACCCGACTGGATGTGGGGATTTACTTTTCCGCATAATGTCATCAAAGAAGGTGTCCCCATTTCGGGTTGTCATGGCGAATTTTGTTACGAACTTGGCCAGGCAGTTTTTCCAACTTCATTTTATGAAACCACGATAAGTGCCATTTTTTTCCTGATGCTTTGGTTTTTGAGAAATAAAATTGCTGTTCCGGGTGTCCTATTTGGGATTTACCTGATTTTAAACGGCACCGAAAGATTTTTCATCGAGTTTATCAGGGTAAACATTCAATATTCCTGGATTGGTATTCATGCAAGCCAGGCGCAGTTTATCGCTATCGGGATAATGTTGACAGGCATCGCTGGTATAATTTATTTTACGCGCTTTCGCAAAAAAGAACCTCTAAACTAAGCATTTATGAATTTGCAACAAATTACAGAACAAATGACAAACCTTGCCCGCGAAGTAGGAAAAATGCTTAAAAAGGAGCTTACAAATTTTTCAAGGGATAAAGTTGAGACCAAGGGTCTGCACAATTTTGTATCGTACGTGGATAAATCGTCCGAAGAAATTTTGGTGAAAGAACTGAGTAAAATCCTGCCGGAAGCCGGATTTATTGCCGAGGAAAATACTGAAACAAAAAAAGGAGAACGATATAACTGGGTGATAGATCCACTCGATGGAACGACAAATTTCATTCATGGCATCCCTTTATTTTCGATTAGCATTGCCCTGATGGATGGTGAAGAAGTAATTTCGGGGGTGGTGCATGAAGTAAATCAAAACGAGTGCTTTTATGCCTGGAAAAACAGTAAGGCCTACCTCAACGGAAATGAAATAAAAGTTAGTGATGCAAAAACCCTGAACGTAAGCTTACTTGCCACAGGTTTCCCCTATTATGATTATTCGCGACTTAAGCCCTACATGGAAATGTTTCAGTTCTTAATGCGCCATTCACATGGTGTTCGCAGGTTGGGATCTGCAGCTGTAGATCTGGCTTATGTTGCCTGTGGGAGGTTTGAAGGATTTTACGAGTATGGCCTTCATTCGTGGGATGTTGCCGCCGGAACAATAATTGTAAAACAGGCAGGTGGAATTGTAAGCGATTTCTCGGGAAAAGGGGATTATATTTTTGGCAAAGAAATTATAGCTACAGGCAACAATATTCATGGTGAGTTTTTGTATGAGCTAAAAAAATATTTTGCCTAAAACCGATTTTGGAGTACTTTTGTAAACCAAACTACCGTAGCAAACTCATGCAAAAAAAAGTAGTTGCAAAAAAGAAAATGAAAGAAAACCAGGAAGATTATTCAAAAGTTGAATACGCTAAGGATAGTCCCACAAGGAGTATTCTTAAAGCAATAAGCTGGCGATTCATTGCATCGGGGACTACCTTTTTGGTTACTTTTTTTATTTTCAGCAATACTTCAGGACACACATTTGATCAGGCACTCGAAACCGCCTGGTATGTTACAGTTACTGAGTTTTCGGCAAAAATATTAATTTACTACCTCCACGAACGATTATGGACAAATATTCATTGGGGTAAGTATTGGAGAAGAAGCTACTGGAAACGCAGAAGCTGGAAAAAACTTTATCGCCGCATGCATGATGACCAAAACATTTAATTATTCATCTTGTTAATGATTTAGAAAGATACCTTGGATAATGAAAAACCATAAACTAATACGAAATCTTGTATTTATGATGGGCATAATGTTTGCCATCAGTTTGTCATCACAAGAAACGAAAAACCCTTTTGCCGATAAATCAAAAACCTATAAAATTTTTAAATTCGACATCAAAGAAGAAATTGCACCTCCGGTATGGCATGTGGCCAAAAATTCACTCAAGGCAGCAAAAGATACTTCTGCTGATCTCATCCTCATCCACATGAACACTTATGGTGGCATGGTTGAAACAGCCGATTCAATTCGAACTGCCATTTTACACTCCCCCATTCCGGTTTGGGTTTTCATTGATAATAATGCAGCTTCAGCCGGAGCGCTGATATCTATTGCCTGCGACAGCATTTACATGCGTTCGGGTGCCAACATTGGAGCAGCCACAGTAGTAAACCAAACCGGCGAAGCAATGCCCGACAAATATCAGTCGTACATGCGCTCCACCATGCGTTCGACGGCAGAAGCTACCGGACGCGACCCAAAAATTGCTGAGGGCATGGTCGATCCACGAATTAAAATTCCAGGGGTTTCTGACTCGGGAAAAGTGATAACATTTACCACTTCAGAAGCTATGAAGCACGGCTTTTGCGAAGGCACTGCCGAAAGCATTACAGGCATTTTAGAACTTGCCGGGATTGAGAATTATGAAATAATCGAATATAAATTGTCAGCAACTGATAGAATAATCCGATTTTTTATCAGCCCAATCATTTCCGGACTATTGATCATGATTATAATCGGGGGAATATACTTTGAGCTACAATCGCCCGGCATAGGCTTTCCTATCCTGGCATCGGTGGTTGCAGCCTTGCTTTATTTTGCACCGCTCTACATTGAAGGCCTGGCTGCCAATTGGGAAATTATAATTTTCGTTGTCGGAGTTATTCTTATAGCGGTGGAAATATTTGTCATCCCGGGCTTTGGAGTAGCCGGGATTTCAGGGATTGCCCTGGTGGTTGTTGGGCTCACATTAAGTATGATCGATAATATTGGCTTTGAACCATCCCAAATCCCGGCAGCCGAATTACTTTCTGCATTTTTTATTGTTATTATTGCCTCATTTGTATCACTGGTAGGCTCACTCTATCTTAGCAGATTTCTTTTTTCAACCACCAATACCTGGTTTGGAGGGCTTGCCCTCTCTGCCACCCAACAAAAATCAGAAGGATTTACTTCTGCTGACAGCAACTATTCATCCATGATCGGGAAACAAGGAACAGCACATTCAGTTTTGAGGCCGGCAGGCAAAATTATTATTGATGATGAAATTTATGATGCCACCACAGAATCAGGATTCATCGAAAAAGGCGAAAGCATCCGCGTTACGCGATATTCCAATACGCAACTTTTTGTAAGAAAAAAAGCTTAGCCGAAAAGCTAACAATACCTAACTTGGACAAGCCAAAACCAAACAAGGTGATCATGTAAAACTTATGGTGTATTCCTGTTTTGGTTTGTCCAAGTTAGTCGGCAAAATTTATAAATGCATATTTTGCAATTAAGAGCTTTATTATTTATCTTCCTTTCATATTAACGACAATGCATTTTAAATTTTGTATGAGTACCTTATCACTAATATTCTGCCAAAAAATGGCAGAATATTAGTGATAAGGTACTAAGCCCTCTTTGTTGATTTTTAACCATTTATAAAATAAGGGTGTTGCAATAATTGTTGTATCTTTGCGCCCTTTAAATTTTTAGTAAACCAAAAATGCTTGATAAACTCGAAGCCATAAAACAACGCTGGGAAAAAATTGAACAGGAAATGAATGAGCCTTCAGTCATGTCGGACATGAAACGGTTCATCCAGCTAAATAAAGATTATAAAGACCTTCAGCCCATTATTGGCGGGTATGAGGATTTAAAAAACGTTATCAGTAATATCAATTCTGCAAAAGATGTCATCAAAAATGAAAAAGATGAAGAATTCAGGACGATGGCAAAGGAAGAGCTTAACGAACTTACTGCCAGAAAAGATGAACTCGAAGAAGAAATCAGATTAATGCTAATACCTGCCGACCCACAAGACGGTAAAAATGCCATTGTGGAAATTAGGGCAGGTACCGGTGGTGATGAAGCCAGTATTTTTGCAGGCGACTTATATAGAATGTACATAAAATACTGCGAAACAAAGGGCTGGAAACTTGAAGGAGTTGACGTTACCGAAGGAACGGTTGGCGGATTTAAAGAGATCATTTTTAACGTGTCGGGTAATAATGTTTACGGTCAGCTAAAATACGAATCGGGTGTACACCGGGTTCAGCGGGTACCACAAACCGAAACCCAGGGGCGTGTTCATACCTCTGCAGCATCGGTGGTAGTATTGCCCGAAGCTGACGAGTTCGACATCGACCTCCAGCAAAGCGACATCCGAAAAGACCTTTATTGTTCTTCAGGTCCCGGCGGCCAGTCGGTAAATACCACTTATTCAGCCGTAAGGCTTACACATATCCCCACCGGAATTGTTGCTACTTGCCAGGATCAGAAATCGCAAATCAAAAATTACCAAAAAGCACTTTCTGTACTCCGTACCCGGATTTACGAAATGGAGTATAAAAAATTCCTTGATGAGATTGCCTCAAAAAGGAAAACAATGGTTTCAACCGGCGACCGCTCGGCAAAAATCAGAACTTACAATTATCCGCAAGGCCGCATGACCGATCACCGCATTAGCCTTACCATGTATAATTTACAATCGATTGTTGACGGCGACATTCAGGAAATTATCGATCAGTTACAATTGGCCGAAAATGCCGAAAGACTTAAAGCTGAAGTCGAAAAAGTGTAATCCATTTTTTCAGCACCAAATAGATTATTAATAATATTGACAAAATAAATTTTCATTTTATGGAATACAACACCCAACGCGATCACCTTACCATACCCGAATACGGAAGAAATTTACAAAAAATCGTTCAATTAGCCATTAAATCTGAAGACCGGACTAAAAGAACCCAAATCGCTTATGTTATTGTGGATATTATGGCTCAATTACATAACGATATAAAAGATTCACCGGAATTACGCCATAAACTGTGGGATCATCTACATATTATTTCTGATTTTAAACTTGACGTTGATAGTCCATTTCCTCCTCCCGATGAAGAGGTGCTAACCAAAGATCCAAACAGGCTTTCCTATCCCAAAAGAGATATGCGTTACAGCTATTATGGTAAAAACATCGAAAACATTATCAATAAAGTCGTTGAGACAAATAACGAAGAGCATAAGGCTGAAATTTCTATGTCACTTGCCAACAGCCTCAAGAAAACATACTTGATGTGGAATCGCGATTCGGTTGACGATAACCTTATCAAACGTCATCTCAAGGACTTATCCAATGGAAACTTAACCCTTACTGAAGAAGATCAATTAATCAGCACTTATGATCTGCTTGGCAAACCTGTTAAGAAAAAAATCCAGCAAAAAAAGAAGTCGAACTTCCGAAGAAAAAATTAGTTTCAAGTATATTAAAATAGTTAATCCTTTTCATGAGTTCCTTTAAAATTATCGGCGGCCAAAAGCTAAATGGGGAAATCACACCACAAGGTGCCAAAAATGAAGCCCTGCAGGTTATATGTGCCACCTTACTTACCAGCGCAGAAGTTGTAATTAGTAATATTCCCGGGATCATCGATGTAATAAAGTTGATGGATTTGTTGGAAGTATTGGGTGTTGAGATAAAACAAATAAATGAGCATACCTACAGTTTCCGGGCAGCCAACATCGATCTGGAGGTGCTTAAATCAGATACTTATAAAAAAAAGGGTGCGGGATTACGTGGATCAATCATGATTGTAGGCCCGCTGCTTACCAGGTTTGGAAAAGGATACATTCCCCAGCCCGGAGGCGATAAAATTGGCCGTCGCCGACTTGATACCCATTTTATTGGTTTGCAAAAACTTGGCGCACAATTCGACTACGATTTTGATGAAAACTTTTATAAAGTTGATGCATCAAAACTTACAGGTACATACATGCTTTTGGATGAAGCATCAGTTACCGGAACTGCCAATATTGTGATGGCCGCTACATTGGCCAAAGGAAAAACCACCATTTTTAATGCCGCCTGCGAGCCCTACCTTGTTCAGCTTTGTAAAATGCTAAACAGAATGGGCGCAAAAATATCAGGTATTGGCTCAAATCTTCTGACCATAGAAGGTGTGGAAGAATTGGGGGGATGCACCCATGAATTACTTCCTGATATGATCGAGATTGGCAGCTTTATCGGGTTGGCAGCCATGACAAAATCGGAGCTTACAATAAAAGACGTAAAACCTGCTGAGCTGGGAATAATTCCCGAGGTATTCAGACGCCTCGGTATTGATTTGCAAGTTGGCGAAAGCAGCATCTTCATACCCGAACAAAAAAGTTACGAAGTGGAGACTTTTATGGATGGCTCCATAATGACCATTGCCGATGCCCCATGGCCGGGCTTTACACCCGACCTTATCAGTATCGCCCTGGTTACAGCTATTCAAGCCAAAGGAAGTGTACTCATTCATCAAAAAATGTTTGAGAGCCGCTTGTTTTTTGTAGATAAACTCATCGACATGGGGGCGCAAATAATTCTTTGCGATCCACACCGCGCCACAGTAATTGGGCTCGATCACAAATACAATCTGCGTGGGATACGCATGAGTTCTCCTGACATTAGGGCAGGGGTTGCCTTGCTTATTGCTGCACTTTCGGCAAATGGTACCAGCATCATCGACAACATCGATCAAATCGACCGTGGTTATCACAACATCGATGGAAGACTAAACGCGGTTGGCGCAAAAATTGAAAGAATCTAAAGTATTTTTATCTTATTAAAGATTTAAAAAAAAATTAATCATGCGAAAACTTTTTGTTTCCAGTCTCATTGCAATTTCATTTTTATTCATAGTATCGAACGATGCCACAGCACAAAACCACCGGGAAACAGGCTTGCAAATTGGTAATATCATTCCTGACCTTAAAATGAATGACGTGGATGGAAATCAGCGTAGTATTTCAGAATTAAAGGGAAATATAGTTTTTGTAGATTTTTGGGCATCTTGGTGCAAGCCTTGCCGCCGCGAAAACCCGGCAGTGGTGCAAACCTATAATACCTATCTTTCAAAAACTTTCAGAGATGCCGATGGTTTTAAAGTTTTCAGCATTTCCCTCGATAAAAACAAAAAAGACTGGACTAATGCCATTGAGGCTGATGGTTTAATATGGGACGAACATGTTAGCGATCTGCAGGGCTGGCGATCCAGTGCTGCAAAAAAATTCAATGTCCGGGCTATTCCTATGAATTATCTAATCGATCAAAATGGTGTAATCATCGCAAAGAACATTCGTGGCGAACAGTTAAAGGTAACTCTTGAAAATCTTATCAAAAAAAACTAAATAATTCGTGACAATTTGACCTTGGGATTTGATTGGCAAAAATTTTGTTATGCCACCCTCCGGAAATTAACTTTATTGTTAAACCATTGGTTATTAATAAGCTAAAAAATGACAGAGAAAAATAAAACACAAGAGCAGGAACCAGAAGCTGTGGATACAAATGCCACAAATGCAGAGGATATTCAGGATGACAAGAAAAAGATGAAGAACAAGAAAAAAAACACTGCCACAAAAAAGAAACAATCAAAAGAGCAGATACTTGAGGGGCAAGTTAGTGAACTGGAAGAAAATCTGGCTGAGCTCAATGATAAATACTTAAGGTTGTTTTCTGAATTTGATAATTATCGTAAGCGCACAAACAAGGAGCGCCTCGATCTGCTTGATACTGCTTCGCTTGAAGTTATCAAAGACTTGCTACCCGTAATGGACGACTTTGAAAGGGCATTCAAGGCCAATGAAGCAAAATCGGAGGAAGACCAAAACAACCTTGAAGGTTTTAAATTGATTTACAACAAACTAAAAGGCACACTAACCCGAAAGGGCTTAGAACCCATGAAGTCTATAGGCGAAAGCTTTGATACGGATTTCCATGAAGCGCTGACAAACATACCTGCTCCTTCGGAAGAATTGAAGGGCAAGGTTGTAGATGAAATTGAAAAAGGCTATATGCTTAAAGGAAAAGTCATTCGTTTTGCCAAGGTGGTTGTTGGCCAATAAAATCTGAACACAAGTTGCATAAGAATTATTTAAAATTCCATCATGTCGAAAAGAGATTACTACGAAATACTTGAAATATCAAAAGATGCCGGCGAAAGCGAAATTAAAAAGGCTTACCGCAAAATGGCAATAAAATTCCATCCCGATAAAAATCCCGGTAATACAGAAGCTGAAGAAAAATTTAAAGAAGCTGCCGAGGCCTACGAGGTATTGAGAGATCCTGATAAAAGACAACGTTACGATCGCTTTGGGCACGAAGGTTTGAGAGGTACAGGAGGTGGTGGTGGATATGGTATGTCGATGGATGATATCTTCTCGAACTTTGGCGATATTTTTGGCGGTGCATTTGGCGGGTTTGGAAGTGGCTTTGGCAACAGCTCACGCCGCAGACGCGTAAACCGCGGTTCCAATCTCAGGGTAAAAGTTAAACTCACACTCGAAGAGGTCGCCAACGGGGCAAAGAAAAAAATTAAAGTCAACAAATATATTCAATGCGACACCTGCTCCGGCTCGGGAGCCAAAGGTGGCTCTTCATACAATACTTGTAACACTTGCCATGGCACAGGCCAGGTTACGCGCGTAACCAATACTTTTCTGGGGCAAATGCAGACCACTTCAACCTGCCCCTCGTGCGGTGGTGAGGGGCAAACCATTACCCAAAAATGTACTACCTGTGGTGGCGATGGCATCACCCGCGGCGAAGAGGTGATTACGATCGACATCCCGGCTGGTGTTTCGGAAGGGCTGCAACTATCGGTGAGCGGCAAAGGAAATGCAGGTGCCCGTGGTGGCATCAACGGCGACCTGATTGTGCTGATCGAAGAAATTGAACACGACCACCTGGTGCGCGATGGCGACAACCTTATCTACAATCATTTCATTTCATACACTGATGCTGCTTTGGGCTGCGACATTAACGTACCCACACTTGACGGTGTAGCAAAAATCAAAATAGAAGCCGGCACACAAAGTGGAAAAGTGCTTCGTTTAAAAGGAAAAGGCATCACCCACCTGCAGCAATATGGCAAAGGTGATCTGCTTGTTAATATTAGCGTATGGACGCCGCAAAACCTCACCCGTGAGGAAAAAAACACACTTGAAAAATTGGGTAAATCAGTCAATTTCACCCCCAACCCAAGCAAAAGTCAGCGCAATATTTTCAGCCGCATGAAGGAATACTTCCAGTAGAGCAGCAGGTTTTCCTACACTTTAACATAAAACCGAAAAGAAATTTTAAAAGAATCCTATTGAAAATGTACAATCCTATATCGGACATCTGATATATGATTTCCGATGTTTGATATTTGATATCAGATAAACCTAACAGGTTTTCCGGTTTTAGCATCGGATTCCTTTTCAAAGATCAGGATAAACTCAGAAGGGTAAACCTGTTAGGTTTCCCAATATATTACTCCAACACTCCACCACTCCACTACTCCAAAACTCCTCTCATCTCTCACTTCTCCCTCCCGAAAAGTAGAAAATTTTCAATTTTCGTAACTTTTCGAGGATGCACGGGCAAAGCCCGGCACTCTCACCTCTCATTTCTCATCTCTATCTTCTCCCCTCTCACCTCTAAGCTCTGTTACTTCCCGGACTTATTCACGGGGTGACTGCGACCACCTCATCCCCAACCCTTCTCCTTGAGGAGAAGGGAGCTCCGCCGCACAAGCCAGCGGTGAACATCTGATATATGATTTCCGATGTTTGATATTTGATATCAGATAAACCTAACAGGTTTTCCGGTTTTAGCATCGGATTCCTTTTCAAAGATCAAAACAAACTCAGACGGGTAAACCTGTTAGGTTTCCTAATAAATTACTCCACCACTCCACTACTCCAAAACTCCTCTCATCTCTCACTTCTCCCTCCCGAAAAGTAGAAAATTTTCAATTTTCGTAACTTTTCGAGGATGCACGGGCAAAGCCCGGCACTCTCATCTCTCGCCTCTCCCTTCTCCCCTCTATTCATAAATGCTCTAAATTACAAACAATTCATGCTAATTTTTAAAATACGCTTATTCAAGAACTCCTGACGTTCATCCTGAAATTCCTAACGTTCGTTCGATAAAACCCCCACATAGAGAAATGTACATATATTGCATTTCAAAATGAATGATTTTTTTATTCTGCCAATTTGTTTTACTTTTGCTTTACCAATAAAAACCATAACTAATTTATTGAAATGAAAAATAAATTTTTGAACCGGATTTTTAAACAAAGCAACACGGGATAAACTCCACAACCCACTGATTCCTGTGTGTGTGTGTGTGTGTGCAAGAGTAAACAAAACAGCAGGGCACCACCTTCTTTACCAAGATTTATCATTTCAATCACATTCACCTCCATTCGATTATTAAATGCGAATGGAACTTTAGGTTCACTTTATTTTAACAATAAAATATTTTATAATGAAAAATCTATTTCTATCAATAATCATTATTATGGCAGGCTCTACGGCTTGCAAAAAAGAAAGCAACACAACACGCCCGGCTACGGGCAATACACAAAACCTCGAACAGTTGATACTGAACTTTGAGCAAAAGCTAAACTCGGGACAAAAAGATGGAACTATTTACGCCATCGATAGCGCGGTTTGGTACGTGGAGGCTTTGCTTAACTACAATCTCGGCAGCGAAGGCATTGAATGTTCCGGCATAACTGTGGATACTATCGAAACCAACCTTCTTATCCCATCATCAGGGGAATACACGTTAAACCAGCTTGAAACTATTTACAGCGAGTTACTGGATAAAATAACCGAAAGTCAGCCAACCAACACCATTGTTTTTGCGGCTGATTTATACAATTATCAAGTAGAAACGGTTATGGTTTTCGCGGTTCAAGTTGCTTATGCAACACCGCTTACACCGCAGTTAAAATCCTTAAATGATACAACCGGATATTGGTACTGGGGTGGAGACCTTGGTATGTGCGGCCCCGACTCAGGTCTGTATGTTGGCATGGATGCTACGGATGTATTGGAGACCCAAATTGGTAATGCCACCTCTGGGGTGTGGACAAATATTCAAAGTTTTGATATTTTACCATCCTGGCCTTATGATCCCAATTTTCCATTTGACATTCAATATCTGCAGCCGACAAGATTATTCTATGCAGAAGGCCCTTGGGTTGATATCCATGATTTTTGTATTCCTCCGGCGGTAATGGATTATTATCTGTCCAGTAGTGGGATTCCTTACATTATTAATGATCTGAAACCCGCAAAGAAGTCTTTTATCTATTGCTCTATTACTCCAATTTGGATTGATGTTAATAGTATTGGCCATTGGGGAGGTTTCGTTTTTGGAATACCTTTACATTAAATTATTTACCAGGCGTGTTTCACCACACGCCTGGTTTAATATTTTATTAATAAAAAGATATGGATTATGAAAAAGATACTATCGCTTATTTTACTATTGTACCTTATACAGTTCCAAACAAATGCCCAGGATAGTTTTGTCGTGAAAACATCGGGGCCTAACTTACTAAATTTACCCCAGGATTTTGTATTTACACCTAACGGCAATATGCTGTTTATATTCACCTCTATACCCCAAGAAGGGACTTACTATGAAAATGAAATCCGTGAATTAAATCCCGCAGGCGAAATTGTAAATACCTCCACGTTTTCTCACTCAACGCTTGATGCTGTTCAATATTTACATTGCCTTATTGTCGAAGATACCCTATATGTTTTTGGGAAGGGACATAGAACCATCGGAGGAAACACCCATTTACCTTTTCTCTTGATGCATAAATTCGATTTACAACTTAACTTGATCAGAATGCACGAATTTTGGTTGGAGCAAATATCCCCAAGCAATATTTTACATGGGCGTGTAAAATACAATAACGAAAACTTCCACTACATTTGTGGTTTTGGTTCTATCGGCAACCTAAGACCCTTTCATGCAGAAATTTCAAAGCAAGGCGAACTCATCAAATTCAACATCGAAGGCGAAACAGGGAAGACGCTGTTGCCCTATGATTTTACAATAAAAGATGATGGAAGATTCCAGACATATTCGC
>Ga0307990_1001873_pt1 | contig 17312 bp, 17 predicted proteins | sample EllFjometagen129_FD_203168 | JGI IMG/M metagenome (GOLD analysis project Ga0307990, IMG submission 203168) | Marine microbial communities from Ellis Fjord, Antarctic Ocean - #129 | ecosystem: Environmental > Aquatic > Marine > Unclassified | place: Southern Ocean | collected 2014-10-08
GCAACAACCAGTTCCCATTACTCATAAACCTCTCCCTCCTTTCTTCCCATGAACCGATAACTACGTTCATCCATTGCTTGCTGGCTACTCACACGCATCAGCGAATCCACAATAATCTACTCACACTGTCTCCGGGCCCTTCCTCAGTTGCCTTTCCCATCCTGATGTCATTAGGGGGTGCTGAGCGCCACCAACTGTGTCAATAACTCTATGGACATCACTCTTGATCTGTGGCACGCTGCGTCCATACCCAGCTCCAGTTCGCGCCGAGAGAGAACTCCAGAAACCAGCTAGTATTGACCGATCCCTTTACCCACGTAAGCCCACCAGAAACACCACCAACTACCTGAGTGAATTGATCGGACCAGAAACCTTCTGTACTGGGATTGTGTTCGCCGACAAGCCATCTCTTGGAGAGGCCAACATCAACAAAGTACTTAATGTAGTGGTAATAGTGATAGTGCAGCATGTTCAACGATCTTAGTTCTACTCTAAGAGCGGCATCATCCTCCCATAATCGCTGGAGTGCTATGCCTACCTGATAAGTAGCATACGATGGTAAGGCCATATTGTGCAAGTGCAACATCAGAGCACTGCCTAGAAGCCCAATCCGATTATCTAGTCCCCATACCCGCCCTTCAATCCACACGTCTTCATACGCAAAAGTTGGAGGCCAGCCTGTGTCAATACCGCCCATGAAAACGCGTGGACCAACATCTATCCGAAATGAGGTTCCATAAACGAGTGGAGCATGAACGACCACCAGCCACAACATCGAAACCAGTACCACTGCGAATACAACCCTAGCATGACTAACATGAGCATCCAATGTACGCCCTCCCTTGGTCGCTCGCTGAAACGAAACACTATCACTATATCAATTACTACGCTTCGTCTCTGTTTCTAGGACCGCTGTTACGGATCCGCCTTGACTGTTGGAGGAACGTTAGTTGCGTTATTCATGTGCGCGATCATCGAATTGCTCGCGCTCGCTCCGCACGCGTCGGTCACTGTCAAAGTGAGAACGACATCCTTGCCGCAGCGGTCGGTGGACGGGGCTGTGTACATAGGGTGGAGCGCGTAGGGATTGTCAAAGCGCCCTCCATTACACGGTGCCGTCCAGTGATAGCTCAATGCGTCCCCATCAGGATCCGATGCGGAGCAAGTCAACTGGACGCTTGTGCCTCCACCGATCGTGATGTCCTCGCCTGCGTCGGCTGTCGGCAGCTGATTCACATTCTTGATATGAATAATGAGTCGATCCACACCGCGCGCGAGGCAGCTATCCATGGCTGTAAGTGTTATACAGGCATACTCTCCTTCACAGGCAGTGGTCATTGGTGCGCAGTACGTAGGATTGAGCGACGTGGGGTCATCAAACGCCCCCTTGTCCGCCGTCCACTTGTACCTGACAACATTGTTGTCTGGATCGCAGACCGTGCCGTGGAGCTTGATAGATCCGCCCTCATTGACCGATTTGGCTGAAGCCGCGTTCATGCATTGCGGAATGGGAGGACAACAGGGTGGCACATGTGTCACTTGCCGTGGGCAGCACGGAACAAGTGCTGTCGGGTAATGGGGAAGACGTGCCTTGTTAACATGAACAACAAGTGAATCAGTCGCGGAAAGTCCGTGGCTGTCCGTCACCGTGAGGGAGAGGAAAACAAAATCCCTTGCCTTGCAGTCATCGACCGCGGGTAGTGTATACCTTGGATGAAGTGCGCGTGGATTGTCGAAAGCCCCACGTCCACCCACGGCTGTCCAGTAGCAAGTAACCGGATCCCCATCTGGATCATAAGCTCCACAAGTTAGTTGGACCGTAGTACATTCCGTCATCACTATGTCATCCCCCGCATTAGCAACCGGTGGATGATTCACAATCGGTCTGGGTTGTGGGCTCTCCGCGGGGCAAGTGGAGGGAATCGGCGTGACACAACAGAGAGCGGGAGTTATCGGGCGACATCTTTCGAGCGGAAGGGAACAGACCATATCCCGGACCCGCGCAACCATGCTGTCACTTGCGCTAAGTCCCTGCTTGTTCGTGACGGTCAGAGTAAGCGTAATGTCATCCGAATATCCACAGATTGGCGGAGCCGTATAGGTAGGGTGTAACACGGAAACATCATTAAAGCTTCCCTCCCCGTCCTCGGCCGTCCAATGGTAAGTTACCGCTCCCCCCAAGGGATCATATCCTTCGCAGGTGAGGCGTGTACTGCAACATTCGTTGAGTTGGATGTCCGCTCCAGTATCAACATAGGGCACGACAACGGGTTTCGGACACAGCAAGAAACCGACGACCGCGCCCAACACCAAAGCCCCCACGACCAACAACACACCAGTGTCATCCATCGCAAATACCTCCTTTTATCTACAAGTATCACCCCCGCCTCATCTCCACCATTGAATTCCCCACGCCAGCATAGCACAAAAGAGGGTGAATGCCAAGAGTACCATGTTCCATTCCCCACACTTCACAGAGAGTACGATTTGTGATATGGTTAGAAAAAGGTGTCCAGTGCATCAGTAGACCATAATAATGACGAAAGTGCGGACTATAGGAGGGCATATGAACAGAAAGGCTGTGCAGTTCTTTATCCTAGGGGAAATCCTACGGTTGGACTACCGGAGAGGTAGTTATCGGATGCTCAAGATTACCAACACTGAGAATCAAGGAGCTTATCAAGTAAGTCCTGCGCAAGGAGGCAAGAAATGAGAACCATAACGATAACACTCATGGCAGTAACGATGCTCGTGTTGGGGATACTGCTCCCAACTTACGCGGACTCGGTTGACGACCGCGTGGCAACGTTAGAGGCACAAGTTGCAGCATTGCAGTCTCAGGCTCAGTTGCTCACACTGACTACCAGCAGAGCTCTTGAGACGATCACCTCTCTCGAAGCGCAATTTGCAGCCCTGGAGGCAAATCCCGCAACCGCTCTCAAAGTGGCCTACATCAATGCAGAGGATGCGTTTGCGGTATTCACCGGCGCGGTAAGCAACTTGCGACAGAGGGCAATCGACAAGCAGGGTGAGATTGTGAAGCTGCAGCAGCAGTACATGGCAAGCACGATCTCCAAGGACGACTTCGACAGCCAGAACAATCGGCTGCAGGTTGAGTTACTCCAGGCACAGCTTAACATCGATCTGGGGACTATTGACAAGATGATCGCATCCACAGGCTTCTCCGACATGAAGAGCGACCTGCAGCGACTCAAGGATGAGGCGCAGCCGGTCGTCGATGAGATGAAGAACCTCGTCTCCACGGTACGCGTTGGTGTGATTGACACGACTGAGTTCCAGAATCGGTATACGCAGGTGAAGAATGCATTCACGCAGCTCGATCAGCTACTGACGCAGGCAGCGACGGCGAAGATCGTGCAAGCGGCGAATAACGTGGCAATCGATCAGGGATACGACCTCGTGCTGCGGACGAAGAATGTGATCGTCTATCGCAATACCGCGAAGCTTACGGACATCACTGAATTGGTTAAGGCTGAGATTGCATCATACTTGTAAGGATCGACCGCCATAGGCAATCATAGAACTGACAAAGGAGGAGACATGCGAAGAAAAGGCATCAAGCTTCTAATAGGTATGAGTATCTTGCTTCTCGGATTGAGTGCAGGGTTCTTCATAGGACATTCACCCACAGATTCGAGTGCCGCAGTGACCCTGCCGGGCACTCTCACGCTCTCGATGCCGGCATTTGCACAAGGAGTCCCATCAGATCAGTTCCCGCAGAACGAAGCTGGTATTTCTGCTTACGTCAATCTTGCACAGGAAATCGACTTGGATCGAGCACGTACGGTCTTCAAGGGAATCGAAGCGGATGAGAATGAGTATCTGATCGGGATCATCGAATTGCCGAATCTGGCTGAGGACATGTGGCCGCATGCCTACGTCAGCAAGAGCGGCTGGCTCATGGCGTACTATTCCAAGACAGAACCCACGAGCAAGCTGATGCAGTGGTCAGGATTCCAACGAGATGTAATCACCACAACAACGCTCAAGGATGCACTCATCACGATGTGCCAGAAGATGGCGCTTGATCCCTCGAAAGTCGATTCTGACATGAGTTACTACCACTTCCAGTATCCAAGCGCGACGAAACTCCTCATTGCGCTGGACACGACCGACGGAGAAGACACCTTCCAGTTCACGATTCCGCCAAGACTGAGCCTGTACGAAGCCTCTTGGTCTCATCATGCATACAATGGCTCCGGCGGCTACGCGTGGTCGGAATCAAAGATCGATGGAACTCAATTGTATCGAGCTGGAGCTGGCACTTATGTTCGCTGTGGCGTCCTGGAGACTCAGCACACAACACCAGGAGCCGCTCATATTGTGTGGGTAGGTCGATATAATGGCTGGGCAGGCTGTGCCATCGTCTTTCTATACAATTAGAGGAGCATCAACATGGATCTAAAGACAGTGCTCCTCGTTGGATTGTCTGTAGGGTTGATCGCGGCAGCCATCTTGCTTTGGCCAAGCGGAGACGCACCTATCCCGCTGACTCCAAAAGCGGAGATTGTCGTTGAAGGCACATCCATCGAACCATGGCGCAAAGAGCTTGAAGTGAGTGCGAGACTTGCCAAGGAGACTGTGTCGGTTCTTCCGCGAGTCCAGATCTGGCACGCAGTCACATCTGGCCTGGCGCCTCCGCTACAGCAATCCACTGAAATGGAAAGAGATGCCAAGCAAACTGCCCAGCGCATCCTTGTAGAACATGCCGCCACAGCTACTTCAGTTCCAATGGGAGCAACGACGCCCCCTGTCGTCGCCGCATCGGCCAGAGTCCTGATAGAGCATGCGGCCACTGCTCTTCCCATCGGAGCGCTCAGCAGCTCCTCTGGATTGCAGAGCGACAGCGCCAAGGTCTCGCCAAAGCTTCTCATTGAAGACGCCGAAATCGTTGACACAACACTACTAGAGGCAATGCCGCCAGATCCACCTGGCAGGTAATGCAGTTTGGGTTGAAATCGGAGACAAGGAAAGGCACATCGAAAAAATCTCTCGCGTGCAATGACATTGTAGCGAGAAGGTTCAAGGAGAGATCATGAAGAATGTGTTGGTGGTATTCGTGCTCATATTGTTATTCGGCAGCTTGGCCACCTTCGGCCAGATTACTCAGGTCAACATCGAGTTCTTGCTCGACGCATCTGAAAGCATGTCCGGAGGAGTGCTGGGAGGAGCAAAGATTGAGCTTGCAACGCGTGCACTGCAAGACATCTTGGATGCGCTTCCCTCCTCGTACAACATCGGTTTGCGGGTATTTGGCAATCGTTATGCTGCAAGTTCCACCACCGAATCGTGCGTCGATACTCAGTTGCTTAGTCCTATCGCTGCCTTCACAGCTGAATCACGTATCTCATTTGAGCAGCACCTTTCTGCTATCACCCCCAGGGGGATGTCTCCCATTTCGCTAGCGCTGGAAAGCGCGGCCAATGACTTCTTCGGACTGGATGGTAAGAAGATCCTTATCCTCCTTAGTGATGGTGAAGAGACATGCGGTGGAGATCCCATAGCGATCGCTGGGTATATCACGCAGCTGATCCCCGGACTTGAGGTTCACGTAGTCGGCTTTGACGCTTCCTCGCTTCAGCAATTGGAGCAAATTGCAGCCGCCGGACGGGGCAACTACTATCATGCAAGAAATGGAATTGAGATCATCAACGCACTCAACCAGGCTGTTTGGAATGCTACTGGGGTGTTGTTCTATGACGACTTCGAGACCGAGATGCTCCCGGCGTGGCGTGTAGAGACTATCAAAGGAATGACATTGGGGATCAACGATCACGCAATGACACTTACTGGGAATAAGTTGAACTGTATGCTGGTCGGAGCCTACGTTGGTGACCGCGCCTGGACCGACTACTCGCTGTCCATGGATATCATCTACCACAGATATGCAGATCGAAATTGTGACCAATTGGTCATCCCATTTCGGGTGCAAGACGCCAATCACATGATGGCGTTTTTCCTCCGCCCCAGAGGACAATCGGGATTCCGCATCATGACCAACGGCATCTGGAGTGGTCTGTTTGGCGGGGCCGAAACACCTTGGGCGAATAACTATAGCTTCTCTATGCTGGTGCAGGGAAACAGCTATACTGTCATGCTCAACAACGAGCCGTTCGCCACCTGGCAAGGGGAGGGATACGCTACGGGATACGTTGGCGTCATGATTGGCGAGGAAGATACTGCACCGTGGATCGATAATTTTACTGTGCGTCAGGTGAAATAGTGCTCGGCAATACTCGTAGCTTATGGGTGTCTCAAACTCTGAGTGCAAATTGTTCCTTCAGAGGGGAGCTGAATAGGTACCTTCATGTGCTGGTTAGGGTGCGGATGAATGCAATGCTAAGAACTATGGCGTTTAGTGTCTTTATCCTTGGGTTGTGCGTCTGCAGTACTTCTTGCCAGTCCGGTGCCGTTAGGACCGAGAAAGAAAACTTCGGAACCATCAAACTAGAATACACCGCTGCGCTGACAGGCGACACAATGAGCCCATGCCACATAGTGGTCTATCAGCCAAAGGGCGATACGTTCGAAACCCCTCTCCCTCAACGGCTGGTGGTTTATGACTACCCTGAAAATCAAGACGGGAAAATCCTTTGGCAGTGCTATCGGGATGACACGTTCCTGAAATATGCTGATCTGTTACAGTACTACTCGGTCACCAAGATCGAGTTCGCGGATGTAGATAGCGATGGCATTGATGAGGCAGTAATCAGTTGGGATAGTGATTCTATGGGTTCAGGTTGGATACAAACCTTAGAGGTCCTTGACTACGACCGCGAAAACGAGGAATTTGGATCCTACAAAGGGGTAACCGCATCTGGTCCGTTCGGAGGATTTCTTGTCGACTCGCTCGATCCTGATGGTAGTGTCCAGAGGGTCTTTGCGTACTCATTCCGAAGTGATGGGATGGATACCTATGGTGGAACCGAATGCCGTTGGTGTCCGCACCGGTATCGGGTCGCTGTTTACACCATCACAGAGGACGGACTGGTTATCGATCCCCATTGGCACAGCGGGCAAATCGCCTACACGCAACTTCGGTTCCCTTGCGACGGTTCCGGCAATCCTACTGACGAATATCACGGCCTGAATGACTACTACATGCGTTCGTCTCTCTACAACGCGCTAGAACCTGGCCCATCCTTCGTTGTCCTTTCCCCACAGCCCAATCAAACGGTGGGCCTCCCTTTCTCTCTTCGAGTTGAGATCCCGCAAGATATGCCAGAACTAGGGATCAAAATCGTTAGCACCTCTCCCAATGGTGATGAGCAGCTTCTCTTAGAGGATATCATCGAAGGTTGGGCTTGTGAGCCGAGCACCTCGCTGAAGCTTGAGGATTTCGTCTACTATTCTGCTCCAAGCAGCAGCAGTGGGAGAATCGTTCTCTACGATCCAGCCAATCCACACGATGACACTCGCAAGCTCACGATTCCAATCGTTTTTGAAGCGATTGACACAACAACTGTACAGATCTTCTTTCCTAATGAACGGCGCCGGTCTGAACCGTTCGATGAACAACTGCTCTACCCCGTGGAACGCACTATTTCCAAGACCGGATCTCCAGAGGAAGAGGCACTCATTCAGCTATTTCGCGGTCCAACGGGTGTTGAGGATAAAGAGGGTTTCTTCACCTATCTTGGGCCCGTCTGCAAAGCACAAGATGTTTACTATCCTAGACATCTCTGCTCGAACAAGCTGAAGAAACTGGAGATTAAGGATGGAGTAGCTTACGTCTGGACCTATGATATTGAGTGGCCAGATCCTGTGCCTGGAATGGGCGGTGTTCACTTCATGGCCGTTGCACTGGACCAGATCAAGCAGACCCTGCTCCAATTCCCAAATATATCACGAGTCGTGATTTGGTAGTTGCCGTTGACAGAAGAAGTGGGACCCACATCTTGCGCATGTGAAGGTCCCACGTTCGCTTCGATCGCTAGTGAAATGCTACTCGGGTTCTGTTAAGTATACTTCTACAGTTCCCGACGATGTGATCAGAGCCAGCACATCCGGGAAACCGTTTCCATCGACATCGGCAATCTGTAACGCCACAGGCTTTGTATGGCAGGGAATCGTTTGCTCTTCTGTGAGGGCTTCTCCATCACGGCTGAGCATGTACACGATCATTCCAGAATTGTAGTAGATGAGATCTGAGATAGCATCGCCATTAAGGTCTGCAATGCACGCAGTCTTCTCCATGCCAACGGGTGGCAATGGAAAGGGCAGCTGTGTATCCAAGGAATCCCACGTTGTGACCTTGTTGTACCAGACCATGATGCCACTAGTGCGCAAGGCCGAACATGTACCCGTATCTTCCAGGCCCCCGCCGACCAAGAGGTAGATACGCACGGAGGTTCCATCCTCGCCATGAACCGCGAAGATCGGTCCATCCGCAGTATCCACGCGAAAGACAGAGAACGCCGACGTCTTGGAAACCATGCTGGGATCATCATCGAGTAGTGGATAGAAGAGCGATACCGTGCCAACAGAGCTCACAAGGAAGAGACCATTAACCATACCGCTCGAATCCCCAAGCGAAGTAGCAGCCGAGGGCCGGAACGGAAGATCCAAGCTTGGTCCTTCCTTGAATAGGCCGTTTCCGATACCGCAGAACCCGTAACCCGTACTTAACCTTGAGTTAAGAGCTAGGATGTCTACTATCCCATCCTTGTTGTAGTCGCACGGAACGAAATCAGTGAATCGAACAAACTTCAGCAAATCTACGGTGGATTGCGAAATAGCGACATCGCGATCCGTCGCAGCAGGCGCCGACTCTACTGTCTGCGAAGCATCTTCTTCAACGGCTGGAGCTGCTTCCGAAGATGTCCCTTCCATAACAGGCGTTTGCGGCTTGGTCGCAGTCTGCTCATTAACGGCAACCGGTTCAGCAGCCTGTTGTACACCTTGAGCTGTCTCAGTTGTCACCGCAGAGTCCTTTACGTCGGCGGTGGCTGCCGATGGCTCAGCCCCCTTCTCCCCTTGGGCATTGGCCGAGGATACCTCAGCAAGCGGGGAGGGGGCACCTACTGGTGCCTCCTCCTGCTGATTCGAAGATGATGCCGCGGGTTGATCGCCCGTGGTTGCGGAGTTCTCACCCGCAGCCGCCCCCCCCTCATCCGAGGGGTTAACTAGTTTTTTGAATCACTCTCCGTCTGGATCTCAGGCTTTGGCGGAGTGTTGCCTCCGCAGTCCTTGCAGGGTTCACAAACTTGCGATTCATTGGGATCTACGGGCAAAGTGGAGTGCCCGACTTGGCCAACGACTCCATTAGCCCCAGCCACGAAGCCACATGCGATGTCGTAATCGACCTCAATGCACGAGTTGTTCTGTGCACAGAGTTCCTCATCTGCGGATTGAAGCGCTACGGCGAGGTCCATTTTGCCGTTGTTGTCAAAATCACCCGAGGCCAATGCAGTTGGGTAGTAGCCGCATTGAAGTTCAATCTTGAATTGCTGGAACCACACCTGAAGGCGGTCTGGGTCCATCCCTTGCGGATTTAAGCATGGCCCAGTGTTGCCGCGAGTGTCACGGGTGTCGGCAATCAGACGAATGGCATCTGCAAGGAATACGGTAACCGTCTTGCTCCCCCAGTTAGCCACAGCGAAGTCGTCCCTCCCATTACCGTCCGCATCGAAGGCCTCAACCGCTCGTGCATTGAATCCCCATGTGCGCATTGCGGCAAGAGGCAAGAAACTAGGTGCTGCCACTGTTGGAGCAACCTGGTTAATAAAGACCTGCGCCAAACCGCTTGGATATCCATTAGGTGGTGTAGTTGGACGGTTGCCAACTACAACAATGTCTGGAAATCCGTCGGCATCGAAGTCACCAACATCGATTGCAGTTGGGACTGCGATAGCAACTGCAACAGGGCCGAGACTGGCGCCAAATGCTCCTCCCCGGGCATTGAAAAACACATACAGATTCGGCGCGTCGGTTACCACAGCTACATCTTCCCAGCCGTTCTGGTCGAAATCGCCAATTGCCAGGGCGATTGGAGTCTCAGCCCCTGGCATTGGAAGCGGGCCTCCAAGGTTAGCGTAGATAGTACCATTCCAGCCGAAGACTCCTAGGGCAGCAGTTGTTAGGCAGGCAAAGTCCATCACGTTATTGTTTGTGAGATTCCCACCCGCAATGTCGATTATTGTGCCTACTCCTAGAGCTAGAGGGGCAATCGGGCCAAATGGTGCCCCCGCATTATTGGCAATCGTTATGTTAGTTAGCTGACCGGACACATTCGGCGAATGGACGACTGCTAGGTCGGGATACCCATTGTATCCACTGATGTGCCCTGCAACAAGATATTGCGCGTTTGGGAATCTATTTGGTGTTTCAACAGTTCCCGGAGGGGTTGGCCTTAGAGCGAACGCTCCACGTGGCAAACAGCTATTCTGATAATAGAAGACATTGCCTGTACCAGCGCAGGAAATAGCGAGATCAAGCCATCCGTCCTGGTTGAAATCCGCAGTGAGGATGTCCGTTGGCAGCACGCAAGCCTGATAGCATGCCCAACTGCTCGGAGCCAGTCCCGGAGCAGGAGCGCCATTTGGCACCACCGACATTCCTGCAGCCAAGCCTACGACTCCCGCTGCAAGAACCAATCCCAACAAGGTCCATATCAATCTTTTCACGTTGCACCATCTCCTTTTAGCTATTCCAACTGGTTCGCTGGAAGTCGCATTCCTTGAATCCTCTCTAGTATAACACTGACTATCATCCCAAGTCTGTAATGCATATTACCGCACAATTGCTGTTTATGGCCCATCGTGTTGACAGACGCCCGTGAAGTTACTATAGTCAACTGACCGCTTCTTTATTCGTATGTGTCTCCGTATCTGGGCGGACGATAGCAAGAGTAGTAGGAGGATATGCATGAGTAGATCTAAGTCAGGATTGTGCACCGTTTTGTGTCTCGCGCTGCTGTTCGGACTGTCGATTGCTGTATTGGCTGCTGTGCCAGTGTTGACTCTTCAGGGTGCAGCAGAAGATCCAGATGTATGGGTGCGATTCACAGATAAACCCAGCAACTACAAGCAAGATCATCCAACCAACGGTTACTTCGGGGATGCAGTTGGTATAGTGGTGTGGAATTCCCACGACTACCCGATCCGCGTAACAGCACGAGTAGGGGACGTACTCATTGGGCGGGGGCATGCCAAGCAAAATCTGGTAGTCACCAAGCCACTTATCCTCGACGTACCGGCAGAGGGCAAAGACCATAGAGACGGGCTTTACACTGCCTGTATTGATGCTCATAAGAGCGCTCCTGAAGAGGGTGACTACTTCGATGTAGGTCCCAATATCTCGGAATGGAATGTTGCAGAAGCGGAGCTGCTGATCCGCCGCCTTCTGCCGCAGGTCAACAAAGAGCAATTGTGGGAGAGGGGAGAGGCGCAAAGTGCGGTTTGGCAGCTTACCGATAACTACCTGCAGTCCAATGTTCATGAGGCGCGGGCACTCTTGGTTAGGGCTGATGCCGATCCAGATCGGGATTGTGTTGGTTTTCCGCATCCGTCCAATCCAGATCCAAACACGGCCGACGATACCGCCCGATATTTCTCCGGTCCAGATCTCGGGATTCCGATGCGCCCCAGTCCGGAATTGTCTGTATCCCTAACATGGGAAGAGTCTGCTGATCTTGACTTGCACATCATCGAACCAAGCGGCGACGAGATCTACTCTGATCATCCTACTTCGGGGAGCGGCGGACTTCTCGATCAGGTATCCGACTGCCCAGGCGAAGCTCTAGGTACGCGTATCGGCGAGGTCTCGGATTACACTATCCGGCTTCGCTTACCTTTCAGAAGACAAGAGCATGCCTACTGGTATGCTCCACCTTATGGAACCTACACGGTTGAGCTAAGCTACCGAGCGACGTGTGGAGAGAGTAGAGGTACCGCAGCGTGGCATGTCGTCATTGAGATCGGCAATGAGAAAAGGGAGTTCTCGGGAACTATCGGTTCCGGAGTGACCGTATTAGTGGACCAATTCACAGTTGGTGGTTACTTCATGCCGATGAACATGAGGAATTAGCGTTTGCCTTGAGCAAGAGAATTAGGAATGCGAAACCTATTCCAGCACCTGGTGTACATTCATCGGTGATAAAAATGCAACGAGAAATGTGTTTGTTGCTCCTTTTCCTAGTCCTATGCCTGGGGGTAGGCCTGGATGCGACCGCAGGCAATACAACGCAGATTACAATCGATCCGTACACCGGTTCGATCTACGTCGAGAGCGGAGAAAGCGTCGTTCCTCTCTACGAAGGGACATTCCAACTTGAGACTAAGTATGTTATCGGAGGGCTACTAAGCAACGCGACAGACTATGTTGGCCAACCGGTCTCAAAGGAGGAGGTACCTGATCTCGAAGACAGCGTCCTCCAGTTTTGGCAGAACGCTTGTTGTTATGCGAACACATGGAATTGTCCCTCTTACCGCGAATCACTCAAATTCGGCGTGAGCGTACAGAATACAAGAAACGTCTATGATGCTACGAAAAAGTACACACTGTTTCACCTATCACACCGCGCACTGTGGGAAATAGGGTATACCGATGCTATGAGGCTCCCCTACTACGGCGCGCGGCGGGCATTTGTGACGCAGATCGGTCAGTTGAAGATCCTGACGGTTATACGCGGAATCGGCTTGCTGCAAATGAGCCCAGGTTGTCCCACGAGCGCGGACTTCGCCATTGATGTGTGGGTCTCGGTCTATCCAGTGAATGTCGATCTCATTCTGCAGGCGAGACGCTACCCGCTCTGGCCGTAGAAATAGTCCCCGGTCATAAGAAGTAATCTGCTCCGCCTACAAGTAGGCGGAGCAGATCAGCCAACGTTGCTTCTGTTTCTCGGATCCTTACGGATCCGCCTTGACGACTGGAGGTGTGTTCACGTTTTCGACGTGAATTACGAATGAATCGCACGTACTCGCTCCGCATGCGTCGGTCACCGTTAGACTGACGGAGACATCCTCCCCTTCACAAGGACCAACAAGAGGGGCGGTGAAGCAGGGTATGGCGGAGAAGGAGTCATCGAAGGTGCCATCAGAGGACGCCCAGTAATAGCTCAACGGGCCACACTCGGGGTCGGTGGCTACTGCGTGCAGGATACACGCTGTGCCCTCCTTCATCGAGAACCCTGGACCGAGTTCGACGATCGGGGCTGCATTCAGGTTGCGCACGTGAATTGTCATGCTATCTTCCGTGCTCGCTCCGCACTCATCGATGACCGTCAGCATGAGGACGATGTCCTCGCCATCGCACGCGCCGGTGAGCGGTGCGGTGTACACCGGATTGAGAAGCATGGGATTGTTCAGCTCGCCTTTCCCGCAAGCGACACTCCAATGGTACTTGAGCATTCCGCCATCCGGATCGGACGCGGTTGCGCAGAGCTGGATCGTCGTCCCTTCATCAATAATCATGTCATTGCCCACATTGATGATCGCCGCATGGTTGACATTGTTGATGTGCAGGACGAAGGAATCTGTCCCCTGTGCACCGCAGTTGTCGGTCGCGACAAGAGTAATGCAAACATTCTGTCCGGCACAGGAATCGACCATCGGTGCCGTATACACCGGATTAAGGCTAGTTGGGTCATCGAACGATCCAAGATCAGCGCTCCACAACACACTGCACACGCCGCAGTCGCCGTCGCTGTCAGTAGCGGTTCCATGCAACTGAATGGAAGAGCACTCATCGACTGACTTCATCGCTGGCGGGCACCAGATAGGGGCCGGCGATACCGGCGGCGCTGGTCTTGGACACACTGAACATGCAACAGGAGGCACACATGGCGCGCAGCAGTCGCCCTGCATTACCTTGCCCTGCCACAGCATATCGTCCGTGCCATCGGTATACAGGAGATTCAACCCGTCTCCACCGAGGAGTTTGTCGCACCCGGGGCCACCGGAGAGGACGTCATCTCCAGCTTCTCCCTCGATGGAATCATTCCCCGCATCTCCACACAGATGATCGTCGTCGTTCCCGCCAAAGATTACGTCATCGCCGGTTCCACCGCTGATGATGTCACACCCGTTCATCCCCTCGATGATGTCATTGCCGTCTCCTCCAATGAGGATGTCGTTACCATCGAGACCGATGATGAAATCATCGCCACCAAGACCGAAGATGAGATCGTTGCCGGTAGTTCCGTACAACCTGTCGCTCCCCACGGTTCCGTAGATGACGTTTGTTATTCCCATTGCGGCGTACTCAGCTGGGATCACACTTTGCACCGGTTCAACCGCGACCACCGCAGTGAGTGCAGCCAAGAGATCCTGCGCTTGACTGACTTGGTAGTAGCTACCACCTGTTGCCTGCGCCATTCCGGTCAATGATTCCCGCACTGCCAGATCCACATCGAGGCCGATGATGTGCAACACTGTTGGGGGATCCATTGTCGCGAGCATCTGCGCAACCACCAGAGGGTCTCCCCCACACGTCTCTTCTCCATCACTCACAAGGATTATCGTGTGATCACCGGGTGCGGACGCTAGGGCGGTCGAAGCCTGGACGAGCACATCTGCTAGTGGTGTTAATCCTTGTGCCACTACACCGCCAACAGCAGCTATCATGTCAGCACGCAGGGCATCATCGAACGGGCGAATCGGGAAAAGAGGCTCGATATCCTGACAACTTGCATCCCTATCTCCCTTCCCGACCCGATGTCCAAACAGGTATAAGCCGACATCCGTCTCGCTTGGAAGCGTCTGCCACAGATCAACAAGCGCCGCCTTGGCGGCGTCGAGCCGCGATCCGTTATCAAGCTCCTTATTCATGCTGTTTGACGCATCGAGAATGAAGACGATGCTCTGAGTAGCCCCGAGAGCGGCCACCGAAAATACGAGCGTCCCCAGTAGTACCAGGGCGGTTAGAAGCCACGTTTTGCTATGCATTATTACCTCCTCAGTTCTTGCCTCATACACGACGTCTATCATACCAGAAGAAGGGTGCGAATTTCCGTGACTAAAATCACAATTGGCTGCTGTATTGGTGTCGGATGTCCCGGTTTATCGGAAGCTGCGTTCCGATTCCAACCACCCGAGCAACTCACGTCGCTTCTGGGTGGGGATCAATGCACGCACTCTTCCATCCTTAGCCGCGCCACAGCCGAGGACATCACCACGGTAGGAGAGGGCAACATAACCATCGTCAATTGTGTAATCAATAGGTTGACCAAGGAGAAGCTGCTGGAGGATAGCGATATCCTCTACTTCCATCCGCGCAGCGACTATCCGATCGCCCAAGAGGCAGAGGAAGGCGGTCGTTGGCTTGAATCCGCGTGGCATGCGGCGCAGCATGCGGATCCCCGCGGGACGGCTTGACGCTATTCCTGTTGGAGTTGGCGCACTCGTCGCCCAGATCTCGCCTCCTCCTCGTTCGACAAAGCTAAGGTCCTTGAGCGCCTCCCGCACAACGCCGAAACGCGAAGAGAAGAAAGAGGTAACCTCCTCATGCAGGTCTTCGTATGTGGGCAATGAATCCTCCTCCGCTATCGATGTGGTGGGGATATATCCGCACGCATCGCGAGACTTCAGGAGCGTATTCCTCACCGTTCCATCCCGTGATCCCCTCCGACGCACTGAACGTAAGGGCAATGGTGCCAAGGAGCGCATCCCGCTCTGAAAGCAGGTATGAAACAGTTCCCTCGTTCTCTTCGGGAGCAAAGGTACATGTCGAGTAGACCAGTGTCCCTCCCGGCTTCAGTAGGTCGTATGCCCGCAGAATCAGTCGCCGTTGCAGACGAGAAAGACGCGCGATCGTCGATTCCGTTGCTCCATCGCGCAAGGAAGGCTCCTTGCGAATCGTCCCCTCTGCGGAACAGGGAGCGTCAAGAAGAACGCGATCAAAGTGGGTGTGCATCGGGAAGGACTCGCCGCGATAAGACGTCACACTGGCGTTGAGCACACCCAGGCGATTGATGTTTCCCATCAGCGCCGGCTGCCGCTTGCCCACTGGTTCGTTGGCGATGAGCGGCCCGCGATTGCGCATACGGGAGGCAATGTGAGTGCACTTCCCGCCTGGGGCGGCGGCCATGTCGAGGATTGTCTCGCCCGGCTGGGGATCAAGGACACACACAGGAAGCGTCTGCACCGCCTCCTGGATGTAGAACATTCCCAACCAGTGTTCGATCGTTTTGCTGACGCGCGCCGAATCAACGGTGAAGAGGGCATCCGCCCAGGCGATTGGAGAGAGCGAGAACCCCTTGCCCGTCAGGCGTTTGTAGACTTCCTCCGAAGTTGCACGCAGTGTGTTGATCCTAATTGTAAGTGGCAATGGACGAGCGCAGGCGGCGAGGAATTCCTCCCAATCTGGAATGAGTGCGTGGTAGTCGGCGAGTCCTCTTCCCTCTTTCATGACTTAAGGATCGGGATCATCGCGTCAAGGGTCATCCAGAGGCCTGGGAAGAGGTCCTCGGTGGCAGCCACGATCATCAGTTCCGTTCGGTGACCGGCAAACGTTGCGACCCTCAGTGCTTCTTTTTTCATCCTACCTGCCAACCTCCAGCCGCTGCGCCAACCAGTGCGGTAACCCGGCGCGATCGATCGCGCGCATCACAGCCGCAATATCGTAGGAGACCCGCTCGAAGGTCACCCTCGCCAGGTTACGATCGTGATCGAAATCGATCACTGCGTACGCGGCACGGGGATCGCCGTCGCGCGGCTGCCCCACACTGCCCGGATTAACTAGGTACTTCCCGTCTGGAAGGATATGAAGCTCCTTCTGTGGATCGATCCCTTTCACCTGACCGGAAACACGCATGAACCCACCCTGGATGTGCGAGTGTCCGAAGAAGCCGAGTGGCCGCGAGAGGAGAGCAAGACTCTCCCCAGCGACGAATGGATCGCGCACGTACTCCCACAATGGACCACGCAAGCTGCCGTGAACCATAACAAAATTCTCTTCGGTATGAGTCTGCTCAAGCCCGGCAAGAAACCTCGTCTCGTTGGACGAGAGGATTGCGCGAGTCCAATCTACCGTTGCCCGCGCTTCTTCAGCAAAGCCGTCGATAGGGAAGATGCCTGCCGCTGCAGCATCGTGATTTCCCTGCACGCAGAGAACATCCATCGTCTGAAGACGAGAGATCACTTCGATTGGCCAGGGAGCGTAGTCAACGAGATCCCCGCAGCAGACGATGCGCTCGACACCACGTTTGGAAAGCGCATCCAAGACTGCTTCTAGTGCAGGCAGGTTTGCATGGACATCAGATATCAGGCCAATGCGAGTCATTGCGTGGTGCGGGCTCTGACAAAGGAGATCGCTCGCGCTGAGACATCGGAACACATCTTCTCAAGCTCGTT
>Ga0307990_1001875_pt1 | contig 17300 bp, 8 predicted proteins | sample EllFjometagen129_FD_203168 | JGI IMG/M metagenome (GOLD analysis project Ga0307990, IMG submission 203168) | Marine microbial communities from Ellis Fjord, Antarctic Ocean - #129 | ecosystem: Environmental > Aquatic > Marine > Unclassified | place: Southern Ocean | collected 2014-10-08
GTGTGAGTGTATCCAAGGTCTGAGCGAGTTTGTGGGTGACCTGGCTGCCAGGGAGTGTACGGGCAATTTGGGCAGCGGTATTACGCAGGAGAGGGTTACTGCCCCTTAAGGCGATTAGTATGATCGAGAGAGACTCTGAGCCTAATAACTGTCCCAGGCCGTTTAAGGCTGCGCACCGTGTGATGCTGGATTGATTTGACTTTAGCATCGAAACGTACATGGCCTGTGCTGCTTTGGGATCTTCGGTCATGAGATTGTCCGCGCAGGTCAGGATGGCATCTGCAACCTTGGCTGGTAGGGTGCTCGGATAACGATTGGTGAGATTGTTTAGCGCTTCTGCTGATTCTCTGATACCAATGCGTCCCAGTGCAAGGGCTGCTTCTGATACCGTGGTTTCTTGACCTGACTCAAGCAGAGCTACCAGACTGTCAACGGCTTCCACCGCCTTTCGGTTGCCCAGGGCGGTGATGATGCCCAATTGTGTGTTTCCGTCTGTCTGAGTTAACGCCTGTATCATGGCTTGATCTACGTCCGGACCCTGCAAGTGTGTCAGGACATAAAGTGCCATGTGGCTCATGTGTGGATCAGAGAGATAGGTGCCTAACACAGAGGCCTGTTCACCCGTAGCAGTGAGGACCAGAAGACGGCAGGCAAACTGTTTGGCAGCGTAGGGGGCATTACTCTGTAATATATCCAGGAGACCGGCGTTGAAGTTTTTTCTCGTTTCAGGATCGACTTGCGAGCGTGCCGCTGCATCCCGCAAGAAGTCGAGCATCTCTGTGTTTTGTCCAAACTGATGGCTTTTCAACCGATCCAAGGCCTGCTCAACAGTGAGGGGCTGGCCACAGGCAAAAACCGACAGCAGCACAATCGCTGCGACCATTAATACAAAATGCCTGCATATCATAAGTGTCTTCCTGAATGGATGTTCCAAGGTTAAATATGGAGTCCTGCAAACGTCAAATAACCTGTTTTCAAACCACTGACCACCGACTACAAAAAGGCTTGCGCATAAACCCTGTTAAATCGTATACGGGGCTCGCATTTCGCGCCAAAGCAATCGGTCCGCTTCAGGGTCGTTAACAAATGCCTCCTGTTCAGGATTCCATTTCAATGGACGCTTGAGCTGATACGCAATATTACCCAGGTGGCAGACGCTTATGGAACGATACCCAATGTCCGCATCCGAAGCCGGACGTGTTCGGTCTTTTACAGCTTTGAGAAAATCAAGATGATGGTCGTGGCTGAGGTGGAGATGACTCTCGTTGGGACCGATCTTCTGTTGCAGGAGGCTCTCAGGGTAGGTCTTGAGATGTCCCCGATTCACTTCCACCCAACCCTCGGTGCCTGTGAATTTGACACCGTTGCAGGTCGCTTCACGGGTCATGGTGACACCATTGGGGTACACATAGGTCAAAACCTTAACCTCTTTGCCATTGGGAGGGATGATTTCGGTGGGTCCGGAGGTTTCAAAGCCAGAACCCCACTGGGCCACATCAAAATGGTGCGCACCCCAGTTGGTCATTTCACCGCCTGAATAGTCGCGCCATGCCATCCATCCCAGAATTGCAGGATGGAAAGGCCGCCAGGGTGCCTGACCCAGCCAGATATCATAGTCCAGCCAGTGGGGTGGAGACCCCTGGGCAGGCAGATTGCAGTCTTTGGGGCCGCCGCCTACATTCACGGTGATGTGCTTGAGATCACCTATGTAGCCATTCTGTACGAGTTCGCAGGCGAAACGAAATTCACGGGCAGACCGTTGCTGCGTGCCTGTTTGAAAGATGCGGCCATACCGTTTGACAGCCTTTGCCAGTTCTCTGGCCTCATACACGGTCAGTGAGATGGGTTTCTCGCAATAGATATCCTTGCCAGCTTTGGCTGCGGCGATGGAAATGGGGGTGTGCCATCTGTCGCCTGTGGCACAAATGATGATATCAATATCTGGGCGTGCAAGCAGTGCCTGGTAGTGCTTGTATGCCGTGCAATCCGTGTTGCCGTATTCCTGGTCAACAATCGATTTTGCACGCGTTAGATTGTTGGTGTTGACATCGCACACGGCCAGGACCTTGACACCTCGTGCCATAAATCCACCCTTGGGCACCCAACCTGTGTTGGGTACACCAACCGCTGTACGCCATCCCATGCCTGCCGTGCCCTGACCTCCCATGCCGATGCACCCCATGGTAATCCTCTCGCTGGGAGGCGGTATACTACCGGTGCCAAACACCGAGGAAGGCACCAGATAGGGTATGGCAAACGAGGTTGCGGCGTTTTTGAGAATGGCTCTCCTTGAGATGGTTTTTGACATGACCAACATCTCCAGACACGAATAACAAATGATTGACGAGTTTTATGAGGGCTACACGGATTGGTTTTAGGGTTTATCCACGGCTTGTTCTGCCAGGATTTGGAATCGATTGGCAATGGCCAGGGCTGGGTCCAGTGGGACCTCAACTGGTTTTACATTTTCGGGGATGCTGATCGTGGGGCAGTCCGTCAATGTTCGACCTGAAAACTGGGGTAACCATTCGGCTTCACCCGCCAGCATCTCTTGTGTCATGTCACGTACCTCCTTGAGTGTACAGACCGCCGAGGTCAGGGGGTCCATGGCAATGGCCTGCATGGCATATTCAGGATTGCCAGTGAGGGCGGCCTCGACCGTGAGTTGCTGAACCGTGACATTGCTTTGATTCAGAGCAGCACATTGAATGGGCAGATCGCCGATACGCACCGGGTGCAGGCCCCTGGCATCCACGAACATGGGCACTTCCACACAACACCCTTGAGGGAGATTGGTGATATAGCCGTCATTGCGTACGTTGCCGTTCAAGCGGAAGGTTTGGTCGGTTTCTACCGCCTCAATGATGTACGAACAATATTCCACACTGCGGTGTGTAATTTTGGGGGATTCCATTTTTAGATAATCGACACCTGCATATTTCGCCATCAGCATTTTACTGTAGTGATAGTACGCGCCTGTTTCTCCGCCAAATCCAGGTTGGTCACAGTAAAGATCAAGGGCCCGTTTGCTGCTTCGGAACCAGGGCAGATACTCGGACAGGTGTCCCGTGCTTTCTGTCATGAAATAGCCAAAATGACGCATCACTTCAGATCGTACCTTTTCATTGACATAGTACTCAGGCTTTTCGATATTGGCCCGAAGGATGGGATTGAGATCACGGCCATTACGTTTATCCTTGAGCGACAGGAACCAGGCCATGTGGTTGATGCCTGCGCACGTGTGATCGATATTGTCTTTGGGGACATTCACGTATCGGCTGATCAGGTCCAGGGTGGTTTGAACACCGTGGCAGAGGCCAACAAATTGAACGTCTGTGGCCTTGGCCAATGCATTGCAACAGGCCCCCATGGGGTTGGCATAATTCAGCATGATGGCATCAGGGCACAACTCGGCCATGTCCGCGGCAATATCTCTCAAAATCGGAATGGTGCGAAGTGCGCGGAAAACGCCACCGGGTCCCAGAGAATCACCAATACATTGATCCACACCATATTTAAGGGGGACTTCATAATCAATGCCAAAGGCATCAAAACCGCCCACCTGGATCATGATGATCACATATTTGGCATTGTCCAGAGCCTGGCGACGGTCCAGCGTGGCAGTGACCTTGGCTGGCACCTTGTTTTCCTGGATCACCTTTTTGACAAAGGCTTCCATACTGTCCAATTTGGGTTTGGTTCGATTCATCAGGCAAATTTCGCAGTCCTGTAAAGCCTCTGTGGCCAGGATATCCATCACCAGAGTTTTACAGAAGACCAGACTTCCCGCGCCAATCATTGCTATTTTTGTCATGCCAATGTCTCCTGTGAAAAGTGGCTCATGTTATTTCTAGCAGGACTTTTGCAAAAAGCCCTGTAGTGTACAGTTTTTGGTTTTCAGTTTTTAGAAAACCGCGTTTTTCACCCTGTATACTGCCTACTGAAAACTTGAAGTTTGCAAAACTTCAATTCTAATTTGTCTCGAATTGTAGCTGATAAATGATAATCGTTCTTGGTACAATGAACAACAGATGATTGTGCAACCCGTTTTTTTTGTCTCTGGTTTGAATCAATAGAAAAGCTCATTCTCGATCACTCCATGACAAAACGGTAGTTGAATCGCCGATTGGGGGCACTATCGCCGTGGAAGGAAAATTCAAGAATATTATCTCGGGATTGTACATTGTCAGCCCAATGGAAATCCAATCGGACCGGACCAGGCCGGAGATTCAGCCTTGTTCGGGGAATGGCAATTTCCAGGTTGTGGCCCTCGGTTTTATAATCAAGCTGCCCGTTTGAGACCCATCCCTCTGACGTCCATTGTTCCAGGCTTGTCTTTTCAGCGGTGATATGGCCATTGATCAGATAGTCGTATCCTTCCCAGCCGGTGATACTGTTCTGGTCAGTATCAATAAACAATAGCATCCAATTGGAGTCGGTGTGGGCTGTGAGTGTTTTGTCCGCATGGGCATAAAAACAGACTGAATTGGTATCCACCGCAACTTTGGAGGCAACGATGTCATTGCGTCCAGTCTGATTAACGTATTGTGCGATCTGGCCCCAGGCTGCTTCGTTACGATGTTCTATATCACCTTGTGTGTCAAAAAAGGTGGGCTCAACAGAGTGCCAGTCATCAAAGTTGCCATTGATGTGGATACTGTAGGTTTTCGTGGCTTTGGGCGTGGGGCGGACACCTTTGTATCGTCTGACATAGTTGATGAGCTGGTAGTAATAATTATCCGTATGCCCGCCTAACATCGGTTCAATATCACGGTTGTATTCCTGGTTGTACGCGTCAACAAAGTACGTGTCTCCAGGCTGTAAAGCATGTCCGAGGAACTGTCCTGGCGCTTGGCCCTCTTTTTTCAAAAAACGCTGGGCCACCCACTCGTTCCACCCCGTGACAAAAACAAACTCGGGGTCAACCCGCAGCGCTCGCTCCCACTGTTCTGCAAAATAGTACCCATAGGGTTCCTGCCCGGTCAGGCCATGGGCATTATGAGGGGGTTGAGTGTTACCCTGGTGGCTTCGGCCAATATTGCTGATGGGGTGCTGGGCCACACTCACAGACAACTCTTCAGGCACCTCAGAGTTCTCATGCCACCCATAGCGGTCCTTTGAGTGATCCAGCCAATTCCACATATCCTGTCCATGGGTCCAGGCCCAGCAATCCCGGATTGTAAAGAAGTCACTGACCTCTTGATCAAGGCTTTTACCTCCACCCAGAATCAAGGGCTTGCCTTGCCAAAGAAACCAGAGATCCTTGTGGAGTCCTGGTTTGTAGAAATCATGGTAGAGTTTTGTCATGGTTAGTGCCGAGTTGCTGTGGGTCAGAAAACATATTTGTGGTGTATCCTGGCCGCCAGCCCGGATTTCTGCATAGAGGTCACAGAGTTTGAGATAGATCTTGTCATAGGTGAAGGCATTGGTCACGTCAAAAATCAATACGTCCACACCGGCATCCTGCAGCATTGACCAGTGTTTGCGCATCACATATTTGCTGTCAGACACATAATACCCCAGTTCTGACTGGCCCCAGTGATGAAAGTTGCCCACAGGTCCCCACGCAGGTTTATCTGGATTGGCATCCAGGAGCTGTGTGATGTCAAAGGGTCCCCCTTTGCTGTGCTGGCCCAGCCACAAAAAGTAGAACATGCCCACCACACGATCCTCACGCACAGGGCCGCAGGTTTCAAAGTTTGGTAGAGAACGTGTTAGCGCATCCGTAGCCACCCAGGTATCGGAGTAAAGATCACGCATCGCCTTGCTGTTGGATAAAAAGAGGAGTGATATGAGTATGGCTAAAATTCCGCACTGTATTTTCACGATACAAATCTCCGGATAGGTTTACTCTGGTTGTGTGACAGTCTTACAATAAAATGATCGTAGTCCAATGAGAAAAGCTTGTCAAGCGAATGCTGATTGACTATGGGGCCACCTTGACGTCACTTGTGGTGCCTGACCGCGAGGGTAAGCTGGATGATGTGGTACTGGGGGGCGATTTGTATCAACAACAGGGTGCCTTTTGTCTGGAGACGCAGCACTTTCCGGATTCACCCAACAAGCCAGACTTTCCCTCCACTGTGTTACGTTCAGGCAAACCCTTTGAATCGGAGACAGTGTTTTCTTTTTCAACAGGATCCGAAGCGCAGTCTGGGACAACAAAGGAGACACAAGTCAAATAACCATTCAGTTGCCACAAGGTGTTTATGCGGTCAAAAGTGTCACCGCTGGTTTCTGTTGGAGGTTAGTTTCTTCAGTACCTCATACATGGGTAAATCGTCCTGGGCCCCCTTGAACTGAAACGGTGTGTACTGATTCACCTCTTTGTTCATATAGCCCCAGGATGCACCATTTTTCACGCTCAGTTCGGCTGCTCGTGCCGCCTCTTTGCCCGTTTTGTCGTCTTCGTTGCAGAGGATGGGTTTGCCAAAACGCTTAAGATCTTTGATGCGTTTGGGTATGTCGGCTAGTGCCGTGCCATTATAGTGGGGCAGTATAAAATCGGAAGCTTCGGCAACAATATCTGGCATTTTGCCATTGCCCACACCGCTTGTGGAGACGAGCAAGCCTGGAAGTTTTTTCTTGGCCAACTTGATGAGCTTTACCTGACCTTGAGGGGTCTTCAAGATGGCGTGATTAAAACCGCCATGGGGGAATTCATTGGCTATTTCGAGGACAACGTTCGCAAATTCTTTTGCTTCAATCCATTGCAAGACATTGACCAGGCCCTGTCGCACGGCAGCTTCATCACGCAGAATCTGATCCTGACGCTGGTAAAAACATCCCAGGATGACCACACACCCTTGCTGGTCACAGGCGTTAATGACACACTCAATCCGTTGCAGGTATTCTGCACGGAGTGATCCATCTGGGTTGAATGCAGAATTAATGGCACCTTCATAGCCAGGCATGCCGCCTTGAAGGTTCAGCGTGAAGGCACGTACGCCCTGAGTGATATAGCTGGGCAGGGCCTTGAGAAAATGGTCTGTATTCTCATTGGCTTTAAACTCAGGCTTTTTGAGATCTTCAAAGGTGGCATTAACGGCTCGCATGTTCATCAAGAGGCCTTCAGCTTTGGCACCGGGGTATGTGATATTTCCATTGATGCACCAGGTGTTTTTTTTTATGGACACACAGGTCTGTTTTGCCTTGGCAGCCCTGGCCCCGGTCCACTCCAACACGGCCAGGACCGGTTTGTGATCAGAGGCAATGGGCTCGTCTATTGTTTGGGTTTCAACAACTCGCCAGGGATCGTCAGGACGCAGCAGGATGTAGTCAATTCTGGACATGTTTATGGTGGCGTCGATCCAGCGTTTATCAAGAAATGTATTCATGGCAGCGCTGCCCTTGCGAGCATTAAAATCACCTGCGAGGATGACCGGACATTCTCTTGTCTGGGGAAGTATTCTGTTGATCTCTTTCCCTTGATTAATACGCAACGCTTCGCTTTGATGGCAGAGATGCGTCCCTGCAAAGAGTAATTCAGGGAGCCCATTGTTGGGCTTTATTGTGGTGGCCAGCATAATACGAGGTTCATGACCCTCGGACGGGAGCGCGTGCGTCTTGGTCTCACTCATGGGGAAGCGAGAGAGAATGGCCTGGCCGTATTCGCCCCCAGAAAAGGGCATGGCCGAGCCAAAGATAGAGCGCAGGCCTGTCAGTTTACCTAGCAGTGCTGCTTCATCAATACCTGAAACGCGGCGGGTCTTGCGGTCCACTTCCTGTAGGGCTACGATGTCTGGATGGATCTTGGTAATGATATGTGCCAGACGCTGGCAATCTAGTTTGCCGTCCACGCCTTCGCCATGGTGGATGTTGTAGGTGAGGACACGCAGCCGCAGAGGGGCTGTGTCTGAAGCCACGGTAGTGTGACATAGAACCAGCACCGAAATCAAAGCAAACCCAATCCAGTGTTTCATCAGGAGACTCCTTCTTCATTGAGCAATAATAATCTGTCCCAAAGCTTACATCATACAGGAACCGTACGACTATGCATAGGATTTGATTTCACCTGTTTATTTTTAGGCAGGGGCTTCCATGGCGTTTGCCTGGAAGTCTACGCTGGTGGTGATATTTTCATGGCTTGATTGGTGGTTCCTATGGTGTTACAGTAACGGGTGTGTTTAAAGCTCTGTTGGTTGTGGAGATTTTTCTTATGAAGGCATGGCTCGATACTGGTTTGTTTTTGGTGTTTTCTATTGGCAGTGTCTGCGTGGGTGCTGAAACATTCAGCTGGCAGAAGAAGCAGGCAGAGTTGTCTTCGACGGGTGACATCATCTGGACACCTCAACCGTTCAGGTTTGAACAGGGAGACTCTGTTCGTTATATCGATTTTGAAGAAGGGGATGATTTACACGAGGGTTTAACCCGGCATACCGCTTGGAAACACCATCCATGGGATGTGCGGGCCTTGGACAAAGCGAAACGTTGCACAGGCATTCACACCTATGTGTTCAAACGCGGTGTGTATTATCGAGGCACACTGGCAGCTGTTGAGTCTGGCCAGTCCGGGGATCCTATTCGTCTGACAAGCGACCCGACCTGGGGTGACGGCGAGGCTGTTATTTCTGGTGGACACCGGATAACAGGTGGTTGGAAAAGGGGGGCTGCGCATAGCGACATATCTGAACCTCAAAATGTCTGGACCATTGATCTGGATTTTTCTCCTCGTACAATCTTCCTTGTGGTCCCCTCAGCGAGATCGGCTTCCGGAGACGATAAAATAACACGCATTCCTTTGGCACGTATGCCGAATTGGCGTGTTTCAGACCCAGAGGATGTCAAGAGCGAGTGGTGGCATTGGGATAATCCGGGACATCCCTATTTTAATATGACGATGAAGGCCGAAAAGGGCGGCAAGATATTGGCCATGGGAAAGGACACCAAGCACATTACTGGCCCCAAAGAGCTGTACATGGGTGCCATTCTATGGGCTGAATTTGGCTGGGTGGACGGCACACCCTATCCTTCCTATGTTCAGGGTTTTGATGCCAGAAAGAAGGCGCTAGGTTTTGAAGGGTATCTGGGCAGTGCCAAATCACGCATCATAAGCAGAAATCACAGGTATTACCTTGAAGACAAACCGCATTATCTGGATGATCCCAATGGGGAGTTCTGGTTTGAAAAAAAGGGGCAGGGGGGCCGGCTTCATGTGATCCTACCTGAGGGGCAGAATCCCAACACGGCCGTGATTGAAGCGGGCAAAGAGGCCACGCTTATTGATCTTACCGGGCAAGACCATGTGGTTGTAAGCGGACTGACATTCAGATTCACCAATGTATCTTGGGATCTGACTGAGATTCCGTGGCAGTATTCGCAGAAATTCAGACTTAAAAAACACATCTATCCTGCTTGCGTCAGGGTTTGGGGGGCTGCGCATGATATTTTGGTGGCTAATTGTCGGTTCGAACATATCAACAGTGGCGTGCTGATGAAAGCCGTTAATCCAGGTGACTGTCTTGACCATGTGGTGGTTCGTGATTGTGAATTTCAGGAGACCGATCACAGCGGCATTAGCATCGAAGAGGGGCTTCTGTGGGGAGATACGCTTCCGGATCGGGCAGGGCATTTGTTTGATGTGAAGATATTGAGAAATTATCTGTTCAGGACTGGTTTGCGTTCGCCACGCGTGGGGGCCTCCAATGCCATTCATGTGTATAATGCTGAGACGCTGGAGATTGCCGGCAATGTGGTGTTGCGTGCCTGGCATGCCGGTATCAATGTCCACGGCGCCAAGATTAGCAGCAATGTCAGGGATTGTCCTCTGACACGCATCCTCATCCATCAGAATAAAGTGACAGATTCAATACGAACGGGTGATGACTGCGGCAATATTGAGACATGGCAGGGGGGACATGCCTATGTATTCAACAATGTGTCCGGCAATCCAGGGGGATACAGATACGATCACTGGATGTCAGATAAATCGTCAAAGACGCCTGGTGGGGCACGCTTTGGCATGGCGTATTATCTGGATGGCGGCTTCAAGAATTACTATTTCAACAACATTGGCTGGGGATTGAGCCATGACATTTTGAGTCCACATGGTGCCACGACCATGTTTCAAGAGATCATCAGCTATCAAAATATGTTCTTCAATAATACGGCCTACAATTTTGTGAAGGGATCTCGCCGTCAAGCGCCTCAGGCAGGTCGGAACAAGTTTTTGGGGAATATCTGGGACAGTATCAGCGATTGGGTGTTCTGGCATACAACGCCTGCCAAGACACCGAAGGATGGCAATGAACGCGATGCCGGGGAAATAGAGAAGCAATACGCACTTGAGACCAATGCTTTTTCTGGCAATGTATTTTCCAATATCACGGCAAAATATGGTGCTTTCAAGTCCTCGGGGAAATGGCAAGACACCTTTGAATCATGCAGACAGGCATTGAAGGCTGTTAAATCCATGGCCTACGATTTAGGTGTTGCCGCAAATCGCCCTGTGATGAAAGATCCTGCGAACAAAGATTTTAGTTTGACCACAGATTCACCGGCTCTTGATCAGGGCGTGACTTGCTTTGTCCCCTGGCCCTTATATGCTGTGGTGGGTGAGTGGAACTTTTACCCGGCAGGCAATGACGTGACCCGAATATTGGATGAGCATTGGTACATGACGCCCTATTACTATGTCAGGGATAACTATTACAAACAGCCCATGTTTCCGCTGACCGGAGTCAATTTCACCAAAGAGAATTATGTGGACGGTCCTCTAGAAGATTGGACGAAGGGTGCCTGTCACTTTAATGGCCAAGATCAGTATGCGGTATGCTCAAACCATCAACTAAACCAAAGATTGACCATACCGATCAAGTTTCGGTGGGACAAGAACGGACAGAAAGAGGATCGCCAAGTCATGGGCCGAGACTTTAAGAGTCCGCAGGTTTGGTCGTCCAATTTCTGTATTGAAATCTATTTTAAGTCAGAATCGAGTGACTGCGTTCTGGTGGAGAAGATGGCGAACTCAGGCTATGGGGTGACAATTAATGAAAAGGGGCAGCTTCGATTTACTGTAAAAGCCTCGGATGTGTCTTCTGAGCTTACGAGCAGCACGACACTTAATGATGGTCAGTGGCATCATGTCATTGCTGAAGCGGATCGTTCCGCCAATAAACTCACCATTTATGTTGATGGAAAAATGGAGGCTTCAGGCGAGGGGTTCGGACCTGTGTGCATTCACAATGGCAGCGATCTCTTTGTGTGCGGCACGCCCAAAGGCAGGTTTATGAAGGGGGCTGTTGAATTTCTCCGGATATCGCTTGGGACGCTCAAGGAGGCAAAGACCGGTATTGAGGAATTGTATGCCTGGCAGTTTGACGGACCGTTTCTGCGTGATTTTACAGGACAGAGACCAAGAGGCAGGAGAGATGCCGGTGCCCTTGAAAGGGTTGACTAAACTGTTTTTCTCAAAACTGCTTACTCAAAACCAAAAACCACAGGGCTTTTTTACAGAAGTCCTGTTTAAAGTCATCTGTGCGGCGTGCTGCCTGGAAATTCTGGAGGGATATACGAGTCAATATTGTCTATCGATGACACAACCTGTTGTTGTTTGTTGGTTAGGGTCAGTCTTGTGCTGGCCAGTGACTGGTGGAAATTCCCGGCAATAAACAGGGCGTAGCCGCCTGACGGAAAGAGAGTACGTGCGCGAAAGGCAGCACGATTGGCCACAACGTATAGTCTCGTTTTGGCAGGCAGAACAGTGCCCCCCCGAAATGTGTAATTGGCACGACCTTCCAAAACCCAGCCGGAGATGTCCACGGCGTACTTATTGGTGTTGTAAAGTTGGATGTACGCTTCGTCAGGATCGCTGTTCACAGGATGAAGGCCAAGTCGTCCAAAGTCAATGACTGTCTCTGTTGGCTGAGCCTCTGGTATTTCTCGGGCACCTTGAGCCAAACCATAATACAGCTGGAGGCGGCGTTCAGGGAAGTAGACGTATCTCATTTCATCGACTGCCTCCCAGAGAGTTTGAGGGCAGCAGGGGGCAGTTGAGCCATTACCCCAGGCATGGGAATTCCACTTGGCCGCATCCAGAGCCGCATCGGGTGAAATCTGGAGGGCCAGCTGGTCCATGCGAGGTTCATAGTACAGATCTCTCTCGGCTGTGCCAGGGGGCTTGAGAAACTCATCCATCAGGGTACGGACCCGGCGTAGATACATCTGACGCATGTGGGGTGTGTCAAAAATGGCCTTGGGCAGTGTATTGTTGTTACCCACAAAAAGCCGCGTATTGACGATGAGATTCTGGTCCCAATAGGTTTTTGACCCAATCCATCGGCGGCCGAATGTGAGGTCCACATCCCAGGGCCACATCTGCCATTCATCACTCACGCCCGTGTCTCGGTAAAAATAATAGTTTTTGTGGCAGCAGTCGGTGTCTCCTGTAATGGTCATGAGGGCCAGGAAATTGACGACTTGGGACACGTCTACATGGTCGTATAGGAACACTTGTCTGGCCTCATTCGGTAGGTTGAGGCCTGCGTAAAGGGCCTGCAGGTCATAGTTGTTCTCCTCTTGTCGCGTCTTTTTCTCGGCGCCGCTCGTGGCATGGCTGGTACTGGAAAAGGTATTGTACATCTTATACAGGGCACCTTCGGCATTGATGCCCATGCGAACGAGCCAGTCTTCGTCCCCATTTTCCATGACGTGGGCCGTGCCCCAGAAGTCACCATTCTGCTCGACACGCACGGGAAAGACCCAATGGTAAGGACAGTCGGCATCTCTGTAGGTTTCATAGGCGAGGATATTGCGCATGTGGGCTTTATCGGGATAGGTGGTCATCAAGTTGATGTCATCTGCACGCGGTTCTCCCTCGGCCCATTTAAAATTGTACCCAGGATGGAAATCCACGTCATAGCTTTTCTTGGGAAAGCCACGGCTGGATTGACCGTGAAGGTTGATCAGCACATTATCGTAGAATTCACCCTCGTAGAAGAGTGAGCAGCGCGTCCCTGAATTGGTGTTCGCGGCTGATGAATTCTGGATAAACCAATGTAATACAGGCAGTGGATTGGTCAGGTCTGGATTCTCCACCACAGTGCCAAAATACTGGGGGGAATTCTGTGGGTCCAAGAAGCTTGGAGATCGTGTTTGGCGTTCTTGGGTGTCTGTGGCCGTGATGTACCAGCGTACCATTTGCCCGGGAGTCAAAACCCCTGAAGGAATCAATGCGCCATATTGGGTATGGCTGAGCCTGCTTGCACTCTGGAGAGGAATCGAAACTTCCGCATTAAAGCCGATGCGATAATGAAGCGATGCAAAAGCAATCTCGTCAAAGGTTGGGCTGATTTCAGCTGTGATGAAAAGGGCTTCGCCTTCCAAAGGCCTCTGCGGCATATGATTGACGTTACTGACACTCGGTCCAATGCGATCAATACCATCGTGGTTGGGCCTGCCGGGTGTAGGGCTTTGGAAATAATTGAGAATTTGTGTTTCTTCCGCTGTGACCTCGACCCATAGTTCGGGAAGAACCAACAACTCTGGACTGCTGATGTCATGATTCAATCCTTGAATGGCCAGGACATTTGTCCCTTCATGCAAAAAGCCAAACTCCATAATGGGTAGTTCCACGGGTGTTCTTGCCACAGCGTTTGACCGAACATTCGACGCGCTGGAGTGCCACGTCTCTGAGTTTGGCAGTGGGGCGTTGTCACGGGCGACTTCCCGTCCATTCAGATAGGCAATCATGCCATCACTGTAACGCAACCGTAATGTCAGCTGTTCAATCATTGAAGGGGCATCCACTTCAAATGGTATGCGAATATACAGCGTTTGATTGTTGCCACGCATGTCTGAAACGTCCAGACCGATGAGCCCGGAAAAGCCATAGCCTACCCCCGTGGTTCCGGTTAGCCAACCTGATTCATCCACCTCTTCGAGGGTCCACGGACGGGCCACGGTGCGACCCGGTATCAGAGCTCTGGGCGCCCTCTTAGGTTCCAGAGAATCATTTTCAGGGATAAGTGCTCTTGCCCGTGCACCTTGAGCAAGGAGTACTGTCTTTTGGCCCACGCCTTTTATGCCATAGGACACGTCCGGTACCTGAATGGGATACATCGAGCCGAATTCCGACACCACAGTTTTGCCATCCGGAGCCACCAGGGCGAGATATTCTCCATGGGCACTTAATTTGAAATTTGCGTGCAGTTCTGCTTCTGGGTCACGACGATCTTTTTCAGATGCAAAGACAATGAGATAGGCATCGGGGTACATGGCCAGGGATGGGAATTGCCATTTGGTCAGATTATTGGCTTTGTCAGTCAGATACCATCCAGCCAAGTCCACAGTCTCTGTACCAGCATTGTAGAGCTCAATCCAATCCTCTTCATCGCGATCCACATCATCCAGGCCAGTATCGTTAACCGCCATAAACTCATTGATGCGGACCAGACTTTGAGCCGAAAGCCTCCCTGACGGGCCACAAAGAAAGGACAGAATAACAAGAAAAACTGGAACAGAGTGTCTTCTCATGCAACAGATACCAGAATTAAGCCAGTCAAAAAACAGGTGAGATACGCACCATTTTCAAGCCATGAGCTTACCATATTTGCCCGTTTGGATCAAGCTGACCCCAGTGCCAAAGCCTGCGAACACAAGAAGCTGGAAGAAGTGGACATCTTGGTTTTCTTGCGTTCTTATCTTCTTTTATCACTTGAAATTCCGGCTTGCAGCGTCGCGTTTGGCGGAAAGATATCCCCAGGCAATGCCCACAAATGCTCCGACACCGTGAACGGTGTTGGCCACCTGGTCCGATAAAATAGTCAGGCAGATCACGAACCAGATCATCATGAACTGGACGGTCTGGGGGTTGAGATGCAGTCCACCCCTCGGGTTAAATTTCCCCTGCATCCACATGTATCCGAGCAGCCCGAAGACCACACCGGACATGCCGCCGAACTTTGGTCCACTTACGTAAAATTCGGCCACGTTCGAAAGAATCGAAATTGTGAAGGCCAGCCCCAGAAGTGTCCAGGGGCCTTTGATGCTCTCAATCGAACTGCCGAGGTCTCTCATCCACATCATATTGAAAACCAGGTGGAGAATGCCGAAATGCAGAAACATGGGGGTGAATAGACGCCATATCTGGCCTTTACGAATTTCTGGGAAATTGGTGTAGTATTGGATTTGATTACCCTGAACGGTATGTTCTGTAATCTGAAAGGGCAAGACAAACGCCTCTTTTTTTCCCAGTTTGGTGAGCAGGCCAAGGCCCACACTGATCACGATCAAGCTGATGGTGACCCAGCCCAGCGTGATTTGCGGACGCTGAAGTTTGGCGCGTACATCTATGACACGAGCCCGGGTGGCTGCCTGTTCTTTCTGGCGTTGGGCTTCTTTTTTCAAACCGGATTGAGCCCCCTGAGCCACAATGGGGGCGTCTGGGTTGTCGGAAAACATTTGAAACATGGATTTGGCTTGGTCAATCTGGTCTTCATCCAGGACCCAGATCTCCCAGGTGCCATTGGCATGTTCTTCAATCTGGTTCTCGATATTTTCGCTGAACAGATAATGGCCAAATTGCTCTGCCTGAGATTGATTGTCCCACTGTCCTATGCAACGCATCTTTTATCCTTGTCTAGTAAATGTGAATTCTATCTGAAAACAGTGGCGTATAATAGCAGGTTTCAGGGGAGGTGCAAAGTATGGAATAACATGCTGAGCCTCAATTTGTCAGGTCCAGGCGAATCGCGACTCGGCCCTGCGCCCCAATGACGACAAAGCCCAGGGACGCATCATACTCACTCGCACAGGGCGTCCATCCACTGCCTGTTTTTGACTCAACAGACGTGGGTTGGGTTGCGAGACCCGCGATAAGGATATGGTAAGGGGCTTCCATGGGCGTTTCCAAAACAAAGGTGATCTGGCTTTTGTTGGCCTTGAGGCGTGTGATTCGGCCGGGGGCGTGAATAAATCCTTGAATAGAAGGGATCTGGCGATATTGATAATTGGGAATCTGGTCAAAGGCCTCTGTCAGATGGGCGCCCAGGGTGCCGGGATTGATGGCGGGGCCGTCGCTGATCTGGGCCTTGAGGTGAAAGAAATCCGGTAGCAGGCCCTGGCGTTCTGTGTCACTTTCTGGCCAGGTCATTTGAAGGCCAGACCGTGTTATGCCCTGACTGAGCCTACGCCAGGGACCGTCCGGGTCTACATCGGCCAATCCGTGCAACGCGGCACCATAGACCAGGCCGCACCACTGAACCGGTTGGCCCAGCCAGACCGGGGCCTGCCAGTGGGTGGCACCCAACACAGCGATCGTGGCGTAGGGGCCAGTGATTTGTTCAGTGGGATTGACCAGATACACAAAGGGTACGCCTGTCCAGGCCCAGTATTTGGCTTGATCCAGATAGTCCCGTTTACCACTCAACAGATACCCCAGCACATAGGCACGCACCATGTGCGCACTGGCCATGATGTCCGGTGTGTGCAGGGGAATCTCCCAGGTTTGGGCGCCACGCGGTACGCTATTGGCATACAGTTCAGTCTGCTGGTCCAGCCGATGCAGCGCCTGGCGCACAAGATCGGGGTCATGACATAACGTGGCTGCAGCCAGGATATCAGCCAGGTTTCTATTGCCCAGACCGTTGGCATGGCCGGCAAAATGAGTCTTGCCGTAATCGGGTTTGTCTGGCTGGGGTCGGTAGAGCACACGGCCCGCCTTGTCGAATGTCCTCAACTGGGCCAGGGCCTGCTTATGTCTCAGATGAACGTATTGCCCCACCCTGCCAAAGAGAAGTGGTGCCAGGGGCTGCTGAATATGTGAAACGCTGCTGGCGTAGGGATCAGTCGGATTCAGGCCGTTCAGGGTCTCGGTGACTCCCTGTTTGAGGCGTTCGCTCAGTGCTGGATCGCGAGTCTGCACTGAAAGCGTTTGCATAAAGGCGGCGGCATCGGCTGCGGGCGCTGGATTAAAACTACTGCCCCATACAGCATGACGAAAGCGTCCCTTGTGATTGATCGAAGAATCAAGCCAGCCGTGGGCCAGCAGGTCCACAGCATGGGCATAACCTCCCTTGATCTCTGGCAGGGCAGGCAGTGGGTTGAGACGCACGTATTGCCGGACCGCAGGTACGATACTTTGGCCCTGACCTGCCAAGATCCAGGCCTGAACGCGGATCGGCTGATTGGCCTTGAGTTTTATGGGTGTGTGGGCCACCAGGTCATTGGCAAAGCGTGTTTTACCCACGGCCGGACCGGACAGCCAGAACGCGTGACTTTCAGAGCCGAACACCGTGTCCGGTGAGTCAAACCCTGGACTGACCCAGGCAGATGGCGTCCAGATCAGACCGAGACAGTGATCT
>Ga0307990_1001877_pt1 | contig 17294 bp, 17 predicted proteins | sample EllFjometagen129_FD_203168 | JGI IMG/M metagenome (GOLD analysis project Ga0307990, IMG submission 203168) | Marine microbial communities from Ellis Fjord, Antarctic Ocean - #129 | ecosystem: Environmental > Aquatic > Marine > Unclassified | place: Southern Ocean | collected 2014-10-08
AGATGGCTGATACTACTCTTATTGTCAAGAACATCGTGCGTAATGTTTCAGCAGAGGATGGACTGAGCGCTACCTTTATGCCGAAACCTATCTTTGGCGAGAATGGCAATGGAATGCACATTCACCAGTACCTGGCAAGTAATGGGAAGAGCCTGTTCGAGGACAAGGGTGCACTCTCCAAGCTTGGGCTCTGCTATGTTGGGGGCATCTTATCTCACGGACGAAGTCTGTTCGGGTTGACCAACCCCTCAACAAATTCTTACTGTCGCCTTGTCCCTGGTTATGAGGCGCCGGTCTCTTTGGCATTCGGAGAGGGGAATCGCTCTGCGGCCATTCGTATCCCGGGGTATGCCACACCCGAAGAGCGACGGATTGAGCTGCGGACCGTCGATGCAACGTGTAACCCGTATTTCGCCTATGCCGCGATGTTGATGGCTGGCATTGACGGAATCAAGCGCAACCTGAACGCAGTGGACATTGGTTTCGGCCCTTATAATCAAGACCTCTATAGCCTATCCGCCGAAGAAGCGGAGAAGATCGCACAAGCACCTACCGATCTCGGCGAAGCCCTCTGCGCCTTAGAGGAGGATCACGATTATCTGACTGCGGGTGGAGTCTTTGCAGAAGAGCAGATCGCTCACTGGATCAAGGTAAAGAGGCAGGAATCGCGCCAGCCTCGCAGGCGGCCCCACCCTTACGAATTCTCACTCTATTACGATCTTTAGTCTGAAGTTCCTGGCGATTTAGGGGTGAGCTTGGTGTGTTAGTGCTGTTAGGTACGGGTTTCGCCATTTCTAAGCAAGCAACAATCTGTAGGCATGTGTACATGGTTATCATCTTCACATTGCTAGTTATGTGTATATAATAGTAGGCATACATATTATACCTAACTGAGGATCGCACCCGACCATCCTCCTGTGAGAACCATACCTCGAGGAGGGTAAGGTAAAGAAACGCACCCTGGCTAATCTGTCCAAGCTCTCCGCCCAATGAGGTGGAAGCCATCCGGTGCACACTGAATGGTGAGGAACTGGCACCAATCGATCCGTTGTTCGGCATCACCTCTTCTCAGCAGCATGGACATGTACAAGCAGTACTTAAGGCGATGAAGCGACTGGGGTTTGCGGGACTGGTCAGTTTCGCGATCTTCTCGTGAGCGGGATCTGGTTATGGCAATGGTGGCGGCACGGATCCTGGAAGCCAGAGAGCAAGCCGACCATTACTCGCTGGTGGCATACAACCACACTTCCAGCTGCTCTTGGTGTAAGTGATGCTAGTGAGGATGATCTGTATGCGGCAATGGACTGGTTAGGCAAGCGTCAATCTCGGGTAGAGAAGAAACTAGTGTAGTGTTTTGAGAACGGCTTGACAAGTTGAGTGCTAGGTGTTTTACATTATGAATTATTCAGCAACAGTATTGTCTCTTACAGATGAAGACCGGCGGATATTGGAGAGATGGGCGTGCGCTCATTCCACCTCACAACAAGTAGTCAAGCGGGCCCGCATCATCCTGCTGGCAGCAAAAGAGATGTCCAACACTGATATCGCCCTGGCGGTCGGGTTTAGTCGTCCGACCGTGATCGAGTGGCGTAAGCGGTTCCTTGCTGAAGGGATAGATGCACTAACGAAGACCCGACCGGGGACGTGGGGCCAAGCCCAAGTACACGAGGGAGAAGATACAAGAGATCGTTGAGGCTACTCTCCATACGAAGCCAAAGAATGCCACCCACTGGAGTTGTCGAACCATGGCCAAGGAACAGCGTGTGAGTGCTTCTACCATCCACAAGATCTGGAAAGCACACGGGGTGCAACCGCACCGGGTGTAAACGTTCAAGCTGTCGCAGGATCCAAAGTTCGTCGAGAAACTAACGGATGTTGTTGGCCTGTACATGAATCCGCCAGAGAAAGCAGTAGTCCTGTGTGTAGATGAGAAGACGCAAATACAAGCATTGGACCGCACCCAATCCGGTCTACCGATGAAGAAAGGTCGTTGTGGCACGATGACACATGATTACAAACAGAACGGGACAACATCCCTGTTTGCTGCACTTAACCTCTTGGATGGGGCGGTAATCGGAGAATGTCATAGCCGGCATCGCCACCAAGAGTTCTTGAAGTTGTTGCGCAGACTGGACCGGGAGATTCCCAAGGGACAAGCCCTCCATCTTATTCTTGATAACTACGCCACGCACAAGCACCCTGAGGTGAAGAAATGGCTGAAGAAGCATCCTCGGTTCAAATTGCACTTCACGCCAACGAGTTCTTCTTGGTTGAACTTAGTGGAACGCGTGTTTAGTGAGCTGACCCGGAATCGAATACGGCGCGGGGTGTTCCACAATGTGCCTGAGCTCATTGATGCCATTGATCAGTACCTCAACACTTATAACGAGAACCCCAAACCGTTTGTGTGGACGGCTAAGGTCGAAGACATCCTCCGTAAGGTGTCAAAATGCAAAGCTATACTGGAAACAGTACACTAGAGCTCACAACTCTGCTAAGCACAAAGGACAGTGCAGAGATGCCCCTCCTGACAATCCCTCTTCACATCTGAGCGAACTACTCGTGCTTTGCCTATCCGTCTATCTTCTACGATAGCAGAAGGGCAAGAATGGCTTTCTGGGCGTGCATGCGATTCTCTGCCTGGTCGAAGATCGCGCTCCGCGTGTCGCGTGATGCCGCGTAGGTGATCTCCTCTTCGTAGTGTGCGGGAAGGCAATGCATGATCAAGGCATCGTCCTTCGCCACCTTCATAAGGGTCTCGTCGATGGTGAACCCGGTTAAGACACGCTTCTTCTCTTTGGCTCGTGCCTCCTGACCCATGCCTGCCCAGACGTCAGTGTACAGGACATCTGCCTTGCTCGTAGCTTCCTCGACATCGTGCAAGATCTCTATGCTGCCACCGGCCTCACGTGCCGCCCGCACTATCCCCTTGTCTGGCTGGTATCCTGTAGCTGTAGGGCAAGCGATGCAGAAGTTCATCCCCACCTTTGTGCAACCATTGATCAGCGAATGAGAGACGGCATTTCCATCACCAATAAAAGTGAGCGTCAACCCTGAGAGTTTTCGTTTCTTCTCCCAGATGGTTAACAGATCCCCTAAGACTTGGCAAGGATGAAGGAGGTCAGAGAGCCCGTTGATTACAGGGATGGACGCGTATTTTGCCAAATCGACGACGATGTCGTGCCCAAAGGTGCGGGCCATGATTCCATCCACATAGCGCGAGAGGACGATAGCGATATCCTCAGTCGTCTCCCGCTTGCCTAGTTTGATATCATCAGGGCCCAGGTAGATGGCATGCCCGCCAAGCTGGATCATCCCTGTCTCAAATGAGACCCGGGTACGCAGTGAGGGCTTCTGAAAGATCATCCCCAGGGTTTTCCCGGCAAGCATCTCATGCTTCACCCCGGCGCGCATCTCACGTTTCAGGTTGCCGGCGGTCTCAATGATCTCGTAGATCTCCTCTGTAGTGAGAAAAGCGAGCGAAACGATGTCCTTGATTTTCATGGTTTGTTACCTCCTTGTAAGCAAGAAGTTAAGGGTCCTGAAGTGCACCCCTCAGGCTGGACACGTTGGAGCCGAAATTGATACATGACTCTGAACCAACTTGATCTCTTGTTCAAACTCCACTGGACATGCGGTGGGAATTCCGCACCAGTTTAGTAGCTAATCTGCGCTAAGTCAAGGGCTTGTTGTGGCAAGGCCACCTCTTGTTTGATATACGTCTATGGCGACAGGTATCCCAGCGCCGAGTGTCTCCTCCGTGCATTGTAGTACTCGATCTGCTCAGCAATCGCTCTTCTCAATTCCCATATGTTCCTCACATCGAAGAACAGACTCCCACTCTCGCCCTTGAAGTGTCCATTGAACGATTCCATGTATGTGTTTCCCCTCGCTCCATTCTCCGAGAAGGAGATCTTCGCCCTTTGCCTGATCAACACTGCCTGTAGCCATCTGTATCCTGTATACACCGTGTCTTGATCGTGATGGATGAAACAGTCTTCCAGACTCATCCCCATCCCTTCCAGATTGCTGTGTGTCATGCTCAATGCACCCAACGCCAGCGCTGTGTTCTTGTGCTCGGCTACTTCCCAACCAACAACCAATTTCGTCTTGTGATCGAGGATCGGCATCAAGTACGCTTTCTTCTTTCCCTCGTCATATCGAATCTCCGTGAAGTCGGTGTACAATACCTCAAATGGCTTAGGATCCTCAATCTTTCTAACCAGATTCCAGCCCTTCCTCCCTTGCTTAAGATATCTGCGCGGCCCAGACAGCCTTGGCTTCCTGATCGCTCGCAGTAATTCAAGATCCCAGCGCTTTAACATCCGACGTAACACAAACCCACCTACACCATATCCTCCATCATGCAGATCTAGCAGGATGCGCCGGTAGCCATACCCTGGGTTCTCTCTGATTACATCCAGCACTGGTCTCTTTAGTTCCTTGTACTTCTCTTCGTATACCACCTTCTCTTCCGTCACGAGCTGCCTTCCACAAAATTCCGTAGTAGTGCAATCTCCGTTGCCTCTCGATCCCCTTTCAGTCCCTCCACCACTACCTGAAACTGAAACCGCGGAGAATACCTCTTCCCTTTCTTGCCCACTTTGATCACCTCTCTCCTCTTGAAGCGATCTTACCACACACCCTCTTCCGTTCTTAGCACTCGACGTGGTGCAGGTTTTCCACCGCGGCTCCGGAGGAACACAAAAGACCCGCAGACGGTTGGAGCACAAGTGGGAAAGGTAGTGCAGCGGTTTGGTGGCGCGAAGGTAACATTTGTTGGTGATCGGGTGATGATCAAATCTGATGAGATCAAAGATCTAAACAAGGCGGAATTCCGCTACATCACAGCCATCACCAAGCCGCAGATCAGGAAGCTACTGAAGACCGGAGTGATCCAGATGGCTCTGTTTGATCAACAACTGGCGGAGGTAGAGACCAGTGAGGGGATTCGCTACGTTCTTCGTCGCAACCCGATATGAACAATGGAAGTGAGGCAGACACGTCAGGAGAAGCTGCGGGTAGTGGAGGAGGAAGTCGATGAACAGAATCAGTACATGGCAGGGCATGCGCGGGCGCACGTTGAGGTAGCACAGAGAAAGGTACGCGAGAGGATCGAGCAGCTGAAGCTGTCGGGATGGTTGAGTGAGAGAGTGGATAGTTGGGTGACCTTGCTTGATGAAGACAGAACGGCGTTAGCAGAAGAGGCGAAGCTGGACGGGTGCTCTATGTACTGACGACGGATCTTAGGAAGGAGGTGGCGAGCAAGGAGACGATTCACAGCCGCTACAAGGATCTAGCGCTGGTAGAGTGGGCGTTTCGTACCAGCAAGACGGTTAGCCTAGAAGTAAGGCCGGTACATGTGCGGACTGCGTCCCACACCCGTGGTCATGTATTCGTGGTGATGCTTGCTTACCTGATCGTTGCTGAGTTGGCGCGTTGTTGGAGAGAGCTGGAGGTAACGGTCAACGAGGGGATCAGGCAGCTTGATACCCTCTGTGCTACACAACTGTTGGTCAAGGGGAAGATGATATGTAACCAGATCCCTCATCCACGGCCATTCCTGCAGCCGTTACTTAAGGCAGCGCAAGTGACCTTACCGGAGGTGCTCCCAAGCACAGGAGTAACTGTGACCACTAAGAAAACGCTGACCTCACGTCGCAAGAAACCGTAATCCATCTGCGGTCTTAGCCGCTTATCACTGCCTCAATTCGCGGGAACATCCGATGCAATCGAGGAGTGCCTGCAGTTCGTCGATATCCATTACGTGTCTGTCCGTCATCATCAGAATCATGCCCCCTATGATGTGACCCACGCGCTTGCGATGCCAGTGTCATCCCATGCACGCCTCGCATGAGATTCACTGCTTCGCTTCATGCTCATCTTGCGCGAGGCAACTCTGCCTCTTGACAGTGAGATCTTTTTTTGCTATAGTGATAATCAGTAATGTATTATCGATAATAGATAGGAGGGATTAAAGTTGCGGTCTCCAGCAAATACTGACTCAACATTGGAAACTCCTACCTATAGTGAGCTTCGACGTATCAGTAGGCCTCTTCTGTCAGAGAAAGCTTATGAGGCCATTCGCGACAACATCTTTTCCGGACAAATGAAACCGGGTGCGTGGCTCCGCCAAGAATTCCTAGCTGAGAAACTGCAAGTGAGCCAAGCCACAATCCGCGAGGCTCTGAATCAGTTGGTCTTGGAGGGCTTGGCCGCGTACTTCCCTCATAAAGGGGTTAAGGTGGTCGCGATATCTGTCGATGATTTAGAGGATATATATGATATGCGTGCGCTACTAGAGGGACTGGGCAATGAATTAGCAGCTACTAAACTGTCCGAAAGAGAGCTAGCTCAAATGCGCGAGTTATTACCGCATATACTGCTGACCCCGGATTCACAATCACTCGAGACGGCACGGGACAGCGACCGTGAATTTCACTGGATAGCTATTCGTGCCACCGAACGGGATCACCTGATTCGGATGTTGGGACAGTTGTGGACGCTAATAGACCCGTACATGGTGTATGGCCGGTTTTGGAATATCGCTCAGGCGTGGGGACGACGGATCAAAGCGTCCAAACTGGACTTACAGGATCACACTCAACTTTTGGAAGCCCTCGAGGCAAGAGAGGGCGGTCGAGCTCGACAGATAACTGAAGAATACGTGCATCGAGCTTTTCAGGAATTAAGACAGCAGATTCTTGGATCAGAAAATGGGTAGTTCCTTGGCTTGTTTGAGCAATATGCATTACATTTATGGTGTTATAGGGAGTGTGGTGTCATGGTTGTTACTGTAATGGTAAAGAAATCTAGGCATCAGATTGCGGAGCAGCATTCAAGAAACGAAGAAGGGGCTTTGCGGAAGATTACTTACTCAAGAAGTCGCCTTTCAGAAGGGGAGGTAGGGCATGAGTAAACGCTTCATTTCTATCAAGACACAGATTCCAGGTCCGAAGTCACGTGAGATTGCTGCCAAGAAAGAACGGTACGTAGCCAGCGCATTTGAAACACTTGCTCCTTTCTTTATCGCTGAAGGAAAGGGTGCCTTGGTGAAGGATGTCGATGGTAACCAGTTTATCGACTTCACTGGAGGCTGGGGATGCTTGATCGTCGGGCATACCCCAACCCGTGTGGTTGAAGCTATCTGTGACCAAGCGAGGAAGTTTACCCATACGGACTTTACCGCCATCCCCTACGAACCGTTTGTCACACTTGCGGAACGCCTTGCTACACTCGCTCCAGGAACTTCTCCAAAACAGGTCGCGTTTTTCAATAGCGGAGCTGAAGCAATCGAGAACGCAGTCAAAGTCGCCCGTAAATACACTAAGCGAAACGCAATCGGTGTTTTCGAGAACGCATTCCATGGGCGTACTCTCTTGACCATGACGATGACGCACAAGGCCAAGCCTTACAAAGCGGGGTTTGGACCGTTCGCTCCGGATATCTATCGCCTTCCTTTGCCCAACCCATATCGCAACAATATGAGCACCGATAATTTTGAGCGTACCCTCGTGTCCCTCGTCGATCCTGAAGAGCTCGCTGCTGTTGTAATCGAGCCCCTACAGGGTGAGGGGGGATTCATCGTTCCTGCCGATGGATTCCTTGAATATCTTCGTGAATTCACTAGCAAGCACGGAATTTTATTCATCGCCGATGAAATTCAGTCTGGTTACGGGCGCACCGGCAAGTTCTTCGCGATCGAACACTATGGCGTTGAGCCAGATCTCATCGCTGCTGCAAAATCGATTGCGGCGGGACTCCCTCTGTCTGCCCTCATCGGAAAGAGAGAGATCTATGACGCCATGCCGGGAAGCTCAATCGGGGGTACATACGTCGGAAACCCTATTGCTTGCCGAGCCGGGATTGAAGTGCTCAACATCATTGAACAAGAGCAGTATCTCGATCGAGCGGTTGCCATAGGCGAGATCATCAAAGAACGTTTCGAACGGATGAAAGCAAAGTACTCCATTATTGGAGATGTGCGAGGCTTAGGCAGCATGGTGGGTATGGAACTCGTTAAGGATCGTGCCACTAAAGAACCTGCGAAAGCAGAGTGTTCAGCAGTGGTGCAAGACTGCCTGCAAAACGGACTGATCATGCCCAGCGCTGGTATCTACGGCAATATTCTTCGCATGTTGGTGACACTAGCCATCACGGATGACCAGCTCCAGGAAGGTCTAGATGTACTCAGTGCGGCAATCGCTAAGGTTGCAGACCCTCAGAAGCCAATATTATAGGCTAAGATTCTGGCGCAAAGGAGGCGGTAGCATACAAGTAACGGGGAAAAGAAACAGTCGTAGGAACGTGGAGATGTTCTTGCGGTTCTCTCCAAGAGAGACGCAGGAACTAACGTGGAGACCATTCAATATTGTTTAGGAGCTTAGAGACTGCCTTGAAACCAACCTTTTATTAGCAAGCGAGCAAAGACAACGCATAACGAGACTGAAACTTGCGCCCAAGCTTAAAGCGCGAAGGGAGTACCTAAGAAGAATGAGTATAAGTAGCTATCTGATGAGGCGGATATTACTGATGATCCCAGTCCTCCTGGTCGTATCAATTCTGGTGTTTTCCATGCTTCATCTAGCACCAGGAGATCCCGTACACATGATGGTAAACCCACGACTAGGTGAGGAGGCAATCCAACAGAAACGCGTTGAGTTGGGGTTGGATAGACCACTGTACGTGCAGTACTTGAGCTTCATGAAGCGGGTGTTCACGGGCAATCTCGGCCGCTCTATCTATACACGGGAACACATTGCGCACATGCTTCTACAGCGTTTACCCAACACGTTAGAGCTGGGATTTACGGCTCTCGTTCTGGCTTTTCTTGTTGCCATTCCGGCGGGAACAATCGCGGCGAAGCATCGGGGACAACTGCTGGATTACAGCACGATGTTTATAGCAGTGGTTGGGCTTGCTATGCCACAGTTCTGGCTCGCGCTGGTGCTCATGTTGATATTCGCTGTAAAACTCGGTTGGTTCCCAGTTGCTGGAACCGGAGGTTTTCGACACCTCGTGCTCCCGAGTATTACGCTCGCAGCATATTTCGCAGGCCTTATGGCGCGCATGACTCGCTCGAGCCTCCTTGAAGTGTTGGGAAAGGACTATATTCTCACCGCTCGTTCTAAAGGCCTCCGCGAGATAACCGTTCTCTTAAAACACGGATTACGGAACGCCCTAACCCCTGTAATTTCTGTTTTGGGGATGGAGATCGGCTGGTTGGTGGGTGGAGCCGTCGTGGTTGAGTTTGTTTTCAATCGACCCGGCTTGGGAAGGCTGATGGTGCATTCGCTGTACATGCGAGACTATCCTGTTGTGCAATTTCTGATTCTTTTCCTCGTAATGTCAGTTTTAATCGGCAATCTTGCTGCCGATCTATTGTATTCCATTGCGAATCCTAGAATACGGTATGTATGAGGTTGATATGTATGCAACTAGCTAAGAATAAGCAAATACTTATCGGCGGTGGAATCATCCTAGTCTTTGTTGTTATAGCCATTTTTGCTCCTCAGATTAGCCCCCGCGATTACTGGAGACAAGACCTGAGGGCCTCCCTATCGCCTCCTGGGGCCAAATACCTGTTTGGTGCAGATGAGTTTGGGCGTGATATCTTTAGCAGAGCCATTTATGGGACGCGGGTATCCCTCATCGCTGCACTGGGATCAGCAGGCTTGGCCTCGGTATTCGGGCTGACTTTGGGCCTGCTCGCAGGTTATTACGGCGGCGCGATTGACAGAATTATCCAGTCCGGCATTGACGTTGCCTGGTCGTTCCCGACGGTGGTCTTGGCCATTGTCATTGCAAGTACAACCAAACCAGGACTTGGTTCAGTCATTATTGCTATCGCAGCCGTTTACTGGGCGCAGTATGCGCGAGTGATTCGCGGGGAAGTAGTGTCGGCACGAGAGGAAGAATACATAGTTGCAGCCAGGGCCTGCGGATGCAGCCATGTCTGGATCATGACACGCCACATTTTGCCTAACGTCATGGCGCCAGTGATCGTGATGATATCCATCACGACAGGATACGCCATACTGTTGGAGGCGACGCTGAGTTTCTTGGGGGTCGGGGTTCAACCTCCAACCCCCAGTTGGGGAATCATCCTCTCTGAAGGACGCGCTTTCATGTCAAGCGCACCCTGGATAACGATCTTTCCAGGAGTTATCATAACAGTTGCTGTTCTGGGATTTAACTTCCTTGGAGATGGTTTGAGGGATTACTTTGATCCGTACATGAAAAGACTATGAAGGATAACACTAAAGATGTCCGCAGCTCTACGGGAGAGAGGAGGTGATAGACGAGTGTAGATGTTTTATGGTAGGATAGGTGTTACTATTTTAACAAAGGAGGAATTACAATGAAAAGTCGAATGATGGTGGTAGGATTGTTGGCGGTTTTTCTGTCGATCGCTCTAGGAATATCCGCATTGGCAGAGGACTGCGATAACTGTAAGTATGGAGGCACGCTTGTCTTAGCAAAGAGCTTTGAGCCCATTAACATGAGTACCATGAAAAGTGATTACTGTGATATGATTCACGCAATGATGAGCGAGCCACCTATTCTGCGTGATCCATGGGGGCACTATGTGAAAGCAGGATGGCTAGAGTCCTACGATGTCTCACTCGATGAATTGGTCTGGACCTTCCAAATAAAGGAAGGCGTCACATTCCACGATGGCGAACCACTGAACGCAGAGGCCCTTGCCTGGACTATGTTAGAGCGGAAAGCAAGGGGTTGGCGTGGCCGACATTTGAGATTCATCCCAGAAGAGAATTTCAAGATACTAGATGAGTACACTCTACAATTGCAGGCAACTGCTCCCAACCCCAATTTGCTGTTCATGCTCACTACACCATGTCTGTACGGAGGCATGGAGACCCCCAACTCTCTCGAACGCTATGGGGAGGACTACGGGCTCCAAATGGCATATGGGAACGGACCGTTCAAATTGGAAGAGTGGGTCCGGAACGATCACATGACCTTCGCAAGGAACGAGGACTACAACTGGGCACCAGGCTTCGCGAACAACGATGGACCTGCCTTCCTAGAGAGCATCAAATTCGTATTTGTTCCCGAATCTGCAACTCGGGTTGAGATGCTCCGTACAGGCGAAGTGGACGGTGTTGTTGACGTTCCCTTTGAGCGGCTGGAGGAACTCCAGAACCTGGAAGGAGTGAACATTCTGTCCACTCCTGGAACCGCTGCCTATTTCGCTGCCTTGAATGTCACAAAGCCACCCCTCGATGAACTCAAGGTGCGCCAGGCATTGTCCTATGCAATCGATCGAGAGCTCATCGCCGAGAAGATCTTCTACGGCTACGCATCTCCCGCCTACAGCCTATATCTTGGCGCCAAGGACGAGATGTCTACAACGAAGCTGATGTATCACTACAATGTGGCCAAAGCAAAGGCACTCTTGGAAGAGGCCGGCTGGGTCGATAGCAATGGGGATGGTATCAGGGAAAAAGACGGTGACGAACTGGCTTTCAGTCTCTGGACATCGAACAAGAGCGAATTTCGACGGATTGGGGAGGTTCTCCAGGCCTTTTGGCGCGAAATCGGCGCTGACGTGAATCTCGAACGATTCGATGAGGCCACGCTACGTGCCAAGGTCACGAACAACGAACATCAAGCCACGATATGGCAGCACCTATGGGCCGGTCTTGATGAGACAATGTGGGAGACCAATCCGGATAACAAATGGTATCCAAATCAATCCGGGTTTGAGCCCCCTCAAGAGATGTTAGACGCTCAGATAAACGCAGCGACGTGGGAGGAGTGGCTTGCCACCAACGACGCCCTTTGCAACTACGTGCAGGAACAAGCCCCCATCCTTCGACTGGTAAGGCCAGACTCCATAATGGCTGTACGTGATAACTTCAAGGATATTAGAGTCCGTGAAGGTTGGTGGGCGTGGTTACCGTACTTCTACGACGTGTACGACGCCGATCTATGTAAGTAAGGTGCCAAATAAGAAAGCGGTGTCCCCCTTTCAAGGGGCACCGCTTTTCCTAACTGCAGAGATGGCAAAGCGATTGAATCTTGGCAAAAGCCGAAAGCCTACCCTGCTAGAGACTTCTTGAAGAGCGCGAGAAAGGCACCTTTCCGTCCGAAGGAGGAAATGAAAGCGATGCAGCAAATGGCAAAATTCAGTCAGTGGATGGATGACCACGAGCGACACATCATTGATTTCTTGAGCGAATATATCTCCTATCCATCCATCCGTGGAAACGAAAAGGAAGTCCAGGAGCAGTTCTTGCTCCCCTTCTTGTCGGAGAAGATGGTGTGGGATCGGGTAGAGACGGTTTGTTTAGATCCTGGCAAAGCACGGCCTAACCTTAATGCTAGTTGGTTCGGCACCGGGGAAGGTAGAAGTCTTATGCTCAATGGTCACAGTGATGTAGTGGTGGTGCCCTCGGAGCAGAGAGTGAAGTGGGAAACAGATCCTTGGAAGTCCGCGGTGATTGATGGCAGGGTGTATGGACGTGGAGCAGCGGACATGAAAGGGCCAAACACAGCGGTTATTTGGGCCGTTAAGGCGTTAATGGACCTCAATATCCGACTTGAGGGAGATCTCCTGCTTGGCCTAGTAATTGGCGAAGAGACCAGCGAGCAACAGCTAGGAGTAATCCCTTCAACAGAGAAATTCTTGAAAGATAGGGGATCTCCAACTGATTTCTGCCTTAACGTGGAACCTACAGGCCTTGAGATTCATACTGCAAGCACCGGAAACTTCGATTTTTCCGTAAGGATCAGTGGAAAGGAGGTTCATACCTCAATGAAAGGGCTTGTTGACTACCCTCAGCGGTATGGTCTCCCCTCTGGAGCGGAGGTAGGGATAGATGCCTGCCAAGTGCTCGTTGAGGTGTTGCATCGGTTGAAGCTGCTTGAACACCGTTGGAATATGACCTATAGCCACCCGGTGGTCGGTGGCGGAGGGTGGCCTGTTCCGCTTGATCAGCAGGGCACGGGGAATACAGCACTTGCATGTACAGTGGTCCGTGCTGGAAGTTATATTGGCTCCCTTGCTGGGAATGCTTCCATAGAGGGCCAGATCCACTACCCCCCTAATGCCAACCCTGAAACACTACGACAGGAATTCTCCGAAGTTGTCAAAGGAGTGTTGCTGAGCTTTGCTGGCTTAGAAGACGATTCTATACAAATCGAGTTTTGCCGCCGATGGGACTGGAAACCGTTCGAGACACCTCGTGATCACGAAGCTTGCCAAACCATCGCTGCTGCTATGGAGAATGTGGGTATCCGCCCTGTTTTCTCTGGTATGAAAAGCGTCGTCGACAACACCTACATCCAACAGTTCGGGATACCCACCATTTCCTGTGGACCTGGAAGACTCGCGGATGGGACGCACGGACCAAATGAGCATATTGCCATAGAGAGCATTTTAAAAGGCATTCGGCTGTACGCAGAGTTTATCATTGAGTGGTGTGGTGTCTCAAAAGAGACTAAATCTCGCCAGGTACTCTAGCAAAGATTAAAGGCATAACAATTGTACAAGGAGTTGACATGCATATGGATGACAAGTTTTTGACTTCTAAGCGCCCCTATCTCCGTGTTCTATCTGAAAGTCAGTTGGAAGATATACATTTTGCTTCTATTCATGTGTTAGAAAGAACGGGGATGGTATTCAACTCTCCTGAGGCAGTTGACCTACTTCTCGCGGCTGGCTGTCGAAAAGTGAAAGGAAATCGGATCTGTATCCCTTCCCATCTGATCGATGAATCGCTACGGAGTGCGCCGAAGCAAATTCGCATTAGTGATCGCGATGGCAAGCCTGCGATGTTGTTAGCCAAGCGCAATGTATATTACGGCACGGGTTCCGATCTTCCAAGTGTCATCGATCCGTACTCTGGGCAAAAACGCACTGCATTGGCTAAGGACGTAGCTAATTTTGCCAAGCTCTGTGACTATACACCCAATATCGATTTTGTGATGTCAATGGCCCTTGCTTCCGATCGTCCAGTGGAAACAACAGATCTATACGCTTTCGCTGGGATGGTGACAAACACAACCCATCCCATCCTCTTCATAGCAGCTAATAGAGAGACACTAGAGGATATTTACAAGATGTGCGTAGCGATAAGGGGCAGCGAGGAAGCATTTGAAAAAGAGCCTTTCATAATTCATTACGCAGAGCCCAGTAGTCCCTTACAACACAGCAAAGACGCTCTTGAAAAACTGTTATTCTGCGCAGAACACGGCATTCCATTCACTTACCCAAGCGGGACCTCGCTGGGAGCGACTGCCCCGGTAACTATTGCTGGGGCAATGGTTATGTCAAATGCTGAGTTCCTCGGTGGCTTGGTTTTGAGCCAGTTGACGCGGAAGGGTGCTCCCATTATTTACGGAGGCGGAAACTCAGCGATGGACATGCGCACAGCTACATATCTCTACGCGGCTCCGGAGACTTGGCTTAATGGGATGGCAATGAAAGAACTGTCGGCTTATTACGGACTGCCCTGCTTTGGGGAAGGAGGTTGTGCAGATGCGAAAATATTCGACCAGCAAGCCGCCAGTGAAGGAGCAAGTACTTTGTTGTTAACCGGCATGATCGGCACTAACCTGATTCACGATGTTGGCTACATTGAGTCCGGTATGACGGGATCTTACGAAATGGTCTTATTCTCCGATACCGTTATCGGTCAAGTTAAGCGATTCCTTAAGGGTATTGAGGTTTCAGATGAAACATTAGCCGTTGATGTGTTGAACAAGGTCGGACCGGGAGGCAACTTCTTAACAGACCGCCACACTTTGAAGCACTTTAAGACTTCAATCTGGGACGTTAACTACTTTGACCGACAGAATTATAGTCAGTGGCTGAAACAAGGCGGGAAAACACTAGGGCAAGTATTGAACGAGAAGGTGCGGTGGATTTTGGAAAATCATAACGCGAAGCCACTCGATCGCGCTGTTGAGGAAGAGATCCAAACTATTATTCAAAGACTGGAACTGAAAGTGAAGTAGTCCTATATCAAGCTATTCTGGGTAACTGGAGAGGTGAAATGAAACAAGCTCTAGATTTTGTAAAGATTCATGCGGGTTGGGACGAGTGCATTTTCATCTACCAAGATCAGGTTACTAAGGGGCAAGAGCTACGTACTAGTCTATCTCTCTTACGAAAACCAAGTATTAGGGGAATAGAGGTCGGAATCCTTTCTCCTCCTGAGGGGGCAGGCGATATTCATGTTAGAATAGTAGATGATACAAGCCAGGGTTTTATACGCATGTGCGGCGGCTTGACCCAATCAATTGGTAAAGCAATTGTAGAGACCCACATTGGTAAGAGGTTAGGAATAAGGATAGTTGAGGGGAAAAACCGAGTTATATTGGAAACAGATGCAGGGCTTATTCCTATTGAGATCGAAGTCAAAAACGGTACCGTTCAGAAAGTGGTAACGGAGATGAGTTCCTACATTGCTGATTGCTACGGACGCGGAGTTGGACTAGTAGAAGTCGAGGGAATGACCCTGGTTAATGTCGGAATCAACGAAGAGGAAAAGGAATTCCTTGTACTTGACGTGGACGAACTAACGAAACGATTTCCCAAGATCAACTTCTGGACGCGGGAAACCGCCACTCTTGATACCTTAGAACACATCTACCGTTCTTTTCTCGATTTGCATGGAATGTCGCTGGAATTCTTATATGCGGTTCTATATAAACTAGAAAACCGCGAAAGCAAAAGAACTATCCGCACGGTCTTTCGTTTCTTCCCATGGGATTACGCTCCAGGAGATCACCTTGAGTACGCTTGCGGCACTGGAACTACTGCCCTCGGCATTGCCCTATGCGAGCGTGGACAGGTTGATCTGTCCGATGGTTCAGAGAATTTGCTTCTAACCGTAGGTGGGAAACATCTTCCAGAAGCGACAAGAGTGAAAACACAATTAACACTAGAGGGAACAAAAGACAGGATAACAGGAGCATGGTTCAGTCACGATCGCATCGAACTTGTGGCTTCTGGTAAGGTCTACGCTTAATCTGTTTGCTGATTGAGATGTGGCTGCTGATAAGTTGTTGCGGGAGAGGGGATAAGGGGGTTTTCTTAGTTGAGCAGGGTAGGACTCGGTCAGTCTTGAACAACTCCGCTCATTGTTGTAGAATGCCTCGGAATGAAATACTACGTAACGGTCTATAGCGAAATATTCCTTTCTACGATGTCTGGGAAACCTCTTTTGACGCCACAAGAGGTTCTTTCGGTAAGGAGAAGCGGTCCTTATGAAGCTTAACGATCTGAGCGGCGGAACCTATCGAGTCTTATCGCAACAGGACCTCTTGCAAATTCATCAAGCAGCATTGACTGTGCTTTCACGCGTCGGCGTTCAAGTAGGTAGCGAACCGTTTCTTGCGATCTTATCCGATGCAGGCGGCAGGGTGGAAAAGGATGGTCGGGTAACGATTTCCCCTGAGGTTGTGGCGGAGGCGTTGGAGAAGGTGCCCAATCAGGTGATCCTGCACGGTTGTGGGAAGGCCGCCCCTCTCGATCTTGGGGCGCGGCGAGTACACCTTGGTACCGGTGGAGCTGCTGTCAACGTCCTAGATCTGGATAGTGGTGAGGTGCGAGATCCGACACTGGCCGATCTGGGAGATATCGCCTGGTTAGTAGAGAATTTGGAGAACATTCACTTCCTCCTACGACCGGTGGTGGCCAGGGATGTGCCACCAGAGATACTCGATATCAATAAGTTCTACACGTGTCTGGCAAACACGAACAAACACGTGATGGCTTCTGCTGCCTCTCCAGAGTCAGCGCGAGAGGTGATCGAGCTTGCAGAAATGGTCGCCGGCGGGAAAAAAGAGTTACGGGATAAGCCTATCATCTCGTTTGTCACCTCATGGATGATCAGTCCGCTGAAGCTGGATGCGAAATCGGCTGAGGTGCTGTTAACAGTGATCGAGAGCGGCATCCCAGCCGCCCTTTCTTCTGCTCCGGTCACGGGGTCGACGGCCCCGGCTACTCTGGCAGGACTGTTGGTACAGGTACACGCAGAGGAGCTATTCGGGATCGTCTTAACGCAGGCCATCCGTGCGGGTGCGCCAGTCCTCTACGGACCGGTCCCGGCGGTGGCGGATATGCGAACCATGAGCTACCTCGGAGGTGCCATCGAGTCGGCCCTTCTCAATGCAGCATGCGTGCAGCTGGGAGGATTGATCGATGTGCCGACCTACTCCGACGCTGGGTTGACCGATTCCAAGCTTCCGGATATTCAGGCCGGTTACGAAAAGGCCGCTAACATCATCCTGGTGGCCATGGCGGGAGGAAACTACATCCA
>Ga0307990_1001879_pt1 | contig 17282 bp, 10 predicted proteins | sample EllFjometagen129_FD_203168 | JGI IMG/M metagenome (GOLD analysis project Ga0307990, IMG submission 203168) | Marine microbial communities from Ellis Fjord, Antarctic Ocean - #129 | ecosystem: Environmental > Aquatic > Marine > Unclassified | place: Southern Ocean | collected 2014-10-08
TATGTGGATCTCCAGCGAGAGACGATCAAGCACGGCCCACGGTTCGACTACCACAGCCCCGTCAATCGCGATTATGAGGAGCGAATGTACGATTACTACGGTCGCCCCGTGTATTGGGACTGAGCGTATCTAAGCGGGGGCTCGTCTGGCGAGGGGGTGAGCCTTGTCGTATTCTGCCTTCAAGTGCCGGCTGGTGATATGGGTGTAGATCTGTGTGGTTGAGAGGTTCTCGTGGCCCAGCATTTCCTGCACGCTGCGCAGGTCGGCGCCGGCGTTTAGCATGTGCGTGGCGAAACTGTGCCGCAAAACGTGCGGGCTCATGTCAAGGTCGATGTCGGCCTCGAGGAGGTAGTGGTCGAACTTCCGTCGGATGGAGCGGTCGGTCAGGCGGTTGCCGAACCGATTGATGAACAGCGCCCCGCGAGGCTCGATGCCGAGTTCGGACTTGCGGAACTCGATGTACGAGTCGATGGCCATCAGTGCCTTTGCGCCCAGAGGCACAAGGCGTTCCTTGCGGCCCTTGCCGCGAATCCGCAGCACCTCGCCCAATTCGTCAAGGTCTTCGATATTGAGCCCCGTCAACTCGCTGATTCGCAGCCCGGCCGAGTATATGGTCTCCAGTATGGCCCGGTCGCGGGAGCCCAGGAGAGTGGTCGTGTCGGGGGTACTCAGCAGGGCGTCGATCTGCTGGATGTCGAGGAACTTCGGCAGCCGTCGGTCCTGGCGAGGTGTGCGGATCACGCTTACGGGTGAGGTTTCGACAGTTCCGACGCGGACAAGGTATTTGTAGAAGCTTCGCAACGATGCCAGCTTGCGGGCTACGGTGGCCTTGGAATAGCCGCTGTTTCGCATCATCGCCAGAAAGCCGCGAATGTCGAGCGGTTCGGTGTCGAGTATCGCCTGCTCGATAGGCCCGCAATCGAGTTCTTCTTCGTCTGGCAGGTTGTCGGCCGTCAGGTTCTCATCCGCCCCTGCGGCGAGGTATCGGGCAAATTGGACAAGGTCCGCTGAGTACGATCGGACGGTATGGGGGGAGAAGTTACGCTCGGCGTCGATGTAATCCAGGAACCTGCTGATAATTGGCAGATTTGGCAATGTCAGAAAACCTGCTCGTCGCTTGGGCTCAGTGTCTCGACGCAGTCGGCGGCTGTGTTCTGCGTTACCTGGAAGCTGAGAGTGGCCGCGTCGAGCCAATCGACAGGGCTATGGTCGTTCTCGGCGAGTTCCATGATCGCATCGAGCATTTGATCCTCGCATCCGGACCCGTAGCGGAAAACGTACTTGTGTCCGCCCTTTACGAGGCTGAGAGTTCGTGTCGTCATTTGTCGCGTCCTGCTTTATTGCCGTAAGTCATGCGGCAGCAACCGCGCATTTGCCGCTTCTGTTTTTGGTTATCGGACGATTGGCAGCAAAACTGGAGCAATAGTTTTCATACATTTTGCCTGGCGGGAGTGGCTGGAGAAGCCAGTGTCTGGTTGCGCTGGGGGGCTCGCCAGTGGCTTGGGCGAATAAGCCTGAAGGTCAGTATAAATCGGAGGAACCCGTGAAGTCTCGACGGCGGGTTTGAATATGGTATACTCTCGGGCTGGTCGTAGCTGGAAGGCAGAGTAATGGCTGAATCACCGAGCGATAGAAATCAGGACGAACCCGCCTCGCCGGATGGCGACGGGAGCGATGGCGGCGAAGAACGCCCCGAGCGCGACGAGTCCGGTTTGGCTGCGCCCGGTGGATCCGAGGCCGACTCGGACGAGTCCGCCCGCCCTGCCGGGGACGATTCTGATCGCGACGAGTACGGCCAGTACGAGGAGGATTGGCAAGAGTCCGAGAGCCAGGACGAGCAATCTGACGAGGACTACTGGCCTGGCCAGGAGGACGACGAGTACCAGGACGACTACGATTACGGCCAGGATGACGAAGACGACAATCCCGACGAAGACGAGGATGATTACGAGTACGAGGACGACGAGTACGAAGACGAGGAAGATGATGATGAGGAGGATGATGAGGAGGAGGACGGCGAGCGGAAGATGACGCTCATCGAGCACCTCGATGAGCTTCGTTCGCGGATTATTCGAGCGCTGCTGGGCCTGTTTATAGGTATGGTCATCGCTCTGATATTGAGCCAACCTGCCATTCAGATTATCAATGGTCCCTTCGAAGAAGCTGTAGGCAAGAAGCTTACCACCACCAAGATGATGGATCCGTTCACGATGTACTTGCGGATATCCCTGTACATGGGTCTTATGATCTCCTCGCCGTGGATCATCTACCAGATATGGATGTTTATCGCGGCAGGGCTTTACAAGCACGAAAGAAAGTACGTCGTCTACGCCGTGCCGTTTTCGGTCACCCTGTTCATTGGCGGTGCCGCGTTCTTCTTGTTTTACATAAGCCGCATGCTTCTGGGGGCCTTCAACGTTTTCAACCAGTGGATGGACGTCGACATGATCGTGACGATGAACAGTAACGTCACTTTTATGACTAATATGATGATGGTTTTCGGCTTTTGCTTCCAGATGCCTATCGCTGTGCTGCTGCTGGGCAAGATGGGCCTGGTGACCGTCAAATCGCTCGGCCGGTATCGCAAGTACGTCATCGTGGGCATCCTGATCCTGGCGGCTTTCGTTACCTCGCCTAGTCCGCTGGACCAGCTTGCCTTGGCCATTCCGATGTGGCTGCTCTTCGAACTCGGAGTGCTACTGGTGTACTTCCTGGTCGAACGCAAACGCCGCGCCGAAGACGCCGCGATGGGCTATACCGACCTTGACGAGGACTGATAGGGCGGTGGCGGTGCAAGAAAGGCCCTCGGGCTATCGGCAATGAACGCTGAGCCTATGCTCGTCGAAGTGGGATGAGCTTCCTGGGACTACTGGGACGAGGTTTCGGTGCCGATGAGCCGTCGTCGCAGGGCTTCGTATCGCCTGGCCGACGCAGGCGAGTTTGCGGGCATTTCGAGGGTGCCGACAAAGAGCCCCGCCGCCCAGTCGCACAGGCTGACTCGCCAGGCGGCTTTCGCCCCGGCCCGGCTGTACGCGTCCCGCGCTTCGTCAACCCGCCCGGCGTTCAGTAGCAGATCGCCCAGCAAAGTTTCTGCCTCCGGTGTTCGCGATCCGCCGACCAGTTCCGCGATGGCCTGGTCGGCCAGGCCGACCGATGGCGAGGCAAGTTGCCGAATTCGCGAGATGCCCTTGGCTGGCAGGTCCGAAGCCCGTTGCCGGCTGATACCCACCAGCGCTTCCAGTCGGTCGTGGATGCCCTTCCACGTCGCGAGTTTGTCGGCCGGCAGGTCGGATGGAGCATTGCTGAGCATGTCCTTGGCTGCTACCGCGGCCGCGTCGAGTCGGCGGGCGCGAACCAGCGCATCCACGTGCTGTTCGGCGAACGCACGGACATCCTCGTTATCCAGGCGGCGCAGGTCGAGTTGTCGGTAAAGGTAAAGCGCACGGGCTGAGCAGAAGTCGATCGGTGCGGTCTCGCCGGGCGTGATGTCCTCGATAATCGCCTGTTGCTGGTAGGCCTGCGCGAGCATTCCTAGCGTCGTGGTCCGGCGCGAGATGCCCTCGGCGAGGGCGGCTTCGAGGTATCGCACGGCAAGTGGGCCTGCCCGGGATCGCAAACGGTCATGAGGCTCGACCCCGACGGCGGGGGGACGCCACGCCAGCCAGAGCATCGTTGCTCCGATGGGATAGTATCGCGACGGTGGATTCTGTCGCCACCAATGTCGCACGTTGGCGGGCAGGCCTTCGATATCGCCTCGGTTTGTCAGCGGGCGGTCGAAGTCTGCCAGGTTGTCGCCCGGTGGCAATTCGTCGCCGAAGCGGTCCGGATAGTCGGCGCGGGCGAAACATACGCCGGTTTCATCGACGCGGAACACGCGATATCGCCCGCTTCTCGCCATGGCAGTGACGGCCCGGCGAGACTCGCCGCGAACGTAAATGAATCGGACCGTGGGAGGCAGTTCTACGATGGAGGCCGAGCCCGTCTCCCGCAGCGCCTCGGCGATACGACCCTGGCTTTTGAAGCGTTCGAGCGTGTGCGCCTCGAGTCTGCCATCCATCCAGAGCTTTCGTGGTCGGCTGTGATATATGAACGTCCCGGCGTCGCCCCAGTTGTCGCAGAGGATATCGCCGCGGGCTTCGAGCGAGCCAAGGCGCGAGGCTATGTCGATCGGAAAGTAAGGCTGATACAGTCCGGTCCCGAATCGCCGGTCGAAGCCGCGAAGTCTGAACAGCAGTTCGGTGGCGCATCCGCCCGCGACCGCCATCGCCAGGGCGATGGCGGCGACATTGGCAGCGCCGGCCAGGGACCGTGCGCGACTTGCGGCAAAAAACCTTCGGATCACCTGTCCACCGTGGATGGTCAGGAGGTACCCGCAGACGGGTGCGGTCAATGCGACGTTGCGGCGTGCCATTATCGCCAGGACCCCGAAGGCCGCCAGCCATAGCAGGTGTGCCATCGGCACGCGGCGGGAATTCAGAACGCACGCGATGACGGTCGGCACCAGCAATGCCATCGCGATGTAGAGGAAGTAACCAGACTGCCACGTGGGGATGAACTCCAGCACGCCGTAGGTGAACGCCTCGGTCTCGCCGGAGATGCGTGTCCAGAGCAGCAATGGCTGGATCGCGGCCTGGATTGGCCAGGGCGTCACGAAGCACACCGCCGAGGCCGCCAGCATGGGCCACATCGCCCGCCGGGTCGCCAGGTTGCCTCCCATTGCGCGACCCAGTGCGCGGTCGATGGCCGTCCCGGCCAGCGCGGACCAGAACACTGCCGGGCCCAGGATGTACATACCGTGCATGTTCGCCCATGGCAGCATCATCGCGGGCAGCAGCCAGAGCCGCCTCGCCGCCGCGCCGCGCCGGACGGACTCGACAAGCGCGATCGTAGCGGTCAGGAAGAAAAGCGTGAACGCCTCGGGCCGAACCCGCATGCGGCTCTCCAGCACCACCACCGCCAGCAGCCCGGCCAAGATGATCCACGCCACCGGCGCCTCCCGCCGACACGCCAAGGCGAGAACGACAATCGTCGCTATCGCCAGGATCGTCTTGAGCCCCACCAACCCCGCGAAGCCGCCCACGGCGTGAAGGGCGGAGATTATCACCTGGAACAGCCAGTGGACGTTGACCCACTGGCCCATGGGCTCAATACTGAACGGGTCCGTCCCAAGCACCCGCCCGTGAGCGAGCATCCAGTCCCCCGACGCCAGGTGCCAGAAGATGTCGTAGTTGAAGAGTTCAGTAAACACCGCCGCCCCGGCCGCGACAGCCAGCGCGACAACGGCAGCGACAACCCACCCGCGCCGCGGCTCATCCGTCGGCGGGGAGGTCGGCTCGGGTTTTGACTGGCCTTTGGACATGCGAGCTATAAAAAACACACCTGCCGGCTTTTGCCCGACAGGTGCGTGGATGATGATTCAGCGTGCGGTCGGGTCAGTTGCCCTTGCGGCGTTTCTGGACGTCCAGCTCCAACTCGCCGAACTGCTCTTCGTGGCGGCGGATCAGTTGGCTGAGCGTGATGGCCAGACGCTTGGCGGAGTAGTAGTTCATCACCACCCGCTGGTTGACCTTGAAGAGGATCTGCGGGTTGGCGTCGGGCTTGGCTGGGGGAGTGACAACGTTGAGGCCGAAGTCGAGGATGGCTTCCTCGGCCGTGCCGTTCGTGCGGAAGGCGTTGGCATAGGTCGTCCCCATGGCGGTCTCGTCGACGCGGAGTTGCACCTGTTGCTGGCCTGTCTGCTCGCGGGCTTGCTCCTCGATGTGACTTTCGGGAGGTGTGTTTTCATTTTCGTTTACCATGTGTTGCTCCTTTAAGGTCAGTATGAGTGAGTCTTGTGGCTTTCGCCCCGACCATCGCGAGGACATTCCCCCTCGTGACGGTTCACCAAGTGTACACGACAATTCCCAAGATATCGAGGTTTTCTGACGCGGACGTGCAGACATTCGGGTCGCTCGCAGCAAGGTCAGCTTTCTAAACGGGCTGCTTAAACTGCGCAGTCTGTCGCTGGGGGCTATGTACGGCAGTGGGCGTATGCTCTTGGCGGTTCGGCTTTTGCCAGCACGGCCAGCGTTACCCGGTCGGCCCCGGCGTCGAGCAGTGTTCGCGTGGCCTCGTCGGCGGTTGCGCCGGTGGTGGTGACGTCGTCGACCAGCAGCACCCGTGCCCCGGCGATGGTGCCGGGCGAGCGGACGGCGAACGCTCCGCGTACGTTCGTCAGCCGACGGGTGCGGGGCAGGTGGACCTGCGGCGGGGTGTTGCGGATGCGGACGAGCTCGCAGCCAAGCGGCAGGTTCAGTTCTCGCGCCAGGCCCTTGGCGATGGCGCGGGCGTGGTCGAAGCCGCGCCCCAGACGGCGCAGCCAGTGCATGGGAACCGGCAGGACGACGTCGGGTCGGTCGGCCCCGCCGCCTTCATCGCTGGCGGCCTGGATGCGCTGGGCCAGCAGGTGCGTAAGGCGGCCTCGAAGGCGCAGGTGCCGGCGGTACTTCAGGTCGCGTATGGTTTGTCGAAGGCAGCCGGTGTACGGACCCAACCTGTGTACGCGGGAAAAACGCGGCAAGGTGTGTTGGCACTGTCCGCAGCCATCGAATCGGGCGGGTATATTCGGCCCCAGCGACCCGCCGCAACGCGGGCAACTCGAAGCGGACACCAGCGCGAGCAGCTCGATGCGGCATTGTTGGCAGAGGCCGTGATCAAGCGGGAGGTTTCGCCCGCATGCCGCGCACACGGCCGGGAGGAACAGGTCCACGGCACCGGCTGCGCATGCGCCGGCGGCGTCAAAGACGGACTTGCGGAATTGCACCAACCGAAACGCCATGCTCGCCCTCCTGTGGGGTTCTGAATGCACAGGAAGTTATTCTAGCAGGACATCGGATCGGTGCAAGATGCTCTCGCAGTCGATTTTCAACCGGCTGTTATTCCTCTTGAGTCTGGGCGATTTCGGCGATTTCTTTCATTCGGTCGGCAATGGGGAGGTGCTGGGTGCAACGGGCTTCGCACTGGCCACAGGCGATGCACTCGGCGGCCTGGTCGGCGGACTCGCTCCAATGCCACTTCAGGCGGTTGAGCACGTGTTTGGGGTCATCGCCCTGGAGCATGCGATGGTTGTAGGCGTCCATCATTGCCGGGATGTTGATGCCCTTGGGGCACGGCAGGCAGTAGCCGCAGCCCGTGCAGAAACCGTCGAAGGACTCGCCGATGCGATCCCTGACGGCCTGGACATGTTCGGTGTCATACGGCTTGAAGTTTTCCACGGCCGCACACGCCTGGTCCACGTGGTCGGTGGTCGTAAAGCCGACAAGGGCGGTGGATATTTCCGGCTGGGATACGTTGAATCGCAGCGCGGCGGCGACGACGGATTTGTCGGCCTGGCCTTTGATGAAGTCGAATCGCTCGGGGAATTGCGGAATGAGCCCGCCGCCGAGCGGATTCATTGTGGCCACGCCCAGCCCAAGCCGGCCTGCGGTGCGGATGGCGTGCTCGCGGAATGGGAAGTTTATCGCGCAATAGCCGAGCGTTACGCCCTCGAAGCAGCCCTCTTCGAGTACGGAGCTGAGCTGTTCGCCCGGCAAGTGCGACGAGACCACGACGTGCTCGACGAGGCCTTCTTCCTTTGCCTTCAGCAGGGCCTTGACGGCGCCGCCGTCCTTTCGCTGCTGCCACTGCTCGGGCTTGACCAGGCACCATATGTGGAAGAAGGTGATTCGCTCGAGCCCCAATCGCTTCAGCGTACGTTCGAGGCTGGACCGCAGTGTATCGCCGTCCGGGCTCATGCACTTGCTGGAGGAGTAGAAAGTGCCAGGCTTCATCTGGGCGAAGGCTGCGCCCATGATTTCTTCGCTCTTGTCGGCGCAGTAACCGGGGGCGGTGTCGAAGTAATTCACGCCCTTGCGGTATGCGTGCATGACCACCTCGGCCGAACCGTCGATGTCCTGCGGGTCGGCGAAACGCATCCCGCCGAAACTTATCGCGGAAACTTCCTTACCTGTCTTGCCGTATGGTTTGTACCACATTGTCGCAGAGCCTCTCGTATTCAATAGGACGCGCCGATTGCCCGCCGACTTCCGAGAACGCTCGATGGCATCGCGGGCGGGTATCGTAATTTTTTGCCGCATCATCGGCGGGTCACATCATACTATGAGCGTTCAGCCGACGGAATCAACTTTCTCCTTACATGTCAGTACCTGTATCTTGGTATGTGGCACGGACCCGGGCCAGTTTTGGATCTTGGCGTCTTGTGAGGGGTGGGTGCCAATTCTCTAATATTTGCGTTGACGCCCGGGGCATGTTGTGCCAATGATTTAGCTACATGCTGGGAACCGCCACGGGGCCCCGGCGTCTAATCGGCTGAAAGGGGTACTTATGACGACTAGGCCAGAGTCGCAGCTCAGCCGCCGCAAGCGGCAGATCATGGACATCATCTACGCCAGCGGCTGCAAGGCATCCAACTACGCCCAGCACCTGCTGGAAGTCGTCCGGTCGTTGCACTCGGTCCGCTGCCTGTCTCCGGTGGACGTGGCCATGGCCCGCAAGAGCCAGCTCGATCGCCGGAGGCTGGCCATCCTCGACGGCCGCCGCAATCGCCGCGCCATCACCCGCCTGAGCGTGGTCCTCGCCGCCGCGATCCTGGCCATTGCCACCGTCGTGTCCCTGGTGGCCATGAAAGCCACCGCGCCGGAGGCCAAGCCAACCGCGCCGGCAATCATGGATGAAGAGGCTTGGTTCGAGCAAAGATCCGACGATCTCTGCAAACAGCTTTCGGACAAGAATCCCAATGTCCGCATTCACGTGGCCGAGAAACTCGGCAAATGTGTGGACGATCAGGGAGCGGTCATTGTCCTGAAAAGGGCCCTCGACGATTCCGTGCCCCAGGTTCGATACACTGCGGCGGTGTCTCTTGCGAAACTGGGACACGTTGACGACCAGGTCGCCGTCGCCTTGGGGGAGTGTTTTATCGCTGGTCGGGCGCCGGGCATGCGCAATGGCGCTAGTGCATTCGACATCAACTACGTCATGAATCGCGCGGACATCGCTGCCAAGGCAAAGGCGGCTGTCCCGTTGTTCATCCAGGCTGCCAAGGAAAACACACTTTCGCAGTGGCGGTGCGATGCCCTGAGGATTCTTGGCAAGATTGGTGATCCGGCAGCCATACCGATGCTGCGGGAGACCCTTCGCGATTCCGACGCTGGTTGTCGCTGCACGGCGACGAGGGCGCTTGCCGCGATAGGCCCGCCGGCCAAAGAAGCCGCGGAGGAGCTCAGGGAGGCTATGGGCAACGGCGACTTCTGCGCCAAGCTGTCCGGGGAGGCGCTGGCCAAGATAGGTGCCGTGGATGTGTTGATTGACGAGGTGAAGAAGCGTGACCGGATGCGGCTTGAGCCGGCAGTCCTTGGACTGGCGTTTGCCAAGGACCACCTGGATGAGGCCGCCAAGGTGTTGACGGCGGAGGTCGGTCGCGGGAATTGGGAAGCGGCCGAATCGCTCATAGTGCTGGGGGATGTGGCCAGACCGGCGCTGCCGGAATTTCTGAATATGGCACGAACCCAGGGCAAGATTGGCTGGGCGTCGCGCGCCGTGGCTGCCGCGAAGTTCGCGGCCAAGTTCGGCGCGACTGATGAATTCCTGCCGATCTTCATCAAGCAGCTTGAATCAGGCACGCCAGATGAACGTTCAAATGCCGCCGTCGCGCTGGGCGAGATGGGTCCGGCGGCTGCGCCGGCAACAAAGGCTCTGCTCAAGGCGGTCAAGGCCCCAATTGGTAGTTCCGCGCGGGAGATGGGGGGGCAGGTGCAATGCAACGCCGTCGAGGCCCTTGGCAAGATAAAGTCCGATGACCCGGACGTGATTCCTGCCCTGATATCTGCCCTTCACAGCCCAAAAATGTTACTCCGTTGGAGCGCCGAATTGTCGCTTGGGCAGTATGGCCCGGCGGCCGCGGCGGCTGTGCCGCATTTGATCACGTTGATGCGGCGAGCGATGCTGGGTGACGTGTCGAACGTACTGGAGGCGATAAAGGCCCTGACAGGAATTGGACCTGGAGCCAAGGATGCATTGCCCGCATTGATCCAAAACCTCAAGAATAAGTATAGCGAAGACGAGACTTGGGCCGCGCTCAGCGCGATCGGCCCTGACGCCGCCCCAGCCGTGCCCGTGCTCTTTGCCCAAGGCATGGGAAATTGGGATCGGAACCGTGCGAAAAAGATCATTGCCGCCATTGGCTCGGGCGCGGTGCCCTTCCTGGTGCAGAAACTGCATGGAACGCAGGGAGAGCAGGATTACGCGGCCGAGTGCCTCGCACAAATGGATTCGCTGGACAAATCGCTCCTGCCAACCCTCGTCGGCCTGCTGGAGCAGAATGATCGCGCGGATCGCGTCTCTGCCTTGCGGGCATTAGCAAAGATGGGCGCAAGTGCCGCCGACGCGGTAGGACCCATGCGAAAGCTTCTGACGGATCCCGAGCCTTGGGTGCAGATCGAGGCCGCAACGGCACTGCGGAAGATCGCACAGGACCGGCGTACTCAGGCCGCCGATTATCCTACGCGGCCTGACCTTCAACTGTCGGCCGGTCCATTCCATTCCGACGCCACCACAGACTCAGGGCGAGCCGTTCCGCCAACCTCCGCCAGCGCGGCTATTACCCAGCCGGCCAATGCCAGCTTGGACCTCAATAGCCTGGAGGTTCGTCAATACCCGGCCGATAATGCCAAGCCGGGGCTCTGCGCAATCGGACCTTACTGTCGCCTAAGGTTCTTGCCGTTCAACTCGCTTTATGCAAGTGCGGCTTCCGGAAAGATTTCTGCTGGGAGCTTCGAACTCGTGGGCCGGCTGAGCGACGACAGCACGCCGATCAAGGTCATGGATTTTGTTCGGGATGGGCACGAAATCAAGATTCTCGTCGCGCTGTCTCCGAAGAAGCCCGCTGGCGCGAACTATATATGGGGTAAGCTTCCGCAGAATCTCCCGCCCGGCCGATACCACGTCGAGTTGACGGCCGCCGAGTATGAGGAAAAAGATGGCCAGCTTGTCCCGGCCCCGAAGGACCGCATCAGGGCCTTCTACCAGTTGGAGTGCCACTTCACGGTTGGAGGGACGCCGCAGGGAAAAGCAGGCTTAGGGACGAGCACCAAGCCGGTGGAGGTCGCTGGCCGGGGTGAGAAGAAGGCGTTTGAGAAACTGTTCGGTGTGCTGATGCCTTTGGCTCCACATAACTGGGATTCGAGTGCATCAGCGCCAAACGCATCCTTGTTGGTAAGACCAAAGGGCTACGAACAGGCTAACCATAGCATGGATTTGCGATTTGTTCGCGGCATTGCAGGAGGTGGCCAGGCAGCTAACGTTATTGTGTGTGTAATGAAGCCCGGGTACGCAGCTACTCCCACGGTCGGTGCGGATGATCGCGCTGAGGAGTTGCCACCATGGCGAGGCCGGCGTGTGTTCCTGTGGGTCGGCAGCGATGGTTGGCCGACCGCAAAGGCTGACATCCTGGCGGCGCTGAATGCCGCTGACGGCCCGGCCCCAAGCCCGGCCAGCGAAGCCCAGGCCGAGGGGGTGATCGGCATAGACCGGGAGGTTTTCCTGAAGGAATTGGGGGTGGTGTCGGCAGGGCTCGTTGAAGTCGCTCGCGAGGGCACGGTTTTCATGAATACCAAGCATAGTAGCAGGGGTGCGGTCATTGCTGTGGCGGTTGCTGTCTGCGGCTCTCGATCGGAGGCAAACGCCATCTTCGAGCTTACCTTAGCACACATGGCGGTGGGGAATCCTCGCGCTTTCGCGGGCGGGGATGAGGGCAAAATCGGGGACCGAAGGGACATCTGGCCGAGTTGGGCCATGTTCGTGCGAGACAATGTCTTTGTTCATGTGAATTGCCGGGACGTGGTAGATGTGAACAAGCTGAAGCGTCTGGACAAACTCCTGGCCGGCAAGTCGGATATGGTTCAGCGAGGACGGCTCGCCGAAATCCCCAGGCTCAAGGGCTTGCCCGCACGGATCGACATGGCCCTGGAATCGACGGTTCGGCTTGACTTTGTGCCGGTTGGCCTGGGCACGGACAAGCCGCGGCTCGGCATTGCTGAATGGGGTAGCATCAGGGCGCGTGTCTCTGACGGCCAAGTCCGCGTGGAGGCTCCGGGCCTGATGCCCGAAGGGCAGACAACGCTTCCGGTCGACGTCTTCGCGGCAGGGGAAGGCCTGCTGTTTGCCAAGGCCCGCGTCGAGGTGCAACTCAAGCCCGCGCCGGGCCTGACCCGGGACCAGCGGTGGCGGATGCTCGTTGAGGCGATGGCCGCAAATACATTGGATGCGGACAAGGTCTGGAAGGCTTTGACCGATGTCGGCCACGTCAGTCTGGCGTTGCGCAAGGGGCCGCTGAAGGATCGTCCAGACGAAGCGAGCTTGGCCCGGGGCGTCCGCGTGGTCAAGTATAGCAACGATGAAATGTTCCTTGAATATACCGACTCATTGAACCGTCTCGAACGCGGCCTGCCGCCTAAAGCATGGATCGCCCGTCTGGCAGATGCCAGTAAGGCGGGGTTCAAATTGAATAAGTATGGCGACGGCAGGCGAGTTGCTATCGCTCTGACCGATGAGGTCCGTCGCGAACGTGATCGACTGTTGACCGAGGCCGCCGAGAAGATACGCACCGGCTTGCTTACGATGGCTGAGCAGTTTCCGAAGCTACGCAAGACAGCCGGCAAACCGCTGGCAGAGTTGTTGCCCAAGGGTCAGCCCGGGCGGATCGATATCAGTGCTTCGCGCTGGGTCAGCGACGCGGGTGCGGCGAAGGATCGCGTCAGCAAGGCGGATAGCTTTGCAGTAAACATCCATATCGAGCCGTTGCGTTTCTCGGCCCAAGGCGCACGGGAGTGGCAAAGGTGGCACAGACTCAACCTGGAATTCAACCACCTGGCGCTGATGGGCAACGTTTCCTGCGGTGCCGGCGAGCCGAAATTGGACGCCGCGATCAAGAAACTCATCGGCCAGGCCCTGGCGCCGTTGCAGGCTCTGGATCGCAAGGTATCCGGCCAGCCTGTGATTTACCGTAACGGGCGGAAAGTTCCGCTGTTTCCCATCCCGAAGGCCGAGCCCACGCCAAGTAAAGCGGAATCGTCAACCCGATAAAGCAGCTCGACATTTTCGATCTTGCCGTCTGGCTTGTTCTACTTCGTCGGCCCGGCTTTGATGAGTTTTTTCATTTCCTCGCCGAGGGCCTTGCCTACCAGGAAGTAGCTTTCGGCGTTGCCGCACCAGTGATGGCCGTGGCTTACGTTGGGCGATTCCTTGGCCGGGCGGGCGAACTGGGCCGTCTTGACGAATGTAACGTTTCCTTTGAACTCAGGCACGTCGGTGATGGCGGCCTGGGCCTTTCGGAACGCAAGCATGCTGCCCTTGACGTCAGGCCCGCCGTTACCGAGCTCGCCGACCACCACGGGCAACTTCGGAGACTTGAACTCCTTCCGCAGGTCCTTGATGAGGTTCACCTGGTTCCGCGCGTACTCGGGAATGGCGGGGGCGGTACACATGTCATTCCAGCCTTGCAGCCAGACGAAGCCCGCTATCTCATAGCCCCTGCCGTCGTAGTCCGGGAAGTGCTTCTTGAGGCTGGCGAGGGCCTCGCGGACCTCGGCGATCATTTGCGTGTAGTACGGTCCGACCTTGCCGCCGGAACTCGGTGGGCGGAAGTCAACGTAGAGGCTCTTGCCTCCCCAGGCTGTCTTTATGAGAAGAACCTGGTTGTCCAGGCAGTCGCCGATAACGTGCCCGAACTGAAGCTCCGGGCCGATGTGACTCTTGCCGCCGTAACCCGTGAACCCGATGGTCAGGCCACCCGTCAACAGCTTGCCTCTGCCGGTTTTGTGGGAAACCCACACGTCGTCTCGCACCACCCACTTGCCGCTGGCGTCCTTGAGATGCTTATAGAGCCTGGCGTCGGGCGAGTGCTTCATCACGTACTCAAGGTTGCCCTTGCCGCCGTTGTAGTCCTTCGGGCCATCCATATCCACGACCCCCTGGCCCTGCATGTTGGACTGCCCGGCGAGGATGAAGACCTTCACCGGACTCTTGCCGGCCTGGGCTGCCTGAACGGACGAAATCGAAACCAAAAACGTCTCAGCCGTCACTACCAAGAGAATCGCTGCCCAATGTCTCATTGTCGCTTTCGCCTTTCTCGATGCGCCGCATCCAGCTTTGAGTCCGCGGCAAGGTTGACTGGCGCTGTCCGAACTATACCAAGCCCTCGAACGCCGCCATCCGGTGTTCTTGGGTGACCTTCCGGTCAGCGGTTAGACGATCGTTACTTCGTACGCCGCATGCTGATCGGTGTCGAACTTTATCAGCCCATCCTCGCGAACGACCGATACTTCCTTGCCGTCGCAGGTCACTCGCATGGCGCCGGCATCGAATATCGCACACGCCAGGCCGAGTGTGCTTCGCACCGTCGCCTTGGTCAGCCTGCCGTCGCTCCATACTATGTCCACCTCGAAGCCGCCACGGGCTCGCAGGCCCTTTACCGAGCCTTCAGGCCAGGCGTCCGGCAGGGCCGGCAGCAGGCGGATGAAGCCCAAGTGGCTCTGGAGAAGCATCTCCGCCACTGCGGCTGTGGCACCGAAGTTGCCGTCGATCTGGAATACGCCCGGCGGATGGCCGTCCAGCAGCCCCGGGTATGTCCAGTGACGCAGAATGTGCATGATCTGACGCTCGGCTGGGTTGCCCTCCAGCAGGCGCGCCCAGCAGCACGTCAGCCACGAACTGCTCCAGCCGCTCTTTCCGCCGCCGTGTTCGATGCGGCGTTCGAGGGACTTCTTGGCGGCTGCGGCAAATTCCGGAGTGGCTGGCGTTATCTGTTGGCCGGGGAAGACGGCGAACATGTGCGATATGTGCCGGTGTCCGACATCTTGTTCCAGGTAATCTTCCTGCCACTCCAGCAGTCTGCCGTGCTCGCCGATCTGCTGCGGCGGGATCTTTGTCCTCATCTCGGCGACCTTGGCCCGCAGGTCGGGGTCCTCATCGAGCGTCTCGGATACCTCGTCGAATGCGCCGAACAGTGCGTCGAGGATCTGGCAGTCCATGGCGGGGGCCATGCACACCGCTGCGGTCGCGCCATCCGGCAGGACGTATGAAAGCTCCGGCGAGAGTGATGGACCCGTCAGCAGTCTGCCCTGATCGTCCTCGTGGAGGTAGTCCATGAAGAACGTGATGCACTCGACCATGACCGGGTAGACTCGGCTGCGGAGGAACTCCAGGTCGCGGTTGAAGCGGTAGTGTTCCCACAGGTGCATTGTCAGCCAGGCCCCGCCCATCGGCCAGAGGTACGCGGCGTCCGGCTCGCCCACGATGGCGGTATCGGCGAAGCCGTCGAGGTTGTTGTGGGCGACGAAGCCGCGGCAGCCGTAGAGCTTCTTCGCGCTGACTCGCCCGTTGACGACTACCTTGTCGATGAAGTCCAGCAGGGGTTGATGGCACTCGGAGAGGTTGCACACCTCGGCCGGCCAGTAGTTCATCTCGGCGTTGATGTTGATGGTGTACTTGGACTCCCACGGCGGGAGGAATGTGTCGTTCCAGATCCCCTGGAGATTGGCAGGCAGCGTACCAGGTCTGCTCGATGAGATAAGCAGATACCGCCCGAACTGGAAGTACAGTGCCACCAAATCCGGGTCATCCGCGCCATCGACGACGAGTTCCAGCCGTTCGTTGGTAGGGAGGGCGGCGACCTTCTCGTCCCGCGGCAGGCTGATTGTCGTCCGGCCAAACAGGTTGCGATAGTCTGCAACGTGGTCGGCGCGGAGTTGTTCGTAGTTTTTGCCCGACGCAGCCGTCAGTTCGCCCTCGCAGAGCTCGCGGGGATCGTGTCCGTCGTAATCGGTATTGCCTGCGATCAGAAGCGTAACTTCGTCGGCGCCTCTTGCGAAGACGAAGTCGCCCTTTGTGCCGGATTGCCCGCCGGTGGCGATGATTTTGGTCCTGCCCGCGTATCGAACACCCACCGGGCCCGCGGAGCCTTCGATCTGGATCGTGCTGTCGTCGATCCGCGAACTGGGACCCGAGTAGGGCCTTCGGACGAGGTCCGCGTAGAAGCTCATGGCCCCGGGAGTCTCGGCGGTAAAGTGCGCGACGACAACACCGTCAACGGCGCTGGCGAAGTACTCTCGGTGGTAGCGTATGCCTTTTAGCGTATATGACACGCGGGCGACGGCTGTCTCAAGGTCCAGTTCTCGAACGTAGTCCTCAAACTCGACGCCACGGTAGTGGTCCTCGAAGACCATCATCAGTTGGGCCAGCGGGACGTAGGGCGGCTGCTCCTTGGGACATGACGTCATCGTCATCCGCACCAGCCGCTGGGCTTCCCTTGGGTTGCCATCGAGCAGCAGCTTTCTCGCCTCGCGGAAGCCTTCCAGTGCGGCCGGGTTGTGGCGGTCATCAGTCTCGCATCGCCACCAGAGCGAATCCACGTTCAGCGACAGGCGGTCGTTGTTCTTGGTGTTGTGATACACGCCGCCGAAGACCATCGCCCCGAGCCGACCGTTGCCGATCGGGTAGGCTTCATTGAATTTCCTTGCCGGTTCGGTGTGCCATATTCGCCGACCGGGCTTGGAGGACTGGCCGTTGCTCATGATTCTCACGTGCTCCTTGCAGAAGGTCCAAGGTCTCAGTTCGCGGGCCTCCCAGCGGCAGAACGCCTGTCGCCGGCGGGCTCGTGAAGCTGAGACCTCGGACCTGATGCTTTACTTGCTGGTATGTCCTGGGCGTCCGTTACGCCAGCGGGGGGAATGCCTGAAGCATTCCCGGTTCGGTCATCATCTTTTCCATGTCGTCCAGTTCCAGCGGGGCACCGGCGGTGAAGTTCTCATAGCCATCTTCAGTGACGACGATCGTATCCTCGCAGCGGATGTAAAGCCGCTCTTCCGGCACTCGCATCTGCGGGTCCACGGCGAAGACCATACCGGGTTCCAGAGGCTTGAAGCGGGGGCTGCCGTCATGCACGCACATGCCCACCGCGTGCGAAAGGTGCCATGGGAAATCGCACATGTTCTCGCACGCTGCCTTGTAGATCGGCTTGGAGAACGTCGATTTCGCGGCCAGGGCTCGCATCGCCTCGGCCGACTCGGCCTGGATGTCCGCGTAAAGGCGACCCGGACGAATGCCGGCAAGCAGGGACTTGTGGTACTCGACGACGAAGCCGTAAAGCTCACGCTGGGCCTGCGAGTAGGTGCCGTTGACCGGCCACATCCTGCCGATGTCGCTGGTGTAGTAGTTATAGTCCGGCGCGCAGTCCACGAGAACCAACTCGC
>Ga0307990_1001880_pt1 | contig 17273 bp, 13 predicted proteins | sample EllFjometagen129_FD_203168 | JGI IMG/M metagenome (GOLD analysis project Ga0307990, IMG submission 203168) | Marine microbial communities from Ellis Fjord, Antarctic Ocean - #129 | ecosystem: Environmental > Aquatic > Marine > Unclassified | place: Southern Ocean | collected 2014-10-08
GGGCCTGATTTAAGGAAAACGCAAGGTGAAAGTGAATTTTTCTTTTTGCATTTTTGTAGAAATTTTTTTAACTTTTTTAAAGAAAAATTATGGCTTATGTCGAATATCCAGGGGAAGTCATGACACATTGACATTTTTCTCCAAGCTTGATAACCTTGTTACAAATTATTTTAAACGCATTGTCATCATTTTTTTAATATTTCACATAAAGGTGTTTGCCTTTAAAATGATCCCATAAAAATGCGTTGAACGCTGATACATCATCGTTGTTAACCGTCTACTCCACTTAACCTCAAAACGGCTTAGATTTTTTTAATGGGGTCTTCAAAAAAACGTTCCCAAATTCAAATCCTGCAGGACCAGACCATTCAAATATTAAAAGAAACGGGACTATACACCTTTCACAGCTTTAATGTAACAAAAGCCATAATGCCGTTTGCCAAATTACTGGCCGGTCGTAAAAATGTAACCGTCGAACAATTGTCCGCTGTTTTGGACAAAATCTTTACGGCTTTATACGAACACCCCCTTACCCGGCACAGCAAATCCATTACCAAATTTCTGAGACGCAAAAATATCCTTCCCAACGAAAAGTCCACGGACAAACTTATCCGTTATGTGGTGGAACAAATTCTTTTAAGAAGCCCGGTCAAAGTGCCGGAAGTGGTTGTCAACGAATTCTGGTCGTTTTTTGATGAGCTGTTCAGCGAACCGGAACTCAAAGGGCTGGCTGAATTAAACTTAGATATTACCCGCATCATCCTCAGATGCTATGAACCCCTGATGGTTGAAATCATCAACCTTCTCAAGGAAACCAAGCGATTAAACAAGACCATTGTTAATGACCTGGTAAAACGCGTGAGCGTTGTGCGCGGAGATCTGGTGATTATCCGGCGTCAGATAAAAGCCCTTCGGTATATCAAACCTTTTTTCCAGACAGACCCAAAAGATTTCAAGGCACAGGCACAGATTGTTGTGAATATGGTGCATGAATTCGGGCCGTTTTTCATCAAAATGGCTCAGGTGGCCGCAGCAAACGCGGATTTTCTGCCCGATGAAATCGCAAAAGAACTAAAAGTGTTCCAGGAAGATGTTCCCCCCATGTCTCCAGCGGAAGTATACGCGGCATTTGAGGAAAGTTTAGGTAAAAAACCCTATGAATGCTATTTTGATTTTGATGTTGAAAAGCCCTTAAAGTCCGGCTCCATCGGGTCCGTGTATTTGGCGAAAAAACCAATTATCAGAAACGGCCGGGAAGAGCTCAAACCGATTATTGTAAAAATTGCCCGAAATGGGCTGGACAGAGAATTTTTACTGGGCAGAACAGTCATCGGGGTGGCGATTATCAGCAGCCATTACTGGGCGCCCCATTCCAAGCTGGCCCCGTTTCTGGAAGCCATCCAGCAACAGGCGGATGAATTTGTCACCGGTTTTCAGCGGGAGCTCAATTTTGAACAGGAAGCCCAAAGCCAGCAACGTTTTGCGGATAGAAGCAAAGACTCCCTTGTCTGGAATGTGCCTGAGGTCTTTTCCGCGTCCAACCGAATCATTGAAATGGAATATATCGAAGACGCCACCAATATTGCCCAGATTTTAAATTTTATTCCGAAAAAAAAGCGCAATAAAAATGCCCGCCAGATCGCTTCCCGTTTTTTGTACACCATTTTGCTACACATATTTGTTTACCAGGAATTTCATGGCGATCTTCATCCGGGCAATATCCTGTTCAATGCAAATGGGGATATGTATTTTGTAGACTGGGGCAACTGTGTCGACCTGCAGGGAAAATGGAAACCGCTATGGGACTATGTTTTCGGTGCGCTAACGGCGGATGTTGAGTTATTGACCACCGCATTGATCAACATCAGCTCAAACCCGGAACAAAACCGAAAACGGGAGACGGAAATCAAATGCACCCTGTCCCAGACATTGAAGAAAAAAAAAGTGACCCCGCTGACCCGGACATTCATTTTTCAACTCAGACGGGAAGGGATTACCGGTCTACACCGGCGGCTCCAGGTGGTGCTGCATCTGATGTCCAACACCCAGCACTTAGGGTTGATCGTTAAAAGTGAATACCTTCATTTATCCCGATCCATTGCCGCAATCACGGGTACTTACCTCAACCTGTATAAGGGAATTCCCAGAATCATATTGTTTGTGGATTCCATCCGGACTTTTACCCAGCTCCCCGTGTCCCTAGTGCTGGACAAAATTGCGGACAAACAGTCCGCCCAGTACATCCAGCTGCTTCACAGGCTGCCCCTTCTCACGGGATTTAAAAACCCTTCGCCCATTTATCTGGACAATCACGTAGACACACCATCGCCTTATCTCTCTGAGCCCATGGAAATGGCCGGATAATCGTTCGACAGGTGGATAATTTTCGGTAAATATATGTTCCAGCAAGATCCTCATTACTAAAGGTTTTTTTGTTTTAAACCGATGGTGATTCAGGCCTTAAGGACAAATGAGGGTTAACTCGAGGTCGATCGGGGACGGAAGAAAATTGAAAGTTATTTTAATTTTATAAAAACAGGGGCGTATTTACAATATATTTTTGCCATTCGATGATTTTGTTGATTAATTAACAATCATGATTATTATATGTTACATAAAATTTGGTTCAAAACGGTGTCAATTAAATAAAAATCAAAATAGATGGCTTCGTAAAAAGTCCAAATTCTGTGTTGCGCTGCATCCTTCGCTTCTTCATGGTACGCTAAGTACGAATCATCACTCAGGATTTGCGCGCCTCGCCAATCTTATGATTTGGTGGCGCTTTTTTCTTTGCCATCGAAATCCGACTTTTTACGGGACTGTCAAAATAGATAATCCAACAGGTGAAATATTATGAACGGCACCGCTCTATTTCTCATATTTATCGGGGTTTATTTTTTTCTGGAATTATACCTGCTGCCCAAGCTGGGAATGACCACATGAATGCGTAATTCCTGTCAGGTGACAGAAAAAAAAGAATCCAATGCTGTAACCATTGCTGAAGAAAGCCCGAAAAATAAAAGCTGATTAATTCATCCCGGGCAATACAAGGAGGAGAATAATGGCCAATCCTGAAGAAATGTACCAGTGTCAGACTGTCAATTGTGGTTGTATCTATGATCCGGACCGGGGAGACCGGAAAGGCAAAATCCCCAAAGGTACTCAATTTAAAAAAATACCGGAGGAATGGAAATGTCCGGTATGCGGCGCCGGTAAAAAATGCTTTCGCCCTTTAGGCGGCCCAGGGTCAGCGCTTGAAGAAGGCTGCTGAAAAATTTTGCGACCGATTCAATGTAAATTTGTACTTCTGATAAAAATTCACCTCACCCGCCAGCCGACCTATCTTAAACGATTCCCTTTGGTCCGCTGAAAATAGAGTACCGCAAAAAGCAGGATGATAATGGCGGCATTTAAGATGACAGCCACTTTAAACGTACGTTTGGGAATTCGAACATATTCGATTTCCTGATCCAAATCCTCTGTGTCAACTTCCGCCGGTGCCGACGCTTTTTCAACAACCGGCGCTATCGGCGGATTGAGTAGTATTTCCATAAGTCCTTTGGAAAGCAAAAGACGGGCGTGTTTATCACGCTCTTTACTGCTGACGCTTCCCAAAACGACGGCAATCGCCCGCACATCTTTTTTCCGGGCGGTAGCGACGATGGAAAAACCAGCCGCACGAAAATAGCCGGTTTTCAAGCCGTCACATCCTTCAAAATCCTTAAGCAGATGATTATGGGTTCGCATAATAAACGGTTCCGGGGCATCCGGCCGAAACTTTCGGACCTTTGTTGCAGTGTATTTCAATGCTTCCGGATATTTTAACAATTCCCGACTAAGCGTTGCCATATCGCGCGCCGTTGTGATATCCGGCTTTTTATTTCCTGACGGGGGAAGCCCATGCACGGAATAAAAAGCCGTATCCTTCATACCGATTTCTTCGGCCTTTTTGTTCATCAAATCAACAAAGACCTCCATGCTGCCGGTATAATGTACCGCAAGGGCAAGGGCCGCGTCATTTGCAGACTGAACCATCATTGCATAAATCAGTTCTTCAACCGAAAAAACTTCTTTTTCCTTTAAATACACCTGGGAGCCGCCCATCTTAGAGACCCTGGCCGACACGGTGACCGGGTCGGCCAGGGAAAGGTGCTGTGCCTTTACCGCATCAAGGATAATGAACAGGTTCATCAGCTTAATCATACTGGCAGGGTATCCTTTGGCATCCGCATGGTCCGCCACAATCACTTTACCGGTATCCGCATCAACCACGATGGCACCCAGATAGGGGCTTTGGGATACTTTTTTTAATCCAAATGCCGGTGATATTGAACCCATAAAAACAATCATGGTCATCGCGCTGATTAAAAAAACAAATGCTGATTTTCCCATATAATGGCAACCCCTTCAAATAAATGCACCCACACCCTATTGAAACAATAAATAACTTGTCAATCATTTAAAATGTTTATGAATGAGTTATTTGGAAACTTTAAAATAATCCGGTTCATTGTAAATGGGGCGAGTATATCGATAATTTTTTTCATGTGTCAAGGGGCAGTGATGATGGCGTCGTAAAAAATACCCCTTTTTATTAAAAATACTGTCTTTTTTTAAATTTTTATTATAATATCAAGAAATTAACATAATTCGACGTAACTTCTCAATAATTTCGGGTGGATTTTATCCGTAAGGATTTTATAAAAGGCTTACGCCTGAACTCCAAAAAAAAATATAGCCATCTCATTCAATAAATCTAAAATTTTTTGTATGGGAGCCCGAACTTATTGAGAAGTTACAATCTGATCCTATTTCAAAATTTCTTATCCCTTTGACGACAGATGCCGAAAACGACAAACACAAGCGGGAAAAGGATGAAACGCGTTTACTTTCTTCTGATTTTTCAAGTCATTCTGGCAACGACATCCGGCATTATCCATACGGCCAATGCCGGAAACGATTTGTTGGTCAGCCATCAGCCGGACACATATGATCTGGCCACCTATTTGTCATACATAGAAGACCCCAATGGGACATTGACCATTAACCAGATAAGGCAGCCCGGCAGAACAAATCAGTGGCATCGTATTCCAAAAACCACTGTGAATTTCGGCTACACCGACGCGGCCTTCTGGTTCCGGCTCAGGCTCACAAATATTGAAACGGCACCCCTTAAACGTGTTATTGAAATTGCCTACCCGGTGCTGGATCATATCGATGTGTACCAGGTTACCGCCGACGGCAAAACGCTTCATACAAAAATGGGGGATAAACAGCCATTTTACCGTCGCCCTATTCTGCATCGTAATTTTATACTCCCGGTGACCCTTGCACCGAATGCGCCGGTAAAAATATTTATCCGTGTAAAAACCGACAGTTCCATGCAGATCCCGCTCATCCTCTGGAAAGAAAGCGCCTGGCTGTCGAAAAGTTTTAACGAGTCTCTGAATCTGGGACTGTTTTTTGGCGCCCTTTTGATTATGGGGCTTTATAACCTGTTTGTTTTTCTCTCAGTCCGAGAAATCTATTACCTGTTTTATGTTTGTTTTGTTTTGTGCATGGCCATTTTTCTGGCCAGCCTCAAGGGCCTGAGTTTTCAATATTTATGGCCGAATAACGTACAGTGGAACGACCAGAGCATTATCGCCGGACTTGCCGGGGTTATATTGTTTTGCGCCCTTTTTACCCGGGAGTTCATCAATCTGCCGATAAATCGACCCCTTTTGAGTAAATTCATGCTGTCGATTTCGGCAATATCTGCCATTATTATTGGTTCGACGTTTATATTGCCCTACCGCGTGATGATCCATTGGGTAATTCTGACCGCCGTGATTGCCATTGTGGGCGCCACCGTTATTGCGATTATCCGCTGGATGGACGGCGATATTTCCGCCCGGTATTTTATGCTGGCATGGTCTGCCATGATGCTTGGCGGAATTATTCTCGCGGCCAACAAGTTCAACCTGATTCCCCGTAATTTATTTACCGAAAACGCCACTTCATACGGCATGGCACTCCAGGTAGTTCTATTATCCATCGCCCTGGCAGAACGCCTGAACATCGAAAAACAAAATAATCTGGCGGCCCAGAAGAAAGCTTACAAGCAGGAACGTCTTGCAAGAAAAGCCCGGGAAAATGCGTTACAAATCCAGAAACACGCCAATGAGATACTGGAACAGCGTGTCATCGAAAGAACCATTGATCTTCAGCAGGCCAATAAAATGCTGGAAACGCTCAGCCTCACCGACGGTTTGACGAGAATCAAAAACCGCCGTTCTTTTGACAAGATTTACCCGCGCGAGTTTAAACGTGCCATTCGGGATAAGACACCGCTGTCCGTTTTGATGATGGATATTGATCATTTTAAAAATCTTAACGACACCTGGGGCCACTTACCCGGCGATGAATGCCTGAAAATGATCGCATCCAAGATCAAAAATGAGCTCCAACGGGTTAGCGACATGGCGTTTCGCTACGGCGGCGAAGAATTTTGCGTTCTGCTGCCAAACACCCAGACCAGGGGCGCGTTAATCGTGGCGGAAAGAATCCGAAAGCAAATCGAAACCACTGACTTTCAAGTCAATAATCAGAACGTGACGGTTACCATCAGCATCGGCCTGATAAGCCGTATACCGCCTCAAAAATGCCATCCGGATGAGTTACTCTCAATCGCGGATAAGGCGCTGTATCAATCCAAACAAAGCGGCCGCAACCGGGTCACTGTTTACAAAATCGCGAACAAAGAGTCGATTGGTTCATCAGGAAATGGAAATTTTCTACCATCTGACACAGAATAATATGAGAATATTAAAATGAAAAACCGGGTTTGCATAGGATGCGCTTTTATAAGCCTCTTGGTAGTCTTCGTAATTTTTGCAAATGCAGATATTGTCATCCTGAAAAACGGACAGGTACTCAGGGACGTCACCATCAGGGACGACGGCGATACCCTGTATTGCGAAAACAATGACCAATCTTTTTTCATCAATAAAAACACGGTTGAAAGCATCATTCAAACCGGCCCAAAGACATTTTTTGTAACGGCCAAAAATTTTATCACATCCCTGCCCCGGAGAACCCGGCTGTTTGTAAAAAACTATTTCGCGTTTACGGCAACGATCATCGGCATTCTGATGCTTCTGCTGACATTAATCATATTTAAAACCCTGTGGATTAATATTTCCCCGATTTTCAAGGAAGGCATACGCCGAAGAGACGTCATCAAAGCGATTAAACAATTGGATGCGAATGAAAAATCGGTACTGCGGGAATTTTATATTCAACGGGCAAACACCCTTGAAATGCCGGTGGAAGATATTGTTGTCTCCGGGCTAATCAAAAACGGCATCCTGCAGACGACCCAGGATAAAGGACAATATTCAACCGGCGGTCTTCTGCTGCCGGTGACCATCTTACCTGCGGTGAAAAAACGCATCAAACCCGATAAAATCGGTATGCCGGCAAACCTCGATGACCCGAAAGCCCGAAAGGCATTATCAAAATCCCGCCCCCAATACATGTATGAGATGGCGGAATTTTATCAATCCCTGGAAAAATCAAATTCTGATCGGAGTGAATAAACCACTAAACGGGAAATGCATAAAAATGCTCAATTCACATCATTGACGCCCGACAGGATTCGAAGGATGAAAAAAAACCCTTTTTTAATTTTTGCCTTGATCGTCTTCGCATTGTCCTGTTCCGACCCTGGTGATCCGGAAAAAGTGCTGGCACGGGCCCGGAAATATTTTCGACAGGGCAATTATGAAAAAGCCCTCCAAGATCATATCTGGTTTCATAACAATGCGTTAAAATACAAGCCGTCACTATACGGCATTCGGCTATCGTTTGCTTTACTGGACTGGATAGAACTGGGCAAAAAATATCCAAAAGCCCATAATAAACTGATCGACATCCGGATAGAAAATACAGAGCAGATAAAAAACAAACACGGCACCCTGGAACTGTTTCATGATGTAAAATCAATCAACAAATATTTAAATGAAAACGGAAAAACGGTTGCGCTTTATAAAGAAATAGTGGATTGCGACTTTGAGCTGGCAAAAAAATGCTATGATCTGGCAAAAGAAGACTTAATCTCCCACGAAGAATTCGGACTCTGCAACCGGTTCATGAAAGCGCCCCTTTTCATTGTCCGGGATATGAGACAAATGCTGGATAAAAATATTAAAATTTATAAAACCAATCCGTGGGCGGATGAAGTGCATCTGGCGTGGACCAAAAAACACTACCTGAAGGAGGCGGAATATACGCTGATCGTCCTGGTAAAAAACAATCGCTTTGCGGAGGCTGAAAGATTCCTCCTTGAAGCATCCAAAGATATTGATATTGCAAAAATTAGAGACGGGCTCACCCGCCTGAGAAATAAATATATGAAGAATTAAGTACCGAATGACTGGCCTGAGAACAAACCCTCTTAGAGGAACGGCGTTTTCATTAATCATCTTCCGCAAAAACTTTTTTGTCCTCACCGGGTTAATCTAAAAATTATCCCGGTCATTCCCTGTTTCAGATCCTGTTTCTAAAATTATATTTGAGATCAAAGGTGAATAAATTATCCTGAAAAAAACAGTACAAAACTATCCGGCACAATATTTCATCGCCCATCGTATTGACATATTTCTTATTTTGATTAGTAAAAAATAAGTTCTTGAATATTTTGAAAATTTTGATAATATTTATAAGATGTGAATTATTATTGTGGTAAAATAATATTTTTTTTCTACTTCTGCTATCGACGCGACTCATCATTTAGGAGGATATAATGAAACAGGTTATCAGTATCAGTCTTGGATCAAGTGCTAATAACTATGAATTCCAAACACCTTTTCTGGACCAGAAATTTCAGGTCAAACGTATCGGCACCAATGGTGATTATGATAAGGCCGTCGACTTGCTGGTCCAGTTTGATGCCGAAACAGATGCATTCGGTTTAGGGAGTGTAAAATTACCCACCCCCAACAAGCATAATACGTTGATTAAGTTCGCTTCAAGCCTTTTGGATTATGTGCGGGATGATACCGCTAAAATTTCAAAATTAAGATCACGCCTCAAGACACCGGTAACTACCGGTGACCACCTGATCAGCGTTTCACAGGAATGGGCGATCCGATCGCTTCAGTTTGAATACAACGACTATTTCAGTAATGCCCGCGTGTTGTTCCTTTCCGGAATGACAAATTACCGCATGGCAAGCGTCATGGCAGAATTTACTGAGAATCTTACATTTGCTGACCCGGTCATCGACAATGGCATTTCAAAATTTTTACACTCATTCAAAGATTTAGAACTTTACGGCAAAGGGATGCATGATGTTCTAAAATGGGTACCGAGCAAGCGCCTGATATCTTCGGCCATTCCGATCAAAAAATGGAACGCCCATATTTTGCACAAAGCCATGCAAAAGGCCCATATCATAGTTGTGCCCTATCATAATTTTTACGACTACGTGGGAGACTGCACGCCTGAAGATCTGGCCGGCAAAACCATTATCACCAGCACTGCCTATGATGACCGTATTGAATTTTTAAAAAACCATGGTGTTGACATGATCATCGACACCACACCCAAACTGTTAAAACGGGTCGTTGGCGTCAATGTACTGGAAGCACTGGTGATTGCCGCCCTGGACAAAAAGCAGCACCAGATAACGGATGAAGAAATGCTGGAACTCATGAGCAGTACAAAAACAGGACTTCGGCCCAGACTGGTCTATCCATCCGGAAAACCCAAACAGATAAGCCGGTTTGCTTTTGTTATTCATCCGCTGTCTCAGGAGCAGTTTAAACTGGAAAAAACCGTCAAACCGTTTATTAATATCCCCGGGGCGGTGGACGCAGTGGAAAAAGTGGTCGCTTATGCGCCACCCTGGATCTATTCCAAAGTGACCGGAATTAAATCCCCTGCCGGTGTAGAAGCGGAGGGATGGCTGATTACGGTGGGCGGGACGCCCAAACAGATGTTGTCCCATTCACCGGAGTTTACGTATAAACGGCTGCTCATGGCCGCACGGATGGCCAAACGACTGGGCGCCCAGATCATGGGGTTGGGTGCGTTTACCAAGGTGGTTGGTGATGCCGGCGTCACAGTGGCCAATAAAGCGGACATTCCCATTACCACGGGGAACAGCTACAGCGCTTCAGGTGCGCTCTGGGCGGCGGCCGATGCCGTGCGGCGAATGGGACTGATCCAAATAGATGATGGGCAGAAAATCAAGGGAAAAACCATGGTATTCGGCGCCACCGGCGCCATCGGTTCAGTCTGCTGCCGCCTGCTGGCGATGGCGTTTGATGAAATCTATTTATGCGGACGCAATATTATCAAGCTCATGGCTTTAAAAGAATCGATTTTGGCCGAGACGCCGAAAGTGAAACTCCACACCGTTGTTAATCCGGATAAATACTTAGAAGACATGGATGTCATCGTCACCGCAACATCCGGCATGGGTAAAAAAATTCTGGATATCACAAAAGTAAAACCCGGCTGTGTTATCACGGATGTTGCCCGACCGCTGGACCTGTCTCCGAAAGAAGTGGCGAAACGTCCGGATGTTCTGGTGATTGAATCCGGTGAAATCCTCCTGCCCGGTGATCCGAAAATGAAAGACATCGGCCTGCCGCCAAAAGTTGTATATGCCTGCCTGGCGGAAACCATTGTGCTGGCTTTAGACCGCCGATTTGAAGTATTTACCATCGGCCGTGACATTGAATGGGAAAAAGTAAAAACCATTTATAAAATGGGTTTAAAACACGGCATGAAACTGGCGGCCATCTCCGGCGTCAACGGCGTTTTCTCGGATGAAGATATCTTAAAAGTCAAGGATCTGGCCATTGAAGCACGGAAAAAGATTAAGGTGGCTAAAAAAAAATAACCCCATTTAATTTATCTATTTTATAAGGGGCAGCCATTTTGACGGCTACCCCTTTTTTGATGGCTTCGTAAAAAATCCAAATGCTTTGCCATCATTTTTGATAGTCTCGTAAAAAGTCGGATTCCGACGGCAAAGTATAAAAGTTCAAATTCAAGGCGCGCAAATTCTGAGTGATGATTCGTACTTAGCATACTTTGAAGAAACGAGGAATGCAGCGCAACACAGAATTTGGACTTTTTACGAAGCCGTCATTTTTAACAAATGAAAAATAAAAATAATCACCCACTATCCGTCTGTTTCCAAAATACGATCTTAGGCCCGGTGGCGGTACTCTGGTCGGTCCGTGAAGACCAACCCGGCGTCGCCCGTATCCTGATTTCCAAACCGAAATTGACGACCGAGCAGATTGTTTCCGGGTCTTATCCAAATTCAAAAATTTCTTCGTGTACGGAAATCCATACGCTGGCAGATCAGATAGAAGCATTCCTGACTGGCGAGGACATCCGGTTTTCCCTTGATATGATACAGCTCGACCGGTGTACCACCTTCCAGCAGACAGTCCTTCGCGCTGAGCATACAATTCCAAGAGGCCGGGTCAGTTCTTATGGTCTGATTGCAAAATATTTGAACCATCCGGGCGGTGCCAGAGCCGTTGGCACGGCGCTGGCAAGCAACCCTTTTCCAATTATCATTCCCTGTCACCGCACCGTTCGGTCTGACAGGGATTTAGGCGGCTTTCAGGGAGGAACACCCATGAAACGGAGGTTGCTGGAAATGGAGGGAGTTGCATTTCGAGACAAAACACATGTGTCAGGCGACAATTTCTTTTACCTGCGTTAATGGCTTCACAAAAAACTTTTCATGGTGACGAATCACCACTATATCAAAAAATAACTTGTCTATCATTTCAAGTGTTTATGAATGAGTTATTTGGAAATCCCATCTACTGCGTTGGTGCGGTTTTTCAGCCATTCAAGATACTACATGTATGATTCTTTCCTGAGAAACCACTACGCCTTGCCAAATTTTATGGGATTGGTGAAACTTTTAACTTAGCCATCTCAATACCAATCTAATGGTGCTCACACAATATCCCCGTGACCAAAGCGACCCTTATACCCCCTTCTAGGTAACTTCATAATGGACGGTGGGCTAAATTGTAGGCCGGATTAGCGCGTCAGCGCGTAATCCGGCAAATTTCATGGACCGGTTTGACAGAATTCTTTTTTGGTGGATTACGCGCTGACGCGCTAATCCACCCTACTGGAAAATATAACGAAATACATCACTTGTCGGGCAAAAAACTCGGCCTCCCGTGAACACATATGCCATCAATTAACTTCTTAGCTTCCAAATAATTTAATCATAAAAAATTGAGACAATAACTTAAATGAAGTGGATAACCCAAAAAAATCATTTTTTCCGTTTGCCGGCAATGGACTGCCAAAACCCGAAGGCGTTTAATTTTCAAATGACCGATGGTATAAAAAATTATTCATAGGATTCATGGCAGACCGGCCATTTGAGCATCAATTAATTGTTTTCTTAACGCATCAATTAATATATGATAACTAATATCAGTTTTTTATCTCTAATTTTTGTGTTTTTTGGGCAAGCTATTTTAAAAACATAAAAAATGTAAAGTAATCTAAGGTGCCTAAAGTGACTATAGTTAAAACGGATATGATAAAAAAGTTGCTGACAACCAAAGAAGTGGCCAAATTTTTAGGCGTCAACGAAAAAATGGTTTATTCCCTTGTTTCAGAAAAAAGACTGCCTGCATCAAAAGTGACCGGCAAATGGCTCTTTCCGCTTCATCTGGTCGAACAATGGGTTGAAGCCCACACGTTAAACTATCCGGAAACGCGCCAGCAGCTCCCCCCCTATGATGGATTACTGATCATCACCGGGAGCAACGACTTGCTTCTTGATAAAACCATTTCTTTATTTAACAAAAATTTTCCCGGAGATATTGCGGTCTTTGCGAATTTAGGAAGCCTGGGCGGTCTTCAGGCCCTAAGAAAAAATGCCTGCCATATTGCCACGTCCCATCTGCTTCAGGACAATGAAGAAGAGTATAATTTCGACGTTGCCGGCAAAGAGTTCAATAATATGCCGGTAATTGTCAACTTCTGCCGTCGGGAACAGGGATTTCTAATTCAAAAAGGCAATCCTAAAAAAATAAAAAAAATAAACGATATCTGCCGACCGGGAATTCGGGTGGTCAACCGGTCCCTGAGTACGGGCACCCGGCTGCTCTTTGACCGGGAACTCCATAAAAACGGGATTGAAACAAAAACCATCAGCGGCTATGACCATGAGGTCAACAGCCATATGGAAGTAGGCCTTGAAGTACTTTCCGGGCATGCCCATTTCGGCCCCGGCATTCGGCCGGTGGCCACGCTCCTGGAACTGGATTTCATCCCCCTTCGCTGGGAACGCTATGACCTGCTGATGACCAAAGACCGTTTCTTCGATAAAGGCATTCAGCACTTTATCGGTTTAATCCAGGAAACCGATTTTAAAAAAATGGCGGAATCGATAATCGGTTATGATGTCTCCTCAAGCGGCAAAATCGTTTATCCCAAAGAGACATCCGCATCAAATTCAATTTAATATAGTGTATAATTAAATATTTAGGTAAAAACCGCCATAACTTTCATCAGTTTGAACCGTTTTTCAGTTGACAAATGGCTGCTGGGTTCGCATCTTGTCAGGCAATTAAATTTTATAATGAAGAGACATATTTATTCATGGAAAGGCCCGACTCAAATATTCACGCACACAGCGCTGTAATCCATCGTTACACCCTGGGAGAAGAAATCGCCAACAGTATCACCCACGGAATTGGTGCCGCACTGAGCATCGCCGCGCTGGTACTTCTGGTTGTATTCGCCAGCCAGCACAGGGATGCCTGGCGGATTGTCAGTTTCAGTATCTATGGCGTATCGCTGATTGCGCTTTATCTCTCTTCCACCCTGTATCATGCGTTTACCAATGAAAAAGCAAAACACTTTTTCAGGCTCATGGATCATTCATGTATTTTTTTATTGATCGCGGGCACCTATACTCCGCCAACGTTGATTGTCATGCGCGGCTCCTGGGGATGGACGATATTTACACTGATATGGGTCATGGCGGTGGGCGGCTTAATTTTTGAAACTATCAATATCGGAAAATATAAATTTATTTCCGTTTCTATTTACATGGCCATGGGGTGGCTGGCCATTATTGCCTTCAAACCCATGCTTGCAACACTCCCGCCCGGGATGTTCAAATGGTTTTTAATCGGCGGGTTGTTTTACACCTCCGGTATTATCTTCTATATCTGGAAAAAAATCCCTTACAATCATGCCATCTGGCATATGTTTGTCCTGGGCGGCAGCATCACGCACTTTTTCGGAATCCTGTTTTACCTTGCCCTTCAACCGGCTTAACATGCATGCCAACAGCATCCTTGCTGCGTAAATGCTGTCAGGCGATGCCAACCCGATCATAATCGATAATCTTTCCTGAATCGCCAACCACGCGTCGCTTTTCGGTAAAAAACTTTCCATGGTGACGTGTCTCCACTGTATACGAAAATAACTTGTCAATTATTTCAAAAAATTATGAATAAGTTAGTTGAAATAAAAAAAGTTCCCCGATTTCATAATAAATGAAAACCCCTTGACACCCATTGAACGTAATTCTAAAGTTGAATCAGATTTTGTTTATGAATTACATTAAAAACCCGGGCCTTGTTTTGAGAAACATGATTTTCAGGGACAGTGCTTTTCCCCTGAGATTTATAAATAATTGATTCTCATAGAAGATAATGATGGATTTTGCGGTCATCAAAGAACAGCTGATGTTCAAAAAAGAGATTATCCGGTTTGCCAAAAAAAAGCCGACACCGCTTTGGGGATGAACAAATAATGCCGAAACTAAAAGGAGACCTATGCCCACCCCAAAATTAAATAATGAGAATTTATCGCCATCAGCACTGCGGCGACAGCGGGAACGCGAGCATCGCTATCAAACGATTCTGGCAGCGGCTGAAAATCTCTTTGCCAAGGAAGGGTATCATAAATCCAGCATGGAACTCATTGCCAATGCATCTGAAGTATCTGTCGGCGCTGTTTATTTTTACTTTAAAAACAAAGAAGACCTGATTATTCAGTTGATGAATGGAATCGGCTATCTAATGCGCAAAACTCTTGGCACGGTATTTAAACAACAGGGTGCCACGATGGAAGGATTCAAACAGGCGGGTTATGCTTTTTTTGAAGATTTCTGTGTCAACTATCCTGAGAAGTGCGCCATCCTGTTCCGGGAATCGGTCGGGAAAAGCCCTGAGGTGGAAGACCACCGAAAAAAACTCTTTGATAAATGCACCGGTGATGTCCGTAAAGCCTTAATGGCGGTATGCAAAAACCAGGGACTGACCTTTAAAGGGAAATATTCCGCTGAAGTGATTTCCGTCAGCATCATGGGTATTTATGAACGCGTCGCTTATCAGTATCTATTCTGGCAGGATGCCCCCCACGGCATCCAACTTATTGGAAAAGACGCAGTGGCATTCCTTATCGGCGGGGTCAACAACCTGATCACCGAATCGACGAAGGCTTAAAAACAAGTTACCCGCAATACCCAAAAACCGTGAAACTGAAATCCGTCATAACGCAATTTGATTTCTTGATATAAACGAAAGGATAATACTCATGACCTACGAATTTAAAACCGAATCCACCGTTCAGGAATACTTCACAAAAACTCATGATATGGTCCGTAAATCTGTTCGGGAATTTATTAAAAAAGAGGTACTCCCCTTTATCAATGACTGGGAAGAAGCCGGAGAATTTCCCATCGAAATTTATAAAAAAGCCGGTGATATCGGACTTCTGGGCATCGGCTTCCCCGAAGAATACGGCGGTACGCCGGGGGATGTGTTTTTTGGCGTTGCCGCCAGTGAAGAATTTATGCGATCGACTTCCGGCGGTTTCTGCGCCGGTATCGGGTCTTTAAATATTGCGCTTCCGCCAATACTGAGTCTTGGTTCAGAGGCATTGAAACAAAAATTTATTCCACCGGTTCTGGCTGGAGATAAAATTGCCGCCCTGGGCATCACCGAACCCGGCGGCGGATCGGATGTAGCAAGCCTGAAAACAACGGCTGTGCGTGATGGAGACCATTATATTATCAACGGAAGCAAAACATTCATCACCAGCGGATGCCGTGCTGACCAGGTCACCTGTGCGGTCCGCACCGGGGGGGAAGGTGCCCACGGCATCAGTATGATCGTTATTGAAAAAGACACCCCGGGTTTTTCAGTCTCCAAAAAACTAAAAAAAACAGGCTGGTGGGCATCGGACACAGGAGAGATCTTTTTCGACAATTGCCGGGTGCCGGCGGAAAATCTCGTTGGTGAAGAAAACCAGGGATTTTATGCCATTATGATCAATTTCCAGCAGGAACGACTCGCCCTGGCGATAATGGCAAATATGACGGCCCGCATCGCCCTGGAAGAATCCATCAAATATTCAAAACAAAGAATCGCATTCGGCAAAACATTGACCGGTTTTCAGGTGACCCGTCACAAACTGGCGGAGATGGCAACATTGCTTGAAGCCAGCACCGAATTCACGTACCGGGTGGCGGCAAAAATCGGTGCCGGTGTAGACCAGATCAAGGAAGTCTCCATGGCGAAAAATTTTGCCTGCAGTGTCAGTGACAAGGTGACCTATGATGCGGTCCAGCTTTTCGGCGGCTATGGTTATATGCGGGAATACGTTGTTGAACGCCTGTACCGGGATAACCGCATCCTTTCCATCGGCGGCGGCACAACCGAGATCATGAATGAAATTATATCAAAAACGATGATGTAAACGAATTCTTATCAAACCAAATCAAATAAATTACTGGTTCCCGAACCCGTTTTGCGCCCCGCAGTCCGGGAAATCCCAGGTAATTCCATTGCAGGACATGCCCCAGACATTTTCATTCATACATACCTGACAAATAGCAAACCCGCACCGGCAGGTCCAGGAAAATGGGGCGATTTCACCACAGCAATGGCAGGTCCGGTCTTTTGTCCGACGCCGACGTTTTCGGCGGGCTTCACGTGATGTTTCGATTGGTTTGTTCATATTTTTATTTTTAGTGCCTGAACGAAAACCTGAAAATTTTTTCAAGTTCAAGACGGGCAAAAATTTTAACCAGAGGAATACATAAAGTATTTTGATGATTAAAATTCGAGCCCAACGCAGAAATTGAGAAAATTGGCGGTTTTCATTCGGCACTATTTAAACGGCAGTTTTGCCTGATTAGTTGTTACGTCAATTTTTTTATATTTTCCGGCGACCCAGTTTTCCAGATCCGAGCAGTACCATTTTGAAAACCG